>Ga0187876_1001741_pt1 | contig 17552 bp, 17 predicted proteins | sample June2016WEW_17_4_FD_133000 | JGI IMG/M metagenome (GOLD analysis project Ga0187876, IMG submission 133000) | Peatland microbial communities from SPRUCE experiment site at the Marcell Experimental Forest, Minnesota, USA - June2016WEW_17_40 | ecosystem: Environmental > Terrestrial > Soil >...
GAGTTCTGCGGTGCGCAATTTCAGGATGACGCTACCCTGCTCGTGCTGGCAGTGAAGTAGCCGCCGATTGCGGGTGCGCCATCCGGAAGTTGGGTTGTTCGGCGTCAAGTTGCCGGGAAACGCGCTACCCGCGGATGTGGCCGACCACCGGTTTCGGCCGGGCTGTCGGCTTCCGCGGCGCGCACGCGCATCGCTGGCGCTTCGCCACCGGGAAACAGGGTCCGATAGCGAATAACGCTCGCGTGAGGCACTCCCTGCAAGCTTCGGTAGTGCCTGAAAAACCGTTGAGACGTTTTGGATTTCACTCGATCCCGGCCGCTTTGGCACTCGCGTCCAGATCTGCGATCTGGGCGGTAAGGTCCGCGTATTCCTTCATCATTTGGGACAGCTTCGACGGTGCGAGTAGCTCGGCATTCTCATCGATCAGTTTCAGTAGAACAGGTATGTTCACGACGGGTGATCCCAGCAAGGGAAGGGCCTCGGAGATTACATGCAGGGCTTTGCCTGCAGCTTGGAGTTCGCTCTCCAAGAGTGCGCGGCGCCGTTTGGCTTCGGCACGGTCTTTTACAATTCGAAGGACTGCGGCATCCTGTTCGTCGGGGCTCATAGCTGGACTGATTCTACCACCGCGCCTGATGGTATTCGCCGGCGTCGTCCCGCGCGAGCAGACCGTGGTCTTGAACGGTCCCTACACAATCAGCGCCATATGAAGCGGGAACACTACCGATAACACCGGATAACGCTCGCGCGAAACTCTGGAGCCGGAGCGCGCCGCTCTACACCACTGCGTCAGACAGGATCTGGGCTCAAAGGGTCGGTCAGTTCGGGTCGCCGAGATCGGGCATATGAGGTCCGGATCAACTTGATCTGCTCCGCATGCCGCCTCGGATGCACGGAAATGATCAAGAGCATCTCGTGACAATTCACCGGCCCTTGGATAAGAGGGTGATCTGTGAGCTGAGACCGCGGGTCCGCCTCCAGTCTGTTGACCCAGTCGACCGTCCGGGTGCGAACTCCAGAGAAACTCACGACCGCTTCCTGCAAACTGCCGAAACGGCCACGCGGCCGCCCAACGTCCGGAGACTCGACGCGTGCGCTCCGATCAAGACCTCGGAAAAGGATCGCGGTTTCTCCTGCACGACTTGAGGCCGCCTCAGTCGCTGCGCGGGCAACTTCTAGTCTGGAGAGTAGAAACTCCTCCGACAGCACAAGATGTTCGACACACTCAAGGATCGACCATTCACGCTTGCTGGGTTTCCACGCGGCTTCCTCTCGAACGACTCCCTCCAATGCTAGAACCAGAGCCTTTTGACCTTCGTCCAGATGAGAAAGGATCTCTTGCTTTGCAAAGGCCAGCATTTATCCACACTAGCAGAGCCGAACCGAGCTGGGTTGATTGCCCCCCGGTAGTCGCGAAGTGGCGGGTAACCCACTGACGACCGCCTGCCTGGAACGGCAGTTTTGCGGATCGCCCCTACGGTTACAGAGGGTTTGCGCCCCGTCGGATGTGACCTTTCGGAGTGTAGGCCACCTGCGCGGCGGCATCGTTACCAAATGGCCAACTATAGGAGTCGAGGGCGTGTATCTGCTCAGGAGGGGCAATACCGAACCGAGAAAGCGACAAGATCATGGCGCGAACACTGACGTCAGGGTCCGCGCCTTCGCCAACGTGACCGCAACGTGGACACCGAAGGACCGGCGGGGGCCGCCAGTACCGTAGCTTGGCGCTCTAACTCGATCAGGTAATCGAAAGAGTTGGCCTCAAGGGGCGGTGGCCGGGCTCTGGACAGTGCCTTGCAACACCCGGCGCATGCTGGCGGCCTCTACAGGGCTGAATCTTAGACATCCTTGGCGAATAGCCTCCAGATCTCTGCGATCCCACGCCGGACGCATGACCCCTTCGGCGGCGTGCCCAGGGCCGAGCAGCAAATGGCCCAACTCGTGCGCGATTACGCAGCCCAGCAGTCTCGTGAGTTCCGCCCCTTTGGCAGTGGCCACCGCCTGCACGGCCTGATAGTACACTTCCACGATGTAGCCTCCGTTGTCGACCGGCAAAAAAGCTTCACCCAGAGTGTCTAACGCTGCCGGAGCCGGCTTGATGAACGGCCGGCCGTCACGGAGCCGCAGGGTGAACCAGTGCTGCTGAACCGCGTCGTCCCCCTCCAGGCCGGCCTCACACTTCGCCCACACGATTTCGATGTTCATGGAGTGGAACAGAGATGCCGCCGCGGCTTCGGCTCCCAATTCGACCCTCTTGTCCAGGTGTCCCCGGGTGCAGACGGAGACCGTCATCCGTTCGCCGGCAAACAGCGGCATTGCGAAAAGGATAGTGCAAATCATCCCGGCAACTTGCATGCGAACCTCCCCGGTGCTGGGCTTTCCTGCCCTGCAGCCGCCCTTCGTCTTCCGCCCAGGCCCGCCTCCTGCCGCAGCCGCGCCGCATCCGCCCGGTGGAGGCTTACAACACCTTGGGCGGCTGCTTCATCAGCTCGTTGAACTCGGGTAGCGCGCGGACTGCGGCGAAGTCCCCGTCTTCCAGAAGTTGCTTGCGTTCCTTCAAGCCGGACTCCAGGGCCTTGCGAATGTACTGGAGCGCCAGCTCGTTCTTGCCGCTTCTGGCGTAGAGCCGCGCCAGGTAGAAGTCGAACTTGGCGCGGTCGGTGGTGCTCTGCTCCTCGATCAGTATGCCGTGGGTACCGCGCCGTTCGAAAACCTCGGGATCCAGCTCCAGCGCCTTCTGCAACTGGCGCTGCCATTCACTTTCGTTGTGCCGAGCCAGCCACGCCATGCCCAGGTTGATGTGGATGGTGGGCGACTCCGGCTGCAACCTGAGCGCGCGCTTGTAAAGCGAGGTGGCGCGCCGGTAGTTTCCCTGCACGTAGTACAGCGTGCCCAGGTTGTTGATCGCCTCGGCATAATTCGGTCTGGCCTTGATCGCGCGTTCGTAGTACCGCCGTGCTGCCGCGTGATCGAACTGCTGCTGATAGGCGATTCCGATCAGGTTCAGCGTCACCGGTGTCGCCGGTTCGACCTTGCTGTATGTCTCGATCGCCTCGCGGAACATCTTGCGCGCCATGTAAATCTCCGCGCGCTCCTCCAGTGAGAGTTCTGACGCGGGCCCCGGCGATGCAGCCGGAACCGCCTCTTGACCACTGAGCGCGAAGGAGCGACCTCCTGCCGGCAACAAGGCCAGGCTCCAGCGGGCCTCGAATGGCAGCGTGGATGCGCCAGCGACCCCCTGTGCGTCTGCCAGTCCTGCCGTGAAGCAGGACCCTGGCAGGATGAGCATCAGAAAGCCCGAGAGTGTGAAGCACATCGATTTCATGACCGAGCCTCCATTACCTTGGTCTTCAGGTCAACCCTGCGGGTGGCCTCACCCTAGAAAGCGGAAATCGAGGGCAACAACTGTCATTGGGGTTACGGGGAATTGCCGGGTGGGTACGGGTGGCTCTGCCGACCGGGATTAAGCCCGGAATCATACAGGGCGCGTTCGACGCCCGCCGGGGAACAGATCTTACGGGGCCCATAACCACCTCCCGGAGCAGCCACCGCTATCCGGGCGCCAGCCACCAGGCCCCACCGGCGCGCCCGGCGCGCCTGCCGATCCCAGTTTGATAGACGACACTCCACGCATTCCCGTTGCAAGCAGACCACCCACCGGGTCGAACTGGGTTTGGGCGGTAACCTCAGCCAAGTCGAGGAGTATCTGCCCTGATCATGATAGCCCAGCCCCGGATAACTCCTCGTCAAAAGTCCTATCCGAAGCGATCAACTAGAGGAAAATGCCCAACCACGGATGTGCTTGGCCGGCCGCGCCGGGCTACCAATAACAGGTCATAACGCTCCGGTCCGACCTTCCCAGAACCCCGTATCTCGGGAGACTGACCTTTGTCGGCGCAGTTCTGCCAGGCATCGCTGACCTGCCAGGTCGACAGGCGCACGGTCCCGATGGGCGCTCTGTTCCGGTTTTGTACGTGCTTAATCGAAAAGGGCAGAGCGATAAAACCGCCAGCCATGCAGCCTTCGGCTCAGCGAGGACGCGGAGTGCGGGTGAGGTGCTGATCCGCCAGTTCGATCTGCATGCAGAGGTTCATGGCAGGAACAACCTCGCTGTACACGGCCAGCATAGACTCCACCAGGTCCAGGCCGGTGGCGCGCTGCACGTCGCGCTCGCTCATGCGATAAAAGATCTGAAACCCGGCCCAGCGGTTCTTCGGCGCGGCTTCGAGAGCCCGCCGCAGCCTCAGGGGGCTCGGATAGTTGGCGCTGGAGAACAGCACCGGCTCCTCCTCCCAACTGCCGGCGTGCAGCAGGAAACCTTCGCGACACACAAGGCGTTCGAGCTCGCGCGCCATCGGGCTTCGGGGCCTCAGGGCCACGAGGAGGCGGTGCCAGTCCCAATCGGGTCGCAACTCGAACTGGCGATACTCGGGCGGCGCTTTCTTGTAGCCGCGTTCGATCTGGAGACCGAACTGCACGGTCCGCTTATCGGTATCCACACCAAGGAAGAACTTCGAGCAGCCGAAACTCACGTCCGATGAAACGGGTTTTGCCAGACGATTGGCTCGGGGCAGATAGCCGATCCACTGCCAGTAGACTCCACGCCCCCAGCGCTCGGTAACAAACGGCTGGCCGTAGCGCGCTTCGAGCGCCAGTTTCAGGATCCGCGTGATGCGTTCGTGGTCGTTCAGACTTCCGACGTGAATGCCCCGCTGGAAGTCCAGAAACTCGGGTCGAAACGCACAGGCTACGCCGAGGCCCGGAAGAACAACTGGCCGGCTGTCGTCGCGAATGCTCTTTTCAGCCACTTGTCAGAACTCCTCCCAGTGCAGGATTTCCGAAAGGGACCGCTTCTCTATTTCGGGCTCCTCGGCGGGATGGCCGATGGCTAGCAGGCTGACGAGTCGGAAGCCACCCGGCGCTCCGACCATGCGGCGGATCGTTACGGCGTAAGGCTTTTTGTCGCCAGCTATCCAGCAGCCGCCGAGACCATGTGCATGCGCCGCCACCAGAATGTTCTGGCTGGCGTTGCAGCCGTCTTCCAGGTAGTATTTCGTATCGCGGCACAGGACCACGATGCAAGCGGCGGCCTGCGCGATGAATCTGCCGAAATCGGTGGCGGCGGCAATCGCGCGGAGCATGGGCGGGGCCGTCACTACCACAAATTCCCACGGCTGGATGTTGACGGCGGTGGCGGCCAAGCGGCCGCAGTCGACGATATCCTCGATCACCTCTCGCGATACGGGTTCGCCCGTGTAGGCGCGAACCGACCGCCGCGTCTTCAAAGCCTCAATACACTCCATGTTGACGATTATGACCGACTGCCCGGCGACCGCAAGGGTCGCCCGTAGGCTGGGATGGTGGCTGGCTTTCCGCCACGGTGCGATGTCTGAGCTGGGCGACATCTCTTAGCGGCGATGCTTCGTACAGGCGGCTTCAGTTGCTCAAGGGGAAGAGTCAGTGAACGCCCGCGAAGCCCGAGTGATGCAAAACGGCTAAAATGGCTTCGTCGAAGGCCGGCTGCGATGTTCACGGACCGTTTTCCCGAAAAGGCACTACTCCGGGCAGCGTACCTGAGAAGCGATGAGCTTTGCAGTCTCGAAGTACCCGCGGATGGTCGCCTCCGCACGCCGGCAAGGTCTATCGAGGAGGCTCTGAACGCAGCGCAGTCCGCACCGGTCCGAAAGGCATGCCTCGAGTTCGTAACCGCGGCGGCCGATTTCTATGGCGTCTCCAGGCCACAGGTTCGGATACTGGCCGCCCGTCCGCTGCGCGTGCGGGAAAACCGTTGGGCTACGGAGCTTTTCGGGGACTACCATCTAGAAAAGAAGCTGATCCGCGTCTGGATGCGCACGGCCGTGCAGAAGCGAGTCACCTCGTTCGGCACGTTTCTCTCGACGCTCTGCCACGAGTTTTGCCACCACCTCGACTGCGAACGGTTCGGATTCCGGGACACGCCCCATACGCGGGGATTTTACGAACGCGCCGCCGCACTCTACCACCACGCACGGTCTACGCCAGCCAAGCATCTTTTCTGGGCCCCGCTACCGAACGGCCGCTGGAGGATCGACTGGCCACGCACGAATCGCGGTGGGTGATGCGCGCACGCAATCACAAACGGCCAGAAGCGAAGTCAATTAACAGGTCGCCCACGTATGCGGCCCCACTCCATGGTCTCCAAGGAGTTTCTTCGCTACTGAGTCCGCGAAAAGCCGCCGCAGGAGGTGATCGGGACTGATGTGCAACCTAGCTCTTCTTGGATGTAACGGCGGAGAACGCCGCTACCTGTTGGGTCACGCGCTTGCCGCCGCAGTGCGGGCAGACTACGCCGCCCTTTTCGAGATCAGCGATGTGAAGAATCCGGGTAAACTCTTTGTTGCAGTCCTGGCAGAGAAAAACGTATTGAGGCATGGTCGCTTCCTCCTTGAACCGTCCTCTCTGTACACATAATAGCGCGCCTGCTTGTCTGTAAAGACCAAAGTCGCTGTCCCCCAAGTCTGCTTCCGGAAGTTGCCTACAGCAGCAGAAACCCACGGTCTGGGATAGGCGCTGACGATGCCTACCGATATGGCGCGATAACGCTGCATGAATTGGGCGAGCCGGCGGGCGGCGGCATCCCCGGTTTGGCGGCGGGAGGGGGACATTAGAGGAGGTGCTCACCGCCACGTCTGCTGAGTTGGTATAGTCGCTTCTTATAGCAATGGTAGGATCATTCCGGTTCGGCGAACTCGCCTTTGACGCTGTTTCGAGAATTGAACCAGAGCGCGGACCTTCGGGAGACGTTCTTGATTTCACGCCCCACGTCAAGCTCGACGGGCGCCTGGGGTTGAATCTGTTGCCTGGTGGCGAGGGGCCGTTCTGCAAGTTCTCTATCTCGAATCAGTGGCTCGGAAGACCCGGTGTTTACGTCTTTCTAGTCGATGGCTCTGCGGTCTATGTGGGGGAGTGCGAGTGTTTGGTTAAGCGGGTTAACCAGGGGTATGGAAGCATAGCCCCACGCAATTGCTTCGTCGGCGGCCAGTCCACGAACGTTCGGATTAACCGCTTCATCCGAGACGCCGTGCTGCGAGGCAAGACCGTCGAACTGGCCTTTTGCTGCACCGATTCACGCAAGGCAATCGAGTCGGAAATGATCAGCCGCTTGGCGCCGCCATGGAATCGGGCCAGCAGAGGACGAAGCGTATCGAGTTCTGAAGCGACCAAGTCGGTCGCGAGTCAGCCGCAAGTAATGAATAGATTGTTGCCAAGCCCAACTTCCGCGTGTCGCGAACAGATTCTGAGAGCTGTTCGTGACGTCGTGCAAGAGAAAGGACGCAACGAGTTCACCGTTTCCGAAATCGTCAATCGGCTTCGGGGTGCTGGCGCTGGTTACGCCGACGGCACGATTCGGACTCACATAACGTCGCGCTGCTGCCGCAACGCGCCGAAGAACCATGCCGTGGTTTATGAAGACTTCGAAAGGATCGCGCGAGGAGTGTATCGGGTGGTCTGACCTGTTGCCATTCCACGAAAACGCGAACCCGTTTGACGGCAACGCCATCCGCTAAGCCTTGTGAATTCAGATGGTTATGGGCGGGACACGTCAGGAAGTCCCGATTCCGATTCCCGGTTTCCGGTTTCCCGGTTTCCGGTTTCTGGGTAGCAGGAGGACGATGATCCAGCGAAACAGAGCAGAACAGGGCGTGAGGGCCGGAGAGGTGTTTGTGGAAGACTTTGAAAGGACGGGAGTTCGCGATTTTGGATTCTGCGCGCAGCGCGACAGCCCGGCCTGGCAGGGTCGAAAACGGCTCCCGGAGGAAAGGATGCAACTTGCGGGATCAAGATACGGTGGTTCGGTCTATACTGAATCGGACCGAAAATTCCGAAATGGAAATTCCGATTTAGAGAGGAGGGTATGGATGTGCTTCGGAACGATTGCGGACGATCTCGTTGTCCACTCGGTGCGACCGTCGGTAAGCTGGCGGTAATGTTGGTGATTTTTACAGTCCCACCCTTGACATCTGGGGCGCCCGACAAGGACAAGGACAAGGGCCAGGAGTTCACGCAGGTTTACCAGCACACCTACGACGAGGTTTTCCAGGCTACCCAGGTGGCCATCGAACGTTCGGGCTATTTCGTTACGGACAAGGACAAGGACAAAGGGACGATCAGCGGTAACGGCTACTTGATCGGCCATTTCACCTTCGACATCCACATCGAAGCCCTGAACACCAAACCTGAGACACGGGTGGCGATCATCGTCGTACCCAAGGGACGGATGGCGGGGAGCGCGAAACAGGCGGCTCCGCAAAGGATCTTGGTGACGATCCAGAAAGTGTTGGCCACCTATCAGTAGTGACGGGATCGGCTAGAAGGTGTCGAAAGCACGCCCAGGCGCTGGCTGCGAAATTTACGGAGGAGGGTATTGATATGCGTCGTAGCGATTGGGGACGATCTCGTTGCCCAGTCGGTGCGAGCGTCGGCAAGCTGGCAGTAATGTTGGTGGTTCTGGCGGTCGCGTCCGTGGCTCTCGCTGCGCCCAAGAAAGACAAGAACGAGGACGGGAACTATTACGCGGCGGAGTTAACGCGGGTCTACCGGCACACCTACGACGAGGTCTTCCAAGCCTGCCAGGATGCCATCGAACGACGGGGACTGCTCGTGACCGCCGCGGACAAGGACAAGGGGACGATCAGAGGTTCCTCGTTGAATTATACACTGTCGTCTACATTGGTTTGGAGCATGCACATCGAACCCGTTAATACTAAACCTGAGACACGGCTAACGATCAACGCGCATTGGACCGGGAAAGGACCCCGCGTCGGTGGTATGTCTAGCAAGAGGAATCAAGCGTGGGAGGACGAAATGGCGACCGTCGTGCAGAAGGTGTTGTCCACCTACCGCTAGTCCGATGACCGCGTTGACTTATTGATCATCCTACGGTCGAAGAGCTAGTGGCAGGACGGCCAGGAGGTTCTATGCGTGTCCATGATGAGCAGAAGAGGCGGGCTGCTAACGCGGTTCGGCTTGGTGTTTTAACACTCGGCGTTTGCCTGCTTGGACTTGCAAGTCTTAGCCGGGCTGGGGGTCAGAATACAACCGCACAGTCGCGTGTGGTTGCGGTCAAATCCGATCCTTCCGGAGCAATGATCTGGAAGAAGGACGGAAGGGACTACACCTGCACGAACACCTTGACTCCAGGCACAGTCGAGTTGACGTTCCACGGTGATAACGATGTCCAGAGACTCAAAGTGCGGAGGTTCGGCTACTCGGCCAGGAACCTCGACGTCAAACCCACCGATAAGGAAGTTGACGCCGTATTGGACCCAAAGAACTATCAGTCCTCCTTCGGGGTCTTGAGCGATGCGGCACCGGATTTCAAACAGATGAGCGACGCCCTGAAAAAAGAGTTTGAGAAGACACTGCTCCTCGATCAGGAGGCGTTTCGTTGCGCGCCGTTCGACCTTGCCTGGATCCTGTTGTACAAGAACGAAACGGAGGCCGCTGATCTCGATGTGGTTCTCAAGCTGGACCGTTCCTTTGGGGGGCCGGCGTTTCGACTGGCGAGTCATGCGGCCAATTCGCAGGAACGTTTTCAGAAAATGGGCCAGGTGGCGCTTGAGAATGGGATTGCCGAGATCCTCGGGCGGTTTCATCGCATCGCCGCCAAATTTCCGGACGTTAAGGTGATCCGCGTTATTGGCTATTACGCAACGACCGAAACGGTTCTCGATACACGATCCATCACATCGGTACAAACCCATCTCGAGGCTTACAATCCGGTCCTTAACGGTCCTGTCCGTCCTGCTAGCGGCTTGGCCATGCGCACGACTGTAGGCACGGTCAGGCATGACGTCTTTGAAGATCAGGATGCCGAGAGGACCATCACCTTCGTCATGCCGGCTGCCCAGATACCGGACACCCTGGACAAAAAGGCCATAACCGACGCCGTCCTCGCCGTTGGGGAGATCATCACCGGGAGAGTGCAGGAATAGGCCAAACGCCTGTTCCAGCAGACGAGGGGAACTCCATCCGGGGACGTTTGGGCACATCCAGCAGAGAGACGGTCGCTGGTGCATCGTGGACCTCCTCGGGAAGCATGGGTTTCCATTCTCAGTGGCGTACTGCCACAACACGTTATCGAAGTTCCGATCCGCTGTTTGGTATTTCCTCACCAAAGCCGCAAGTCGTGTCAGATCCTGATCGCTTCCGAAATCCCATAATAGAGCCGCAGCGCCCTGCAGATCGGTGAAGTCGACGCCCGGGCGGTCCGCAACCTTTAGCGCTCGCGCCAGGGCGTCCGTGAGAGTGGCCTGGTGGCCGGCGCGCGAGAGCGTCCACGCAATATAGGACGATCCGGCAAGATCATTCCGGAGCGCCTGCCGAAGAGTGTCGGTAGTTGTGGGATTGTCCGCATGTTCCAGCAGACAGCCTGCGGATCCCCATGCGTGCAATGGCGCTTCGGCAATCCACGTTCTTATCAGAAGATCATCCGTTTCCGGAGATGCCTTCAGTTCGTGCAGTGCCGCCTGTGCCAGAAGCAAGTTCGGATTTCTAGGAAAGCGGTCGTGGAGTCTTCGTTCGGTCCCCTGGACCTTAATAAGCTGTTGAGGCACCCTCAAAAGGGGGATCTGTTGTTGCCGGCTGCGGACTGGCAGCAGTAAGGGCCTCGTATTCGCGCCGGGCCTGGATCAGCAGCGGCAGATCGGCGTCCGCGTCCTTCCATGCCTCGAAGAGGGCCTTGTACTCGTCGCCCGCCGGGCCGGGCTTCTGCTGCCGAGCCAGCACGCGCGCCAGCCGCAGATGCGCAAGGGGATACAGCGGCGAGACCGGATTAACGCCCTGGTTTTCGAGGATCAGGCGATAGTCCCGAGCGGCCGCGTCGAGCATGCCGGCCGCGGTCTCGGCCTGGGCGCGTAAATACGGGACCTGAAAGTCGCACAGTTGATAGGGACGCGCCGGCTCGAGCCAGCGCACGGCCTCGGCGGGGCGGTGGGCGGCCAATGCCAGCACCGCGCGCATCAGCGGCACATAGAAGTAATTGTGCACCGTGTCCCTGTCCTTGGCGGAGTTGGCCGCCGCCATGCGCCGCGCCGGCGCCAGATCGCCGGTCTCGGCCTTCAGCAGAGCCACCTTATCCGGCACGCCCGCGTTGCCCCTGGTCTGCTTCAAAATCGCCGCGGCTTCGGCAGGCTTTTCGAGCGCGGTTAGCGCGACCGCGAAATCAAGCAGAATGTCGTCGGCCGCATCCGCGTCCCCGGTGCGCAAGGCCTCCGTCGAAGCACGCGCGTAGATGTCGCGCGCCTCGCGCAGCTTGCCGCCGGTAGCTCCGGCATCGGCGAGATCGTCGAGGGCGTCGCTCACATGCCCATGGCTAAGTCCCCACTCCCCCTCTGACTTGATTCCCGCAGCATCACGCTCGCCATAGGCGATCTGAAACAGAATGGTGTGGGCGCCGTCCAACTCCTTTCCCGCGGCAAGGGCGGCACGGGCCGCCTTTTTCGCTTCCGTCCAACGGTTGGCTCGCATCGAGGCGCGGGCCAGCACCACCGCCGCGAAACCGGATTGGGGATCGGCGCGCAGCGCGTGCTCCCCGGCATCGATCGCCTGCGGGTACTCGCCCAACTGAGTATAAAGATTGCACAGGTTCCCCCAGTTGGCGACGCTCGCCGGATAGATCCGGCTGAACAATTTCATGGCCCGGATGGCCTCTTCGAAATCGAAGATGACACCTGAATCGTAGGCGATCTCGATCGTCAGCCGTTCCCGTTGCGTGGTGCCCTCGCGCAGTGCAAAGGCCTTCTTGTAATCGACCGTGGCGCGGCCCCAGTCATCACGGTTGTAGTACATGGAGCCACGCGATTTGTAAGCCATGGCGAAATTGGGATCGAGCGCAATGGCCTGGTCGAGCATGCGAATGGAGGTTTTCGTATCGCCGCGCTCGGAACTCTCCCCCGCCAGGGCGTAAGCGCGCAGCGCATCGAGGGAGGACGTCGTGGCCGCGATGATCGGCACCTGGAAGTGTTCGCGACCGGCGCCCGATTCACTGAAACGCCGGCGCACCCGGCCGGCGGCCGCATCCAACGCGGCGACGAGTTGTTCCTTGGAATGAACCTGGGCCTTGTCGCCTGTGAGCCGCTCACCGCTCACGCAACCTTCGGCATCGAGGAGCAGCAAATAGCCGCTTCCCAGCTTCGAGAGGGCGCCATGGACCATCACCTGCGCATTGTTGCGCTCGCACACCTCTCGGGCCAGCGCCGGCGTCAGCGCCTCATTGGGGCTGCGCCGCATTTGACTCAGGGTTTCCTGAATCTTCGCTTTCGATAGCAGATTCAGAAAGGACGCCTGCCTTAGGTCAATGGCAAGCGCTCGATTAAGTACGGGATCCAAATCCGGGTCGCCGCTGCTGTTCTCAAAGTCAGCCAAGACCACGGTCACCAGCGGTGGGGGCGGCTGGAGGCACCTCCAGGCGAAGTAGCCCGTGGCCGAGGCCCCTGCCAGGACCAACGTCGAGGCCAAGCCAATGACTACGCGCTTGCGCAACCTCGGGTGGACGTGCTCTTTCAGTTCTTCAGTGACGAGCCTTGGCCGGATGGTGGGTGTCTCGGAAACGAACTTGGTGATGCCGCCCGTATCGGCAAGAGCCGCCGATGCCGGCGGGGCTTCGCCTGTGGTGATAGTCTCTACCCGGGAAATGAACTGGTACCCACGTCCCTGTAAGGTGGCGATGTAGCTGCTCTCGCCTGGCTTCTCATCCAAGGCCCTGCGCAGCACTGATATGCTCTGGAGCAGACTGTTCTCGTCCACGGCTGTGTCCGTCCAGACGCTCTTCAGCAGTTCGTCCTTGGAGAGCACCCGGCCGGGGTTCTGCACGAAGTAGAGCAGCACGTCGAACGCCCGGCGGCTGAGTGTGAGCCTCACTCCCTGCCGCCACACGGCGCGCGCCACCGCGTCCACCTCGAAGGGTCCGAACCTGAACAGGCCACGTGTTTCGACGGACATAGAGGCGATTCCCACGCCCGTCCAACTCCGCGGCCACCAGCGTGGTGCCGCTGCCCAGGAACGGATCGTACACCAGTTCCCCACGATGGGTATGGTTCACGATCGGACGCCGCATCAACGCCACAGGCTTCTGGGTCGGATGATCGAATTTTTCCTCGTCCGATCCGCCCATGATGAACTTCGGCGACGGCGAATCCCAGACCGTGGAGTTCTCCCCCGGTCTCCCATACCACGGCGCGTTAATCTTGCGGACGTACCAGCAAGGCTCATGCTGAAACCAGTAATGGGTCCTGGTGAGGACCGTCCGCCCCTTATTCCAGATGATGCCCGCGCTGGGATTGCACCTCCTGAAACGTGGCGCCTGTGCCGTCCAACTTGGCCTCTCGGCCGGTCACTTTCTGCCACCGTCCGATGATTACGTCGACGTACTTTGCATCCAGCTCCAGTCCGCAGCACACATCTGCTGATGATGCTGAAAGCCGATCCGCAGTAGCCCGTCCAGAACCTCGCGCGTGAACTTCGAGGCGTGCCAGACGTAGGCGACTTCCAGGCTGGGGACCAGCGCAAATGCCTCGGACCAGTCAGCCCGCGTGTCCGAGGAGATCTTGGTGTTGCGGTGCCCTTCGGTGCGTCGCAGATAACTGGGCTCGGCGGGTCCACAGCCGTTTAATCCGGCCCGGTCACGCCACTCCGAATCTAGCTCGATGCCGTAAGGCGGGTCGGTCGCCAGCAGGAACGGCTGGCGGTCGCCCAGCAGCCGCTGCACAGCCTCAGGGCTGGTCGCATCCCCGCACAGCACCCGGTGCTCTCCCAGAAGCCACAGATCGCCGCTCCGGGAGGTAGCCACCTCCGGCAAAGGTGGCGGCGCCAGGGCCTCCTCGTCGCCGCCGCGCAGGGCCAGGAACTTGTCAATCTCCGGCACATCGAAGCCGGTCAGGTCCAAGTTGAAATCGAGGCCCCGGATCTCCTGGAGTTCCAGCGACAATAGATCCTCGTCCCAATCGGCCCAGGTGACCGAGCGGTTTACCAGCAGACGGAAAGCCTTCACCTGTGCCGGCGTCCATTCGTCGCAAAGGATCACCGGTACTTCGGCGATGCCCAATTGGCGCGCCGCCTTCAGGCGCAGATGGCCGTCCACCACTTCGCCGTCGCTGCGCACCAGGCACGGAATCTTGAAGCCGAACTCGCGAATGGAAGCACACATTCGCTCCACGGCCTTGTCGTTCTTGCGGGGGTTCCGTGCGTAGGGGATGAGGCGGTCGATCCGCCAGGTTTCGATTTGAATCGGGGTTGCCGACTCGCTAATTGGTTTTGAAGTTGATGTAGTTTGCATAGACTATCCTCTTTTCATTGATCGAGATTTCAGAAATGCAGACGAGCACTTTGCGATTGGCTGAAGCGACGGCCTCACGACCACGGGCTGAGTCGAACGTGAGGCTGCGGTGGCCGCGGTTGCGGCTTGGCACGCATGTGCGTGCGCCCGCTGATGACCAGGTACCGCGTGGCATCCATCAGGTGATCGTCGCGTTTCACGATCTTGCCCGAACCCTTGTCGTCGCGATGGTATTTCCGAAACTCCCGCAGCCAGTTCGATAAACTCTCCATGACCTTTAGTCGCCCCGACACCAGCAGGTTCCAGACTTCGGTAATGCCCGCTTCCACCGCATTCTCGGCCGGCGACAAGTGTAGCCCCAGATTCGAGTAAACGTGCATCAGAGTGCGCCCGTCTATCTGGGAACTGCCCAGGCACGCTGGATCGATCACTCCCGGTATCCAGTCGCCACGGCCCCGAATCGCCTGCGCGTGCGAAGCTGGCTCTCCTTGCCCCTGATAATGCTCGCTGTACAGGAAAATCACACCGCTCGCGGGCTCCCGTGCGCCCCACACCGCCGCCGTGCGGTTCCAACCCACATCCATGCCGAAGGCGCGCGGCCAGTCTTCTGGGATGACGCGATACGGCACCGTGATTTCCGACTCGTCGATGGGGTAGATGGCGCCGGCGCCCAACGCCGGCTCTCCTTCCGTGCGCGCTTTGATCTGGTACGGCGGCGTGTTGGCCACCAGCTTGCGCTGTTCCTCCGCGTCCAGGTGGGGAACATCCTTCCAGCCCGCTTGCACTACGTATTTCGAGTTGCGCGATTCTTCGCTTTCCACCTCCAGAAACTGGGTGACCATCTCGCTCATTCCCAGCAAAGGCGTGAAGGTCGTCCAGGTTAGCCCCTTGGTAGTCAGTAGCCGATACAGCATCTCCATATACACATCCATGGGCGGCTCTTCATCGCACCAGATGAAGTCCTTGGCTTCGCCTTCGAAGGAACGCCGGCCCTGTTCGTAGGTCTTGAAGCCGAGCTTGGAGTCTTTCCCGGAGACGTGCCGCACCAGGACGGTCTCCACCGAGCCGGAAATGCCGCGACCTGCCACCGTACGCAGGACCGCGTCTGCGGGAATCATTCCCAGGCAGCCGGATCTTCCCAACAGCACGCTTTCCACCACGTCACGCGTGGTCTGGCTGGTCGTGCCGCAGGCCCAGCCATCGGTGGCCTTCTCGAAGCGCCGGCCTTCCCACCAGCTCGGATACTGGCCAGTCAAGTGGCAAGCCGTCTCGAACGCACCGGCCACGGTCTTGCCGACCCGGTTGGCCGCCATGAAGAGACGCTGATTGTACAGCGCTCCGGCGCGGAAGAACTCAGTGTGCTTGGCATAGAGCTCGCGTCGCAATGGTCCCGCATCGGGAAACATCGTCAACAAGGGGGACCGGCGGCGCTGGAGTTCGGCCTCGAAAGCCGGCCGCTGGAATAACTGCTGGATTCTTACCAGATCGGCACTACGTGGGTTCATAATCATCCCTCCTGCGGCTTTTTGGCCTTGTCAATCAGAGCCGCGAATTGTTCAAATTCCTCTGGGGAAAGCCGGGAATAGTCCAATCCGCCGTCGATAGGGATGGGACTCCCGTCCGGACCGCTGAGTTCGTTTCTGCGGACGTCGCGGTAACCCAGCAGGTTCTTCGCCAGGAAGATGGCGGCCGCGACGTTGCCTTCGGCGGCTTGCGCGTGCAGGGTGCGACGCACCGAAATGCGGCCCTTGGCCCGGCCCCGCTCCATGGCTGCGGCGAAGGCAGGCTGCTTCCGCCGCCGCTCGATCGTGCGCACTTTTACGTTGAAAAATGCCGCTATTTCCTCGTCGGTGGACTGCATGGCCGAGAGTTTTTCCAGTTCTACCAGGTCGATGCGGACGGCTTTGCGGCCAGCACCGGCTCGTTTTCCACCATGCTGTAGGGGTTGGGTATTCTCGTTCGTTTCCATGTTTGATCACACGTGGGGCCTTCGGGCCTGGCTCTCTATGTCCGGGTCGGGTTGCCCTGCTTCGACTATCCAGAATGAAATGGAGACGCCTGACAGTCAGTTGAAAAGAGAGCCGTACTGCAGTTTCAACTGCCTGGGCCTCTCTATGAAGACCTGGCGGCGTCGCGTCGCGCCGCTTCAAGGGAGCCGGGGCAAGATGGCGTTACGCCGCGCAATCGTTGACGGCTGCTGCCCCTAAGAATCGATGGAGGGGTCACGACATCCTCGGCTCATATCCTGGGAAACAGAGGAGCACGGGATTGTCGGTTCGTTGGGAAAGCCGCGCGGGTACACTTGCAGCGCTCAATGCACATCACAGGAGACTCGATTTGGCACAATTCTCCTGTCGATACTACGAGACCGGGGTAGTTTTTCGCCCGCTCCGCCAGGCTATGCCGCGCTGGATATTCGCGGCAGTATTTTTGCAGCGCTCACCGCACCACAGGAGACTGGATTTGGCACAGTTCTCCTCTTGAGGTAGACCCGAGTATTTATTGAGCCCGCTCCGCCGGGCTATGCCGCTTTCAGAGGTCGGCAATACGTCCAGATGGCGAGGGCCTGTACGGTCCATCACCACTCATTTGGACGGCTTTTCTTCGGAAAGGGTTACAGCCTGGTAATCAGCGTGAAGGACAAGCAGCGCCAATCCCTCCACAGGCCGGTGCCGCCGGAGTTCGGCGTCGAAGGCCTTCCGACTTGAATGTCGCTTCCCTCTAAAAAAGTCTCAAACTCCCTGCCGGGTTGCTTAATCTAACACGGTCATGGCTCGCCGCAGGACGGATTTCAACGGTTTTTCAATCGTTTTTCAAGGGAAATCAAGACGCGATTGGCGAAATCACATGTCGAGTCTTTTGTGCCGGTGATGGCAAGCAAAGACCGGCCCCGACTCTATCCATACCGGCATCGCGGAAATGCAGCTCTGCGGGCTTGGCTGCGCCCGGCTCGCGCTACCAGCGATGATCCACCGGTGATCTGTGGTGTTCGAGTGGTCTAGGCTGACCGCTTCGACGAACGTGGCTTTCAGAGCTGAATTTTGTGGCCGTATCCCGCTTTTTTAATAGACCCGACAAAATCAAAATCGGCTCTCCGGAGAGTGGCCTCGAGGTCGGCACATCTGGGGAGCCAGTTCCTTCCCGACGAACTCCCCCTCCTTCCGGTTAACTCCCTGAAACCCTGAAATTTGCCGGAAATGGCCAGTATTGCGTGGAAACAGGTTCTCTCCGGGGTTGC
>Ga0187876_1001742_pt1 | contig 17550 bp, 15 predicted proteins | sample June2016WEW_17_4_FD_133000 | JGI IMG/M metagenome (GOLD analysis project Ga0187876, IMG submission 133000) | Peatland microbial communities from SPRUCE experiment site at the Marcell Experimental Forest, Minnesota, USA - June2016WEW_17_40 | ecosystem: Environmental > Terrestrial > Soil >...
TAATCAGCAGGGGGCTGGATGCCAAGAAGAACAAAACCTTCCTCTAAGAGGAGGAGTGTTTTCACTTGACATCCCCTTTCATAGAACCATTTCCCCCTTCCATTTTCCCCCCTTGAACGGCGGTCTGATATGAGGATAAAATCAGCCGGTGAGTTCGAAGCCAGACGGTGCCGCTCTGCTAAAAACGGTTCTTGCCGCGTCAGGCGCCCCACGATCGACTCGATGGGGCAACGATGATTCTCTCTTACGAGCCCTACTTGATGCCGCGCCGAAAGTTCTGCGCCAGCGGCGAAGGTCCACACTTTTTGAGGCGATTCATGTCCTGGACCTGGAGTTGCCTCATTCTGATTTCCTAGCATGGCTGCTCGATCCGTTCGGGCCGCTCACCGACAACTGGCTGCTCAGGAATCTTCTCGAACGAGTCGCGCCCGAACACTCATGGGATGTTGATCCGACCGTGGAACGTGAGGTGCCAGTTGACGACGGAACGCTAGACATCCTGATTACCTGGCCCTCGTTCAAACTCATAATCGAGAACAAAGTGTGGAGTCCAGAGGGTAAAAAGCAGATCGCTCGTTATCTGCTGTCCGCCGGTATATCCCAGCCCGACGAGGGCCGGGTCGTATACTTGTCTCCACACGGTCGAATGCCCAGGAGCGTTGACGCGCACGACGAGCGCGTGGCGGCCGTGAGTTACAGGGACCTTGTCAGAATGCTCGATGACGGGTTGAATGCCCGGCGAGAAGCGGACGACCGGGGTAAAATATTTGCGCAGGAGTTTCGCAACTGCATCTTGCGGCTGCTAAACGTTAGGTACGATATGACCAAACCAAAAATCTCCGAATCAACCAAAATATATTTGGGCAATGCCGAGCGCCTTGCAGAAATCAAGTCACTCGCGATTGACGAATCTGCGGAATTTCTCCAATGGATGTACTCGGAGGCGGAGCGCCGGCTTCGTCCGTTAGTCGGGCCGGACATGGTGCGACATTCAGGCAAGTACGTAGTTTTATTTCGGCTGCCAGACTGGAAGCACGATGATTTCATTTTCGGACTCGAAATCTCCACCGACTATGACCCAACCAAGCGGTTGATCTCTGAGCCAGGAAAGGGACCCTGGGTGGGCATCGGCGCATGGCGAACCGACGATGCGTTTGATCCAAAGGGTTGTCAGACAATCGTGAACGATCTTCTCCCTTCGCTCAAAAAAGGTTGGCCGCATGAAGATGACCTGCGTGCGCCTGACGGGACGATGGCATTGTGGCGCGAGATTAAAATTCCAGACGATGGTGATATCGAGCGATGGGCGGAGCACGTGATGAAAATCCTTGAGGAGTTAGCGACCGGGCTTGTTCCGGCGCTCAAGGGCGTGTCGAGGACTTACAGGAAGCAAATGCCTCGGTAACCGCCAAACCGGGCACAACGCTCTCCGTGAGCAGTAGCGCACAGGTACGCGTCTCTTGCGCTCCTCTGCGGCTCTTCCGCGGGCCGTGTTCGCGTGCGTGTATTAACAACAATGAAATTATTTAACACTAAATGCCGCAGACTCGCCGCAGCGGTGAGTCTGCGCTACCCAGCACTCGCCGGGCGCACGGGCGGATCGTTCGAGATCAGAGGTTGCGGATTTCAAGCGCGCGCCAGTGGCGCGTCACTTCTTCAGGTGCTGGTCGAAGAAATCCGAGGCGGCGTGATAGGCGGCGAGCCAGGTGCTGTGCCGCAGGAAATCGTGAATCTCGTTGGGAAAGACAAGCTGCTGGAATTCTACCTTCTGTTTCCTCAGCGCCTCCACCAGACGGACCATTTCCGAGAAGGGGACGTTCCGGTCATCATCCCCCTGCACCAACAACACGGGTGAGCGCCACGTATCGACCGACGCCAGCGGCGACGACTCCCACGCCAGCCTTGAGGCTTCCTGCTGCGCGGGCGAGTGCGGCCAGTTCTCGATTTCGAGGTTCCAGTCGTGCACGCCGTGCAGGTCAACCCCGCAGGCGAAGAGATCCGAAGCGCGAGCCAAGCCCAAGGCCGTCAAATAACCTCCGTAAGAGCCGCCCCATAGTCCGATGCGAGCCGGGTCCACGTCGGCGCGCTGGCGCAAATAGAGGCCGGCGCCCTCGACGTCGTTGAACTCGCTTGCGCCGCTGGGGCCGTAATTGAGCGCCTCGCGGAAGTTCAGCCCGTAGCCTATGCCGCTGCGATAATTGAGCGAGAGGACCACGTAACCGCGGCTGGCGAAATACTGGTTGAGGGCATAGGCGTTATGATAGTAAGCCATGTAATGCCAGCCAAGCAGCATTTCACGCCGCGAGCCGCCGTGCATGAAGATCACCGCCGGGTGCCGCTCACCAGCGACTCCATCCTTGGGCAGGAAAAGCTGGGCGTGCACGCGGAGTCCGTCGGCAGCCGCGAGAATCACTTGCTGCGGAGTGACGAGTTCGGCTGAGGGAAAATCGGCGGGAAGGCTTTCAGGAGCGAGGTCGCGGATTTCACCGCCGCTCGCGAGCACCGCCGGACGCGCCGGGCGCTGGGCGTCGGAATGAAGCAAGGCAATCGCGGCGCCGTCGTGCAGCATCACCGGTGACCATTCGATCCCTTCGCCGCCCGTCAGTCGCTTGGGTTGGTCGCCCGTGACCGGCTCGGACCACAGATGGCGGCGGTCGATGTCATCCTGGTTTGAGGCGAAAATCAACGTCCGGCGATCGGGGCTAAGCGAAACGAACTCGACTTCGAAATCACCCGGCGTGAGAAGCTTCGCCATGCCGCCCGCTAGTGGAACGGAATAAAGATGTGTCCACCCGTCGCGCTCCCAGGGGAAAACCAGGACATCTCCGGCGCCCCAGTTGATCTGATACTCGCCGACAATTCCGTGAAAAACGCTGCCCTGGCCCGCATCGGCTCGCCAGACTTCGCGGCCACGGCCGGTGGCGGCATCGGCAACCCAGATCGACCATGGCTGGCCGGTTCGCCTCGGGCCGAAGGTCAGGTCGTCGCGCGCCGGAATGCGCAGGAAGGCGACTTGGCGGCTGTCGGGCGACCAGGCCGGCTCGGAATCATGGTCGACCGCCGGGTCGAGATAAATCAGGCTCTTGCTCGACGCGTTATACACTCCCACGAAGCTGTGATCGCCCCGGCGGCTGACAAAAGCCAGGCCCGAGCCGTCCGGCGACCAGTGCAGTGAGTCGCACTTGCCCTTGTCGTGGATCAGTTGTTCCGGCTTGGCTCCGGCAGCCAACTTGATCAGCCACACCTGGTCCTTGAAGATGTAGGCGACGCTGTCACCCTTGGACGAAACCGCTGGAGAGTGGCCCTCGGCCAGCTTGCGCGGCGCTCCGCCTTCGAGTGAGACCACCCAGACGTCCTGTTCGACACCTTCGGCCGCGCTTGACGGATTGGGGTAGGAGCCGGCGTTCTCCAAGTCGCCGCCACGAACGTAGACAATCGACTGGCCGTCGGGAGTCCAAGCGAGTTCGCCAACGTCCTGCCCGTCGTCCTCGGTGTAACGCGTGACTTGGCGTGAACGGTAACTTTCGCCCGCGCCCGGTTCGGCTACCCAGATGTTGCGCAAGCCTCGCGCGTCGAACACCCAGGCTACCCGGTTGCTGGCCGGCGAAGCGATAAGTTCGGTTGGGAAGGGCGAGCTCAGCACCTGCTCGATGGTGAAGGAACCTCGCGCCGTAGCGGCGCCGACGATAACGAAGAGCAGAAGGGCGATCGTCTGCAATCTGCTTCGAGGGGAGATAAGCAGCATTTTTCCTCCTGGAGAGTCGCGGCAATTTGATCTCTTACCTGACGGGTCCATCCGGCCCGCGTGGCCTGAATCGACTTAGTCCTGATGTTGATTTTATATCGCCAAACCATTTTAGCGCATGACGTCACGCTTGCCTGTAGTGCCGCTTAATTTCGGAGGCGTACGTAACACCGATGGTCCCTGCATATTCTCGAAGCCATTGGCGCAGGCTCCTAGTTCCGGCTGGCGACTGATTCGAGACGAGCAAGTTAGCCATCAGCCCGCTCATCTCCTCTCTGTTGAGCAGGATGTCCCGCACCAAGCAGCCGAGAAGTTGGGAAGCCAACCAGACGAGGGTCGGAGGAGCGCAGAACACTCGGCTTCGACTGTGGATCGCTTCACGGACGAGTTGCACAAGCTCTTTGTACGTATACGTCTCCGGCCCAACGGCGTCCACCACCACGTTTTCGCGCCCGTGACCGCTTTCGACAGCGAATGCCGCCAGGTCCTCGACAAAGATCGGCTGTAGGCCATATTCCCCATCGCCAGGAATTGCAAAGAGCGGGAACCGCCGCCGCAGCCAGGCAATATTGTTAATCAGAATGTCTTCTCTCCCGAAAATCAGCGCCGGCCGCACAATGGCGTAAGTGAGAGAGGAGGCTCGAATAATAGCCTCTACCGCCGCCTTGCCTCGGAAATAGGTCAAGGGTGAATCCGGGGAGGGATTGGTGACGCTGAGGTGCACAATTCTTTTCACCCCTGCCTGCTCAGCCGCCTGCACCAGGATTCTGGAATTCTCCACCGCCCTCCCGTGGCTGACCTCGCCGTAGGCGAAGCGCACCCAATAAGTGTTGTAGAGAACCGTAGCGCCGCGCATGCTGTCCGCCAGGGCTTGCGGGTTGCGAAAATCCAGTGGCGCGACGCGCAGGGAGGGAGTCGACGGAACCCGGCTGGTCAGCGCCAGCACCCGTTCGCCGCGGGCAAGCAATCGACTCGCAATGTACCGTCCCGAAAAGCCGAAGGCTCCGGTAACGATGTTGAACGGGGCACCGTTCATGCCGGGGAGCTCTCCAACTTGTCCGCCATTTCCAACAGGGCTGTCACGCTATTCCAGTTCCTCGCCGTCCCCGCTTTCTTCAGGATGCGGTCCAGAAGCGGCGGAAGCTTTGATTTACCCATGCCGGTTGGGTAATAGACATACACCTCCCGGGAGCCTGACTTGATCTCTTCCGGGCCGACTTTCGCCGCCTCGAGTTGCTTCCTTGCTTCGAGACTTAGCTCCGCCGTTAGAAAAATCACGTGGAATTTGCCGGGCTCAATCTCTTTCCGCTTGGCGAATGGGCTGTTCGCAATCACCGTCCGCATCTCGGCCGCAGTCCGCAGAACCAGTTGGGCGCGGAATCCAAAGGTTTTCTCAAAGGCGTCTTCAAATCGCTTCGCGAGAGCACTCAGATTGCGCTCCTTGCTTCGAAAGACAACATTCCCGCTCTGCACGTAGGTCTGCGCACCCTGCAAGTCCAGTGAGCCGCAAAACGCGCGTAGCGCCTGCATGCTGATCGGGTTGTGCCCACCCACGTTCACACCCCGCAGCATCGCGATGATTGCCTGCATATCAGCCCTCTCCTCTCGAGGTGGAAGTTCGGCGCGTCCGCTGCTCGCAAATGCCAACTGCGGCGAATGCCCCAACGCCCTGATCTGAATAACCCCGGTGATAGCCGAAGCGATGGGGCTGCAGACATGACCCTGCCGTTAGGGCTATGCCGAGTCGCACATGCCGGAACCGCAGGAGCCGCCCGAAAGCCACTTTATTGAGCTTACCTCTTCAAGGTGCGGGCTGCAAATTGGGGATGAGACGGCGCAACCTGAACGGCGTATCAGTTCGTCTTCGGCGGTCAGTCAGGGGGGATCCCGCTGGCTACGCCGGTCCGTGAAAGGATCTGACAGGTGGAGCCTAGAGAGATAGCCGAGTCCTATTCAAAAGCCCGGGCGAGTTTTGCGAAGCTGCCGCCTCCTTCCCGAGGTCTTAGCGCTGCCCGGCAAAGCTCCAATGCGGCGAGCCCGATTCGGATGTCGCGCGGTCTGGTTTTTGAGTAGAATGGCATGACGATGCTGAGCGAGGACATAGTTCGCCAGTTGCTCGAACCGTTCGGACTGACTTTGAGCGGTGAACAGACCGGCCAGGTTGTCTCTTATCTGGAACTTCTGCTGCGCTGGAACGAGAAGATCAATTTGACGAGTATCCGCGACCCTGCCGATTGCGTGCGACGGCATTTTGGGGAGAGTCTCTATCTTGGGCGCTGTGTGGAGCTAAGCGGCAAATTGTTGGATATCGGCAGCGGGGCTGGGTTTCCGGGGTTGTGCCTGAAGATCCTGTTTCCGGAATTGGCGGTGACCCTGCTCGAGCCGGTGGCCAAGAAGCGGGGATTTCTCAAAGAGGCGGCCAGGGTCTGCGGGATGAGCGGCGTGGAAGTGCGGAGGGAGCGTCTGGAGGAGTTCGCTGGCTCGGCGGGGGCGGCGGAGGGCTATGAGTCGGCGACGGCGCGCGCCGTGGGGAACTTCCAGGAGCTTGTCCCGCTCGCCTCGCGCTGCCTGAGAGCGGGAGGGGGGCTCTTCCTCTGGCTGAGCCGCCGGCAGGCAAGTGAGATAGGCTACGGAGTCGGCGAGATGAGGAAGGTGAAGGGCCTGCGCGTGCCGGCTGGCGCGCAAGGTGAGATCTGGTGGGGGGAGAAGGGCCTTCCCAGTCATGGGGCGGTTGGTGACGGCGGTTTATGAGAAAGCGCGGGCTGTGGGGATTCTTGGCTTTGCGGACTTTGCGTGCTTTGCGCCTTGGCGTGGAACCGATCCAGTTTTCAAACGAAGCTGACCGGGGGGCCGGGGGCAGATAGTTCCACGTGAAACATTTTTCGGTGAGTTGTGGTGGCCGGCCGACGTTCCACGTGAAACACCTTTCGCTTGCGTTATTCCCTCGCCTTTGATACATTCGCTCTGACTCCAAGCAGGCAGGTGCCTTTGGGACGAGTCATCGCCATCGCCAATCAAAAAGGCGGCGTCGGCAAGACAACTACCGCCATCAATCTGGGGGCGGCGCTCGCTCGCCACGACATGTGGACCCTGATCATCGATTGCGACCCCCAGGCCAATACCACCGGCGGCTTGGGCCTCGCCCGCGACCCTGCGCGCAAGACCTTGTATCATGCGCTTATGCTCGATCTTCCCCTGAAGGACCTTGTACTCAACACCCCAATCGAGGGCCTTCACCTGATCCCCTCAAACAAGAATCTGGTTGGCGCCACGCTCGAACTTGCCGATCGCCCCGACCGGGAGAAAACCCTCCGCAAGAAAATGGAGAGCTTCCGAAACGAGTTCAATTATATCCTCCTGGACTGCCCCCCTGCCCTCGACTTGCTCACCCTTAATGCCCTCGTGGCGGCGGATTCCGTTATCGTCCCTGTCCAGTGCGAGTATTTCGCCCTGGAAGGGGTCTCCGAACTCATCGACACCCTGATCCGAATTCGACGCGCTCACAATCGCAACTTGGCGGTTGAGGGCATCCTTCTCACCATGTTCGACGAACGTACGAACCTTGCTCACCAGGTCCGCGACGATTTGAGGGATTTCTTCGGCGATCAGGTCTTCTCTACCGTGATACCCCGTAACGTCCGCTTGGCCGAGGCGCCGAGCTTCGGTCAGCCCATCTTCCTTTACGACCCCGATTGCAAGGGAGCGACGAGCTATCTTGAGCTAGCAAAGGAGGTTATGAGTCATGCCGAGAAAGGTGTTGGGCCGGGGGCTGAACGCTCTTCTGCAGACGGTTGAGACGGCTACGGCCGGGATCGAGCAGGTGCGCCTCGACCTCATTGATCCCAACCCGTTTCAGCCGCGCCGCGAATTCCCTGAAGACTCGCTTGCGGAGCTCGCCGACTCCATCCGAGCCAGCGGCGTCATCCAACCTATTCTCGTGCGCCGCAACGCCTCGGTGCAGGGTCGCTTCCAGCTCGTGGTGGGCGCGCGCCGCTGGCGCGCCGCTCGCCTCGCTGGCCTCGAGACTGTGCCCGCCATCGTCCGCGAGCTTGCGGACCAGGACGCCCTCGAATTCGCCCTGGCCGAAAACCTGCTTCGGCGCGACCTCAATCCCATCGAGGTGGCCCACGCCTATCAGACGCTCCAGGATGAGTTCCACCTCAGCCATGAACAGGTCGCCGGGCGCCTCGGCATCAACCGCTCCTCCGTTACAAACATGCTGCGTCTCTTGCGCCTGCCCAATGGTGTGCAGGAGATGATCACCAGGGAGGAAATCACCTATGGGCACGCACGGGCCCTTCTGGCTCTGGACTCCGAAGCCGCGCAATTACAGCTTGCTGTGAAAATTGCACAACAAGGCCTCTCGGTGCGCGAAGTTGAAAGCCTTGTGGGGCCTCGGCAGTCAAAGCCGCCTGACCGGCCGAGCGAGGCCAAGCCGCCGATGGACCCTAATGTGCGCGCCGCTGCCCAGGAACTGGAACGAACGCTTGGAACGCGAGTCAAAATCCGTGGCGACGGCCGCCGCGGGGCTATCGAAATCAGCTATTTCTCCGCCGAAGATCTCAATAGGATTTACGAATTGATCGTGCGGCAATAATACACAGGAGGGGTACAACAGCCCTCGATGGGAGGCAACGATGCCATTCGGCTTAGGAAAGTCCACGCGACGTCAAGCGGCTGAACTGTCCGGCGACTGGGTCGGCTGGCTTGACCCGGGCGTTGAGGTTGAAGGAAAAATGAAGGTGGCCTCCGGCCTCATCCGCGTCAACACCCACTTCAAAGGCGAGATCGATTCCGAAGGCGCGGTGGTCGTCCACGACCAGGGCGAAGTGGATGGCGACATTCGTACCAGGATCCTGAGCGTCACCGGTAAGATCAAAGGGAATGTTCACGCTTCCGAACGCCTGGAGATCAAGGAACACGGCGTGGTTCTGGGCTCAATTTACACGCCCTGCCTCCTCGTTGATCCCGGAGGCTTCTTCGACGGCCAATGCCACATGCCCACTCCCGGACCCGCAGCCCAGGCCGCGACCGCCCCTGAAAGCAAAAGTGATACTCAAGAAGCCGCCGCGCCGGCGGTCGACGCCCCGGGGCCGCACTGAAACGCCCGTGAAGCGCAGAGGTCTCATGTCCCCCCCTTCCCGGCGCCTCCGCCGAGGACCCCTTTGCGAGCCCGCCGCACCCTGCGCTGAGGCGTGAAGTTCTTCCCGGCCCGTCCGGCCGCCGGCCCGCCGCGTCACTCTAGGCTCTGCTATGTAGCCCTATCTTTCTAGCCTTCATAGCGAGTGGGCCGCCGCCTCGACCGACCCTGGCAATTCCAGCACCGTCACCGAATGCGCGGGAAATGTGAAGACGAAAGGCACCCGTTCGACGGCAGCCCTCCTCTCCCGCCTGTGTCTCCTGCCCGGCTGATGCAGCGGAATATGGGCGATCGCATCCAGAACAGCGGACGGTACGACAATCGAGGCAGCCAAGATAAGCACAACGATGAGGGCGACGCTCATTTCGTCCTTGACTCCGGTAGAGGGGCTTGCCTGCGGCCCTGCACCAGCTCTCGACGAATGTCCTGCCAAACCTCCTGCGGAACCGCGAAAAAGGCCGCTACGACTTTGGGGTCGAATTGGGTGCCGGAGCACCGGCGGATTTCGTCAAAGGCATCATCGAAAGAACCGGCACGCCTGTAAGGTTGGTCGTTGACCATAACGTCGAAGGCGTTGGCAACCGCAACGATCCGTGCTCCTAACGGTATGTCGTTCCCTTTGAGTCCCTGGGAATACCCCGACCCGTCAAACCGTTCATGGTGCGCCAGAACGATCTCAGCCGCGGGCGCAAGGAATGGAATGTGGGAAACCTGTTCGTAGCCGATGCGCGAATGGGTCCGCATCACGACGACTTCTTCCGGTGTCAATTTGCCTGGCTTCTTTAATATCGCGTCCGGGATTCCGATCTTGCCGATATCGTGCAGGTAGGAGCCCCGCAAAATCTGGACGACCTGGTCGGGTGTGCAGTTTGCGGCTTTGGCAATCTCCAGGGAGTAGTGGGCCACACGCCCGGTGTGTTCCCTTGTTTCAGTGTCTTTCATAGCTAAGGCGTCTGCGAGCGCTTTCAACGTCTCGTCGTACGTCTGCTGAAGACTCGTGACGACAGTCCGGAGCTGTTCCGTTCGCTCCGTGACCATGTCCTCGAGGCGCTCGCGATACGCTTCGACTTCTAATTCGAGACGCTTTTTGTTGAGAGCACGATCCACTGCTATGACAACCCTCTCAAGCCGGAAAGGCTTCAGAATGTAATCGTCCGCGCCTTGCTTCATCGCGTCGACGCCGACCCGGACATTGTCCACGCCGGTGGCGATCAGAAAACTCATCCAAGGGTATTTGGTGCGCGCCGTCTCCAGAAGCGACAAGCCGGAGATCCCTGGCATCCGCAGGTCACAGATCAGCGCGTCAAAACGCTCAATTTCTAAAATATTGATGGCCTCGCTGCCGCTATTCGCAACCCGGCACTCAAATCCTTGTGCGGATAGCCCCTTGGTGAGTAGAGTGCAAACGGCGGGTTCATCGTCTACGATGAGAATGCGGGCTTTCGGAATTGCATGTTTTGTCAGGTTGTTATGTGCATCCATGAAATTTCCCCTTTTGCTATCTGAAGCAGGTAAAGTGCTATTCCCGAGAACGTGAGGAATCAGCAGTACGCTCGCAAAGGTCCGTGTTCGCGAATTGGAACAAGCTCGCCTGGTCCTCGCCGTCTTCAGGAAAAACGGCAATCCCATAATCAATTCCAACCGGAGTATTGGGAGCCAGAGGCTTGACATAGACCTCGAACTTGCGTGTGATCCCTTCTGCCAACGCTTCAGCGCTAGACCGCTCGGATTGAGGAAGAAGGATGGCAAACTCGTCGCCGCCGATCCTGCAACAAATTTCACAGCCGCGAAAGGTCTCAACGCTCGCACGAGCCACAGTTCGCAGAATCTCGTCCCCGGTAGGATGTCCGAACGTGTCGTTGACACTCTTTAGGTTACGAACGTCCAACCGGATCAATGCGAACGAGGTCCCATCCCAGATTGAGCGATTAATCTCCTGAGCGAGGCATTCATTAAACATGCGGCGGCTCTTGAGGCCCGTCAGACCGTCGGTGGCGAACTCCTCTCCGCTGTTTAGACGCAATTCCACACTGTCTATGTCAAAGCCATGCGTCGCCGATGAGCGCGGGCCAACCAGATTGGCAAAGTGCTGAAGAATTAGAGTCATTCTCAGGATTGTCTTCTTCTCTCCAAGCCTCAGTGAATGTCGCAATGCCAGGGAAAAAAACTGAAAGCGGAAATACACCCTCAAGAGCCGTTCTTCATTTGAATAGCGCCGGTTCAGCGACGAATTTTTGAGGAGATGTGTGAGGGCGAGGAAGTCGCATTTGAGCATCATGCGTAGCCTGGAATAATCGACCGGGGCGCCGAACTCCTCCAGCGACTTTCGCAAAGACGGAAACTCCAAACGATTGGCGTTGGCGATGGATTGAAAGTACGTCCGGCCAGATTGCCGGAGCAGAATCCTTTTGCAGACACCCCGGATGATAAAATGGAGGCCGGCACAAGAGACCAAACAAGAGATCAAGCCGAAGGCGGCGAGAAGTGGATGCCGGAGGTAGATCCAAACCAGCACTGAACAAGGCACTAAGATGAGGATACCGCCCACAATGGCTCCCGAGACACGGTTTGAGGTGCCCTTCAAGCCCTTACCCGGCTCTTTGTCCCTAAGCACCAGTCCGGCAGCCTTAACCCTCTCCGACCACTCGTCGAGGTCCTGCTGAAGTTTTTTCTTTCGTTCATCCGGCCCCTGCAGTTGGAACTGCTTGTGTTTGAGAGTTGCCTTAACCCGTGCCACGACCACGTTAGAGTTCAACGGCTTCCACAAGCACTCCAACAACGGGTCCAACTCCTCGCCCGACTTCCTCGCTGTGCCGCCAGCGCGCGGCTTACGCATGCCGGCGGCAAACATGAAACTCATACGTGGGTACTTTTCGCGTGCAGTCTCCAAAAGCGCCAATCCGGGGACAACCGGAGGCCCCAAATCGCAGATCAGCACATCGAATTCACGCTGCCCTAGAATTTCCAATGCCTCTTCCCCGTTCGAGGCCGTGTGGCAATGGAATCCCGCGTGTGTCAGCCACGTTTCGAGCAGAAGGCGGTCTTTTGCCCCTTCAAAGACGATGAGGATTCGGGCATTGGCATCGGCGGACTGCGTCAGGTTGTTATGTGCATCCATGAAATTTCCCTTTCCTTGCCCCTCGCCGGGTCAGCCCCCTCTTACGAGATTCTCAAGCTCAACGTATCCTACGCCTGAAACCTCCCTGCCATTCGGGAACTTGCAGAACCACAGGTGGCCTTGAATCGCGATTCGATGTCCTTTCCGGTTCTGGTATAAGGCGTAGTCAGCGCCGACTTGCACCAAGCGGAAGCCGACCTCTTTCAGGTAGGTGTCACAAAGACCAGCGGTTGTGGCTGCTTTCTGCTCGTCTTTCGGGCGAAGGGGGGAGGGTTTCCCGTTGGCTTTTGCAAACGGAGGGTCCACTTTCTCAACTCCTGCCGTGCTATGGTTTCTGCCAACGCTTCTTATCCGATGATCTAAATCCTATACCCGAGGATGCGACACTTGAAATCGTACTAAAGTAAGGTGGCGAAGTCGCCAGTAACGCCCCGCATACGGACAAAGAACGCGAACGGTTCCCACTGCCCGTTCTCCAGGTCCGACATTTTACAAAATAGTATTGCTACGGCTGATAATGACGAAAATCGACAGACTTCTGAATTATGGACGGGGGGACTTTTGGGGCGGGACTCGCTGGCCGCTGCGAGTTCAACTCCGGGGCGAGCGTAGGATATCGCAGGGCCGCGCAAAGTAAAGTGCCGGGGCTGCCATTGCCAGGGTAGCTACGGCTGGGGCCAAATTGGCGAGTATTCCCAGCGTCTTTGTGGATGAAGGCCGACACTAAGCGGCTAAGGGATCTGGTGTTGATGTTGGCGAGAACGGCCGCCCCCACCCCCGGCGTTCTCTAAGCTGCCGCCCTGAACAATCCGGCGAGCCACTGATACGCTTTGGGGTAGCAGTCGGCGTCCAAAACGAATTCCTGCCCATAACCGACGGTCTTTAGCGTAGCCCATCGCCTACCCATCCCCCATCGTTTCTTGTCCGTGTGATGGGACAGTGGGAGCTTATCTGGAAACGGATACATCCATGCTGGTAGACGCCAATTGCGTCGGGTTTCTCCAGGCCCGGTCAGCAGGAGTTTCTTGTGGAATTCCGTGAATACGCCCCCGCCTGGAAGTCGAGTGCGCAGACCGGGGAGTTCGAGCCGCCTCCGGGCAACGAAAACCGCGTCCACGGGTTTTCTAAGATTACAGAACCCGTCTCTTTCGCCACGAACATGAGCGTGGTCATTCGCCCATTTCGGGAGAACCGGGTCCGCATTGAACCAGCCCCAAACCTCACCGACTTGCAACCAGCCGAAAATCAGATGGACGTCTTGCCGTTGGGGGTCAAACTTGAAATGCCCATCGGCATCTTGCAGCCGGTGAAACCAGCCGAAAAACAGGAAAAGGTCACCTTCCCGAACGCCCCGGTTGAGGAGGTGGGCACATGCCTTATCGGATTGCCCGAAGATGGGCAACCAGCCCGCCTTTCGGACGAGGTCGCCACGGATAAGGTCAGGGTCCAAATGGCAAGAGGCGGTCCTTTTAATCCGGGGCTTGCCGGTCCGATGGTTGAAGGTCAACTCCTCCACCAATGACCCAAGGGCCTCTCTTCCATCGCCCAGGTCGTCGTATGTGACTTGGTACCTGGGTGCCGGTGGGTGCTTTAGGTCCCACAGTGACGGAATCGGGAGAGAACGCAAGCCCCCGTCAGGAAAGATTGGACTCGCAACGCCGCCGTTCCGCTTGTCAAACCCTTTGCGGCTGAAGATGATTTTCACGTTCGTAACCCCCGCAGGCGCGGACGACGCACGGCTTACTCAAGTGTCCCAACGACCTGCGGCGGCAATTATACACCTCTCAACAAGAGAACATCCGAGAAATACCAGCCAAGGGCTTGTTCCTAATGAATTGGCCTCCCGCTAACGTCTGGGCGGGGAGATTGGATGAACCAACTAAGACTTTTCGCGGGTGGCGCAGACATTAGTCGTTGATGTCTGCGCCACCCGCGCTGATGGCCTTCCGCCGCAGACAGAGTCTATGATAAACTTGAGTTACCCATAATAGGGGTGAGAAAATAGCTGTGCGGTGTCTCTACTTCGGAGGGGCAGCCCATGGAGCATTTCCCCTGTTCGTTCCCGCGCCGGTCGATCGTTCTTCTGCTTGCTTGGCTGAGTTTGATCATATTCGCAGAAGCGCAAACTGTTTCGAACAACGCAGACCAATCATGGACTGTCACGACGGTCGCGAAAGGTCCTGGCGCCCCTTTACGAACGACCGAGAAGTGCAGTAAGTCCGGCAGCAAAATCCTATGTGAAAAGAATGTGGAGGTGCACGGCCCCGACGGATACCGCCCCTCTTTTTATATTGAGACAGAAACAGACCAGGAAGACGCCACCACTACCCGCTCAATCCAGCATAGCTACAGGCCGGATGGTAACGGGCGGAAACAGCTTACGCAGGTGACAGAAGAAGAAACAAACCAATTGCCCAACGGCGAATCCAACGTGGTTCGAACCACCTCGAAGCCCAATCCCGAGGGAAATCTCCAGATCGTACAGCGCGAAGACGTCGAGACAAGGAAGAGTGGCCCGGAGTCGGAGGAGACCAAAAGCACGACTTACCGGATCAATAGCGACGGCAACATTAACGGCAATATGGCTGCGGTCCGGCAGACAGACGAACAGCAGAAGCGAGCCGACAACGATCGTACAGAAACGACGAAGACCACAAAGTCGGCGGACTCCGGCAAGGCCGGTCTGGCACTTGCTGAGATAAGTGAAAGGGTGGTCAAACAAGACGGTGAGAATCGAACGACCGAAGAAAGCATTTCGCGTCCGGACGTGGAAGGTAACCTTGCGGAGGTTTCACGGACAGTCGTTAAGAATACGCAAAGTCACGGGCAGAACGTGGAGACGGCTGAGACCTATTCGCTGGATGTTCCTGGTAAAAGTCGCGATGGCCAGTTCCATCTGATCCAGCGCGTTACGACTGTGGGGAGTGGCGACGCAGGTCGAACAACCACCGAGCAACAGATTGAGCAGATTGATCCGGTTGGCCTGGACTTGAAAGTCATGACCAAAACTTCAGGTGTCGTGACTTCCGGACCTGCCGGTACCGAGGAGACGAAAACCACTCGCGCGCGGAATCCGGACGGAACCTTCAGCGTTCGCTCCGTCGAAACGAGTAATTCAGACAAGGCCGAACTACAATCATCACCGTCAAACCAACCTCATTAGATCGGGTAGTGGGAGCGGTCACCCGCTCTCCCCTCCCACACCACCGTACACGGGTGGCGCATCAAAGTGAGTCATTGCCGAAGGCTTTGTGGGCTATCTGCACTGATGAGCTGGGTTTATAATTGAATGCATGGCACACAAGTTTCTGACTTCGTACCTGGAAGATTCTCTGGCGGTCCTGCGAGTGTATAAATCTCTGGGCGAGCGGGCCATGGCGCAGTTGAGCGACGAGCAACTGCAATTGGCCATCGATCCGGAGTCCAATTCGATTGCGATTATCGTTAAGCACCTGGCGGGGAACATGCGTTCGCGCTGGACGGACTTCCTCACCACGGACGGCGAGAAGCCCGACCGGAATCGCGACAGTGAATTTGACGCGCCGCCGGCGACGCGGGCTGCGCTGATGGAGTTATGGGAAGCGGGTTGGCAGTGTGTGTTTACTGCGCTCGAGCCGCTTCACGGCTCGGACCTCGAACGCACGGTCTATACTCGCAATGAGCCTCATTCGGTGATGCAGGCGATCAACCGTCAAGTGGCGCACTACGCGCTCCACATCGGCCAGATTATTTTCCTGGCCAAGCATCTCCAGTCTTCCCGCTGGGTGTCGCTGAGCATCCCGCGCGGCAAGTCGGGGGATTTCAACACCCGGGTGGCGAGCGGCCAAGCCAGCCAAAGGTGACGGCGGGCAGGATGAATAGGCTACATTGCTACAGTGGCGGAGGCTCTGCGGGACGTTACCGGCTGACGGAACTTATTCGACAGGTTTCTGCTTTGACCGGGATGCCCAGGGCAATCCGGAAGAGTCAATAGGAGCGCAGGCCTTCAACTCGCCGGTTCTGGACGGGGCTCCGGGAGCGATCGAGGCGGTCGGCCTTTTGTCCTCCGACCGCGGGGCTTCTTGATCCGGTCCTGAACAATGACTCGCTGGCAGTCGAGACAGATGAAGTGCAGGCCGCTAGGCGACTTGTTGACCCGCGCCGATCCGCAATTAGGACAGAGTAATGATGCCATAACTCACTGGCGCGTCGATGGCAATTCTGGACGACCTTACTGAGAACTCTATTTCCTAGGTCTCCTAATACACGATTTAAGGCCAAGCTGTCAAGAGGCGATGCACTCATACAAACAGACTTATCACAACGCGGGGTTAGGGAATCTTCGCAGGGGACTTAGATCCTCTGCGGCGTCGCGGCCGAGCAGGAAATCAAAGTCGCAACCCTGGTGGGCCTGTAAAATATGATCGAGGTACATTTTCCCGTAACCGCGCGAATAGTGGGGGGCCGGCGGCGTCCATTGGGCCAGGCGCGCCTTGATTACCGCCTCCGGAACCAGCAACTCCAGCCTCTTCTCACGCACATCCAACTCGATCTCGTCCCCGTTCTTGACGATGGCCAACGCACTGCCCTCTGCGGCCTCCGGCGAGATGTGAACGACAAGGGTGCCGAAGCTGGTGCCGCTGATGCGGGCGTCGCTGAGCCGTACCATGTCTTTCACGCCGGCCTTGAGCAATTTCGCGGGGATCGGCAGGTGACCCCACTCCGGCATGCCCGGGGCGCCCTTGGGGCCGGCGTTCTTGAGGACAAGGATGGAATCTTCCTCAACCTGAAGATGCGCATCATCAATGCGTGCCAGCAAATCACGATTGTCTTCGAATACCACGGCCTTGCCCTTGTGCCGGAGCAAGTGCGGGGAGGCGGCGGATTGCTTGATCACCGCGCCGCAGGGAGCGAGGTTGCCACCGAGCACTACCAGCCCTCCTTCGGGGTAGAGCGGTTGGCTGAATGGTTTGATGATTTCCCGATTAAAACATGCCGCGCGGGAGATGTTCTCTCCCAAGGTCTTGCCGGTGGCCGTGCCCGCTTCCAGGTGAAGCCGTGACGCGATCTCCTTCAGAACGGCGGGCACCCCTCCCGCGTAGCTGAAATCCTCCATGAGGTATTTGCCGGAAGGCTTCACATTCGCCAGCATAGGAGTGGTGCGGGAAATCTCCTCGAACCGCGAGAGAGGAAGTTCAAGGCCCACTCGTCCGGCGATGGCAACCAGGTGAATAATGGCATTCGTGGACCCGCCGAGGGCCATGAGCAGGCAAATGGCGTTCTCGAACGCGGCGGCGGTAAGAATCTGCGAAGGACGAAGCCCCTCGGCCACCATTTCCACGATGCGCCGCCCACTCTGCTCGGCGATCGAGAGGCGACGCGAGTCCGGGGCGGGAATGTCCGCCGCCCCCGGCAAGGTCATTCCCAGGGCCTCGGCGAGGCCGGCCATCGTGGACGCGGTGCCCATCACCGTGCAGTGGCCGGCGCTGCGCGAGACGCAACTTTCGATTTCGCAAAACTCCTCATCGCTCAGGCGGCCCGCCCGGACCTCTTCCCAAAAGCGGCGCA
>Ga0187876_1001743_pt1 | contig 17549 bp, 21 predicted proteins | sample June2016WEW_17_4_FD_133000 | JGI IMG/M metagenome (GOLD analysis project Ga0187876, IMG submission 133000) | Peatland microbial communities from SPRUCE experiment site at the Marcell Experimental Forest, Minnesota, USA - June2016WEW_17_40 | ecosystem: Environmental > Terrestrial > Soil >...
ATGCTGATCGTAGTAGCGGGCCTGGTTGCCGGCGGCATGCGGTATCCGTATTCGATTATTTCGCTCGGCCTCTGCTTTTTCGTGACCGCGACGATCGGGATGGAGTTTTTCCGCGGCTCACGTGCCATCAGCGAGAAGACCAAAGTAGGGTTGCTTCCCGCGATGATCGAGTTAACGCATCGCAACACCCGGCGATACGGCGGCTATCTGGTTCACATGGCTATCGTGCTGATGTTCATCGGCTGGAGCGGACATCCGTTCAATCAGACCGCGGTAGGGGAAGTCAACAAGGGCGACACCATGCGGGTGGGCGCCTACACCCTCAAGGTGGTGGATCTAACTGAGGGCGACACGCCGGATTACCTCTGGGACACTGCGATCCTCGATGTCTCGAAAAACGGCAAAAGCCTCGGTACGCTCGAGCCCACGCGGCGATTCTACAAAATCGCCCAGCAGGGTACTGCCGAAGTGGCGCTTCGCACGCGTTTGAACGAAGACCTTTACATCAACTATGCCGCACGCGTCGGCAACAAAGCCACGCTGCAGGCGTATGTGTTTCCCCTGGTCACGTGGATCTGGGTGGGCTGTGTCGTTCTGATCGGCGGAACGCTGGTCTGTCTGGTTCCGAGCAAAGTTGCGCGCTCCTATCCGCGCACGGAAGTCGTAGGTATTGCAAACGAGCCGCACAGGCGCGAAGCGTCCGTGGTGCGTCCCGACAAAGAATAGAATGTACAGGTTTAAGCGTAGTTTTCTTTTCCTGGTCCTGGCAGTCTCTGCCCTGGCCCAGTCCGAATCACAGATCGAAAGCGATCAGGTAAAGCGCGTAGGCACGCATCTCTCCTGCCAGTGCGGCGCGTGTACCGAGAACATCAACTGCATGATGTCCTCCGGCCAGTGCCATTTCTGCAAACCGGCCCGCACCAAAGTATTCCAGATGCAGAGCGCAGGCATGAGCGACTCCCAGATCGTTCAGGCCTTCGTTCAGGAATACGGACAAAAAATCTTCCGTGCCGACCCGAACTCGTTCTTCTGGCTGATTCCCTATATCTCGCTCGGGGCTGGCGCGTTTTGCGTCTTCCTGATACTGCGCCGCATTCGCGGACATCATCCGTTGCATCCCGCCGTTGCCGGTGGGCCGCCGGGCGCATTCCAACAGGATGACGATCCCACGCTCGCCCGCTATCGCGACGCGATCGAAAAAGACACCGCAAGGCTGGATTAAGACATAGTGGATTCGAGCCTCATTTTTGGAGCGCTGCTGGGGGCCGGCATGATCGGCTTTTTGCTGTTCATCCGCGTCAAAGACATCCCGAAACCCGCTCCCGAATCACCCTTCAAGCATCTCGAAGAAAGAAAGGCTGCGATCTACGAGAATTTGCGGGACCTTCAATTCGAATACCGCCTCGACAAACTTTCGGATCAGGACTACCAGGCCACCAAACTCGAGCTGCAAAAAGATCTCGCCCAGGTGATGGCCGAAACGGACCGCATCAAATCCGAACTGGCAACGCCGTCGCTGAAGCCCGTGAAAGTAGTCCCGCCGCCCAAAAAGAACGCGTGCCCGGCTTGCGGCGCGACATTCGACAAGCCGCTGAAGTTTTGCGGCGAATGCGGGAAACCGATGGGAGGCGTAGCGTGAACAAATTCGTGTTCCTGCTGCTTTCCGCCTCGCTCGCCCACGGCGCTGTAGACGGCACGGTCGTCAACGCGACCAGCGGTAAGCCCCAACCGGCCGCAACGGTCACGCTCTATCAGACGACTCAACAAGGTCCTCAAAACCTGGGGAGCGTCAAGAGCGACGCGGAGGGCAAATTCGCTTTCACGCAGGACGTGAAGCCCGGTGTCGGAGGCGGCCCGCTTCTCGTGCAGGCTGTTTACGGCGGCGTTCAGTACAACCTGGTCATTACGCCGGGCTCCCCACTGTCCGGCGTCAGCATTCCCGTTTACGAATCCACCAGGTCCCCGGGCCAGGCGAAAATCGATCAACATTTCTTTGTCCTCGAACCTTCGCCGGATGGGACCATCCGGGTCACGGAAGGTTTCCTCTACAAGAACGATGGCAAGACCACGTGGAACGATCCCGACCGCGGCACCCTTCAATTCGCTCTCCCCGCGGCCGCCCAGGGAAAAGTCGAAGTGAATGTAACGGCCCCCGGCGGTCTGCCCATTCGCCGTGCGCCGGATCCTCTCGGAAAACCCAACCAATTCAAACTGGATTTCCCCATCAAACCCGGCGAAACGCGCGTGGATCTCTCATGGGGTATGCCATTTCGGAGCCCTGGCGTTTTTGAAGACCAGACCCTGTCAAAAGCCGGCTCGATCCGGATGGTTGCGCCGCCCGGTGTCGAGATCAAAGGCCCCGATGTGACTCTCCTCGGGCAGGAGCCATCCACAAAATCCAACATCTTCAGTGTGAAAGGCCCCGACATTCAGGTCCGCGTTGAGGGCACGGGGTTATTCAACACCGAGTCGGACTCGGGTGGTACCGCAGGCAGCGGTCAGAACCTCGCCGAGAACTTCCCCAAGCTTTACGGTTTGCTGGCGGCAAATGCCAGCTTTCTCGAATCCCTGCTCGCCGTGAAATGGGTTCTCCTGACCATCCTGGGCATGCTCGCCCTCGGCTTCATTCTGCTCTATCGCAAGGGCGATCCGCTCGAAAACGCCGGCAATGCCGCTTTGCCCGACTCGGACTCGGAAACCGCTACGAAAGCCTCAAAGCATGCACGCGGTCGCGGCTGATCGCGTCTGGAAGTATTTCGGCGATTATCCCGCGCTGCGCGGCGCAAGCTTTGAGGTAGCGAAGGGCGCCTGCGTCGCTCTGCTCGGGCGCAACGGGGCCGGGAAGACCACGCTGCTCCGCATTCTCGCCAGCTTGTCAAAGCCATCGAAAGGTGAAGTCAGAATCCTGGGCCGTATCGGCTATCTCGGACACGGCATCGGGGTTTACGACGATCTTTCCGCTCTCGAAAACCTCAGCCTGTTCGGCCAGTTGACCGGGATCGAGAATCCCAAACAAGCTGCGAATACAGCGCTCGAACGCGTCGGCCTGACCCGCGTAAAGGATGGCCTCGCGCGCGAGTTCTCCCGCGGTATGCGCCAGCGCCTGGCAATCGCCCGCGCGTTCCTGCACAATCCCGACCTTCTCCTGCTCGACGAGCCATTCACTTCTCTCGACGATCGCGCCGTTGCCGTGTTGCAACAACTGCTCGCCGATGCCCGCGCCCGCGGTTCAACCATTATCATGTCGACCCACCAGATCCGAGAAGCCATGGAGCTTGCGAGCGACGTCGCGCTGCTCGACCGCGGACGCATCATCTTCTCCGGTCCCCGCAATAATGAAATGCTGCTCGACCCGGGCTGGCTCTATCGCACCTATGGAGACATCCGGGAGTGAAGTCGGGACTAAGAAAAGGCCTCGCGGCGGCCTTCGCCATCGCCCGCAAAGATCTGCGTACCGAGTGGCGTACCCGGGAATCTCTCAACGCCAGCCTGTCGTTCGCTGTCGTTATCCTGGTACTCTTCAGTTTTGCGTTCGATCTGGATCGCGAGGAGAAGCTTGCCATTTCAGGGGGATTGCTTTGGCTGGTCTACGCCTTCGCCGGGGCGCTGATCGTGAACCGCAGTTTCGCGCGCGAATTGCCGAACGATTGCCTGGAAGTCCTGATCGCCTCGGTTCCAGCCTGGGCAATCTTCCTCGGCAAAGCGATCGCCTGTTTTCTCCTCCTGCTCATCGTCGAGTTCGCATCGCTCCCGATCTTCGGGCTCTTCTACAACATCAGCTGGATCGGATCGCTTCTCCCCCTTCTGCTGGTGATCGCGCTGGCGACCTGGGGGATCACGGTAGTGGGCGCCGCGCTCAGCGCCGTTACTGTGAATGTCCGGCTGCGTGAGTTGATGCTGCCCGTGCTGCTCTATCCATTGATGATCCCTCTGCTGATCGGCGCCATGGAGTTGACTACCGGTCTGTTGAACGGTAATGCTGTGTTGAGCGACGTCCGGCTGCTGATCGTTTTCGACGTTATGTTTACATCGCTCGCGCTGTATCTGATTGAGTTTATTCTGGTGATTTAGAGGTCAAAACGAATGCGTGAAAAGATCGTCTACACTCTCGGGATTCTCGGCACGATTCTGCTTCTGTGGAATTTCTACAACATCTTTCTGGTAATCCCGATCGATGCCCTGCAGGGCGACATCTTCCGGATCATCTTCATCCACGTGCCCGCCGCCATTACCGCCGACACATTCTATGCCGTCGCCGTAATCGCCAGCATTGGATTTCTCGTCAGGAAGAACTTCGCGTGGGACTCGCTGGCTGTCTCCGCTGTCGAAGTCGGCACCATGTTTACGCTGGTCAATCTCGCGACCGGAAGCATCTGGGGCCGTGTGGAATGGGGCATCTGGTGGGCCTGGGATGCGCGCATGACGTCGCAGCTAATGTTGTTCCTGCTCTATCTCGGGTATCTGCTGATGCGCCCCGCGATAGCCGAGCCCCAGCAACGAGGAACCATGTCCGCGGTGCTCGCGATCTTCGCGGCCGCCGACATCCCCATCGTCACTATGGCTATTCGGCTCCACAATGTACGGACGCAACACCCCGGACCCGTGCTTGAAACCGGGGGACTTGCGCCCGTCTACTGGCCGCCCTTTCTGACCGGCATTGTGGCATTTCTTCTGCTTGGTACCGCGATGATACTGGTCCGCCTTCACCAGGAAACCAGCCGCCGCGAAATCGATTCACTCCGCCGCGAGCTTCACGCTATCTGAATAACATGTCACCCGTCGATATTACAAATCTCCACTTCCTGTTTTTCGGCTACTCAGCCGCCTGGATAATCATGATCGCCTTTGTCTTTCTGCTTGTGCAGAGAGGCCGCCGGATCGATCGCGAACTATCCAGGCTTAAGTCCCTCGTGGAGGACAAAGAGAAGTAACTCGACTTACTGTCCGCCGAAACTGTAGCCGAGGCCCATCGTATACTCCGGCACCCAGTCGCTGCCGAACTGGAAGAAGTTATTCACCCAGTGGGCGTCAACCGCGGGACGAAGAAAGATATGTGGAGTCACATAGAGCCGTGCGGCCACTGCGAAATGCGCCTGGAAATGGTTTGAGCTTTCAGAGCCTAAAGACACAGTGGAACATCCCACGATCAGGCTGCATTCCTGTTGATTGGCGCTGAATCCCAAATGGACTCCTCCAATACCCGCCTGCACTTCGGGGACGAAGCGTTTGGTTTTTATTGGCTGCCAGATGCCGTTGAAATCGTAGAAAACCGGGCGGTAATTCAGGCCCGCGTAGTCACCCGAGCCTGCGCGCCAGTTGATTTCAGCGCCAGCGCCAAAGTGACTGGTAAGCATAAATCCTCCCCCGACTGTGGCGAATAAGCCGTTGATTTTCGGCGTGTTCACAAAGTTGCCGGTGCCGAAGACGTCGAGTGCCTGACCGCTGGATGAGTCTGTAGCGGTGCCCAGTCCGATATAAACATTTCCCTGCTGAGCCATCACCAGTGGCGCGCCGGCAAGAAATCCAAAGCAAAGCGCCAGCGTAATGTTACTAAGTTTCATATACAAAGTCTCCCTTTTTTAAGATTGAAATCTTCCCTGTTGCAGTGTCGAAACCACGTTAATAGGGGAGACGAATTTGTACGCAAACCGTTTCATTCTTTACTTAACTCGTTTGACTCGATGTGCGGGTTCATACGAATCTGAAATCAGAATGAAAATCTCGATTATTGGGGCAGGCCATGTTGGGGGCGCTCTCGGTTCTGGCTGGGCCAAACACGGTCACGAGATTACTTTCGGTGTTCGTAATCCGAAAAAGACAGACTCCGCTACGACCGCGAAGGTCGTATCAATGATGGAAGCGGCGCAGTCCTCCGACGTCATCATCCTCTCCGTCCCGTGGAGCGCGGTGCCGGACGCCCTTTCGGCGGGTGACCTCAAGGGAAAGATCCTTCTCGACGCGACGAATCCGTTGCTGCCCGATCTCTCCGGTCTCGATACAGCCTCAGGAACATCAGGCGGCGAAAAGGTTGCGGCCTTAAGCGGTGCTGCGGTGGTGAAGATTTTCAATACCACCGGCTATCCGAACATGGCGAACCCGGATTACCACGGCCAGCGCGCCACCATGTTTTATTGCGGTGATGACGACAATGCGAAGCGGATCGCCGCGGGTCTCGCGAGTGACCTCGGTTTCGAGCCCGTGGATTCAGGCCCGCTCCGCCATGCGCATCTGCTGGAGTCTCTTGCGCTCTTGTGGATCACGCTCGCCCTCAAGCAAGGCTACGGCGTGAACATGGCTTTCAAGATGATGCGCCGCTGAGAATTTATACTTCCTCGCCGAGAATCCCTTCCCGCCACAACTCTGCGCTGGCCATGGTATTTAATTCCGCGACCCAAACAGACAAAAAAGGGGTGCGCCCCGGGGATCCGTGACGACGCCTGTTTTGCGGAGCAACTGCAGGTAATCTCTGGAGCGCGATTCATCAATGATATAACCGTCGCAATGGCCCACGTACAACACGCCGGGCCGAACCGGGGCGGGCTCGACGATTCCAACCTGGTTGTTCGTAGCTATCTGAAGGGGGTTCTGGAGTCCCCAGTCCAGAATGGCGACGGGAAGATGCGTGGATGTGACCGTGCTGGCCAGTTTTACGTCGCCATTAGTCCAAATGACGCTGAAGCCGTTCTGGTTGCCCGCCCTGGAATAGCCGTGAAGGAGCCACAGGTTGGCTCCTGCGAGTATGAAGGCGATTGCCCATACGGCGAGTGTTGCCTTCAGGGGCGTGCGAATGAGTTCCGCGAGGGCGCAGATGGTTGCCGCCACCAAAAATTGAGGTGCCGGGTAGAGAAGGACGGTGTGGTGTGGTCCCGCGCCGGCATCGCGATAAAGAAGCATCATCGCTTCGGCGGCTGCAAATGCAATCCAGGAAAATAGCAGGGCCCGGAATGTTGCGGAGGTCCGCAGAAAGGGTAGTGCGAGCAGGGCAATAACAAGGGCAGGGAGGAGGAGGCTTGCCGGATGGAAGCTGCTCTGCTTATACCAGTGTGCGATTCGGTCTTCCAAAGGCTGTTCCGTCAAGGAAATCTTTTCGCCGGCGACACTGCGGAACATGTAGTGCTCCAGCGCGCGTCCGTCAAGTGTGTGCTGCAGCATCATCAGCTTTTCGCGGGCCGCGACTGGGGGGAGATAGCGGCCCGCGGTGAACGTCGACGCACTCCGCTGCAAATTGAATGCGATGAGCGGCGCGGAGCCGGCCAGGAAAGCGACGGCCGCGACAAGAACGTTGCGAACCCGCATCCATCGGCGGACGCACGTCGGGAAAACAAGCAGCCAGGCCAATGCCAGCGCGGCTAAGATAACAACGAAGAGCGCTTTTTGCCACGTGGCGAGCCCGGCCAGGAGGAATGCCGCGCTTAGCCAGAGCGGGCTTCCGCCAGAGGTGAAACGCTGAAAAAGCAACAGGAACAAGGCTGTGGCGAGCAGCAGGAGGCATACAGGTCCCCAATCGAAGACGCTGGTGAGCACAAAAGGCGCATCGGTTGCGAGCAGAAGCGAGGTGAGGAGAGCGATGCGGGCGCTGGTTACCCGTCGCAGGAAAAGCGCGATCACTCCGACGGTCAGCATGCTAAAGAAACACACAGGAAGCCGTATCGACCATACCCCCGGTTTCCAAAATTTGAAGACTGGCCAGTAGATCCAGGTCTTCAGCGCCCCTACATAATCCATCAGCATGACTGGAACAACGCGGTTGCCGACCGTCCAGGAGTAGAGCGGAGCATGCCCCTTTAGAAAAGGTGTAAGGAAAAGCGCTTCATCTTCCTGGATGCCCGGCATCGGCAGGAAAGCTGTCAGGATGGCCATCAGGGCCAGCAAAATCGCGAGCAGCGGCAGGTAGAAACGAATCGCAGAGGGGCGCGACATCGGAAATGATTTAATAGAGGCCGATGGGGGCTTTGCCGAGAAAGGTTTTGCTGCGTGCCGGAAGGAGGAACACCTCGTCGAAGGTGAGTCCCCCGGGGATCGCGTGCCGGATCATTCTTGGTGTGATTTTCAGTGTAGCCTGAGGGGGGATCTGGTGCCAAACGTGCCTGAGCTGATCCTCGCGACGAAAGGCGATACTTGCCGGGAATCGAGTGTGATGGCTTGGCTTATCGCAGTTCACGCTGGTCCTGCCAGCGGCGCTTCGCTCCGACGCCTGATGGGTTTCCTTCCGCAATAGTGATCGCCTTCCCTCCGGAATCACCGATCGGCTTCAGCGGAATCATCACCGAGTTGCAAACCTTCGCCTATCTGGACTGCCGACGATCGGCCTGCGTATTATGCCAACTACTTCAGCCGGAGACCCTGTCGCGGGTCTTCCGAACGATGACAGCGTTTATTGACGCGTTCCGAAAATCGACGGTTTTCTCGCAAAGCCGATCCGAACCGAGATAAAACCCACGACTCTTCTTGAGGACACTGGAGCCCGGCTACTCCGCGCCGTGCCCGTGACCGTGACCTTAAAGACGACTGTCCGCCGTCACCGGTCTGCGACAAGGCTTCACTAACCCCCAATCAACGCATTAAGCCTGGCATAACCGCCGCGGCTGAGAGGTATTTTCGAACCATCCACCAGCACCGCCAGCCAGGTGTCTTTCGTATTCTGCTCAATCCGCGTGATTCTCTCTACATTAACCAGGTACGACCTGTGCAACCGCACAAATCGCTTCGGGTCCAATGCCGCTTCGAGACTCGCAATCGTCTGCTGCTTGAGCCACCCCCTGCCTTCGCTCCGCAGGGCAACATAATCGTCCTGCGCCTCGGCATAGTCGAGCTTGCCCGCGGGAATCACATGCACCTTGGCACCGTCTTTCACGACAACGCGCTCCAGATATGCACCTGTGGGCCGCGCCGCGTTTTTCAATTCCTCCGGTAACGACGCGGGCCTCACTTCACCGACGCGGCGCCGTACCTTCTCGATCGCCGTCCGAAAACGCTCTACTCCGAACGGCTTCAGCAAATAATCCACCGCCGCCGCATCGAACGCGCGCATCGCATACTGATCGAACGCCGTCACGAACACCACGGCGACTTTGGGGTCGATTAACTCAAGCACCTCGAAGCCATCCAGTTTCGGCATCTGAATATCGAGGAAGAGCACGTCCGGCTTCCACTCGCCGCATGCTTTCACCGCCTCGAATCCATTCGTGCACTCGGCAACGATTTCCATGCCCGGTTGGTTAGCCGGTCCCTCGTGTTCGATATACTCGCGCAGAATCCCGCGCGCCAGCTCTTCGTCGTCTGCGATAACGGCTTTCAAAACTCCCGCTTTCATGATGCCTGCTCTTATGACACCAAAGCCGGCACCGTCAGCGTCACGCGGTACCAGTTTTCTCCCGCTTCCACTTCAAGCCGCGCGGCGGTGCCATAGCGCGCCTCCAGCCGTTGCCGCACATTCGCCAGTCCGATGCCGCTGCGGTTTGCTGGAGCCGCCGGGTCGAAAGGATTCTCGATCGTGAACCTCAAACCTTCCCGCACGCGCCGGGCGAGTAACAGAATCTCGCCACCCTCATCGAGCAGCGCAATCCCGTGCTTCACGGCATTTTCCACCAGCGGTTGAATCAGCAGCGCGGGCACTTCGCATTCATCGCACGCTGTTTCCATGTCCTCGTGCAGACGCAGCCGCCGGCCGAAGCGCACTTGTTCCACGCCCAGGTACATGCGCGTTAACTCCATTTCTTCCCGAAAAGGGATAGCCGCGCGCTCGCCCAGCCGCAGCGAAGTACGCAGAAAGTCTGCCAGACGGATACACATCTCCCGTGCGCGTACCGCGTCGCTCGCCGTCAGCGCGCTGATCGAATTCAAACTGTTGAACAGGAAATGCGGATTGACCTGAGCCTTGAGCGCTCTCAGCTGTGCCTCTCGCGCAAGCAGTTCCGACCGCCGCGACGCCTGCGCTTCGATCACCACATAGTGCATCGCCGTCGAGAGCAGATAAATCATCGCGACCATTGCGGTGAGCACCGGGACCGCTGCGCGAAAGCGCTGATCGAGCCCGGGCAGAATATCGGAGAAACTACTTGCCGCGAGCCGGGCGACAAGCAGCACTCCCACGGCAACCACCATCGCGGCCAGCAGATGCTGCCCGAGCAGACGTCCGGCCCTCGCCGATCGCAGCGGCAACGCACGGCACGCGTACCACGGGGAGAGGCAGACAAACGCCAGCACCACGGTGACCGGAGCGATGATGGCCGCAGCCTCCGCCGCACTCAGTGTTCCCACGACCGAGATCAGCAGCCCGAGAATCGCCCCCAGCGGCACCCATACCGCGAGATACAGCAGGAACACTTTCCAGTTCTGAAAGATCGGGTGCATGCGGCGTTCGCGCTAATTCTTCACTTCAATGCCGCCAAACACTGCGCTGCCCCGGATCACAAGGGTCGGCGGCTCGAATCCAGGCTCAGGCCTTGGCGGAACAGTCTTGTCGTCGAACCCGCCGAATACCGCCGCGCTCTCCCTCTCCACTCGCCATGTTCGAGGTATCCGGATTTCGATACCGCCGAATACCGCATTCGCCTCAAGCACCGCCCGCCGGTCCGGTGTTGTGATTGCAGCGCCGGAGAGATCCAGTTCGAGGCCTCCGAATACTGCTTCCACTTTGCCGCCTTCGAAATTCTGGCTCTCGACGCGCCGTTCAGAGCCGCTGAAAACGACCGATTCCATTAACTTGTTCCCCAAAAAACTCGATTCCCGCGTGCTCGATCCGGCATCGAAACGCCTCGGGGGCCAGTGACACATCTGCTCCCGGCCACCGCGGATCAGGATTATGATTCCGAGGTAAATCAGAAGCATCGGGATGAATATGCCCGCTGTCATGTGGATGATATGCAGATTGCCCAGTAAGAGAAGACATCCGAAGACGATCACAGCCGACGCCCGGATAATAGCGTGAGCGCCCCGCCTGCGTTCGATGATCGATAACGCCCAGGCCACCGGCACAAGAGGCCAGTATGCCCGGATATTTCGAATGGGAAGAAGGCCGAGGTTATCGAGAAAGAGCAACACCCCGGACACGATCAGGATCAGCGCGAAGATCGATCCACGCCGCCGTTGCATGTTCATTTATCGTCTCCCGAGGTCGCCCAGAGGTAAAGTTCCTCGAGCCCGGTAGCGATCAAAGCCAGCGGCCATCCGACCCGGATCATATCGAACCGGCTCATCAGGAAGAGCCCTTCGGCAAGAAGGAGCATCAAGGGAAGCACCAACTGCCCGGGATAAAACACTCTCATGGCCCGATGGTAACCGCGATGGGAATGGAACTCAGCCGATTTTCGGCGAACGCCGCCCTACAACCGGTGAACGCCCGCATCGGCAGCGGCTCGAGCGAGCCTCACGTCGAGCGTCCACAGGTGGCAATTCGAGAGCAGCGCGGAAGCGACGAGATGCGCGTCGATCCAACCGATCCCGCGTCCCCAAAGCTTACGTTCACTCATCAAATCCAAAGCCTCTTCGTGAGTTGCGGCGGCAGCCTGTGGCAATTCCTCAAGATCTCGAAGAATATCCGCGCGTTTTTTCAGGTTGCCGCACGCGAGTTCACCGAGCACAAATGGATGCATCAGAACGGACCCTTCATTGAGCAGCGCCGCGAGCGCCGGCTGGCCTCTACGGAAATGTTCGATCCAGACGGAACTATCGACCAGCACCATCACACAGTCGTTTTCACCGCGGAAACCGAGCGCCGCCGGGGAACCGGGTTCAGTTGGGGCTCAGTTCCCCCCAGGGCAGCCAGACGCTTCGCTGCTTCACGCGCGATTAGCGCTTCCAGCCCGGCACGCACGAGGGCAGTTTTTTCTTCGATTCCCGTCAGACGTCTTGCCCGCTCGATCAGGCCGTCATCGATAATTAGCGTTGTCCTCATGTGCACTCCGGATATATGCATCATTATGCATAAAGTACGCACATATATCAAGCTTGTTGCTTCGCGTGTCCCTGCTCCCACCACACCAGATATTCCTCGTCGAGGTATTGATTGGCTTGCTCGATGGTCTTTACTCCGGCGACCCGCATCCCTTTCACCAAACGGTCCTGGGCTGTCCCGAAGTTCCTTTCCACCCGCCCTTTGGCCTGGGGAGAGTGCGCCGCAATCCATACGATGCCCAGTTCCCGCAGCGCGCGGCCGATCTGCGTCGGCGGCATTTCCACCGGATCTTTCTCCACCCCGGGCTCATCCCGTTTGCGCTTCTCCGCCGTTTGAAACAAACTCGCTTTGTCCGTGTAGAACGCCACCGGGCGACCGAACTTCTCCAGATAACTCCACAGCAGTTTCATGTTCTCTTCGGTCGAATCGTGCCGCACAAACCGCGCGAATAATCGGCTGGTCGCATCGTCGATCATCGCGATCAGGTACAGCTTCTCGCCGCGCCCCTCCAGCCAGTCGTGCTCGCTGGTGTCCCACTGAATCAGTTCTCCCAACCGGCTCCGCCGCGGCCGCCAGACGTGCGCCTCTTTGACCTTCTCCCGTTTCGCCCGCCACAGCTTGCCGCGGATCATCCATTGCCGCACCGTCTCTCTGCTCGCTTCGATCCCGTGTTTCCTGCGCAAATACTCCGCTGCCAGGGTCGGCCCAAAGCCCTTATATACATCCGCTGACAGGATCTTCACCGCTTCTTTCTCCACGGCCTGTTCGATCCGCCGCTTCGATGGCTTGCCGCGCAACCCGTGCACAACGCTCCTGTCGCCCCGCTTCTTCAGCGCGTACAGCATCCGCTTCACCTGCCGTACGCTCAACTCCAGCTCCGCGGCTGCCTCCTGCTGCGTGATCAGCCTCTTCTTCGCTTTCCGCAACGTTACGAGCCGGTCTCTATCGGCTTGAGTCATCAGTAGCTGTCCTTCCTGCATCCCCAAAGTCTGGGGCTGTCAAGGGGACATTTCTACTTTTCTCAAAGGGGACATTATCACTTTGCCGTCACAGCTTGTTGCTTCGCGCGTCAGGAGGTTCAAGCCCTCATCAGTGCCTCGCTTTCGGTGGGATTTTCTCGCCTGGTTCGGAGGTCGCACGCTAAGGCGGGGTGCAGGGGTTGCTCACCAGGGGCCAGACTCCCAATCGACCTGGGCTTCTTCGCCGGGTACCGTGACGGCCAACGCGCGGTTCTGACGAAGGTTCTGCTCGCCTGATTCTCGGCTCGTCGGTAAGCCCCGTACAAGACCTGATCACCGTACGGCCACGCCTTGTTAGGATGATCCATTGGTGAAAGTTGTCAGCGTGAAGCAGCGAAAGAAAGCGGCTTTGCCGTCCTCCTCCCCTTCTCCGAAATCGAATACCGCGGCGGTTGCCCGCGTGCGCAACCGCCACTGGATCACGGCACTGGTTCTTTGCACGGTCACGTTCCTTGCATTTCTCAGCTCGTTCGAAGCGGGCTTTCCGATGGACAATCAGCCGTTGCTGATGATGGACCCGCGGCTGCGGGAAACTACGCTCCACAACATCGGGCTGATTCTGAGTCACAGCTACTGGTGGCCTGCGGGCGAGGCGGGGCTTTACCGGCCGTTCACCACGCTCACCTACCTTTTCAACCATGCGGTGCTCGGCAACACGGCGGCGGGATATCACTGGATCAATCTGCTGCTCCACACAGGCAACGTGCTGTTGTTGTGGGCGCTGGCGCTGCGGCTGGGGCGTGCGCTGGTTCCGGCGGCGTGCGTGGCGGGCCTGTGGGCGGTGCATCCGCTGGTTACGGAATCGGTGACGAACATTGTGGGGCGCGCCGATTTGCTGGCGGGGATGTCAACGATAGGTGGATTGCTGTTGTATCTGAAGGGCACGGAAGCGAACGGGTGGCGGAAGGCCGCATGGTTCGTGTCGCTGGGGCTGGCAACGCTGATTGGCGTCTTCTCAAAAGAGAGCGCGGTCGTGATCGTGGGGGTGATCGCGATCTACGAGCTGATCTGGTTTCGCGAGCGGAAGCAGTGGCGCGGTCTGATGTACGGAATGATCGCGACGACCGTTCCGGTGGCGCTGATGCTGGCGGCGCGGTGGCGCGTGCTGAGCCGGTCGCTGCCCCCGGAGTTTCCGTTTGTGGATAACCCGATCGTAGCGGCGGATTTCATGACCGCGAAGCTTACGGCCCTGAAAGTTGCGGCGCATTACTTATGGCTGGTGATGTGGCCGGCCGGGCTTTCGAGCGATTACTCGTATCCGCAGATTCCGCTGGCGTCGGGCACGGCGGGCGACTGGGCTGCGTGGCTGACGGTGGCTGCGGCGGTAGCGCTGATTGCAATGTGCGCGCGGTGGAGCCGCACTGGGCTGTTCTTCGCGCTGACGGCGGCGGGAGCGTTTCTGCCGGCGTCGAATCTCCTGTTTCCGATCGGCACGATCATGGCGGAGCGGCTGTTTTACGTGCCGCTCATGGGAGTGCTGGCGTGTCTGGCGACAGCGGCGTTCCGGATTGGCGAGCGGTTTAAGGTGGAGCGCGGGGTGCCTGTGGCGCTGGCGGTGGTCGCGGTAGCGTTAGGGGCGCGGACGTATGCGCGGAACCTGGACTGGAAGGACGAGAGGACCCTGGTAGAGGCGAGTCTGAAGGCCGCGCCGAACAGCTTCAAGCTGCACAACATTCTGGCAATGGACCTGTTTTCGCAGAATCCGAATCCTCAGACGATCGACCGGATTATCGGGGAAGCGGACCGGAGCGCGGGGCTGATTGACAGCGTGCCGGATGCGATGAGCAACAAGGATCCGTGGCGCATGGCAGGCTTTGCGTGGCTGGCGAAGGGTGATCTGCAGCGGACGCCCGCGGATCTGAACCGCGGTGTTCCGGCGCCGCCCGAGCCAATGCGCGCGTACCAGGCGGCGCGCAAGAGGTTGTTGCGCGCGGTGGCGATCGACCAGGCAGTACACGGCGCGTTCAGGAAGAAGCTTGAGGCGCGACGGGCGCGTGGGTATTCGGTGCCGCCTTATGAAGAAGGGAACGCGGCGGTGTATCAGTTCCTTTCGATGGCGGAAATGCGAACGGGCGACGTGCCGCACGCGGTCGAGGCCGCGCGGCGGGCGCTCCGGCTGCATCCGGCGGGGGCCGAGGGGTTCCGGCAGATTTATTATTTGCTGGCTTCAGGCGGGCAGTTGGAAGAAGCGGCTGTGGCGCTGTTTGAAGGGGAGTTCGAGACGGCGGAAACGTCGCTGATGCCGGATCTGGTGAACCTTTACCAGAGCGGGCTGGACAAGGATGGCTGCGCAGTGATGAAAGGGCCGTCGGGGCAGGCGGTCAATCCAGGTTGCCCGATTGTTCACAAGGATATGTGCACGGCGGCGACCGCGGTGCTGCTTGAAGCCGAGCTCGCGGAGCGCCCCGACCTGGTGGCGAATCAGGAGCAGGCGATGCGAGACGTGGGGTGTCCGATCGTTCATTGACGCGCCCGTGTCAAGCTGGCCGCTTCGCCCGCCTGCGTAATTCCAGAATCAACCGCATGACGCGTTGTTCCAGATCGTCCCGCACCGTGCGATATGCCTCGATCGAAGCGCCAAAAGGGTCCTGGACATCCCATTCGATGACTTCTTTCGGCGCCGGCCCGGGCAATCTGAATCCCGCCATGTTGACAACGACGTCGCAATCCACCGCTTCGAAGGGATCATAAGGCCGTGGCACGTGAGCCGACAGATCGACGTTCATCTCGCTCATCGCCTCGACCGTGTCAGGCGGGATCGTCTGCGTGGGAGCAAGCCCCGCGCTCAACGCTCTCAGGACATCGCTGCCGTAGTGATTGGCGAAGCCTTCCGCCATCGGACTGCGGCAAGCGTTCCCGATGCAGACGAACAGGACCCGCTTCAAAGCTTGCTCAGGAATAGTCTATGCACCCGTGAATCCTGTGTGAGCTCAGGATGAAATGTTGCAACCAGATGCCGGCCTTGTTCGACGAGCACGGGGTCACCTTCGTATTGTGCCAGAACGCTGACGCCTGGGCCGGTACGGCGAATAACGGGAGCGCGGATGAAGACCGCTTCCACATCGCCGCCGCCTGCGCGCTTTTCAAATTCGGAACCTGGATGTATATTCGCTACACGGCTGTCGATCTGGCGCCCATAGCCGTTGCGCTCAACGGTCAGGTCGATCAACCCGAAACTCTCCTGCTCCGGGTTTCGCACTTCTTTTGCAAGCAGAATCGCGCCTGCGCACGTCCCGAAAACCGGTTTCTCACGGGCGAACTCACGCACTGGGTCTTTGAGATCCATGAAATTCAGAAGCTTGAGCATGGTTGTACTCTCGCCGCCTGGAATCACAAGCCCGTCGATACTTTTCAGATCCTCCGCCGTCCGCACGAGGACCGGTTCGGCGCCGGCGCGTTCCAGCGCTTTCGAGTGCGCTTCGAAGTCGCCCTGCAGCGCGAGAATCCCGACCCTCTTCTTCATTACCGGCTTTACCAGCCCCGCGTTTGCATCAACTCTTCTTCCGGCAGTTTCGAAATGTCGAGGCCCGGCATCGCCATCCCCAGATCTTCGCTCGCTTCGAGAAGTTTCTCCGGATCGTTGAAGTAAGTCGTAGCTTTCACGATGGCTTTCGCGCGCGCCTCCGGATCTTCGCTTTTGAAAATGCCCGATCCGACGAACACAGCCTCAGCTCCAAGCTGCAACACCAGCGCCGCATCGGCCGGAGTCGCAATTCCGCCCGCCGAGAAGTTCGGGACGGGCAGTTTGCCGTGCTCCGCAACCCACTCAACGAGTTCGAGCGGCGCCCCCAGATTCTTCGCTTCGTGTACCAACTCTTCTTTGCCGAGCACCGTGAGCTGCCGCATCTCCTTGATGATCGTCCGAATGTGCCGCACCGCTTCAACGATGTTGCCGGACCCCGCTTCCCCCTTGGTGCGAATCATCGCCGCGCCTTCCGCAATGCGCCGCAGCGCCTCGCCCAGGTTCCGCGCACCGCAAACAAACGGCACTTTGAAGCCGCGCTTGGCAATGTGGTGCTCTTCGTCGGCGGGCGTCAGCACTTCGCTCTCGTCGATATAATCCACGCCCAACGCTTCCAGAATCCGCGCCTCTGTGAAGTGACCGATACGCGCCTTGGCCATCACCGGAATCGAAACCGAAGCCATGATCTCGCGGATCTTGCTCACCGGCGACATGCGTGCCACGCCGCCTTCTTTCCTGATATCGGAAGGCACGCGTTCGAGCGCCATCACCGCGCATGCGCCTGCCTTTTCCGCGATGACCGCCTGTTGGGCGTTAACGACGTCCATGATGACGCCGCCCTTCAGCATTTCCGCCAGCCCGACCTTGAGCCGGAATTGTTCGTCCTGGAACATAACTCTCCTGATCCCTCCTTGTTTAAATATTCACACCAGCGCAAGCGCGGGCTGCAGGTCGCGATTACCGCGTGCATTGACCGCGCTCTGAATCAATCCGCCCAGTATCTCGATTCCTTTGCGAATTTCGTTTGGCTCCAGACCCGCGAAACTGAGTCGCAGCCCGGAATCGAGCGGCCGAGAAAAGGAAAAATAGCGTCCGGGAAGATAGTCGATCCCCGCTTGCTGGGCAAGTCCGCGCAGAGCCACGGCGTCGAGGCCCCCGGGTAAATCAATCC
>Ga0187876_1001759_pt1 | contig 17478 bp, 13 predicted proteins | sample June2016WEW_17_4_FD_133000 | JGI IMG/M metagenome (GOLD analysis project Ga0187876, IMG submission 133000) | Peatland microbial communities from SPRUCE experiment site at the Marcell Experimental Forest, Minnesota, USA - June2016WEW_17_40 | ecosystem: Environmental > Terrestrial > Soil >...
CCCCGCGGCGCTGCCGGTGCGGACCGAACGGCATAATTCATCCTCGATTGCCACCCTGCGCCGCCTGATCGCCACCCACCTGGCCCGCTCCCTGCCCAGGTGTCCCTGCTGCCTGCGAGGCTTCTTATAACACAGTAGTACTAGTAGGCGTCAGTTTGAGGCCTAGCGACGCTGTCGGGTTCGGAACACGTTTCCGGGCGATCGTTGGAGACACATCCGATTAGGAAGAAATCATCCCCAGAGGAAAGAATGCCGATTGCTCCTTATCAAAGGTGATCCCTCAAAGAAGGTTTCCGACATCGAGAACGTCGAAAATCGTTCTTGAGGACGGCGTCGGCTACGATTCGCAAAAGCTCCTAATTTCAGTCCGCGGAACGTATAGTCAATATTGAGCCGCTGCTGTGTCCCTCGTAGTCGTTCTCCAAAAAATCCGCGGCGTTTCAAATTGCTAATGCTCTTTTGGGAAAGCGGAGCGTTGAACTTGGAGGAATTCACTGTTACAAATTTGCCTACAGTGAGATTTTTGTGGATTTCAAAACGGCTGTATCTTATTGAAAAGATTGGTCGGGGAGAGAGGATTTGAACCTCCGACCCCCTGGTCCCGAACCAGGTGCTCTACCAGGCTGAGCCACTCCCCGACATGGAAGGAACTGCGTCAACAATGCGACACAGTGCAGGCGCCTCAATCCCTTGGCTGATGCAGATGAGCCAAGCGCCAGCGCCAGAACCTGATTATAACAGAGCTGCCGCCGGTGCTGCACTGCCGAACTCCACGCACACTTCATCTTTGGTAATGGCGCGCTGCGTCGTACACTCAAACCTCAGACATATCGCTGAAGGATCGAAGCCAATACCTTGTCGACCATTCTATTAGCCCGGCAACTGCTTACTCCGCTTGAGCGCATCGAGGATGCCGCACTCGTGATGGACCGCGGAATCATAGCGGCCGTTGGCAACAGAGATGCGGTGTCGATTCCATCTCAGGAGCGAGTCGTGGACCTCGGCGATTCCATCCTGACGCCCGGGCTGATTGACATGCATGTGCACGGTGGCGCTGGGCACGACGTCATGGAAGGCTGCGATGAGAGTCTTGCGGCCATCGAGCGATTGATGGTGCGGCACGGCGTCACCAGTTATTGTCCGACGACCGTCACCGCCCCGCTGGATCAAACGCTGAAGTCTCTCGAAGATTTGGCCAGAGCGGCGGAACGCGCGGACGGTGACGGCGGCAGAGATTCCACTCGCGCGCAGCCGCTGGGGATTCATCTGGAAGGCCCGTTCCTCAGCCATGCCCGGCGAGGGGTCCATCCTGCTATCTATCTACAGCCAGCCTCGAGCGAAGCTTTCAACCAGATGTGGGACGCAGCCGCAGGTCGCATCCGGGTGCTCACTATTGCGCCTGAGTTGGAGGGTGCGCTGGACCTCATCGTCGATGCCTCTCGTCGCGGAGTGTGTGTCAGCGTCGGGCACTCCAACGCCACCCTGGTGCAGGCGATCGCCGGCATCCAAGCCGGAGTTCGGCACGCTACGCACACCTTCAACGCCATGCGCAGGTTCGATCATCGCGATCCAGGATTGTTGGGCGCGATTCTCACCGACCGCAGGCTAACGGCCGACATCATTGCTGATGGAATCCACGTGGCTCCGATCGTTGTTGACCTGTTCGTGCGCTGCAAGGGAGTGGATGGCGCGGTGCTGATCACTGACGGCATCAGCGCGACTGGCATGCCCGACGGGACTTACCGGCTGGGATCGTTTGAGGTGCAGGTACGCGACAACCGCTGCGAGTCACACGGGAAACTTGCCGGCAGCGTTCTGACGCTGGATCGCGCCGTCCGGAACATGATGAGTTTTGCGAAAGTGAGTTTTCAAGACAGCATCCGCATGGCCACGCTGAATCCCGCACGAGTGCTGGGTATTGAACATCGAAAGGGCCTGTTGCAACCTGGCGCCGATGCCGATGTCGTGGTGTTCTCTTCCGCCGGCGAGGTGCTACACACGGTCGTGGGCGGCGCGCTTAACTAGCTCGGCTCGCCACAATTTCAAGAAACTGTGCCGTCCCTAAAGGGACTCAGATCTACTCCCCACGCTACCCAGCACTCCGCCTTCGGCTACGTGCTGGGCTAAACTATTCCGCGCCTACGGCGCTGGATTACCTGCAACTCCATTCAACGGCGAATACCAGACTTTGCTCACACAGACACTCTGAAGACCTGCTCTATCGGGTACACACCAACTCAAGAACCGCCTTTAGTGCGCCAGTTGCAAGCGCTCTTCTTCCTTTTTCATCCTGGCAATGGCGACCAACTCCACCGCCTTCTGCGCGATGTGCTCGGCGCTGACTTCGAACTCCTTAATCAGTTCCCACGGCGCGCCGGAATCGCCGAAGCGGTCCTTTACGCCGATGGCGCCCGTAATGACCGGTGTTCCCAAAAGCTCGGGACTTTCCGTGATTACGCCGCTCACGCGCCACGCCAGGGCGCCAATCTGGTGCTCCTCGGCGGTTACAACTACGCCCGTCTCCTTGGCCGCCCGCACGATGGCCGTTTCATCAATCGGCTTCATGGTGTGCATGTTGACCACGCGAGTTTCGTAACCGAACTCCTGCTTCAGGATCCAGGCCGCGCGCATGGCCTCGGGCACCATCGGCCCGCAGGCGATAATGCTGAGATCTTCGTGCTCGTTTTCGTAATTGGGAGCAAGCACAGTTTCGAACGCGTCAATCATTTCCGGCGATTCGCGGCGGAGACGGCTCACGTTCGCCACTCCAAACACGAATGGGGTGTTCTCGCGGGTGACAATCGGGGTGGCTTCGCGCGCGAAACGGATGTACTTGGGCCCGACATGCTGGAGCAGCAAATAGTCGGTCGCCTTGCGGGTCTCGATGGCGTCGCAGGGCACCACCACCGACATGTTCGGCAGGCCGCACATGGCGAACAAGTCTTCCAGCGCCTGGTGGGTGGCGCCATCGGGTCCGACCGAAACACCGCCGTGAGCGCCGGCGATCAATACATTGAAATTTCCGTAGCAGATGGAGACTCGGATCTGGTCCAGATTGCGGGCCGCAGCAAACGTGCCATAGGTCCCGAAGACCGGCAACTTCCCTTCCCGCGCCAGTCCCGCGGCGGCAGCGGTCGCCGACTGTTCCGCGATGCCCATGCTGATCCAGCGACTCTTGCGTTCCGGTTTGCCAGAATAGAAATCGCTAATAGTGATGGAGCCGGAAATGTCGAGGCCGAGGCAGACTACTCGCTCGTCATCGCCGTTGTTCTGCAGCGATCGCCCGAAGCCCTTGCGCGTGGGTTCCATCTTGACTTTCATCTGGCTGCTAGTGTTCCACCAGTATTCGTGCGAGAAGCTCGGCGTTTTGGCGGTCAGCGTCGCCTCCACTTCCTTCTGATACTCATTCGCTTTCTTCAGCAGCGCGTCGTAAGCGATGGTCTGTTTCAGCCCGAGTTCTTCCAGGGCCTTTACCATCTCGTCATAGCTGGGAGCTTTGCCGTGCCATCCGGCAATGTTCTCCATGAAGCTGACGCCCTTGCCCTTCACCGTGTTGGCAAGAACCAGAGTGGGCTTGCCGGAGACCGGATTGTTCTTCGCCTTCTGCAAACCGTCCAGCACTTGCGTCATGTCGTGACCGTCAATCTCAATCACTTCCCAGCCAAAGCTGCGATAGCGCTCGTCCAGCGGCTCGACGTTCATCACGTCCTTGACCCAGCCGTCAATCTGCAAGTGGTTGCGGTCAATGATGGCAACCAGATTGTCGAGCTTGTAGTGCGCTGCCTCCATGGCCGCTTCCCAGATATTGCCTTCCTGCTGCTCGCCGTCGCCCATAATGCAGAACACCGAATGCTTGCCGCCGTCGAGTTTGCCGGCCAGGGCCATGCCGACCGCAATGCTGAGGCCCTGTCCCAACGATCCGCTGGAGACCTCGACACCCGGCAGCTTCAACCGGTGCGGATGTCCCTGGAATGGCGAATACAGCTTGCGCAAGGTAATGATGTCTTCGACGGGAAAATATCCGGCGAAGGCGAGGCCAAGATACAAAGCGGGGGCTTTATGTCCGGCCGACCAGATGATGCGATCGCGCTCCTTCCATTCCGGATGGTTGGGATCGTGGTTGGCGACCTTTAAGTACAAGGCCGCAACGATTTCCATCATGGAGAGCGTGCCTCCGGAGTGGCCGGAGCCGGCGGCGCACAGCGCAACCAGGTCGTAGCCGCGCATCAAGCGGGCGGCCTGTTCCAGTTCTTCCAGGCTGAACTCGCGAACCACGGCTTGGGAGGAGGAGTTAACAATAGGCATGACGAATCCTTTGTGCGAGTGCAGGCGCGCCTCAACGCACGGACCCGCGATATGGGGGACCCCGATAAGTAAGGCTAGGCTGGAGAAAACATTGGGTCTGTGAGCAAGATCACGAGGGAGTGTGACGGGAGTGCGGAACCGAATGGGCATTCGCGGCCTGCTCCCACTCTGCTCCCACTCTATGATGCACGAACCAGACCATGCCCCCTTTGCAATCATGTAAGGCAGTCACGGACTACAATATTCGCATCGGTCGAGGCCAGCGGAATGCAAACGGCGGAAGTGGTGATTATCGGTGGCGGCATTGTAGGCTCCAGTATTGCGTGGCATCTTACCGAAGCTGGTTGCCGCACGGTTCTGATGATTGAGCGCGAATCCCATCAGGGCAAAGGTTCCACGGGCAAGAGCATGGGAGGCGTGCGCGCGCAGTTTGCCACCGCGCCCAACATACAGATGTCGCTCTATTCCATTCCTTTCTATGCGAATTTCGAAGAACGATTGGGCCATCCTTCGGAATACCGCGCCCAGGGCTACTTGTTCGTCGCCACGAAACCGGCGCATCTGGAGTATTTGCGGACCAACCAGCGGCTGCAACAATCGTTGGGACTCACCGAAGTGAGGATGCTGACGCGTGACGAGATCGTGGCGATGGTCCCGCAACTGCGCGCCGACGACATCCTGGGCGGAAGCTTCTGCGCGACTGACGGATTCGTCGATCCCTACAGCGTGATGATCGGATTCACCGCTCGGGCTTGCGAGCAAGGCGCCGCGCTCTGGCGTTCGACAGAGGTCACTGCCGTCCATTGCGATGGCGAAGGAATCAGCCGGATAGAAACCACGCGTGGGCCGGTCAGCACGCGCGTGGTGGTCAACGCAGCCGGCCCCTGGGCAGCCGACGTTGCAGCCCTGGCCGGCGTGAAGCTGCCCGTGGAACCGCTGCGCCGCATGTTGATTCCGACCGAACCTTTCGACGGCGTCCTGCACACCATTCCCATGGTGGTTGACATGACCAACGGTTTTCACTTCCGGCCGGAGAGCCTGGGATTTCTGCTGGCATGGAACGACCCCGAAGAAACACCCGGCTACAAGACAGACTTCGATCCGTCCTTCATCGAGAAGGTGCTGACGCGCGCCGCCGACCGGGTGCCCTGCTTTGAGAACCTGGCCGTCAACCCGAAACGCGCGTGGGCAGGACTGTACGAGATGTCGCCCGATCACCACGCGATTCTGGGGCCTGTTCCCGAGGTGCGCGGCTTCTACTGTGCCAACGGTTTCAGCGGACACGGCGTTATGCATGCCCCGGCGACGGGAAAGATCCTGGCTGACTTGGTCCTTCGCGGCACTACGAATGTAGTGGACAACATTGAAGTACTCAGTCCGGCACGTTTCGTGCGGGGCGAAATGTTGCATGAGACGGCCGTGCTGTAAGCAAGGAATATTCACCAGTTTCGGCACCTGACGACGGAAATCTCTGAACTGGCACGGCTTCGGCTGTGCTGTTACTTGGCGTCGAGAGTGGGGCTTCGGAGCGTGCGTGAGAAGTCGTTTTGAGTTGGCACGGTGGAACGATTACGCAGAATGTAGCCCCGCAGGGGCGGAATTGCTTTTAGCCCAGGGCGTACCGGGCCCCCAACGCGCGCCGCTTTTGCGCGTGTTGGGGTGGTTAAGCCCTGGGCCTACGGCACGGCTGAAGCCGTGCCCTTTCAAAGCATGAGGTGATCACGAAATAACCCGGGCAAGGCACCGCTCTACCCGAGCTTCTTACGCAAGCGAGAAATCATGACCATTCCTTACCTCAAGCTCAAGCACACCGACCTGGAAGTTTCCCGCTTTTGTTTTGGGACCATGACCCTGGGCAAGCCGCTCGATCAAGCCGGGGCGACCCAGATCGTCAACCGCTGCATCGAAGCCGGGATCAACTTCTTCGACACCGCGAACATATACCAATATGGCGTGGCGGAAACTCTGCTTGGGAACGCGATCAAAGGCCAGCGCGACAAACTTGTCCTCGCCAGCAAAGTGTTCTTCAAGATGGGCGAAGCACCCGATCAACAGGGACTTTCGCGTAAGGCCATCTTGCGTGCTATCGACGAGAGTCTTGCGCGTTTAGGCACCGACTACCTCGACCTCTACTACTTTCACGCGCCCGACCATAAGGTACCGGTCGAAGAGTCCATGGAAGCAATGGAGTCACTGGTCAAGCAAGGCAAGGTGCGCTACCCGGCATCGTCAAACTATGCTGGTTGGGAAGTGGTGCAGATGCTTTGCCTCGCGAAGGACCGCGGCTGGCACGTTCCGTACATCTCGCAGCCCATGTACAACCTGCTGGCGCGCGGCATCGAGCAGGAATACCTTCCCATGCGCCAGCAGTTCGGCGTCTCGACCGTGGTTTACAACCCGCTGGCTGGCGGTCTGCTCACCGGCAAGCACCGGCAGTCGCAAGTCATCCCGGGTACGCGCTTTGACAACAACAAGCTGTATCAGGACCGCTACTGGCACGAACAGTATTTTCAAGCGGTCGAGCGGCTGAAACAAATCGCCCAATCCGCGGAAAGGTCGATGGTCAGCCTATCACTGAACTGGCTGCTGCATCACACCGCCGCCGATTGCATCATCCTCGGCGCCTCCAGCATGGAACAGCTCAACCAGAACCTGGCCGCTGGGGAAGATGGCCCGCTGCCTGAGGACGTGGTGAAGGTTTGCGACCAGGTCTGGCAGGACCTGCGGGGCCCGCTGCCGGTGTACAACCGCTAAATGCTTAGGTGAGGACCCGCCGCAGAAATCCCCTGGCACCGCCGGTGCCGCAGGCAACAAACTGCTGCCGTGCCGGCATCGAATTGAACAGCAGACTGAGTACACCTATTTGACGACCGCTAAGAAAATTCTGGCCAACGGCATCTCCGAGCAGGAAGCGATTGGCCGCGCCAAACAGGGCGACTCCGAATGCTTCGAGGCTTTGTACGGTTTGCACAAGCGCCGGGTGTATTCGCTGTGCCTGCGCATGGTCGGCAACACAGCGGAAGCGGAAGATCTAACCCAGGAAGCTTTCCTGCAGTTGTTTCGCAAGATCGCTACCTTTCGCGGGGAATCGGCGTTCTCCACCTGGCTGCATCGCCTGGCGGTGAACGTGGTGCTCATGCACCTGCGCAAGAAGGGGCTGCCCGAAGTTTCGCTGGAGGAGACCTTGGAGCCGCAGAGCGAAGATGGTCCCAGAAAGGACATCGGCGCCCGCGACCATGCCCTGATCGGAGCCATCGATCGGGTCAACCTGGAGCGCTCCATCGAGAGTCTGCCACCGGGATACCGCATCATCTTCGTGCTGCATGATGTCGAAGGTTACGAACACAACGAAATTGCAGAGATGATGGGCTGTTCCATCGGCAATAGCAAATCTCAGCTCCACAAGGCAAGAATGAAACTGCGTGACCTTCTGAAGCTGAGCCAGGCGGAAAGGGCTGGAAAACGATAAACGGTAGAAGATGAGGGAAGAGGGCATTTCTCAGGGCGAGATGCAGGGAATCCTACAGCGATGGTTCCAGCAATGGTAGGCCAACGCTTGGAGAAGCGACGATAGAAAGCAACCCATTCATCCGGATTCCTTGGGGAGAGCATTCATGACGTGCGCGGAGTTTCAAAAGGTTCTGCCTTACATCATTGACGGGGGCGGCAGCGCTGAGGAGCAGCAGCACCTCGCAAGCTGTCACATCTGTTCCGACCTGATTGCCGACTTGCGCTATATCGCGGAGGCCGCCAAGCTGCTGGTTCCAATGGAAGACCCCAGTCCCCGGGTGTGGACCGGCATTCAGGAGTCCCTGGAGCGCGAGGGCATGGTAAAACCAGCCCGCAAACAGGTTTAGCGCCCCGATAGACCAGTTGCTATAACTCCGCCCTAGCTGACACCGGTTGAATGCCAAAATCCCGCTTGAACTCTTCCCGGTAGCCACCGCTATTTCAGGACACTTTCCCGTGACGCGAGCCACGGCGCCAATGTTAGTATTTACCTGAGTCAGCTCACTGCGATGAGTTTTGTTGCTCGAGGCAGAGATCATGTCAACAGTAACCCCGTCGCTCGGCGACCGCTCTCCTGCTTTTATTGCCCGGCTGTTCGATGCCATCACGACCGGTTCTCCTCGCCACGACTTTGCTCATCCAAGGATTAGCTGTATCTCATCCCTCGGGTTGTTACGGTATTGAATGGAGGACACTGTGACCCTGAATAATTCCTCCTGGATCGATCGCTCCCTGCTGAAGGCGGTGCGCAGGGCCGTGGGTGCGGCCCCCATATCTCTGGCTCTTCCCCACGTCGAAGACCGGCCCAGCACGACCTCGTCGCCGATTGGCACTATCCGCATAGCCGACCGCGCTACCCTGGCCGGGCTGGCGATGAATCCCGAGGTCGTCTTTGGGGATGCCTACTCCGACGGCCGAATTGAAGTTGAGGGCGATCTGGTCCGTGTCCTCGAGTCCATTTACCCGTCATCCCGCGTGGTGCGGAACTGGCGCTGGCGACTGATGTCCAAGTGGCTCGCCTGGGCGCAGGCCAATAGCCGCTATGGCTCCTCGCGCAATGTTCACCATCATTACGATCTTCCCACCGCGTTTTACCAGCTCTGGCTGGATGAGCTTATGGTGTACACCTGCGCTTACTTCCCCAACCAAGACACTTCGCTGGAAGAGGCCCAGAACGCCAAGCTCGACCTGGTTTGCCGGAAGTTATGGCTCCGGCCGGGAGAGACGGTGGTCGAAGCCGGGTGTGGCTGGGGCGCACTGGCCATGTATATGGCCGAACACTATGGCGTGAAGGTGAAGGCCTTCAACATCTCCCATGAGCAGATTCGAGTGGCCCGGGAAGTGGCCGAACAGAAAGGCCTTTCGTCCATGGTTGAGTTTGTGGAGGACGATTACCGCAATATCACGGGCCGCTACGATGTATTTGTGTCCGTCGGCATGTTGGAGCACGTGGGCCGCGAACATTACCCCGAGTTGGGTCGGGTGATTCAACGTACCATCGGCGACCAGGGCCGGGGACTGCTGCATTTCATCGGGCGCTGCCGCAGCCTGCCGTTCAGTGTCTGGATTCGAAAGCGAGTATTTCCCGGCGCCTACGCACCCACCCTCCGCGAGGCGATGGAGGTTCTGGAGCCGGCGCCCTTCTACGTTCTCGACGTCGAGGACCTGCGTCCGCACTACGCCAAAACCATCGAACACTGGCTGAGCAGATTCGATCGCGCTTATGACACCGTCGTGGATCGTCACGGGACGAATTTTGCGCGCATGTGGCGGCTCTATCTTGCCGGGTCCATTGCTGCCTTCCGGGTTGGCACCCTGCAATTGTTCCAGGTCGTGTTTACGGGAGTTCGCTGCCCGTCAGTTCCCTCGACGCGCACCCGTCTGTACACCACCATTAGCCAGGATCAAGATAGGGCAGACGACGAATTATGGACTCCTGCGATGTCTTAATTGTCGGCGGCGGACCGGCGGGATCCTCCTGCGCCTGGGGACTGCGGCAATCGGGGCTCGACACGCTGCTGATCGACCGCAGCACCTTCCCGCGCAACAAACTTTGCGGTGGATGGATCACGCCGCTGGTACTCGAAGCGCTGGGCATCGATGCCGAGTCTTACGCGCCGGAACGCGTTCTGCAGCCGATCACCGGCTTTCGCCTGAGCTGCATCGACGAACCGCAGGTTGACATCCACTACGGTCGGACCATCAGCTACGGTATCCTGCGCAGCGAGTTTGACGAATATCTGCTGCGCCGCTGTGGCGCGCGCATACGCGAAGGCGTCCCCTTCGACTCGATAGTGCGAACCGGGGATGGATGGATCGTCAACGGCGACATCAAGGCGCGACTTGTAGTTGGCGCCGGAGGACACTTTTGCCCGGTGTCCCGCTTCCTCGGCAACAAAGCTTCCGCGCCCTCGGTCGTCGCCCGCGAAATCGAATTCGAGATGCCCGCCGCGCAAGCGGCCAGCTCCCGCATCGCCGGCGAACTGCCTGAGCTTTATTTTTGCCGCGACCTGCGCGGCTACGGATGGTGTTTCCGCAAACAGGATGTCCTCACCGTCGGCATCGGCCGCATGGATAACCACGGCCTCTCCCAACATTGTGACGAATTCCTTCGCTTTCTCCAGCGAAGCAGAAACGTCGAAGTGCCCGGCAAAGGTATTTTGGGACACGCTTACTGGCTCTTTGGCCACTCGGAACGGGCAATTCTGGATGACGCGGTTCTGTTAATCGGGGACGCCGCCGGCTTGGCGTATCCAGAAAGCGGCGAAGGAATACGGCCTGCTATCGAGTCAGGACTGATTGCCGCCCACAGCATCGTCTCCGCCCAGGGCGATTACAGCGCCAGCCGATTGGAACTCTATCGCGAGCTTTTGAATGCCAGGCTACGTCAGAAGCGGAACACCCTGGAGTCGCTGGCCCAGTTCATCCCGCAATCGGTGCGCGAGATCTGCGGGCGGTCGCTGCTGAGGAGCCGCTCTTTCTGCCGCAATGTCGTGTGTGACCGTTGGTTTCTTCGCGTGGATGAACGCCCGCTCGCCTTGGCGCCGGAGACAGTGGAGGAGCTGTTAGCAAGGTAAACGAACGGAGTAGGCCGTGTTGACAGAGGCGCATATCTAGTTAAGTGTTCACGAAAGGGTGTCTTAGAAATTCTTTGACGGCGGATTGGTCCGTTCACGCACTGAAAGAAACTACCTTAGAAGCAATGTAGATACTTCTCCGGCACCCAGAGTGGAATCATCTTGCCCTTGATGATTTGCCGCTGGTTGTCGCGCAGAACGGTGGTGGCCTGCGCGAGCTCGAATGAGAAGATCTTCCGTTCGCCTGCTCGTTCGATGATGAGCGTCATGGTGACGGGTTTCGGACTGGCGAGCAGCGACTCAACTTGCGCTACAGACTTGCCGCGCGGGTCCACACCATTAACCGCAACGATTCGGTCGCCCCAGCCAACCCCGGCACGGGATGCCGGGCCGTCCTCGATGCCGCCCACCGTCACCTGACTTCCCTTGCCCCAGAGAAACGCCTCAAAGCCGGGATAGTAGAGCTGTTTGTTCTCAGGATAGTGGCCGGGGAATGCGATTAGACGGTCGTGAGCTCCTTCCACAGCTTTCTCGACAGCAAGAAGATATTTTACTTCTGTGTCCGTGGCATCTGATTTCACCAGGAAGCCGCCTTCCACCGCTTTCCAGCCGTCTTTTCGCAAAACAACCGCAAGCTCTTCGCGTTGGACGGTCACCGTGTAAGGCTTCTCCTCTCTTACCAATTGCAGCGTCACCGGTGTTGCACTGGTGGAAAAGAGAGCCTGTACTGCATCCTGCGCGGCGGCGACGGTATGCCCATCCACGGCGACAAGAAGGTCGCCCGCCTTTATGCCGGCTTTGGCAGCCGGGGAGTCTTTGTGCACGCCGCCGACGAAGAGCGGGCAGGGCGCCCCGGCGCCGATGATGGTAATTCCAGTCACGTACCGCGGCTTTGTTTCTTGCGAACCAGCGTTCAGGCAAAGAGCGCACACCAGAACCGCGAGGAAGAACATCTTCGCGTTATCGCTCCTTCGGTGCGTCGCTGCGCGTTTGGTCATCTTTAGTTAGGACTGTTGGGAAGCAGTTGCACTTTCCATGGCGATATTCCAAGGCCGCAGTTCGGCAATGCGCGGCAACACTTCTCGCAGGTAGGCTTCTGGATTCAGGCCGTTCCGCTTGGCCGTGTCGATCAAACTATAGATGGCCGCGGCGTGCGAGTCGAGGGCCTTTCCCTATGCCGCCCACACACCTTCCTGCAGGACATTGATCTCTACACCGCCGCTGGCGGATACGACCCGCGATAGCCGATCTGGTGCGAGATACGGCGGGCTGCATCTTTCACCATCTCCGCCAGTCGAGGCACGGCGTCACGCGGCACCGCGTGGATGGTTCCGGTCGAGCCGATGCTCGCCTCCACCCCACCTCGGCTGTTAAAGATGGGTGCTCCCACACAGCGCGCACCCAGACTGTTCTCCTCGTCGTCCACCGAATACCCCAACTGGCGTACGCGCTCGAACTCTTTCATCAGCTTGGGCACGCTGATGATGGTGTGCGGGGTCAGTTTCTTCAGTCCGCGTTGGCGGATGATCGCGTCCCTCTGCTCGGAATCGAGGTACGCCAGCAGCGCCTTGCCTACCGCGGTGGAATGGACTTCCATGCGGCGGCCAATCCAGGTGTCCATCTTGATGAAGCTGGGCGCCTCCACCTTCTCCACGTACACCGCCTCGCCGTGGTCGAGAATGGCCAGGTGCGTGGTGATGTGAATTTGATCGACCAGGTGTTTCATGATGGGCAGCGCCGCTTGGCGTATATCCACCCCGCTCAGCGCAGCCCGCGACAGGCTCAGCACCTTCATGCCCAGCCGGTATTTGCCATCTTCCAGGTCGCGGCGCAGATAGCCATGCTGCTCCAGGGTGCGCAGAATGTAGCTGGCTGAGCTCTTGGGGATTTTGAGCTTGCGGCTGAAATCGGCGTTCGACATGCCCCCCTCGCGCTGGCCGGCAGCTTCCAGGATCAGCAGGGTGCGCTCCACCGCGGTGGAAGGACTCTCGATTGGACGTGCCATGGCACCAGTCTAACAGTTGTGCGACATGGTGAATACGAGTTCCGAATCGCGACCATAGCCGAGTTATGCCTGAACCGGCTGCGGAAAACGCCGATGCAAAAACCTGTGGAGTGTACTCCTTGGTGGAAGCCCCCGCATTTATGCGGGGGAAGGAGCGCTTCAGCGCTCCGGAAAAATTTCCGCTTTGATCAGCGCTTTAGCGCCGGTCCAGCTCCCTCTGCTAAAGCAGGGGGCTTCCACCAAAAGGTTCCCCAGGGTCTTTCCACGGCAGCTTATGAAGCCGCCTAGGTCGGCCACTCCAACTCTGGAGTGAGCGTTATGTGACAGACAAATGCCATCGGCCGCGCCTAGCTTGGAGTCAGGCCAGCAATCTAAACCGCGAGTACGCCACCTGCTTCCCTTTATGGGAATCGGAAAGCTAGGGTGCAAAAGGGTGAATTTATGTTCAGCATTGTGAACATCATGCTTGCCGGCGCACCCCAAGCGGTTTATGGTTTGTACATCATACGGAATAAGTGTTCGCCTAATTGAACACTCAACATTGCATTAGGGGTTGCTTAGACCCCGCTTTACCCGGACCCGAGAGGAGATCACCAAAATGGCGGCGCATCAAACTGCGGCTGAACTGGCAAAATCCTGGAAGACCGATCCGCGCTGGAATGGGGTGACCCGGCCCTATTCCGCGGAAGATGTTGTGCGCTTGCGCGGCACGCTTCCCATCGAACACACCCTCGCCCGGGTCGGCGCCGAACGCCTGTGGGAGATGTTGAACAGCGACAAGTACGTCGCCGCCCTGGGCGCCATGAGCGGCAACCAGGCGGTGCAGATGGTATCGGCCGGACTGAAAGCCATTTACGTGAGTGGCTGGCAGTGCGCCGCCGACGCCAACAACGCCGGCCAGATGTATCCCGACCAGAGCCTTTACCCGGCCGACTCGGTGCCCAATCTCGTTCGCCGCCTCAACAATGCGCTCACCCGCGCCGACCAGATCCACCATTCCGAAGGCAAGAACGGCATCAACTGGTTTGCGCCGCTCATCGCCGACGCGGAAGCTGGCTTCGGCGGCACCCTGAACGCCTTCGAGTTGATGAAGGCGATGATCGAAGCCGGTGCGGCCTGCGTGCACTTCGAAGATCAACTGTCTTCCGCCAAGAAGTGCGGACACCTCGGTGGCAAAGTGCTGGTTCCCACCACGGAGGCCGTGCAGAAGCTGGTGGCGGCCCGGCTTGCGGCCGATGTGCTGGGCGTTCCGACGCTTGTCCTGGCTCGCACCGATGCCAACAGCGCGCATTTGCTGACCAGCGACATCGATCCTTACGATCACATCTTCCTGAACGGCGAGCGCACCTCCGAGGGCTTCTTCGGCATCCATGGCGGTCTCGACTCAGCCATCGCGCGCGGCCTGGCGTATGCGCCGTACTCCGACCTGATCTGGTGCGAAACCTCAGAGCCGAACCTGAAGGAAGCGGAGCGCTTCGCCGACTCTATCCATGCCAAGTATCCGGGCAAGATGCTGGCCTACAACTGTTCGCCGTCGTTCAATTGGAAGAAGAAGCTGGACGACGCCACCATCGCGCGCTTCCAGCCTGCGCTGGCCGAAATGGGCTACAAGTTTCAGTTCATTACGCTGGCCGGCTTCCACGTGCTGAACCTTGGCATGTTCGAGCTGGCGCGCGCCTACAAAGATACGGGCATGACGGCTTATTCGCGGGTGCAGGAGAAGGAATTCGCTCGTGAGTACAGCCACGGATATTCCGCGGTCAAGCACCAGCGCTTCGTCGGCACCGGCTACTTCGACGAGGTCACGCAGGTCATCGCCAGCGGCAAGTCGTCGCTGTCGGCGCTGAAGCACTCGACCGAAGCCGAGCAGTTCGCGGAGATCAAGGTCCCGGGGCAGATGGTCGAGGTGGGGCAAGACCCATCCTGCCGCCCGATTCTGGGCGAATGTCCGCTGACCTGCGAGCACGAACACGAGCATGTCCGCCGCGACAACGTCTCGGCCAACGACTAGAAGTTTCTCTCCTGGGCAGCAATAGCGTGGGGCACGCGTACAGGCACGGGACTTACCCATCCCGTGCCTGATTTATTGTGATATCTTCAACCCTTCTGCCACCGCGGAAAATTCAATGAAGCAGGCAGCGCTTGGTTTTCGAGTGCATTCGGGGTGGGCTGCGCTGGTTGCGGTCGCCGTGGAGGATGGGGCACCTTGCGTCCTCGCGCATGCACGACCCCACCTCGTCAAGGCTTTTACCTACCAGTTTCGGCAGCCTTACCACACTGCGGCGGAACTGCCGCGGGATAAAGCGAGCGAATTCATTTCGCGTGTACGGAAGGAGTCGAGAGACCTTGCTTATCGTGCAATCCACGAAATTCAGGCTGATATGCAGAAGCAGGGTTTCAAACTCAGCCGAGCTGCCCTGCTCCTTGCTTCAGCAAAGCAGCTTCCCGCGCTCGACAAAATTCTCGCGTCGCATGCACTGATTCACACCGCCGATGGAGAACTCTTTCGAGAAGCGGTCCTTCACGCCAGTGCCCGCTGCCACTTGGCCACGATTTGCGTCAAGGAGCGTGAACTCCTGGGTCAAGCGGCTGAAACTTTTCAACTAAGACCGGATGCACTTTTGCGCCGCGTTACCGAGCTTGGTCGGCCGCACGGCTCTCCGTGGTCGCAGGATGAGAAATTTGCCGCCATCATTGCGTGGCTCAGCCTGGCCTCTCCATCGAAACGCTAGCTCCAGGGTGGGCGGGAAGTTCCCGAAGAAGCGCCGTCGGAGCGACTAGATGGTCTGCCTCGCCCCGCAGGAACGGCACCTAACGAGAAGCTATCTCATAAATCGGTTTGTATCAGGGCACGGCTTCAGCCGTGCCGCAATTGGCCCGTTACGGACTGGGCTTTAGCCCCTGAGGTACCTCGCTTTGGGCCGAACGGCATTTATGAGATGGCTTCAAGTTTCCTCAACCCAGCCTGCGCCTTTCGCCTACCCAAAATCCCATCTATACTTTTACGGTTTCTCTTCTTTCGCCCGGAGGACCTTTTGTTACGCACACTGATCTCACTCTTATGCGCTGCCGCCTTCGGCCTGCCGGCCTTCGCGCAAACCCAGCCTGCCGATCGCAGTTGGATCGCCACCAGCAACCAATACGCCAACATGCTGATCGACGTTGTCTTCAAGTACCGTCCCGAGTTTGGCACGCAGCAGGGGTTGAGTCAGTTCGACACCAAGGCTTCCCAGCCCACGCTGGCCAATGAGGACCAGGAGCGGCAGGAAACCGAGGCGGTGCTGGCCAAGCTGAAGAGCGCGGCGGCGGAAAAGCAGCAGGAGGACGTCGCCGAGGACCTGCAGATCATGATCCGCAGGGTCAACCTCACCTTCAAGCGCCAGGATTTCCAGCGCGCCCACGAAGTGCCCTTCTTCAACGCCAGCCAGATGGTCTTCGGCGGGCTCCAGGTTTTGCTCGACGAGCAGACGCCCTCCGAACGCCGGCCTGCTGCCGTGGTGCGCATCCGCGAATATGCCGGACTGGAGCCCGGCTACACTGCGATCACCGAGATCCTGAAGCAGCGCATCAGCGAGCAGATGGCCAAGCCGGGCGTGATCTATCCCGCGCGAGTTGAGATCGAAACCGAGATGGCCCGCAATTCCAACTATCTGAATGGAATTGCCGCGCTCATGCAGAAGTACAAACTCACGGGATGGGAAGAGCCGTTTGCCAAGCTGAAGACGCAACTTACCGACTATGACGCGTGGGTCCGCGCCACGGTGTTGCCCAAGGCGCGAGACGATTTTCGCCTCCCACCCGAACACTATGCGCTCGACATGGAGAATTACGGCATCGACATTCCGCCGGCGCAGCTCGCCACCATGGCGCACCAGGCGTTTATCGAGATCCAGGGCGAGATGAAGTCCGTCGCGCTGAAGATTGCCAAAGAGCGGCACCTGCCATCGAGTGACTACCGCGACGTGATCCGCGAGTTGAAGAAACAACAGCTCGTGGGCGACGCCATTCTCCCGTTTTACCAGGAGGGCTGAAGCAGATCGAGAAGATCATCGTTGACCAGCAAATCGTCTCGCTTCCCGAGCGGCCTGCCCGCATTCGCATAGCTACGCCAGCCGAGACCGCGCAGCAGCACGGCGGCACCTTGGCATTTGCCTGGTACGAGGGAAGCGTCGGCAAATTCGGGAGGCTCTACCGGCCGTGGCCTAGTTGCGCTGTTCAATCAAATGATGGGCACGCCGGTTGGCTATCTCAATCCGAGCCTGTACCAGAAGGTTGCTCTCGCGGCGGGAACGTTCAACGACATCACCTCCGGTAATAACGGCGACTACAAAGCTGGTCACGGATGGGACGCGTGCAGTGGATGGGGTAGCCCCAATGGCGCGGGGATTCTGAAGGCTCTGTCGTCAGGTGAGACCGGCGGGGCGTGAGGCAATGGGCTGGGTGCTCAAATGCTCTAACCCCACATTTCCTTTTTGAACTCTGAGTAAGTGGTTGTATGATCGAGCCAACACCAGTATTCATGCGGCTTTGAGAGCAAAACGAACTCTACGGAGGCTCGACCCAATGGGTGAGAAACAAAAC
>Ga0187876_1001762_pt1 | contig 17463 bp, 11 predicted proteins | sample June2016WEW_17_4_FD_133000 | JGI IMG/M metagenome (GOLD analysis project Ga0187876, IMG submission 133000) | Peatland microbial communities from SPRUCE experiment site at the Marcell Experimental Forest, Minnesota, USA - June2016WEW_17_40 | ecosystem: Environmental > Terrestrial > Soil >...
CGCTGCCGCGACCACCCCGGTGCTGATCCAGTACGCGAGGGCGGAGACGCGCGCCCACGACGGCCACTGCGCCATCGGCTGGCCGGCACCGAAGAGGGACCGGATGACTCCCCCGAGCCCGCCATCCGGCGGGAGCGCTGTCAGCCGGTGATGGACGGCGATCACCGCCAGCTCGCCGCCCACCACTAGGGAGATCACGGTGCCGGCCAGCATGAGCAGGAAGACCAGCTCGCCGGCGATGCTGTGCCCCGACACGCGGCGGCGCTCCAGCTGGACGCTCACTTGGCGTCCGCCCCCGTACTGCCATCACCGCTGGCCTTCCGCGGTGCGCGCCCCGGCGCGGGAGTGCGCCGGTGGGCTCGCATCCACGCGCACTCCCGGCAGAGGTCGGCGTCGTCGCAGACCTCCCACCGGCCGCAGGAGCGGCACCACCAGTGAAAGGGGCTGAGCACCTCCAGGACCCCGTCCGACGTCGCCTGCATCGCCATCCTCTGCTCCTCCGCAAGCTGCATCGCGTCCGCCGTCATTCGCCCGCGCATGGCGCTTCCACCCTCCGGTACGCCCAGGCCTGCATCAGCCCCCGCCCGACGCTTGGGGGGCGGGGATGCTCCCCACTAGGTAGTCGCCCGGGAAGGTCATGTGGCGCACGTCCGTGATCCCCGTCCCCTGGTCCACGTCGATCGCGTTCATCTCGTAGATCCAGTACCCGGTGCCGTTCGGGTCATCGCTGATCACCACGGCGACGTGGCCCGCTCCGCTATCGCCGGGGAAGCCCTGGTACGACACCGCAGCCCCCACGGGAGGCAGTTGCGTGGGCGGAAGCGTCGGCAGCCCCAACTCCTGCGCCGCCTGGTACCAGCCGCCGCCATGGCCGAGGTTCTCCGGGGCGCCTCCGCCCGTGCCCGCGGGGAAGGGGTCGAAGTTGTAGGCGGCGCCGTAGGTGCACTGGCCGAACGGGTAGATGTCGGGGAAGCCGCCCTGCGGCACCCAGGGGAACGCCGGCTGCGCGCCCGCGGGATCGACCACGCACATCGACGCACAGGAGACCGCGCCGCCGTCACCCCAGCTCAGTAGACCGGAGGTGATCGTCGACAGGACTCCTCCCGCGACATTCCAGGGGTTGAGGGCGTCCAGCCCCGCCACCGCGCCGCCGGCGAGGAGGAGCAGCCCGAGCACAAGGGCCATCGGAACCATCAGCAGGCAGCCGCAGCCGGCGGCGACGCCCTTCACGCCACATCCTCCCGGGCGCTCTCTCCGGTCCTGAGCCACGGCCAGAGCACCGGGCTAGGGCAGAGCTGGACGATCGCCCGCTGGCTGCCGGCGATCACCACCGCCTGCCCGGGCACCGGTGGGGTCAGCGCCCTGGCCTCGGCGTCGGTGAGCTGGAAGACCTCGCGCGCCTGGGCGGCGACGATCTCCTCGTGGCCGAGGACGATCTTGGTGGAGGCGACCGCCGCCAGCGTCCGCCCCAGCTCGGTCCGGGTGAACTCGTCGACCTTCTGACTGAGCATCCAGACGCCGGCGTACTGGTGGCGGACCTGGCGCACCAGGCGCTCGAGGAGGCGCCCGGCGTCAGGGTCGTTGGTGACCAGGTGGGCCTCCTCCAGGACGATGGCCATCCGGCCGCGGTTGCGCTGGAGGGCGTCGAGGATGTGGGTGAGGATCACCGCCAGCGCCGGGGTGACGTCGGCGTTGAAAGTGAGGTTCAGCGAGCGGAGCCCGATCCCCACCGGAACTCGGGGGTCGATGGCGAAGGTCGAGGCGCGATTGAAGATGCGCGCCTGCTGACCTCTGGTGTAGTTGGAGAGGCGCAGCACCACCCGCTCGTACTCCTCCCTTCTCGCGGTGCTGAGGTCGGGGCGGCCCAGCGCCACCTCCTCCAGATACTCGACGAGGTCGCCGATCACCGGTTCCCTCCTCTCGGGCTGCTCATGCAGGAAGCTGAAGACCTCGCGGTGCAGCCACGCCTTCTCCTCGGCGGCGAGCCGCCTGACCGGCCTACCGTCCACGTACTCGCGCTCCTCGCCCGCCATCACCGAGAGCACGGTCACGATCTGCTCGGTGCTCACGTCGAGGCCGAGGCGGCTCCGGATCTGGAGCGGGTTGAGCGCCTCATCGCCGAGGTCGTGGTACACGCCGCCCAGGAGCTGGATCACCCCGCGCCACTCCGACTCTGGGCTCGGGTCGACGACCACGGCGCCCATCCCCTGCATGACGTGTTCGGCGACGAGCATCTTGCTGCCCGTCGACTTGCCACTTGAGCTGCTGCCCACCACGACTGCGTTGTGGTTCGGCTGCGAGAAGACGTTGAGATAGGCACTCGCCCCGCTCACCAGGTTCACCCCGAGAAGCGGGTCGCGCGGGTCGCTGAAGGGCGTCCCCAGCGCTGGCAGCATCCGGCTAAGCACCGTGTCCGTGGTGAGGAGCAGCGAGCGGCGCAGAGGTGCGCCTCCCGGTGCCACCGCGGTGAGCGGCAGCGCCGCCGGCAGCGTCACCTCCTCGACGCCCCAGCCTCGGTCGCGAAGCAGCGCCACCAGCCGCCCGGCGGCGTCGCGCGACCGAGAGCGGGTCTCACCCGCCACCGCCACGGTCAGGGCGACCCGGAGCCCGGCGGCGTTACCCGCCGCCAGCTCGCCCTGGAGCGCCTCGGTGTCCTGGAGCGCCACCTCGGCGTCGACGTCCTGACGCCCCTCCCGCAGGACATAGCGGAGCCACTGGCGCCGCCTGGTCAGCGTTCGCCGCACCGTCTGGCGCCGGGTCGGTAGCACGTGGAGGGCCACCACACCCTCGACCTCAGCATCCTGGACGGCGCTGATCACCATGCCGTGGTCGGCATGCGGCCCCAGGCGGGTTGCCGTCAGCACCGTCACGAACCTGCCGTCCAGCCAGGCCCCCTCCACGCTCACCGCCACCTCCCGCGCTCCAGCCACACTGAGCGAGAGCAGCTCGTCCACCCCGGTCGCGGTGAGTGGCTCCGCCGCGATCCGGAATCCCCCGGCGTTGCGCCGCGCCGCCTGGAGGGCCCGCTCGGCCTCACCCCGACTCGCCGCCCGGAGCGGGCTCAAGAGGCTCCAGATGCCATTGGCCGACAGGGGATTGCCGTCCAGGTCAGCCAGGCCGGGGCAGAGCACGGCGTAGTGGGTGATGCGGAGCGACAGCGAGGCGAAATCGCCGCAGAAGGCCCGCTGCCCCGCCACCAGCGGACCGTGGCGCGGCTCGAAATGGAGGCCCTCGTCGAAGGCAAGCTCGGCAGTCCCACGGTCGAGATGGCCGACGACGGTGATCAGCTGAACCGGGCAGTCGCAGCTGCGCACCCAGCCGCAGACGCTGTCGCACCACCGCTCGTACTCCGCCGTAGCCACCCCGGTCTGAGGGCCCTCGATGGTGAGCACCGCGCGCCAGCCGCCCAAGGAGAGCTGGAACAGGCCCTCCTCGCGGGCGCGGCAGCGCGGCGCCTCCAGGAGACGCCCAACCGGACGCGGCAGCCCCCCGCGACCTGGGCGCGGCGACGACGCCACCGACGTCTCGCTGAAGCTCACGGCGGCGCGCGTCCATGCCTCCCCGGAGAGCACGCTCCCCGCCCGCCGGCTGACCACGCGGTACAGGGCGTGGGTGCCCACCCAGACGCCCTGCCGGGTCCGCACCGTCGACCACACGACCAGCCCGCCGATCACGGTGACGAGCGCGAGCCGGACCTGGATCGGCAGGGGTAGGAGCAGGCAGCCCAGGCACGCGGCCGCTGCCGGCACGGCGAGGAGGAGGCCGCGCATGGGCACCTCGATGCCGGCGACGGGGAGCCGGGGTTGCGTGTCCACCGCCAGGGGCACCCGGATCCTGGCCATCAGACCATCCCCTGCTGCATCGCCGCCCTGCGGGCCGTGGCGGCCTGGATGAAGTGCTCCGCCTCCCCCTGGGGGACGCCCGTCTCGCCGGTCCGTGCTGTGTGGGCGAGGACCGAGGTGTTCAGCCGCTGCATGGGATCCTGGAGCTGCTGATCCGCCGCCAACGCCGTCCAGCGCTCACCCGGCCCACGGTCGCGGGGCAGGTCCGGGGTCGCCGCCTCCGCCACCCGGGCCCCGGCGCTGCTCGACCGGAAGGACTGAAGGACTTCCGCCGGGCTCCCCGCTCCGCCGCCGGCCGCTCCGCCCGAGACCGACCTCGCCAAGCCGGAGAGGACGCCGCTCTGGCGCAACCGCTGGGATGCCCCCATCACCGCCACGCCGCCCACACCGCCTGTGGAGTACGCGATGGCCGCACCGGCGGGGCCGGTGAGCAACCCCGACGCGGCGGCCGGGAGGAGCATCGCCATCCCCATGGCCCGCTCGGCGAAGTGGCGCACCGGGTGTGGCGAGTCCGAGATCTCGTGGAAGAGCAACGCCCGGAGCACCTTCCCGGAGAGCCACAGCCCCCCGATGGCGACCACGACCTCGGCGACCGCCCCGAAGCTGAAGAGCCCATCCGACGGGTCGCCCATGCCGAAGCGCACCGCCAGCCCCAGCGTCCCGCCGAAGAGGCAGGCGGTGACGATGGGGATGATGGCGGCGCTGCCCAGGGCCTCCGCCCACCACCGCACCGCCTTGTGCTTCGGGTCGTACACCGCCACCGCGATGAGCAGCGGCAGGAACATCACCCCGAGGACGACGATCAGGAACCGCATGATCAGGAGCCCAATCACCCGGGCCATGAACCAAATGGCGATGGGAAGGATCAGCAGCCCGATCAGCCCCAGGCGGAGCAGCGGGTTAGCCGACGTGTACAGAAGCACGCCGAGCGGATCGCGGACCACCGGCGCGCCCATGATCCCGAGCAGCGCGCCGAAGATGGCGGCCCCCACGCTACTGATCGCGGGCAGCAGCCAGGCAAGGACGGGGAAGCCCACGTAGATCGCGGCGATGCCGACCATGACCCGGATCACGACGTCGACGATCAGCGCCTCGCTTCTCGTCTCGGGATCGCCCACCCCCCGGACCACCCGGAGCATCCCCGCGAGGAGCACCAGCACCAGGCTGGCTACGGCCAGGGCGTTATACGCGTCGGAGTAGATGTAGCTGGCGCTGAGGTTGACATCGCCCAGGGCGACGGAGCGGAAGAAGCCGTACGGGGAGGTGGGGGAGTAACAGGAGGGCTCGTTGATGTTGTAGCCGAGGAGGTTCCAGAGCAGCCAACCACCGATGTCCTGGACCATCTGGCCCGGGTTGCCCACCCACTCGACCATCAGCCCCAGGACGCTGCCGACCAGGCCCACCACCTTGCTGACGTTGCCGATGATCGGAATGCCGTTGGTGACGGTGCCGATGAACTGCCCGATCGCCCCCAGCGGTCCTCCACTGGCCGTGGATGGTGCGCAGCTCCCCGGTGTCGGGACGATCAGCGGTGAGGTCGAGAGAAGAGCCAGGCGCCCGTCTGAAGTGCCCAGGGCGGGTAGAGCCGCAAGACCGTCGCTCGCCGACGGTGCGGCATTGCTCGTCCGCGTGCCACCGACTCCAGTCCCACGCGATCCGCCCCGCACCGCCGCCTGCGCCTGGAGAGGCACCAGCAGTATCAGCAGCAGGACCGCGGCGACGACGAGAGCTCTGCGCAGCATCAGCGTCGCTCAGAACCCCAGCCCGCCGCCGCTCACCAGGCTGGCCGCGTTGCTGAGAACCTCCAGCAACGCTAGCGCCCCCAGCGTCAGCGTCACCGGCTTGACGAGGAGCAGCGCGGCCGACTCCTCCTGATGGTGGGCGGCGACCGAGTGCACGGTGGCGAAGGCCCCGAGCACGATGGTCACCAACTCCATGGGATGGATGATCGGGGTCACCAAGTGCGTCAGGAGTTCCGAGGTCAGGTCCCCCAAGACGACGCTATTTGCCGCTCTGGCGAGGAATGGGCCGAGGCCGGGGAGCCGGCCGAGCCGGGCGAGGGGCGGGATGAGGATTGCGAGCACGGCGGGTCTCCTCTGCGGGGCTTGGCACCGGGCTCTCCTGCCGGGCGTGCGGCGTGCTCCAGGCGCACCGCCCGGACCCGGGCGAAGGAGACGGTGAAGCGAACGGTCTGCATGGAGGGGACCGTATGCGGGCTGTGTTCGCACGGGGGTCGCACGGTGGCCCGGTGCCCTGCCGTAAGACCGGCACCGTCAAGGGATGCGCTGGCACTCCTTGGCCCCAATGGCGGGGCGGGTCGTCTGAGAGGAAGCGACCCTCACTTCTCGAATACTCCAGTCCGATCAGCGTGGCGGCCGACGGATGTCGACGAGTATTCGGAAGAGCTCTGGTCTGAAGGAAGCGTATTGCGCTGGCAAGGGTCGCACGTAGCGGAGGTCGGGTTCATAGACGACGTGTTCCATACGGAGCGGCTGGATCTTCCAGCACGCAATGCCGGGGTGCCCGCCAGGGAACACGAGACGCCATTTGTCCGGTTGGATGTCGGGGTCGAACCCTTCAAGTGCCAGATGCTTCTCTAGGCGCTTCATGTCCTGCGGCTCGACCCCTTCAACGAATGCGGACCAGTCGGGACCTCCGGTCTCCCAGTCGAACAGGGCGCAGAAGGCATCGCGGGCGCACCACCCGTCCCCCGCAAGAGTGCTTACCTGCACTCGACGTTTCGGATCACGTACCGACCACTTGAATCCTGCCATCGTAGTACGCATCGGCGACCTATCCTGGAGTGTCGGCATACGCCCGAACGGCGGCTCCACCGTCGAAGTAGAGCAGTTGATTACCGCGGACCGCCACCGAGTAGAAGTGGCGGCGTACTCGGTTCAAGTCGTCAATCGAGTAGAAGTTCACGACCCTCTCGAGATCAGCCTTCGTCCTTCGATGGAGACCATGGAGCACAGGGAGCGCATGCATTAGATCGTTCCTTTCCGTTCTCGCCGCCGCGAGTTCTGCTACGAAGGCAGCCAAGCCGGGGATCGGCCTCCGGCCTTTCGCCTCGGCGTCTAGGCGTCCGATGAGTTGCCCTAAGGAGAGATCCACCAGGTCGAACATGCGCTCGCCATAGTGAACTCGGAGAAGATCAATGGCGATGCCAGCGAGTCGCGCGGCCTCGTAGGTAGCTGCTCCAAGGGCGCACAGATATGCGGCATGTTCAGGGTGTTGGGGGTCGCCGGGGTGAACAGGTTCGGGATTGCGGCTCATAGATCAGGCGAACACTACTGCCTTGGGCAATGCGCCATGGCATCCTCCTTGGCGCAAGGGCGCCGCCCGGGGAAACGTGACGCAAGCGCCGCGTCCAGCGGTCTGGTACCGGCTCGCCAGCCGGCCGGCGCGTGCGACTGAGTCCGGTTCCCTGCACCTCCGAGGGCGCTCGGTAGACTCTGGGTGTGGACATGATCGCCGATACCGCCGTCGTCATCGGTGCGGTCGCAGCTCTGGTGGCCGCCGTTGCCGCCATACCAGCCGCGGTGTTCTCGGTACGAGCCTTCTATCGGATGCGACAGGAGGGCCAGGCCGCGGAGAGGCGGCACGTGGCTCAGATACAGCCGCGGCCGCTGATTGCCGTCCCCGCATATCTCCCCGACGCCCGGGATGGCTCCGCAGCTCTCCGACTCGCCATCTTCAATCCGGGAGGCGCCGCCACGGGTTGGGTTGCCTTGATCCAGGCTGGAGAGCACCTCTTTGTCTACCGAGCCCCCGTCCCAGCGCACTACCGAACGCCACCCGGCGCATACGATCAGATCCCGTCAACCGGCAAGCGCACACCTCCCACGGCGAGGAACGATGCCCAGGTCATCGCCTCCTATGCGCTCGACGCTGACGGCAACGCCTGGGACGTGCTGGCGGGCAAGCGGACGTCGCTGTCTGACAGCGAGTACTTCCGCGAACGGTTGGGACCGCTGGGGATCGTGGTTGACGACCAGGGGAATCTCTCGGCTCTCGCCTGACACAAGCACCAGCGAGGCCCACCGGACGGTCGTGCCCGCCGCTGCCAGGCCGTGGCTCGTCTGGTGACGCGATCGACGCGACTCCAGTGGCCGGGGTTTGGCCGAGGTCTGTCGGCGGGTGAGGAGAGCCCGGAGGCTCCCCAAGACCACCTATCCGACCCGTCAGCGCGCTACTGTCTTGGACCGTATGGTCGTGGCCGATCTCACCAATCCCATCATCAACTCGCCGTACGAGCCCCCCGAGGCTCACTTCGAGATCGGTCCCACAGGACCGACCGGGACGCTCCTTCCCGGGCGGAGACCCAGCGAGTCGTGGATCCCAGTGCCGATCAGCAAGAAGGGACCGCAAGCCGCCCAGCAGGCGCTCGACTTCGACGTCACGGGTGAGCGTCGCGAGCGGAACAGCCTGATCAACGACATCCGCCGGGAGGTGGAGCGGTGGCGGGCGAACAACTGGAACGGTGTTACACCGTATACGCGCAAATTGCTAACTCACTGGGCAGCTGGCCCACCGACCCGCGACGATCCGGTCCTCTTCTGCCAGCGGGAGGCCGCCGAGACCGCCATCTTTCTGACAGAGGTAGCCGGTCGCTACGGCACCCCTGACTACCGGCGGCGTCTAGAGCCCGAGAACCACCTTCACAACGACGGTTTGCCTCGGGTTGGCGTGAAGATGGCCACCGGCACTGGTAAGACTGTGGTAATGGCCATGCTCATCGCTTGGCAGACCATCAACAAAGTCATGACCCCGAAGGATGCTCGCTTCGCGAAGCGGTTCTTAATCGTGACCCCGGGGATCACGATCCGGGATCGTCTTGGTGTCCTCCACCCAGAACGCCAAGACAATTACTACCGCGAGCGCGATCTGGTCCCTCCAGATCTGTGGCCGATTCTCTTCCAGGCCCAGGTCGAAATCGTCAACTACCACGCCTTCCTTCCCCGGGACTCGCGGGAGATTCAGGGTGTGTCCAGCAACACCCGCAAGCTGCTGCGCGGGGGCAGGCCGGAAGTCGTTGACGCCTTTCGGGAGACGGCCGACATGGTCGCCAGTCGGATCCTGCGCGCCTTCGGCGCCGGTAAAGGCGAAATCGTCGTGATGAACGACGAGGCCCATCACTGCTACCAGGACAAGCTCCTCGAGGATGACGTTGCAGACGCCGAGGACGAGGAGCGCAACCGCGAGGCCAGGGTGTGGTTCCGGGGCCTCCTTCACTTGCAACAAAAGGCGGGTATCAAGACCATCTATGACCTGTCGGCGACCCCGTACTACCTGAAGGGCTCCGGCTACAACGAAGGCTTCATCTTCCCGTGGGTCGTCAGTGACTTCTCGCTGATGGATGCGATCGAATCAGGAATCGTGAAGATTCCCCGCATCCCCGTCGATGACGACGCCGCCGGTAAGGAGCTCGTTTACCTACGGCTATGGGATAACATCCAGCCACCGCTACCGAAGCGGCGGCTCGCTCGGCATGCTGACCTCGGCCCGTGGGTGATGCCCGAGACACTTGAGGGGGCGCTTCGCAGCCTGTATCGGAGTTACGCGGACAACCACGCGCGCTTCGAGGCCAGCCTTGCCGCCCTCGGCGAACCGCCACCCGTCCTGATCGTCGTCTGTCCGAACACCGTCGTCTCGAAGCTCGTCTTCGACTGGATCGCCGGCCGAGAGGTCGCGGCGGGGGACGAGGAAGGTACCCATCGCTTAGCGCCTGGCAATCTGCCCCTACTGAGCAACGTCGAAGATGGCACGTGGACCACGCGGCAGCGGACGATTCTCGTCGACTCCGCGCAGTTGGAGTCCGGGGAGCCACTGGGAGCCGAGTTCCGCACGGACGCGGCGAGAGAGATCGAGACGTTCACGCAGGCGTACCGCCTCAGGAACCCTGGCGCGGACGCTGACAAGCTGACCGACGCCGACCTTCTGCGCGAGGCCATGAATACAATTGGCAAGAAGGGCAAGCTAGGTGAGCACATACGCTGTGTGGTCTCCGTGGCCATGCTCACTGAGGGCTGGGATGCCAACACCGTGACCCACATACTCGGTATTCGTCCCTTCCGCAGTCAGCTGCTTTGTGAGCAAGTTGTCGGTCGAGGTCTGCGGCGGCGCAGCTACGCGGTCAACGCAGTCACCGGTCACTTCGAGCCCGAATACGCCGAGGTCTACGGGGTTCCATTCGCGTTCATTCCTGGCGACCGACAGATTGCCAAGCCGAAGGAGCCGCGGCCTGCCATCGAGGTCCGAGCCCTTCCCGAGCGCTGGCAGCTGGCCATACAGTTCCCAAAGCTTGACGGATACCGAGTCGAGCTCCCCGATGAGGCGCTCCATGCTGGCTTCGATGCCAAATCGAGGCTTCACCTCGATCAGGCGACCGTGGCTCTCTGGGTGAGAAGTCAGGGCATAGTGGGGGTGTCGACAGAGGTCGACCTCGATGACATCCGTACGGCGCGAACTCAGAGCGTCGCGTTTGCCATCGCCAAAATCCTCGCCCAAAGGGAGGAGTTCTTCGCCGCCCACGGGGGCGTGGAACGCCCATGGCTGTTCCCACAGCTCGTTGAAATCTGTCGGCGCTGGCTGGACGAGTGTGTGACCACGGACCCCGAAGTCACCAAGGGTCACCTCCTCCTCACTCAGGCCGCCGCTGGGGCCGCAGACAAGGTCTTTGGGTCCATCGTCCGCCATCCGGAAAGTCGCAGGGCCGTGCTCATGCCAATCCCGCGGCGCTTCGATCCGCTGGGCTCGACGGATGACGTGAGGTTTCTAACCCGAAAGGTCGTCATGGCGCCGCCCCCGGTGAAGTCCCATCTCAACCACGTGGTCCTTGACGGCCTCCGTGGGAACTCCTGGGAGGAGGGTCTCGCCAAAGTCCTTGAGCGGGACGAGCGGGTGAAAGCGTACGTGAAGAACGAGCGCTTGGGCTTCACGATTCGCTATGTCTACGAGGGCCGTACGCACGACTACGTGCCGGATTTCCTGGTACGACTGGCCACCAAGCCCGACGACGTGGAGCGCACCCTCATCGTCGAGGTGTCGGGCGGCCTTAAGTCTCCAGGGCCTACTGCGGTCAAGGCCGACACCGCTCGCAACCTGTGGTGCGTTGCTGTGAACAACGGGGGAGAGTACGGGCGGTGGGGGTTTGTGGAGGTCAGTGACCCGGATAAGGCCGATATCCTGCTTGACCGTGCCATCGAGCAACTCTACGCCGACCGGCCTGCGGCCGTTGGCCTACTAGCTACCTGACGCCAGAGGAAACGAATGGCAGCACGCAAGCGCGCCACCCCATCGGCCAAACCGGTCGACGCCATCACACACACAGACAAGCGCACCAATCTGCCTACCGCCGATGCCGAGGACTTCGTGACGGCTGAGATAGAACAGCCGATCCCCCTCCGGTATCCTCGCGACCCATCGCTCGATCCGCAGCTGGTGTGGAAGGGTAAGGATAGCCTCGACGGCGAGGACCTGGTGGCCGACGCCCCCGCCATTTACATCCAAGAAAAGATCGACCCGAGAGTCATTATCGAGGAGCTGCGCAGGGTGGCCGCGGAGCGGGGCAGCGATGCAGAGCCGACGCTGTTCGACTCTTTCGACGGACTCCCCGAACTGGATCTGGTCGACTTCTACCGCCACGAGGCCAACTGGTCAAACCGGATCATCCTCGGCGACTCACTCAACGTCATGGCCAGCCTCGCGGAACGCGAGGCGCTGCGCGGCAAGATCCAGATGATCTACATGGATCCACCTTACGGCATCAAGTTCGGAAGCAATTGGCAAGCATCAGCTCGCGATCGCGATGTCACGGACGGGAAGTTCGAAGACGCCTCGCGACAAGTTGAGCAGATCAGGGCGTTTAGAGACACCTGGGAGCTCGGTATCCATTCGTATCTCAGCTACCTCCGCGACCGGCTCAGGGTTGCCAAGGATCTTCTGACCGAGAGCGGCTGCATATTTCTCCAGATGGGTGATGAGAATCTGCACCTGGTACGCTCGGTAATGGACGAAGTCTTCGGGAGGGAGAACTTCGCTGGTCAGATCGCCTTCTCTAAAACCTCGTCCCAGAGCACCACGCGGATCCAGTCGGTGTTTGATGTTCTGCTGGTCTATGCCAAGGCCATCGAGGCCATGAAGTACCGGACCCTCGTCGCTCCGAAGAAACCTGGGGAGCGCGGTGCGAAGCAGTACACGATGATCTTTGCTCCCGACTTGTCCGAGTATCGACGGATGACTTTGGGCGAGTTGAACGGAGCGGACGATCTCCCGTCCGGTTGGAAGGTTGGACGGCTAGGTCCAGTGCTGTCTCAGGGCACGCAGCCGGGAGCGCGAAGCAAGCCGTACGACTGGGACGGAGAGCCTGTTCCGTTGCCGGGTAATTCTCATTGGAAGTACGATCCGGCCCCGGGCGGCGGCATGGACCGACTCCGAGCACTGGGCAGGCTGCGGAGGTCAGGGAGAAGCTTAGCCACAGTGCTGTTGGCGGAGGACAATCCGACGACGCCACTGGACAACGTCTGGCTCGACACCGGCACGGGCTCGTTTACCGAGGACCAGATCTATGTGGTGCAGACGGCAAACAAGGTTCTCCAGCGCTGCATCCTCATGGCGACCGATCCCGGCGACCTCGTCCTTGATCCCACGTGCGGTTCTGGTACCACGGCCTATGTAGCCGAGCAGTGGGGGCGGCGGTGGATCACGATTGACACGTCGCGTGTCGCATTGGCCCTCGCCCGCCAACGGCTCATGGGGGCTCGGTACCCATGGTACGTACTTGCCGACTCGGTTGAGGGACGAACCAAGGAGGGCGAGTTGAGCGGGGCGGTCCTCCCCGTCGCGGAAGTAACAAACGACGTTCGTTACGGTTTCGTCTACGAGCGTGCTCGGCATGTGACGCTTGGGTCGATCGCTTACAATCCCGATCTCCGTGCCGACATGGGGAGAGAGCAGGTGGAAGCGGCAATTCGTCGGCATGCCGAATCGGAGCCGCTCTTCGATACGCCGTACGCCGACGCTCGGAGGGTCCGGGTTTCAGGCCCCTTCACAGTGGAGAGCCTGTCGCCGCATCGCTCCCTGGCATTCTCCCACGACGCGCCGGACGGCGCCTCGGGTTCGCGGGCGAAGGCCTCGGATATCGATGACGACGGAGCCTTCGAGCAGAGAATCCTGGCCAACCTGCGAGTAGCCGGGATTCAGAATGGAATAAGAGGGGAGCGCCTCACCTTCGAAACAGTTGAGGCATACGCAGCTGCGTATATCCAGGCGGTCGGTGAGAGCGCAGAAGCCAGTGACGGTGCGCCTAAGCGGGTAGGCATTACGATTGGTCCACAGTACGGGACGGTGAGTCCAGCATTCATCAAGAACGCCGCGCGGGAAGCCAACCGCGCTGGCGACGTGGATCTCCTCTGTGTACTCGCGTTCGCCTTCGACCCAGTTGTCCTAGGGGCGGGTGACACGTATGTCACCTCTGAGGAGGGCTTTGCGAGCGTTGCAGCCGAGCGTCGGCTGGGACGGGTCCCGGTCCTCTTGGTGCGGATGAATGCTGATCTGGTGATGGGCGATGAGCTAAAGAAGACCGCCAGTGGGAATCTGTTCACCGTCTTTGGTGAGCCTGATATCGAGGTCAAGCAAGAGTGGGACGAGCTGCGCGTGGTTCTGCGTGGCGTTGACGTGTACGATCCGAACACGGGCGAGATCCGGAGCCGAGACGTGGACCATATCGCGCTGTGGATGATTGACACCGCCTATAACGAGGAATCCTTCTTCGTCCGTCACTGCTACTTCACCGGCGGCCAGGATCCTTACGAGAGTCTCAGGCGCACGCTGAAGGCCGAAATCGACGAGGAGGCCTGGGCGAGCCTCTACCGGACTGAGTCCCGGCCGTTCGCTCGGCCGGAGACTGGTAAGATCGCCGTCAAGGTCATCAATGACTACGGCGACGAGGTGATGAGGGTATTCCCCGTCTAACCGTGAGGGATCAGCGAGCGGCGAAAGCGCAAATGGTGCGCACCTCACATCGCTGGCATCTGGCCCCTGGGTTGGGGCGGTAGTCACGGGCGCGGATCTGGGTGGCGGCGGCGACTATGGCGTTCTCAGCGCCTGTCAGCGTCGTCTCGTCGATCGGGACCGGCTCGCGGGACGCCGCTTTGAGATCGTGGATGTAGGCGCCCCGCACGTCAAGGCCTTCCCGACGTCCCGCATCCGCATAGACCTGGAGTTGTAAGGCATGGTCGTGGGTGGCTCCGGATGTTGACGTCTTGTAGTCAACGATGGCCAGCCAGGTGGGCACGCCGCCCTCCTGGTCTAGGATCACGTCGGCGCGGCCGTTTACCGTGACCCCATCGAGGTGGAGCTCGAAGGGGCGCTCAGTTTCCCACACCCGATGGAGGTCCACCTCGTACTTCTCTGTATACGTCGTGATAAGCCGCCTTGCTGCGTCCTTGAGCTGGCGGTGAGCCGGTTTGCTGGCCGTCGGAAGGAAGAAGCTCGTGTCGAGGATCTCGTCGATCTCGTGTGCCGTGGGCACTTGCTGGGATGCCTTGGTCGCCTCCGCGACGGCCCGCATGACGTGGTGAACTGCCTTCCCGTAGCCGAGTTCCGGAGCGAGGCGTGGCTGGAAGCCGATGAGCTCGCGTAGCCTGAAGGCGTGGCCGCAGTTCATGAAGGCGGCGAGTTCGCTGTAGGTGATGGAGATTGGATCGTCCTCGCCTCGGTCAGGCACCTCAATTGGCGGCAAGGTGATGTCGTCGGGCCTGACTTCGAGGTGTGCCAGCTCTTGGTAGTAGCGGCTGGGGCCGACGAGCCGGCTCTTCGTGCGCTCGTGGCGGGAGATGGAGAGCCAGTCGCGAGCACGCGTGATCGCTACGTAGAACAGGCGCCGTTCGTCCGCGTCGCCACCCTCGTAGCGCGAGGCGTCGAAACGTTCCCTGGGCACTAGCCAAGCTTGCACCTGGCCGGCCCGGGTGGTAGGGAAGCGGTTGGCGGTCACTGAGGGCACGAACACCGCCGGCCATTCAAGCCCTTTGGCTCGGTGGACGGTCGTTAGGTCGACGGCATCGAGGACATAGTCGGCCTCGCCGTCGAAGCCTTCGTAGGCACCTTGTGCGTAGTTGATGATGTGCAAGGCAAGATTCCGGTAGTACCAGGCGCCGCGGTCCTCGCCACCCAGCTGCTCGCCCGGGACGTCGGGGTCAGGCCGCGCCCGGCGTCGGACGGATTCATAGTCGGCGAGCAGTGAGGAGAACCGAGCTAGCGTGCCGAGCCGGTTCACCGCTAGTGGGTTGGCGAGGTCCCACGAGCGGACCACGAGCTCATCGAGGAGTTCGTACAACTCTCCGACGAGATCGGCCGTTCGATCGGTTCGTGGCACCGCTGACTTCCACATGGTCAAGAGGCGGGCAGCCCGGCCTCGGACTGCGGCAGACAGTTGGAAGACCCGCTGGAACTCAGTCAACAGGCCGTCGTCTGTGATCAGCCGGCTGGGCCCGAATCGATCGCGCCATTCAGTGTCAGTCAGCCACGCGATCGTATGGCCGAGTACGACCGCCTCAGGTTGGTCGAACAAACCTGATCGGCCGCCCGGCTGAACGGGGATGTCGAATGTTGCGAATTGTTCCACGAGCCGCGCGTAGGCCGCCCGGCTCCGAACCAGCACGGCGATGTCTCGAAACCGCACTCCGGCATCTCTCAGGTCGAGGACGAGATTGGCGATCCATCCCGCCTCCGCGACCTCGCTCGCAGCGCTCCAGGCGATCACCGCCGGCGCTGAGCCTCCAGTGGATGGTCGGTCGTTAGCCATTGTCTTGGCGATCCTTTCCGGGATCGTTCGGGCGAACTCATTGGCGACGTCAATGAGTTGAGGCCGGCTCCGACGGTTGGTGGTGATCTCAAAGGTAGCGACCGAGGGGTAGCGGTCTTGGAAAGTCACGATGTTGGAAACGTCGGAGCCGCGCCACTGATAGACGGCCTGCTGGTCGTCCCCGACCACACAGAGGGCTACCTGCTCTCCGGTAAGCAGCCGGATCAGTCGCTCCTGGGCCGGGTTCACGTCTTGGTACTCGTCAACGATGAGGTGGCGCAGGCGGGCATGGACCGCGGCAGCCAGTTCGGGGCGCTCCAGCTCGCTGACTGCTCGAGCGATCTGCTGACCGTAGGTCAGCAACCTGTAGCGATCCAGGGTCTCGTAGTAGGCGCGAAGAATGGTGCCGAAGGGATCAGGCATGGTCGTGGGGTCGAGCAACTCGTTCTCGACCACGTCGACCCCTTTGAGGAACGCAGAGATGGCCGCGAATAGACGGTTATTCGGATCAAGCTGTCGGAGCCCGAGCCGCGTCGCCTCGCGCGACAAGAAGGCCGTGAGTTGGTTGTCATCGAGAACGTCGTATGTCTCGTACCGAGACACCCGCTGCTGGAGGAAGCGGAAACAGAAGCCGTGGATGGTACCGACAAAGAGGCCAGTCAGACGGTCCAGCGCGGTGGTCCCGAGCCGCTCCTCGACCCTGCGGGCAATCCGACTCTTGAGTTCGTCCGCTGCTCGATCCGTGAACGTGAAGGCGACGATGGCTTCGGCTGGGAGCCCCTCGGCGAGCAGGTCCACCACGCGCTGGGAGACCACCTCCGTCTTCCCCGATCCTGCGGCCGCGATGATCTGGAGGTGACCGCCACGGTGGCGAACAGCCCCGAGTGCTGGGCCAGCCAGTATTGGGCCGGACGGATGATGGAGACTGGGCGACACTCACTCACTCTAACCGGGCCGACGGAGGACAGTGCAGCTGGGTGTTTAGATGCGATTGACGTGCAGACTGACTCGTCGTGCTTAGCACAGCGCCCACCCACGTAACCTGAAGACGCCCTCCCGCTCATCTCACCGTGCCACCTCCTACACGGCCATCTCCTGCCCCATACCGACTCTGACGTCGCCATCCGCCCCCACCAGCCCGGAGAGGTCCATCGCCCCCGGATCACGTGGCCGGACAACCCAGCCCCGCTCATCGCGGACCAGCGTGCCGCCGCCTCCCGTGGCCAGGAGGAACGCGGTCAGCGCTGGCGGCGGGGCCGGGGCCGTCACTCCCTCGATCCCGCCCAGGTCACAGCCGAAGGCCTCGCCGTAGAGGGGGAGGTCGCGGGTGAACTCTGCCTCCCCGTAGCCAGGGACCGGCTGGCCAAGCGCCATCTGTAGCGCCTCGAGGACGGCGACCACCCGTCGCCATCCGCGGGACCGAGGCTCGCCGACGAGGAGCTGGGCCTCATGGGCGATCCCCTCCAGGAGGTCCAGCCCCTGCTCTCGGGTGTCCGCGGGGCGGAGTGCCAGCCACACCGCCCCGCCGTGGCTGCGGGCCACCCAGGGGCCGCGGTCGGCGATCCGCCCGCGTGCCTCCACCGCCGTCCTGACCAGCTGCAGGAGATCGGGGTCCCGGAGCGGCCGGCCCGGGAAGACCCCGGCCTCCGCGTCCCAGGTCCTGGTCGCCTGCGTGACCACGGAGTCGCCTCCCACCACCGCCATGGGAAGCCGGAGGCAGGTCGACTCGGGCTCGACGACGAAGGCGGTCTCGACCCACCCCTTTCCGGCCTCGCGGGGGGCCAGGTAGCTGGCCCCGATGGCGTCGCAGCAGAG
>Ga0187876_1001773_pt1 | contig 17391 bp, 12 predicted proteins | sample June2016WEW_17_4_FD_133000 | JGI IMG/M metagenome (GOLD analysis project Ga0187876, IMG submission 133000) | Peatland microbial communities from SPRUCE experiment site at the Marcell Experimental Forest, Minnesota, USA - June2016WEW_17_40 | ecosystem: Environmental > Terrestrial > Soil >...
AGGAGCGCACCAGGTACTCCGCCTGCTGGCGCAGCGTCACCGTGCCGTCGGTGGGGTAGCCGATCTCGGTGATCCACAGCGGCAGCCCGCTGGCGAGCTCGCCGGTCACGTCCGCGATCCCCGGAATCTGGCCGCCCCTGGGCAGCTGAGTGGGGGTGAGCGCGGTGTCGGGGTCCATCGCGCCCGTGTAGCTGTGCACCGCCAGGGTCTGCACCGGGGCCTTGGCGGCGCGGATGGCGGCATCCACCGCCGCGCCGTCCTCGTCGTACATCACGTTGGCCGCGGGCTCGGCCTGGTGGATGGCCGTGGCCGTGGTCGCCACCAGCGTGGCGAAAAGCGCCGTGGAGGCCGCCAGGTCGTGGCGCCAGAAGGTGGCCGAGGAGGGCTCGTTCCACACCTCCCAGTCCGTGATGCCGTAGCCGTCCTTCCAGCCCAGGCGCTGCGCCAGCGTGCCCCCCGGCTTGAAGTGGGCCACCACGGCGGCAGCGAAGGCGGCGAACATGGCGGTGCCCGCGGGGGTGTAGCTGCACACCGGCCCCTTGCTGCAGCCGGTGACTATGGTGCCGCTGCTCGTGTTGGCGGTGTCGGGCGACGGCAGGTTGCCCCAGTAGTCCAGCAGGCCCAGCATGTGGATGCCCGCGGCATGCGCGGCGATGACTGCCCGGTCGGCCTCGGCGAACACGTAGGCGTGGGTGCCGGGCTTGGGCTCGATCTTAGCCCAGTTGAACTCCTCCCGGTCGTAGCGGATACCGGCGAGGGTCATGGAGCGCACGGTGGTGGCGATGCCCCGCTGGTTCAGGTCGTAGGATCCTTGCAGCGCGCCGTTGACCCCGTAGGCCGACTGGCCGTCCAGCCCGGCCGGCTGGGGCCGGATGACCCCCACGGTGGTCGTGGCGCTGAGCTGCGCCTGCGTCACCCGGTCGGTGAGCTGCACCTGGAAGACGAAGTAGCCAGACCCCGTCAGCGGCAGGAGCACGGTCTGGGTCACGCGCTGGCCAGGAGCCAGGTTGGACTGATCGGTGCGCAGGGGCGTCACGTTGCCGAAGTAGTCGGTGAGCGTCTCAGTGCGGACGTAGGAGTGCCAGGCAATGGTGGGGTTGGCCTCGGTGACGACGACCGAGACGGGGTGCCCCACCAGGAAGGGGCCGCTGGGCAGGTAGTTGGTGCCTGCCGGTGCACTTGGCGTGACGGTGACACTTACCTTTGGCGGCGGCGCCTTGGCCGCAGCGGGCGAGAGCGGCGCGATCAGCGTGCAGAGCGTGACAGCCATCGACCAGCGTAGACAGAGTGACAATTGTCTGAGCATGACGCGGTTCTTCCTTGTTCTCTTCGGGAGTAGACACAAGCCAATCTGAGCCGCGTGTGTGAGGGGTGAAACGCTGGCCTCGCCTCATCGTACCCTCACTCGACGCCGGCCGGCAACTGCAGAGTCTCCATGCTAGTGCGCCGAAGCTATACATTGTAAGTACCCGTGCTAAGAGAAAACGAGTGGCTACATGCGCAAGATTGTGTTTATTGTTGTCGGACTCATCGTGGTGCTGCTCGCTGCCGGCGCCATCTCCTGGTGGCGGCTGTCCGCTGGGAGTGGCGCCGTCTCGGTCGACACTGCCGTACGCGAGTACCAGCAAGCTGCCGAGGGCAGCGTGAGTGGACCGCCACGCCCCGGCGTGTATACGTATGCCCTCACCGGCAAGGAGTGCGCCGGCGTTGCCGGGTTGATGCTCTGCCGATCCTTTCCGACGCGCGCGACGGTGATCCTGACCCGCGAGCCGCATAGCATCACGATTGAGCTTGACCTCTCGCAGGATCACCTGGAGACGAGTCGCTACACAGTTCGCTCAGACGGACTCTACCTGGCTTGGGAGCGTACCAAGATCGTGTTTGGTATTGCGCAGGATGTTTCCGCCACGGTCGTGCCGCCCTCGCTAGCCCTGCCCGCGACGCTACGCGTGGGCCAGCGCTGGACGGAACACTTCAACACCGGTGGCCTGCCTGTGGTGACCCTCAACCAGGTGGCACGGAAGGCAACCATGGCGATCGCAGGCACCCACGTTACCGCCTACGAGATCGACGCCAGCTCGACGACCGGTGGCGCGCACCCGGGGACGGAGACCGACGTCACCTGGCACGCACCCGATAGCGGACTGGACGTTCGGCTCATCGTGCACCGCAAGATTACCGGCGTCTTCCCCTACACGATGGATGCCGACGCTACGCTGCTCTCATTGCAACCACTGCGATAGGCTGTAAGGCAGATCGTTCCTGGGGGCGCGAGCGCCCTCGGCTCGCCCTGGCGCTGGCGGGAATTAGGCGGATACGCTGTCCGCGCCCCCAAGTCCCTGCGTCTCATGGCGCATGTATGATCAATCGAGGCGAAGCTTGGATGACCGGCATCCCGCCAATCTTGAAACGGCAAGGAAACTCGCATGAAAGAGAAGCTCTCGGTCGCGGGCTTGCGCCACGCGAAGGTAGAGGGACGCAAGCTCAGCATGGTAACCGCCTATGACCACCCGTCCGCCGTAATCGCCGACCAGTCACCTATTGACATAATCCTTGTGGGCGATTCGCTCTCCAACAACGTCCTGGGCTACGAAGGCACCGGCCCGGTTACCATGGAGGAGATGCTCCATCACCTGCGGGCCGTCACGCGGGGCGCGCATCACACGTTCGTGGTTGGCGACCTCCCGCTGGGTAGCTACCACGTCTCGCCTGAGCAAGCCATGGCCAACGCCATCCAGTACATCAAGGCAGGGGCCGACTGCGTGAAACTGGAGGGCGGAGTCGCCTTCGCGGATACCGTGCACGCGCTCGTGCGCGCAGGCATCCCGGTCATGGGGCACATTGGCCTCATGCCTCAAATGTTGGCTCCCAGCGCCTGGCGCGTGCGGGGGAAAGACGCTGCCTCCGCAAGGCAGATTCTGGAAGATGCATCGGCCTTGGAGCAAGCCGGCGCCTGCGCCATGGTGCTCGAAGCCGTGCCCGCCTCCCTTGCTGCCCGCGTCACCGGGCGGGTGTCCGCATCGACGTTCGGCATAGGCGCCGGGCCGCACTGCGACGGACAGGTGCTGATCTGGCACGATCTGCTCGGCCTGCACGACTTCCGTCCGCGTCACAACAAGCTGTACGCGAACCTTGCCGCGGTCATCGGCACCGCACTTGGCCAGTATCACCAAGAGGTGCTCGCGGGTGCATTTCCCGCCGCGGAGCACAGTTACACCATGAGGTCGGAAGAACTGGAGCTGGCCATGCGCGCGGTTGAGGACGACAAGCCGCTCGAATAGGCCGGCGCACTCAATTCATCGGGGCGCCCCACACCTCGTTCGCAGCACCGGCTGCCAACGGCACGCGGGCACCGCGCGCGCCTTCGATGCTGGAGGCCACACAGGGGCTGCTGCACGTGACCGTTACCGCGACAGGCTTGCCCGCCATTGCCGAGCCTAGCGGGAACGCCAATTCAAGCGAAGCGTTTGGCGCTAGCGTCGAGTCAGGGGTGGTGATCGGTCCTGACGTGCCCACCAGGCCCGCGACCCGAATGCTGCGCATCCGTCCCTTGGTGGGATTGAATACCCGAATCAGAATGCTGGACTGACCGGCCTCGAGGCCCGTCGAAGTCAACGCAGTGTTACCCGCGGCGCCGGCCGTCACGAACCCTGGGTGCCCCCCGACCGTCGGCGATCCGCCCACGATCTGCTCCAGTTCCGATACGATTGGAATGGACGACTGCACCGTGAGCGAGTAGACGCCATTGGGCACGAAGCCGGCTATTGGTACGGTGGCGCGCCTGCCTGGGTGAACCACGATGGTTGCCGAGCGGACGAGTAGGCCACTATTCGCATACGCATTGACGCTCACCTGCGCCATGCAGCGCGAACCGGCGGTGCAAGGGTCGATTAGCGCGAGATCTGCCTGGTCGCCGGCCAGGGTCGACGCATAGGCATAGTGCGACACAAGCGCTACCTGCGTCACACCGGGCGACACGTCTGCACCGGCCCGCAGCGAGCCACTTCCGCTGCCCCAGTACAGCGCCCGCTCGGCCACGATTGGCTGGGAGCTGCGGACCACCATGCCCAGCGGCGCTGCATCCTTAGTGCTTGCACACCGTGCCGGCAACTTCTGCTGGGCCAGCGGACAGCCTATCAGTGCACGGTACGCCGCCTGGATGTCAATCGTCCGCTGGATACCCGATGCTAGCACTAGAGGGGCAAGGCTGCCCGTAACACCGGCAACTGTATAGAACCCTATCTGGATGGTGCTGGCAGCCGTGCCTGGATTGAACAGGTCGAGATACTCAGAATAACCCGCACTCGCGTCGCCGGTAGCAAAGTACCAGAGTGTCGAGGGCCCTTGGTCCGTGCCTGCCGAAGCGGCCGCGCCTGGCGTCGCAATGCTCACTCCAGAGGTTGCGGTGGTATCCAGTACCTGGGGTGCCGGCTGCGCGCCGCGTTTGGCAGAGGCGCAGGCCGGTGCTGTGGCGCGCGCTGACTGATCCGCGCTGCAAAGACTGGGCGTCCCACTGAGCAACCTGTGGGTGACCAACGTAGCGCGGATGCCGGGTGCACATACGCTCTGTCCCTCGGCAGCTGACCCATCGAGTGCATTCGCACTCGGGCATGCCATGCCTGTCTCGGCTCGCACGATCATGCCAAAAGTGCGGCCGTTCCCCGCATCCGCATTCACCGAGCGGGAGGACACGCTGTGCGCTGCCACAGTGAAAGAGACCTCGCGCGTTACCGGCATTGTCAGTGTCCCGCTCGGAGCGAAGAAGTACACGACGGTCACGATCGCGCATGCCTCGCTGGTGTTCGCGACTTGCAGTTCCTGCTGCTCCGTGACTGTCCCACCAGCCTTCTGGCTGGTGACCATAGTCGAGCCGCTGGCGAAATAGGTAATCAGCCCCGCGAGCGAGCCGCCATTGGTAAACGGCTCGGGCGCTCCGCAGCCAGTGAGCACGGGAGACGGCGTTGCCGCGGGCGCCACAGCACCAGTCGCCACAATCTCCAGGCCGGCCACCGCCTCGCGGCCGCTCTGCTCACCTTGCGCTGTCAGCAGGTAACCGCCCGGCGCCACCGCAGTGGCGTCGGTGCCCTGGCTTACGGGTGGGACGTAGGACGCGGTGAAAGTACCGTCCGCGGCTGCCGTGATGGTCACCGTGCTACCGAGCAACGGTTGCGGCTGGCGAGCCGGCAGATCGAGCGAAATCTGTACCGTCTCCCCGGAGGCAAACCCTCGACCTCGCACCGTGAGAGCATTGCCGGGAGTAGCAGACATGGCCGACGCCACAATGCTGGCGTTTTCCGTGCTCACGGTCAGCACAGCGCTTGCGGCCTTCCCATTGGTGTCAATGGCTTCGATGTTCACTGGTCCTACGCTCGCCGTTGCAGGCACGGCCACGGGCACGGCAAATGCGCCGCCGCCGTCCGCGACAACCTGCTGAATGTAGAATGCGCCTAAACTAGGACGAGGGTTCGCGCCCCAGGGCGCCGCGATGATCACCGTCACGGTGGATCCTGGCGTGAAGCCCGTGCCGGTTAGGCGCACATTCTGCCCGGGCTGCACCACGGCATTGCTCAGGCCGATAGCAGGAGGGGCTGTCACCACCAGTTTGGCGGGCGGCGCTACTAGCCCGCTGGTCTCGCCGGTGGCGTAGATGGTGAACGCGGTACTGAGCGTGCCGGCGCTTAGCGCCGGTGCGGCCACCGCGATGCTGAAGCTGCCACTAGGGGAGGCGATGGCGGATCCCACGAGCGTCACCGTGTTCGAGCTGTCGACGGCAGTGATGATTACACCTTCATTCGCTCTGTATCCGGAGCCAATGATGGTTACCAACTGGCCGCCGAGCGTGCTGGATGGCGTGACGGCGAGGCTGGTGCCGGAAACCTCGAGCGGGGCGGATAGGGTTTCCTGCGCGCCGCGCAGCATCACGGAAATGAGTGAGCCGGCATTTGCACCTGACCCGGGGAGACGGCCCGCGGGGGGATTTCCGAAAGCCGCGTCGTCCGGCGGCAGCATGAAGTTGCCAGATACCTGGCCCGTGGCATCGGCCCGGAGACTGGAGCCGGTGTAGAGGGGGATGGCTTGGCCGCTGGCCGAACCCAGGAACAGCTGGACATTCTCGTTGGCCGGCAGTCCAGTTGCGGTGAAGACCACCGACTCGCTGAGGGTAGCAAAACTCGGCGACACCGCAAGGCCGCTCACTCCGGCCGCCGGCACAGCCAACGGGCTGCTGGCTACGTTGCCCTGGCTGTCGATCGCATTGATCGTCGCGATGCCCGCGGTGATAGTGAGCGGAATAGATAGCTGTACCGCCGCAATGGCTCCCGTATCGGTAGTAGTGACTGGCTGGCTGGTCTCTAGCTCTAGCCCTGCTGCATCTTCGAGGTGCACGACTACCGTACTGTTCGGAGCAAATCCGCTGCCGCTTATCTGCGTTAGGTCGCCCGCGGCGGCAGCGCTCGGAGAGGCGTTGAGCTGGCGGATGAACGGCGTGACGCCAAAGACGGCCGGCGTTGCCGCACCGGTCTGGTCGCTGGCGACAATCCGGCCGATGCTGCCGGCCGTAGCACTCAACGGCACCGTGGAAGAAACCTGCGGCAGCGTGCCATCGGCCGCGACCGTCACAGACGCGAGCATGACAGATTGGGCGAAAGGATCACGGTAGCTGATGGCAACCTTAGCTCCGGGGACGAACCCGGCCCCCGTGACGAGTACTCCAGTACCTGGTGGGCCGGCGGCAGGACTAACGTTGATGGCTGCGGCTCTGCTTGAGCCGGCGTCAACTGGCGTGGGCGTGTCGCCGGGCGCAGTCGTCGTCGTTGTTGGCACTGCGGTTGCGGATATCGTTGCAGTTGGCGCGATCGAACTGAGCACGGTCGCCGTCGATCCGGCAGTCGCAGAGACGAGGCTCGATCTCTTGCCGGTCGTCGCGGTCGGCGTCAAGCTCGGGACGGCGATAGTGCCGGTCACCTCTGGCGTGCTGGATTCTCCATCCACTGCCATGCCAGGCGCTAGTGCAACCGTGCCCCCGCTGTGCGCGGGCGCGGCGTCACTGCCAGGCGGCTGAGCTGCTCCGATTTGCGCTACGGTAACTGCAACCAGCAGCAGAACGACCGTGGTCCAGCGCAGGCACCTGTGGGCGCGGCTGGCCGATGAAATCATACACTAGCACGCTGCTTCGAAGAAGGAGTGGCCGGCTTGGCGCCGGAGACGCGGCGACAACTCCGACGCGGCCGTTGTGTCAAGCAAGAACAGCAGCTCGCCATCGGTGGGGTTGACATATTGGCTTGGCAGCCGATCCGGGTCATACGGTCCTTCGATGACTTCTTTGAGAATGTGGGCCTTGGTCCCACCTGTGACCATGAACCAGACTCGAGCGGCGTTGTCGATCACCGGCAGCGTGATGGTAATGCGCGTGGTTTGCAACGACGGGACGGGGTTCGCGACTACCAGCTTCCGTCGCTCGGCGAGCGCCGGGGAATGCGGGAAGAGTGATGCCGTGTGGCCGTCAGGGCCAATGCCCAGGAGAATCAGGTCGAAGCGCGGCAGTGGTAGCTGGCCACCAGGGCCCGGGCTATCTCTGAGATCAAACGCGTGTCGAATGTCTTCGGCATAGGCAACAGCCACCATGTCTGCGTTAGGCAGCTCTGTCATGATCCTGTGCACGTTTTGCTCAGGTATGGGCACGTGATCGAGCAGGGCCTCCCGTGTCATGCGGTAATTGCTATCCGGACTATCTGGTGGCACGTGCCGCTCGTCGCCAAAGAAAATGCGGATGTCCTCCCACGGTGCCTCAGCGGCGACGGCGGGTGAAGCCAGCATTTCATAGAGTATGCGAGGCGTGGCACCGCCTGACAAGGCAATGGAGAACACTCCCCGCGCGGCCACTGCCGTCCTGGCGGCGTCCACGATGCCCGTGACCGTAGTTCGCACCAACTCGTCGACGGTTCTCGAAATGCTGAAGCGTGCCTGGCCCGGATCTCCGTCAGCCATTCGCAGTCCCTCCTGTTTGCTTGTTAGAATAGCCTTTCAGCAAGCGCAGGACAAGTGGCTCTAGCTGAATCATGCTGCATCGTGACTTGTGAGACAACTCCCGCCAACCTCGCACACGGCACCGGCCCTGTCCGATACCATAGGCGATGGATAATTCGACCAAATCATCTTGGCGTCGCACGACTCGAAGTGGAGCATGCCTGAATGTCGGTACGTCAGCCCGTAAGCCCCTTGCGACCAAATACCGTTCTGCTACTTGGAAGTGGCGCCCTGAAAATCGGAGAGGCCGGAGAGTTCGACTATTCCGGATCTCAGGCGGTGAAAGCCCTGAAGGAAGAGGGCATCCGCGTCGTGCTGGTGAATCCCAACATCGCCACCGTGCAGACGAGCGAGGCATTCGCCGATCGGGTGTACTTCGTGCCGGTTGATGCATACTTCGTTGAGCGCGTTATCGAACGCGAGCGACCTGATGCCATTGTCTTGTCATCGGGCGGTCAGACGGCGCTAAATTGCGGCCTTGCCCTTGCCGAGCGCGGGGTGCTGCAACGCTACGGCGTCCAGGTTCTTGGCACGCCGATTGAGACCATACGTGACACAGAAGATCGCGCGCGGTTCGTCCGGCGCCTGGATGAGATTGGCGTCGCCACGCCGCGCAGCCATGCGGCGCACAGCGTGCAGGAAGCGCTCGAGGTGGCGGCGTCCATTGGCTATCCCGTGATTCTGCGTGCGGGGTTCGCGCTGGGCGGCGAAGGATCGGGGCGCGCTTCGAGTGCCGCGGAGCTGGAAAGCCTGGCGACCATCGCGTTCGCTCGCCTGCCTAAAGAGGAGCCACTGTACGCTCCTGGGAGCGAAGTGGTCTCGCTCACCCCTCGTATCGGGGCCATGGCGAGCGGTGCACCGGACGCCGGCGCGCGAGATGCCAGTGTTGCGAGACGTGCTCCCGGCGAGCGGCTCATCCGCCGCCAGGTACTGATCGAAGAGTACCTTGCCGGCTGGAAAGAGCTAGAATACGAGGTCGTACGCGATGCAGCGGACAACTGTATCGTGGTGTGCAACATGGAAAACGTGGATCCCATGGGCATCCATACAGGCGAGAGCATCGTGGTCGCACCCTCGCAAACGCTCTCGAACGAGGAGTACCATCTCCTGCGCAGCGAAGCTATTCGCACCATTCGCCACCTTGGCGTAATTGGCGAGTGCAACATTCAGTTCGCGCTGGATCCCAACCCGCCGTGTGTCGAGACGCCCAAAGCCTCGCGCGTGCGCTACCGGGTGATCGAGGTCAATGCGCGTCTGTCTCGCAGCTCGGCGCTTGCTAGTAAGGCGACGGGCTACCCGCTGGCCTGGATCGCGGCGAAACTCGCGCTCGGCCATACCCTGCCCGACCTGCCAAACCACGTAACACAGACGACCAGTGCCTGCTTCGAACCTGCGCTCGACTACGTGGTGGTGAAGTTTCCACGCTGGGATCTCGACAAGTTCCGCCGCGTCGACACGTCGATCGGCAGCGCGATGAAGAGCGTGGGCGAGGTGATGGCCATCGGCAGGACTTTCGAAGAGGCGCTGCAGAAGTCGTGCCGCATGCTGGGCTTTGGGCTCGAGGGCGTGCGCGCGCCGGCCGACCTGGACGACGCACCGGCAGATACGCCCGCTCAGGCGACAGCCGAAGGCCGCGGCTTCCTCGCGCCAACGCCGGATCGGTTGTTCCGGCTGGCACAGGCGTTGTGGGATGGCGTGCTGCCAGCACAGATAGCCGAGATTACGCGAATCGATCGTTGGTTCATCGACCGTATCGCCAACATTGTGCGCCTCGAGCGCGCCATGTGCGACTGCCGGGGCTTGGCTGCAGCCGAACTGCCCGAGCAGCTGCTGCGTGAGGCGAAGGACCTTGGATTCTCCGACCGGCGACTGGCACAGCTGACCGGCTTCATGGAGCAGGACATCCTCGCTCGCCGGTGTACGCTGGGCATCGTGCCTGTCGTCAAACAAATAGACACGCTGGCGGCAGAGTATCCGGCCGCGACCAACTACCTCTACGTCACCTACCAGGGCGCCGGTGCACCCAATGCGGCTGCGCAGACGCGGAAGGACGGGGATGAGCGCAAGTCGATCTTGATCCTTGGCTCGGGGCCGTACCGCATTGGCTCCAGCGTGGAGTTCGACTGGTGCACGGTGAGTGCCGCGCGGGCGCTGCGCGCGGCAGGGTGGCGCACCATCATGGTGAACCACAATCCTGAGACCGTGTCTACCGACTATGACGAGTGCGACGCTCTCTACTTCGAGGAACTCTCGTTTGAGCGCGTGATGGACGTCATCGGTGCCGAGGCTCCGGAGATGGTCGTGCTCTCCGTCGGCGGGCAGACGCCGAACAATTTGGCCCTGCGCTTGCACCATGCCGGCGTTAAGGTACTCGGCACGAGCCCGCTGGACATCGATCGGGCCGAGGACCGGAACAAGTTCTCGGCCTTGCTCGACACGCTTGGTGTTGACCAGCCGCGTTGGGCTGAGCTCTCGACGCTCGACGAGGCGGAGCGGTTCGCGGATGAGGTGGGCTACCCCGTGCTGGTACGCCCCTCGTACGTGCTCTCTGGCAGCGCGATGAACGTCGTGTACGAGAGCTCGCAACTGCACCGCTTCCTCCACCAGGCCAGCGTATCGACCGACCATCCGGTCGTGATCAGCAAATTCATCGAGAACGCGCGCGAAATCGAGATCGATGCGGTCGCGCGCGGTGGGAAGCTCGTGATCTACGCCCTATCCGAGCATGTTGAGAATGCCGGTGTGCACTCGGGCGATGCTACGGTGATGGTGCCACCCCAGCGGCTCTACCTGGAGACGGTGCGCCAGGTCAAGTCCGTGACCAAGCGCATCGCCGCGGCGCTCGGCATCAACGGCCCATTCAACATTCAGTTTCTGGCCCGCGACAACCACGTGCAGGTGATCGAATGTAATCTGAGGGCAAGCCGAAGTTTCCCATTGGTGTCAAAGGTGACCGGTCAGGACTTCATCGCGCTGGCCATTCGCTCCATGCTCGGCGAGGATGTGCTTGCCAGTCGCGGTGGTGCGCCGTTCCAGACCGTCGACCTCGATCACGTTGCCGTGAAAGCGCCGCAATTCTCCTTTGCTCGCCTGAAGGGCGCCGATCCGGTAGTGCGCGTGGAGATGGCCTCCACCGGCGAAGTAGCAACGTTTGGGCGCGATCTGCACGAGGCGTACCTCAAGTCGGTACTCGCGGTAGGCATGAAGCTGCCACGCCGCCGTGCTGCCGTGGAGGACGACAATGGTGCAAGCGGACGATACGCAGGAGCCAAGGTGTTCGTGAGCCTTGGTGGCGAGAAGAACAAGTGGGACTTCCTGCCTGCCACCCGAACGCTGCTGGGTCTCGGGATCCAAATCCTTGCCACGCGCTTGACCAGCGCCTTCCTCACCGCAAATAACGTGCCCAATTCGCGCATCTACAAGATCCATGAGGTAGATGCCAGCGCCGGCGCCCATGCGCACGCGACGCACGTGCCGGCGCGTCCGAGCATCCTTGATCTCATCGAACGCAACGAAATCGACCTGCTCGTCAACATCACCGATGAATACGCCACCAAGCAATTCAATGACGACTATGCCATCCGCCGCGCCGCCGTGGACTTCAACATTCCGCTGCTCACCAACTTGCAAGCGGCACGCCTCTTCGTTCAGGCCCTCGCGCACTACAGCCTTGAGGACCTTCCTGTGCTGCCGTGGGACGAATATGTGTAAGCTGGCGGACCTGAAATCTCGCACTCGGTGCACGACCCGCAGTCGCAGTTAGGGCTCGCTGCCAGACACAGGCCTCAACGGCTATTGGCAGGTCTCATGTTACCTGCTGTTCGCCGAGATACCTGGCAACGACGTTGCAGTGCTGACTCAACGGCAGTCGTGGCGAGCAAGGCCAACGACCTACTAGCGATCCGCGTGAAATCCTGCGGAGTCCTTGGTCGCTTGTTGGGCGATATGCACTAAGGTACGAAGTGCGCCGTTAACCGCAGCTCCATCGCGGAAGACTGCAGCCACATCGGGATCTAGCACAACGACGTTACTGCCGGCCGCGTAGCGTGCCGCGTACTTACCTCGGATTCCGACACTGAAATCGTACTCTGGCAGCAAGTCGGCATTAGGCGTGCTGTTCAGGCTCTTCCTGCTCATAGGTCTTCCGTTCCTGCCTGGTCGCCAGACGAGCACTAATGATGCGGATGCGGTCACCCTGCTCAGTGTGGACCACTACCAGCGTGCGTCCTTGAGCGGACTGACCGATAAGCACATGTCGGTTCTCCTGCGCCGAGTGAAGGGGGTCACTAATTGTCACAGATAGCGGATCTCCGAATGCGCTTGCCGCTTCCGGGAATGCTATCTCGTGCTTCCTGACATTCTGATCCGCCTTGTCGAGATCCCCCTCAAAACTCAGCACCATTGTACTCCCTAGCGCGGGTATTGATGGACGCAGGTATGATGAAAGTCTCGACGAGGGTAGGCGGGACGCTAGCGCTCCTCCCGGTCACACCGCAAAGGGCTCGCCCAGAAGGCGCAGCACGCCCTGAGGCGTCTGGTTCGCCTGCGCCTGCATTGCGTTCGCCGGTTGCTGGCGAATCTGCGCAGTGGCAAGGTCGGTGAGCTGCTGTGCGGCACTGGAATCGATAATCGTGGTGTAGGCGGCAGCGGTGTTCTCGGTAGCGGCAATATTGTCGAGCCCGGCGGAGAGGCGGCCTTGAATCGAGTTCAACGCCGCGGATTGGGACGCAACGGTCTGGATGGCAGCGTCGATCGTCTTGATGGCGGAGCTGGCAACGGTCGAGGAGGTCGACACGTCGAGGGCAGCAGAGGGGGCTGAGCCCTGAATGCCAAGGGCTGCGGCGCGCATGTCTCCAATCAATAGGGTGAGCTGGTTTGAGGGGGTCGGGTTGGCGCCGATCTGCATGCTGGCGCCCTTGCTCACCACGGAAACAGTTGCGGAGCCATTGAGGTCGGTGGCCGACGTTGCCGGTGTAGTCAGTGCATTCAGGTCCGCCTCAAAGCCGCTGGTGGTGTCCGTGAACTTGTTGCCGGATGCCGCTAGGACGGCTGGCTGACCGTTAGGCGGTGTTAGCGTTGCCGATCCATCTGTGCCGTAGGCGCTTATCGTATCGATAGAGGTGGCGGAGGCGGCCACATTTCCTGGTGCGACGATGCCGAGTCCCTTCAGCAGCAGATCCGAGCCTGACACAGTCACGGCAGCGGCCGAACCGGCACGTCCGTTGGTAAAGACAATGCCGTCGTTGGCGTCGGGCCACGATGCCATGACGCCCGTGGCAGGACTCAGGAGATTGACCTTATCGATCACCGACTGGAACGTGTCACCCGTGTTCGCCGTGGTGCCCAGGGTAACCGTACTGGCCCCACTACCCGCGTGGCCGCTGACGTTTAGCGTGTAGTCGCCAGGCCGAGCCCACGAGAATCTGGCGCCCGATGTGTCGGTTCGGAAGCCAAGCGTGCGGTCGCTCAGGAAGCTGTCCGCGGACGGCAGGCGCCCGGGGCCGACCGGTGTGCCGCGGCCCGACGTAGTGCCCGGCTTTCCCGTGGAGTTTACATTGACGGAGTAGGTGCCTGAGGCGAGCGTGCCGCCCGCGAGTGTGACCGTAGGCGGGGTGCTGGTGAGGCCTGCGTTGAAGCCCGGAATACTCGAGCCTGCCTCAGCGGTGGCGCTGGAGCTCAGGCTGCCGTCCAGCAGGCCCTTGGCATTGAAGCTGGTAGATGTGGCGGACTGGTTGATTTCCTTGGCAATCTGGTCGGCTTCGGCCTGCAGACCCTGACGCTCCTCGGCAGAGATGTTCTGATCGGCGGATTGCACGGCGATCTTGCGCAGGCGCTGCAGCAGGGTCTGGATGGTATCCAGACCACTAGCGGCGGTCTGTACAAGCGAGATACCATCCTGCGCGTTCGCCTGGGTTAGGTCAATGCCTGCGGTCTGGCCTGAGAGGTTGTTGCTGGCGGCAAGGCCAGTTGCGTTGGTCGGGCCGCCGGCGCGCCTGCCGGCGGAAATGCGTGCCATAGATTGGCTGAAGATACTCTGGGCAGCAACAAGCGTGCGAACACTGTCCTGGCTATCAGGACTATTGCTAATCCGCATCGCCATTGTCGTACTCCGTCTTGACAGACGCAACCGCTTCAGGCTTTGTTGCCGACGAGCAACGACGCAACGAGCAGTCAGGAATCTTCCGCCGCCGCCTCCTGGTCTGCCTTCCGCCGGGCTCACTATAGTTATCGGCTCGATCTCGCGGAACTGGAGCCCCCGCAATGAGGAAATGTACCGTGCTATCATAGCCGTGTGCACGGTGGGCGGGGACGTACCGGCCTGGCAGCTGCCTGACCCAACGTCAGGCCGGCAGCCAGAGTTGCCGGGCCCTGGGATGTAGGAGCGACGACATCGGGACATGGCACGAGTGGGTGACGGCCAGCCTTCTGGCGAGCTCTGGCTATTCGATGGCGATGGCATCGACCTGGGCTTCATGCTGGCCTCGGAGGCCGCTGCTCTAGCTCGGGAACGCGGCCTCGATCTCGTGCGGCTCGACGATCGCTCCAGCCCGCCGCGCTACGGGCTGCGCGATGCGGTCGCGGCGCAAGCCGCTGCGGCGCGGGCCGGCCGCATTGCCCATGCCGCCCCGGCGAAGGAGATCCGGGTGCGGGTGGCCACGGGCACTGCCGACCTGGAGACGCGCCGCAAGCAGGCAGCCGATCACCTGGCGGGCGGCTACCGCGTGAAGCTGCGGGTAGAGCTGGATCCTGGCCGGCGCAGCGACCCGCTGCCGGCCCGCACAGTGCTGGATTCGCTGGTGCGATCCCTATCTTCGGTCGGGTTGCCCGAGGCCAAGCCGCAGTCCGAGAAGGGCGCGGTGACGGTGACACTGGCGCCGCGCTAACCAGGTGACCGTTGCGATGGCGCTGTCCCTGTTGATGACCAAATGCAGATCGTAGAGATGTAGTGCATGCATCCGCCTTCACGGACGAATGCTATTCGCCCCTACCCAAGCGTGGTGAAGTCTGCATCCACGCTATCGTCTGTACAATGGAGGACGTGGAGGGACTGCCATGTATGTTAGCCAAGCAACAAACACAGCCCATGACGGTTGACGAATGGCGCGAGCTGGAGCGCACCAGCGAGGTGAAGCACGAGTACATCGACGGTTACGTCTACGCCATGGCCGGTGGCTCGCTGGCGCACTCGCTCATTGCAGCCAATGCCGTGAGCACGCTGAACGCTGCCTTTGGCGATGGGCCGTGCCTAGCCTATACGTCTGACGCGGCGACGCGAGTCTCGGAAAGCCGCTACACCTATGCCGATGTTGTAGTATCGTGTTCGGCCTGCGACCAGGCAAGCAGAGATGCGACTGAAGTGGTTGAGCCTCGCGTGGTCCTCGAAGTGCTGTCCGACAGCACGGAGTACAAGGATCGAGGCCGCAAGTCGGACGACTATCGCAGGTGCCCCTCGTTGCAGGAGTACGTGCTCGTCGGCACGCGGTACCAGCGGGTGGAAATCTATCGCCGCACGCCAGAGGGCTGGGGCCTCTTCTGTTTCTATGGGCCGGGAGATGAGGCGGAGCTGACCAGTATCGGCGTGCGCTTCCCCATCGCCGCGCTGTACCGGCGCACGGACGTGCCGGAAACGCCACCGGACTAGAGTGAGGCTACCGCGGAATCCGCGGACTGTAGGGACTGACCTCCGCGCCGCGGCGCCTGTCCCCCGCCGTACACAGATCATGCTGTGCATCGGTTGAGGATCTGGCGCTGGTCAAGAGCCAGCGTGAGATGCGCTGGCGCACACAGCCAGACAGCCAGGCCACCTGTGCCACGCAACGTCCCGCACGACATCCGTGACATCTGGTCCGCATCTGCGCCATCTGTGTTTCAGCACCGCAGTCGCCAGAAAAGAAGACCTCCCGCGCCGCCCGCCCATCTCCATCGAGACCGGCGAGCCCCACGCGGGAGGTCTTCGCTCTACTCAGGCGCCGCGACCCAATGTGCCGGGCGGCGCTGCCCCGGCGCTAGCTCAGTTTCAACACCGTTAAGTACGCAGTATCATCCTGAAGTGTCCCTGTGGCCAATTGCAGTCTGAGCTTGTCGCCAGACGACAGAGATAGAATGACCTGCTCGCTTGCGTTCCCTGCAGTTCCCTCAATCGTCGTCGCCCAGCCGGTGGGCGTAGCGGTGTTATTAACGGTCACGTCCACCGTGGGCGACGAAGCAGCGGAACTGTATGCCAAGCTCCACGACACGAGGTAGGTGCCCGTGGCGCCCACCTGCAAATAGTAGTCCCCTGAGCTGCCTGCTAATGTGACACCGCTCATCGAGCCGCTATTCGTGGGCTCAATGTTCACGGGACCGGTCACGGTGCCGCCGCTCCCAGAATCGTATACGTTCGCGTACCCCGACACGCCCGCTGGTCCCGTGGCGCCGGTAGTACCCGAGAGTCGGGACTGCCCGGTGGCGTCTACGGGGAGCCGGTCGCTGGCGACCGAGAGGTCGGTGCCGGGTGCGGTCTGCTAGGCGATGTAGGGCTGGCCCACCACGCCGTTGCTGCTGCCGAGGCCGTCGTAGTAGACGATGTCGCACTTGCGGTAGTAGAAGCTCGTGGAGTCGCTGCGCGGGGTTGGTGAAGTTCCAATCCTGGTCCAGAGCGAGCTGCCTGATTTGAAGGGACAACCTTATCGCCGGATAGGTGCGATTACAGTACGATATGCGCTTCTCGGCGGCCTGTCCGGGTCGGGTGTTCAGGCGCCCTCAAGTCCAGACGGCGCAAACGGGGCTATCCTCCACGGAGGATAGCCCCGTTTGCGCTGAGCACCCCTGTGTCTAGCGGCGCCACTGCGTAACGGTTGCGGCGTTACGGCGTGCAGAGCGGCTTGACATCGAGTTGCAGGTTAGTGCCGTCGTTGCCGTCCGTTGTATTGCCGTCCGTCACTAGGAAATACCACTTGTTTGCAGGGCTCCCGAAGGATCCAGTGCCGTCTCCCTGACCTTCTTCATTGACCGAAATCAAGGGCGTTCCTGTGAGGCCACCCAAGTTAACGGCTTGGTACTCGCCCCCAATAGCGATACCTGACGCGCACGTTGCAACTATCCTAATCGTTCCTGCGGTGACCAGGGGAACGAGGCCCGTTGCAGGAGTGCCCTGTGAGGTTGAAGCGTTTCCATCGGCGCCGGTCGCGCCCGTAGCGCCCTTGGCCCCCTGCGCACCCGTGGCGCCCTGCGGACCCTGCGCACCCGTGGCGCCCTGCGGACCCTGCGCACCCGTGGCGCCCTGCGGACCCTGTGCACCCGTGGCTCCTTGCGGACCCTGCGCACCCGTGGTCCCCTGCGGACCCTGCGCACCCGTGGTCCCCTGCGGACCCTGCGCACCCGTGG
>Ga0187876_1001777_pt1 | contig 17363 bp, 8 predicted proteins | sample June2016WEW_17_4_FD_133000 | JGI IMG/M metagenome (GOLD analysis project Ga0187876, IMG submission 133000) | Peatland microbial communities from SPRUCE experiment site at the Marcell Experimental Forest, Minnesota, USA - June2016WEW_17_40 | ecosystem: Environmental > Terrestrial > Soil > Wetlands...
CAACTGGCCCTCAAAACCATGGCATCGTGATGAGCGATCAGCGTTCGATTCGTCTACCTTCCGCCGAGTTTGCACAGGTGCGTGAACTCAGCTGAAACGGACCGGCTGTAACCCGATCCCCGAATGGGGACGCAGAGGCTCAAATCCTTCCTTGTGTACCGGACGGATTCACTCCTCACAATTTTGTCACTCGCTCCTCTTGCCGGTTTCAAGATAGTGGTGCGTCCTTTCGTGTATCATTTTGCCAGCTTGTATCTGAAGCACCACACGCCAACAACTACGGCCATGCTGCAGCACGCTGCCACGGAGAAGAGCGAGCCTCCGCGTGCGCGCTATTTTTCTGCAAGTCGAGGACTTCTTCTTTTAAGTGCATTCCGGCAGTTCCCGGAACGGCCGCAAGATGGGAATATCATGTGGGTATCTTCCCAGCCTACGTCCGATTGGTGGGAGATTAATGTCATTGAGTAGCCAGGGCATTGTCACGCTGCTGTTTGGCGCGCCTCGATCCGGTCACTTATATCGGCGTGCCCGTTCTGTTGGGAAGCGTGTCGGCCATCGCGGGCGCGGTACTCGCATGGCGTGCTACGACAGATGAATTTGCCGATCACGTTGCTTGCGAAGTAGCCTGGTCGCCCTGAGGCAGATCGTCCCAGAGGTGAATTTGCGATCTGCTTCTGGGTGGCAACTCGAAGAGTCCTGGACGAGTCCACGCGGTCACGGCACTAATTTGTGTCAACCAGCACCAAACGCTGAAATGTCTTAGGGTTCTCGGGGTCCACCGGAAACAGCTTATCTTTCTTCGAGGTGAAGACAATCTGATTCTGCTCCTCATCGACGATATCTCTGGACGGGAGCGTCTTTTGCGCCCCGAAACTCAGGGCTATTTCACGTCCCGCCCGAAAGGGTTCACCGCCAAAGAAGCGGGTAGGAATGACGATATCCGCTGAAAATCCTCTCGCAGTCTTCTTCCACACGGTCTGGATCTCATGGTTGTAGTCGTGCAGAGGACGCTGTGGCACGAAATCCTGCTCGCAATAAACGCTCGGCTTCACATCCGCGAAGTTACCTGGGCTGAGATACAAGTCATACGCACTCGTGGGTCGTCCTGCTTTCGCGTTGGCCAACATTTCAGTGTCCAAGATTAGACGGAACGTATCTCCATTCTTTACGCCCCTGCCCGAGTAAGGCTGGTAAAGTTGCGAGTCGGTGACGTCAATCCCGACATATAACTCGTCGTCATCCCACCTCAGTGCGACCCTGGCGGAGAATTGCTGCGGTCCTTCCCAGAACTTTGTTCCTTCACGAAGCTGACTGGCATCGTTCAAAACGTACGCGGGACCCGACAGCCATTTCGAAAACTCTCCGTCGAGCTCTGGCGCGGACGAAAGCTTAGTCGCCTTAAGAACATCATACTCGCGGTTCCACTCGATCCTGCCGTCTGGCAGGTGCCGAAATGCGAGATCGGCGAGCAAGCTCTTCAGCTGTGGACGAAGGTAGCCTGGAATCGAGGCGAGCTCAGCCGCCAGAGCAGCCGATTGGCGGTGCTGCTTGAGTTGAGAAATGACCGAGTCAAGATTAGCGATTTGCGATTGAATGACTGCGACATCAATGGGTGAATGCTGCTCGTCAAAGATACTACGGAGCCCATTCTTTGCTTCTCCTCGGTCAGAGTAGAACTGCAGGAGAGGTGCAAGCAGTTGAGGTCCATCCTTGCCGTACTGGCTGACGATGGCGTGGAAACGCGACTTTTCTGGCATATAGGAGGCAGGATTCCACAGGTAGTCGGCAACCGTCTGCAGCGGAATAAAAGCTGCATGCACCTGGCCCATTGGGTTCGCGACCAGGCCTTGTATTGCTGCAGGCAAGCCGGCCGCCCGCCCACGGAAGGCGTCCAATTTGAGTATCCAGGGGCCGCCATCATTACTAAGAATATTGTCCCAGACCAGAGGTTTACGATGGAGATATCCGCTCCACTGATTAGCTTCCGCGACCGTGATTTCGTCCGGGATCACTTCGATTCCTGTCCATTCTATGGAAACCCCTTGCGTAACGCCTGCACCCAAGTCTTTCACGTACTCGCGGTCCCCCCATTCGTTAGTATAGGTTGTCGGACAGACCGTGAGGTGGAATTGCGGCGAGAGCGATTTCAGATAGTCATACAACTTATTAATGACATAAATATGAGCTTGAGAAAGGCTGTTGAACCGAGCTTTGTCTTCCGGATGTACCAAATCTTGCGGGACGTCATCCAAAAATAACGAAAAGTCCGACACTCCCAATCGGCTGATTCTCTTGAGTTTCTTGGCCAGGGTCTGGAACTCCGCCTCGCTGGCGTAGGTCATAGACAGGCCAGGGCTGATCGCAAAGTTGAAATCCACAAAATTCCGCTTTGCCGTTCTTACCAGATCAGCCAGCCGCCTCATTTCGCCAGCAGGATAAGGCTCGCGCCAAAGCCTGCGATGATAGGGATCGTCCTTGGGCCCATAAAAATAGACATTCATCCCATGCTGACCTTCAAAGCGCAAAACTTCTAACCGTTGGCGATGACTCCAAGGAGTACCGTAAAATCCTTCGACAATACCTCGGACCGGGAAAGAAGGGTAATCGGCAACAGTTACGTCCCGGTCAGCACTGTCCCCACGCACTACTTGCGGGCGGGGCACTAACTCAGTCGAAATACTTGCTCGTCCCATCGCCAATAGATCTGGTACGCGGAGCAAGGCGTTGTGCTGTCCTTTTGAAGATATCGTGCGAATACGGATTCGGACAGGAACCGACCGTTGATCGTAGGAGATCGAAAGGATATAACCTTCGTTTGCTAGCTCCGGCGTTGGTTGAACATCTGAGTTACTCGCTTCCCGTAGCAGATCCTCCCGAAACGTATTGACATTACCATCTTCACGAAGCTCGATCACAAGATGGGCGGGCACTGAGGAGCGGTCAACGAGCTCTGCCGGACGGTTTGAAAAGTGGAGCGTAGCATGAGATTGAGCGGCGAGTTCCCGCAGTTGGCGCACAATCCGCGCGTCGGGCTCGCCGGATGAAACCACAGTCCACACCGAATCTGCTGGTGCTTCAGCGGCAAAGATCGAAAGAAGCAGGGTAACGGCGATGCCAAGCCGGACAACAAGCATATTATGTTTCCTTGATAAGAGTGCGCCCAAACAACAGCCCTCGCCCACCGCAGTTCGTGATATACGAGCCATTCAGTCTTGTCATGGTTCGTGTTTGGCCCCGGAATGTCTCAAAAGCTTATCTTGGCGCCCAGTTGCATCTGCCGGCTGGTGTTGGCGTAGCTGATTTGTCCAAACCCGCTGCTCCCAACAGAATAAGCGGAAGGACTGAACAGGCCGTAGTTCGGGTGATTGAACACGTCGGTGGCTGCACAGTTGACCTGCAGTTTCATCCCCTCATGGAGGCCGTCGAGAGAGAAGTCCTTGAGCACTGCCAGATCGACCGTTCGCCAGTTCGGCCCGTTCAGGATATTCCTGCCGACGTTACCGAATGTGTTGGCGGGCGGTGTCACGAACGCCGAGGTGTTAAACCAGCAGCCGAGGGTACCCACCCGATCGCCGTTCGGGCACGTTCCACTGAGTGGATAGCCGACCTCGTTCGGATACCAGGTTGCCGTACTCGACATCGCTCCCATGTTGGCCGCGCTTTGCATGACTGGGCTAAAGGGCAAGCCGCTGCGGATTTGGTAGATAGAGGAAAGTTGCCAGCCGCCCACCAGGGAGTTCACCAGCCCTCCCTCTTGCAAGAATCGCTTTCCCTTCCCAAAGGGAAGGTGGTATACGAGGTTCCCGTTGAACATGTTGCGGATATCGGTAGCCGCGCGGCCGTAATTTGATTGCGGGTCGGCGGCATTCTGGAAACCCGCCCGGTCGGCCGCACCGCCGCCGCCCCAACCGGCGCCGGTTTGTGTGTCCATCGCCTTCGACCAGCTGTAATTGGCTTGCAGCGAAAAGTCTCTCGAGAGCTGCTTCTTGACGATTACCTGGAGAGCGTTGTAGTTGGATCGTCCATCGAAGTAAGCGGCGCTGATGGAACCAAATTGCGGGTAGAGCTGGGCCGACTGGCCTTGGCCAAGTTTGTTGGCAGGAAGCTCGTTCAGGTCCCGCGTGTATTGCAGGTGGACGCCTCGGCTGCCAACATAGCCGGCGTCGAACACTATGCCGCCTTTCAACTCACGCTGCACATCAAAATGAAACTGCTCGGTATACGATAGCGGTGAGTTATAAAGCGAATAGTTGACGGGCTGACCATTCAGAAGGTCGGGGGTCCGGTTCGCATTGGTTGGATAGACCACCCCCTCTCCCGCCGGCGGTCCCGCCGAAAGCTGGAAGACGGGAGTGTTGTAGTTTTGCAGAAAACCCGCCGGAGACCAGCCCTGCCCCCATGCCTGTGCGGGGGCCGTGATGTTCTGTCCGGCAATGATGTTGTAAATTCCGAACGCGCCACGGACCGACCAGTCTTTCCCGGGAGCCCAGGCGAAGCCCAACCGCGGCGAAAAGATATCGGGCCTGGTCTCGGTCAGGGACCGATGTCCGTTCTGCCCCGCGTACCAAAGCGCCCCGGTTCCGCTGTTAGGCGGGGGACCTGGGTTCGGGATAGTTGGATCGAAACTCGATAGTTCGTTGTGAACCTCAATCCACCCGCTTTGGAGTACGTACCTCAATCCCAAGGTCAGAGTGAGGTTGGGCTTGACCTTGTATTCATCCTGAGCAAAGGCTTGCGCGCTGTACATCCGTCCGCCGGTCTCCGGACTGATGGAAACGCTCCACTGGTCCGGCGCGCCAAGAAGGAAATCGGCATATCCTTCACCCTCACTCGGCGGACTATTCAGGGTCTGGTCGACAGGGTTTTGCGTAAATACGCCGCTAAAGTCGTAACTTCCCGCCGTTCCCGTTCCCCAGCCAACGTTGACCCACCAGCGGTCGAACTCCCCACCAAACTTGAGGATGTGTTTTCCCTTCACCCAAGTCAGAACTTCCGAGGGCACAAATGTAGTTTCGGCATCGATCGCCGGAGGAAATGGGGTGAAGCCAATCGTAGTGCTTAGAGCGCCTTCCATCGACATCGAAGGAAACAGATCGCCCTCTGCACCGGTTGGTTCGCCGATCAATCCGAGTTTGGCGGGCCATCCCTGTCCCTGGTTATTGACGGTCGCAACTCCGTGTTCACGGCTGAGAGAAAAGCGGAATTCGCTCACCAGATTCGGACTGACGGTCCAAACGTCCGTAAGCTGCCCCTGAGGCTCGGTTCCGCTCCACGCCCCATCGTTGATCGGGTTCGGATCGAGCAGTGGAGTGTTGAACTGTGCGAGCAGCAGGGATCCCGTAAGTCGATTCTTGCTCGTGATGTCGTAGTCGATTTTCGCGTTTGTCCAGGTATTGGTGTTCGGCGACGCCAGGTTGGTGTAGTAGTTGTTGTAAAGACCGTTGGCTGGGAGGTTGGGTGTGGGAAAGTACTTCTGGACTGCCAATGCCACCGAATCCATGCGGTTCTGTGGAATGATGTTGTTGGCGAAAGGAAGTCGGCAAGTTTGTCCGTTCACAACCTGAGTCGTTGCCGGGTCGAAGATCTGGCCATTAATGACCTGCTGCTGATTGCAGGGGTTGATGATAGGGGTGCCGTTGCCATCGACTGCCGGTGCCCCCAGCAACGCTGAGAAGTTGCCATTGGTGAAACCAGTCGGCCCTGTCGTCGGATAGGTGACGAAAGTGGGCGAGGATGTATTGCTCGGATTCCTCTGGTATCCAACGAAAAAGAATGCCTTGTTTTTCTTGATCGGGCCGCCAATGTCGAAACCGTATTCATTCCAGTGTAGCGGCGGATTGCTCTGCGCAAACGCATTGAGCGCGTTGAAGGCGTTGTTTTCGATGTATTCGTAAACCGTGCCGTGAAAATTATTGGTTCCGCTCTTGGTGATCACGTTGAAAACCGAAAAACCGCTGCCGTGCTCAGCCCCGAAGTTTGAGGTACTGGCGTTGACCTCTTCAATCGAGTCCATGGGCGGAACGAGCATGTCGGGGTTGGAAGACTGTCCGAGCATCGCGATTCCACCGTCGATCTGCCAATTGGAAAAGTTGTTCGCCTGCCCATTGACGCCGATCCTCTGACCGGTGGACTGTTCGCCCCCGCCAGGATTCACTCCCGGCAATGAGGCCAGAAGATCCATCCAACTGCGATTGATGCTTGGAGCATCGGCAACCAGGTCGGAACTGAATCGACTGTTCGTGTCGGTCGTCTCGGTTTCCAGGTCGGGTTGCGTCGCCGTGACCGTGACTTTCTCGGAACTCGTGCCCACATCGAGGGCCGCATTGACCGTGATCGTTTGAACGTGCAGCACGATGCCATCGCGCACCAGAGTCTTGAAAGCGTCCTTTGAGAACGTGATCGAATAGTCCCCTGGCGCAACATACGGCGCATCGTAGATGCCCGAAGCATCGGTAGTGATCGTCTGGCTTACGCCCGTCGAGATGTTGGTGATGGTAACTTTGACTCCCGGCAGAACCGCCTGGGACTGGTCGGTAACCGTTCCACGAATCTCGCCACTCTGCCGACTCTGGGCGGCGGTCCAATTGGATAGTGCAACCAGTAGAATCAGCAAGATGGGAATGGAATTCGAGCTTGCATTGAGTTGTGCCAACGTCGACTCCCTTTTGTACTTTGTTTCCAATGGGTCACAGTTAATTAAGTGGCTGGCCTTCGTCAAGTTCATAACGGTTTTGCTTCGTGTTCGATAAATTGAATAACGGTATCGCATAGAGGTAAGGGTGGTCTGGAGTCATGCCCGGTGACGTTTCGCCACGTACCGATGATGTACGAAATTTTGTATATGAGTTAATGCGATTGAGAACGAAACCGGATACGACCACTTTGGTGGAGCGAAGGGCTTAGCTGCCGGTCCGGGACACGCTGTCCAGAATGCGATATTTTGCGCGGCCGGCTGGGCAGCACATGAACCTTCCTGCGAGCGCCCACTCGATAAACTTCATGCTATGATTCCGCTCAACAGGACCGACAACGTGCGCAGAATTCCAACGATGGCAAGTCTGATAGCCCTTCTCCTGTTGTTGGCCTCAGCCCGCTCCTTCAGCCAAACGAACCCCGAGCAAAAGCGCGCAATCCAAATGCATGCCACACGTGCTCGGCAGGCTCTGGAGGAGAAGAAACCCGACTTAGCGGTTCGTGAGTTCCAAGCGATCTTGGCTTTGGATCCCGAAAACGTTGAAGCGCGGGGCAACCTGGGCGTGGTCGCCTTCGTACAGGGCAAGTACGCGGAAGCGAGCCAGCATTTCAGACAGGCGCTGGTGCTCAAGCCATCGCTATGGAAGGTCCAGGCCATGCTGGGCTTGTGTGAGAAGAATTTGGGGGAAACGGCGAGCGCGCAGGCCCGCATGAGACAAGCGTTTCCGCATTTGCACGATGTGAAGCTGCAAACCCTCGTCGGCATGTCCCTGGTTGAATTCAGTTACCAGAAGGGCGATATGGAGGCAGCCCTGGCACCCTTGCGAGCGCTTCAGCAGAGCGACCCAACGAACGTCGACGTTTCTTATGCGACGTATCGGATTTACTCGGACTTAGCTGCACAGGCACGTGACCGCATTGCCCTCCTCGGACCCGATTCCGCCCGCATGCACCAGGTCCTAGCCCAACATTTCGTGAATGAAGGCAATATCAAAGCTGCGATCGAACAATATCGTGAAGCACTTCATATCGATCCTCGACTCTCGGGCGCGCATTTTGAACTGGGCGAGGCTATCCTTCAGGATTCTCTAAACATGGAGAGCCAGGAGAACGCCCGCAAAGAGTTCGAAGCCGCTTTGGAGCAGAATTCAATCGATGAAAAGTCCGAGTGTTGGCTAGGCACAATCGCTTTCCTCGAAGGCAATTCCAACGAAGCTTTCCGCCGCTACACGCATGCGCTCGAAGTCAATCCTTACGATGCCACCGCTCAACTCGGCATCGCGAAGGTCCAGATTTCACTGGGGCAGAAGGACCAAGCTCTGGAGCACCTGCGCGAAGCCATCCGGATCGATCCCACGTCCTCCAGCGCGCACTATCGACTGTCGCAGTTGTATCGTCAGATGGATCGCACCGCCGACGCCGATCGAGAGGCCGCCATATTCAAGAGTTTACGGGAGAGCCAGGACCGCGTCCGTGCGCAGTTCTACAAGGCGCACGCAGATTCTAAGATACTGGATTCTGAGATTCCACAATAGACTCCGCTGCGCCGGAGAGCAGGCGGTTTCTGTTTGCGGTGGATGGAGATCACCAGAAGTACGTGGCCACCACGTTGGGCGCGGAAGGGGAACCGGCAATTACTTTGACATGCAAAACGATCTGAAGGTTTTTCTTCTGCCATCCCGCTGGAGCTCCCTGAAACGCGATTGCTAGCAGGGCAGGACTAGTCACCAATTCGGCGGCGGCCTCGGTTCCGTAATGCGAGATACCCGCGATTTCAACAATCATGCTCTGCGTATCCAGATCGAAGACGCGTGACACGATGGCGTAATCTTCACTCAGGGCGGGATCGTCAGGATGGGTTGGAATCGTCCAATTCGTGGCAGCGCCACGATCCAAGATTCCGAACGGGCGGCGGTCCAGATCGATGGAGTAGCGGAATCCGTTGCTGAGCTCATTCCATTGGGTATAGGAAAAACCAACTAGAATTACCGGTGAATTGCGCAGCTCGTGAAAAGATACGTCGCTTCCAACTTGGAGCCGATACGGCCATCGATTCTTGGCCAGCATATCTGAAATCTGCAAAGCCGCATTCATGTCACTCACTGCCAGGAACCGATCCTGTATCTGAATGAAATCCCCGGGCCTTATGGGCTCGTTCGGGCGCTGATCCCGAATGCGGGTATACACCGGAATGGCGGTCACGGACAACAAAGCGCTCTTCTTACCTTCAAAGAGCGGAGACCAGAATGAATCGAGCGAAGAAGGTACTACGTGGCGTGGCAACCAGCGGTACGCCGCTGTAACGATCCCGGTGGCAACAACGAGGATTGCCAAAATCCAGAACGTCCATGAGCCAGTGTACCGCGATTCGGGAGCACGAGATTTCGGTCCATCCACCCGGCGAAATGCCGGGACGTATTTGCCGATCGGCAAGTCTATGATGACAACTGTATCCGCGGGCGCATTTGCGTAATACAGCTGAAGCCGTTTTCGGACTTCACTTGCTTTGACGCGAACCCCGGCATCCTCACTTGTGTAGTACGACGGTTCTTTCCCAAACACGGCGATACCGATAACCCGTTCTTTCAGGTTCTCGGTATGCCCATCCAGAGCGCTCTCGACAACGTATTTCAGAAAGGCTTGGCAGAGTTTGCTTGATTGAAACTGGCTACTGGCAAGAACACGCTGTAGTTCTTCACGTACGAGTACCGCGAACTCGCCATCGCACGTAACGTCCGTTGGTCCGCGGGGAGAGTTGGGCGATTCCAGACCGTCTGCCACGGTCATAGGGTGTGTAGTATACCATGGCCCCTTCGCTCAACGTGACGATGACGCACGGTGGGCCTGCCGCGGGTAGTGGGCTGACGGCTCGACCCAAAAAGTGGTTGGATTAGAGTCCACGTCAAAACCGAAGTCGACCGTGCTGGCCCGCGGTGACCTGACCTGCCCCCTGCTTTCGTTCACTTGAGCATGCGACAAAATCCTTTCGCTCCATCTCCGGTTTGCGTGGGGATGGGGGCGGGGGGCAAGAGGCCGGCGTTTGAGGCCCCTTGCCCCACACCAGCACTGTAGAAGCCGACGCCCACAGACTGCGCAGCGAACTCTTTTGGTGTTCGGTACCGCAAGCTGCTGTGGGGTCTGGCTTCGTTGTATTCTATTCGCCAAGCCGCGGTCATGCGCCGCGCGTCGAATAAATTCTGAAACCAACTCACGTTCAAACACTTTCCTCTCAGCCATCCGCGGAAGGTCTCGACGTGCGCGTTCTGCGTCGGCTTCCCGGGCTGAATGTGGACTAACTTGTAATAGCGCAGAGGATTGGGCTTGTAATAGCACAGAGGATTGGGCGCGGAGTAGTCAGGCAGAATTTCTAACGCCTAGCATGTATTAAAGTACGGTCACTTGCCACTGAAAGCCGCGAAACTCGGCAATCCTACTGAAATCTCTTTCGTTGGCTGTGATCACCCGGATGCCCACTCGCTCCGCGCTCACCGCGATCAGTGCGTCATTGGTCAAACGTCCCTGCCCGATCTTTTCGTAATGATAGTTGGCCGCCAAGCAAGCAAGCAAGCAAGCAAGTACTCTGCCGACTTGAGTCCAGTCGCTGAGATTCGGAAACAGGATTCGCTTTGCCCTGTCAAAATCTCCCTCTAGGCGTTCTACAACCTGACGATCGCGGTCGGCTGTGCCAGCATAGAGATTTTCGAGTACCACTGCACTGAGCCAAAGGGGGCATCAGTAGTGAACCGGCGCAGCGCCAGCACCGCGTCGTCTCCTCGCCGCAGTGCGGTAATATAGATGGAAGAGTCGAACGGGACGGGCTGCATCTAACCATCCTACGTCCCGTATACGTCCTTGATGTCAATGCCACTCTTGACAAAGCGCTCGGTGGCTTCGAGAGCCAGTCGATTGCTCTCATGTTCGGCAATCGCCAAATCCAATGCCCGCTCGATGGTCTCAGTCTCGGTTTTCGCTTGCAAAAGCTTTTTGGGCGCGCTTGATTTTCACGGAATCCAACTGAAAGTGCTTGTGCGATCGACTCCTTGCCGTAGCCATGAGAGTATCAGGATGCAACAAAGGAAGGCTAGGCGCTTCAGTCGACACCTCACAGTTCGAAGCAGCCTAACATTAAGCTGGTTCCGTCTCATCGTTTCCCCATCGTGTCTCCTTTGATACGCTGTTTACCACGAGACACAACATGCTCCTCATCCTTGTCCTCGAAACCCTTTCCCGTGGTGCAATTACGGTTTGGTCCGTACCTTGCTTTCTATTTGCCGCGTTGTGTTCGCGGTTTATAGTTCACTTTCTATAAGAAGAAGGTAGTCATGAAGCGGGCGTTCGTCGTGTCCGTACGCGGGGTGGTTGCAGTAGCGTTCCTCCTCATTCTTTCGGTGGGAGCATTTGTGATCTGGCGTGCCTCGCGGACCCTGCATTCGGCGGCTGCGGATGTCCGCGCGGCCAACGAGATTCGATTTGCGGTCCGGCCACTTGCCCCAGCGGCCAACGCTGATTTCGAAGTGATCAGCTCGCCTGCCGTATTCTTCCAGTCAACCCGCTTTCAGGATCGTCTTTATATCGCAGGTCCTGCCGGGTTGCTCGAATATGATCCTCGGGGCGCTCTGCTCCACCAATATGCGGTGGGGCGCGAGTTGCCTGGATCGCCGCTAATCGCGCTGGCTCCGGCAGTTCTGGCCGACTCACGGGAACCTGAGCCCGAACTTATTATTGCCACTGAGAACGATGGACTCCTCGCCTTCAACGGTCGCGCCTTTCGCCAGATTTTCCCTTACGACTCTGAGGCTCGCGCCGTCACCGCCATCTTGCCGGATCCTTCGGGCCATCTTCTGATTGGAACCAAAAAGCGAGGCGTTCTGGTCTACGACGGAAAAAAGATCGCGGTTCTGCATGCCACATTGAAGGACGTCTATGTGACCACCCTCGCCGGCAGTGAGTCGGACTTGTGGATCGGTACACTGGACCGTGGTGTTCTCCACTTCCATGCCGCCGCGACCGACAGCTTCTCCGAAGCGCAAGGCCTGCCCGATCCGCAGGTGGAGTCACTGGCCAATTCAGGTGACACCACCTACGTTGGCACTCCTCTCGGTGTGGCTGTCTTCAGCGGCGGACGTTTTTCCCGCGTGCTCGCTCCAGGAGTGCTGGCTACCGCTCTGCTCGCAACGCGCAACCAGCTTTACGTCGGGACCGAAGATCAGGGCGTGATTTCGATCCCGCTGGAAGGGCGTCATCCTAACCTCAACCTTGCGCCAAGTTCGGAATCAAGCCCGGAAATAAGTCCGCAATTGTCCGAAGTGCGCCAACTTTTCACTTCCGGCGACGCCGTGTTCGCCGTGGCCCGCAACGGGCTCTATCGCATGAATTCTCATGGCTTCGGATGGGAGCCGGTGTTGCAGGCGGGCACAGTCGTTCTCAGCGACCGCAACATTTCCGCGCTGGCAACCGACGCGGCTGGCCGCCTCTGGGTCGGCTACTTCGACCGCGGCATTGACGTTTTGGCGCCCAACAATACCAGCGCGTCCCATGTCGAAGACGAACATGTGTTCTGCGTCAACCGCATCTTGCTTGATTCGAAGACCGGCACGATTGACGTTGCCACCGCCAATGGCCTGGTTCGTTTCGATGGTCGCTTCGACGGTTCCGGGAGCGAACAACAGGTTCTGACTCGCGCCGATGGTCTCATCGCCGACCATGTGACCGATGTGGCCGCCTATCGTGATGGCCTTGCGTTGGCGACGCCCGCCGGCCTGACCTTCCTCGACGCGAGCGGCGCGCGCAGCATGTATGCCTTCCACGGATTGGTGAACAACCATGTTTATGCGCTCGGCGTATCCGGTGACGAGCTCGTTGCAGGCACGCTGGGCGGTCTTTCCGTGCTCGAAAAAGGCGACGTGACGGCGAATTACACCACCGCAACTTCCAACCTGAAGCACAACTGGATTACCGCTGTCGTTCCCGTTGGCTCCGAGTGGATGGTTGGGACGTACGGCGCTGGCATTGTGGGCTTGGACCGCTCCGGGCATTTCCATACTTTCGAGAACGCTTCCGGCTCGTTCGAAGTGAACCCTAACGCCATGTTGGTGACGTCCGGCTATGTTCTGGCCGGAACTTTGGGAAAGGGTTTGTACCTCTACGATCGCCAGTCCGGACGCTGGTTCGTCATCGATCACAGACTGCCGTCCTTGAACGTGACCGCGCTCGCTGCTGGCGGCGGCTACATCTACATCGGTACTGACAACGGGCTGGTACGCATCCGAGAACAGAAGCTGCACTCATGAAAAGCACAATTCTGCCGGTCCTTATCGCGCTGCTGACTTCGACGATGCTGTTTGCCGATGCGGGCGTCCTCATTCCCCGCGACAAGCAACAGCCCGATCCCGCCATTCTCTCGCTCGAAGAAATGGAAATCACCGTCCGCATCGACAACGGGGATGCCCGCGTCTTCGTGCGCCAGGTCTTCGCCAATCACACGAGCGGAATCGAGGAAGGAAACTACATCTTCGCGCTTCCCAGCCACGCCACCACCTCCGATTTCGCTACATGGGATGGGCCGACGCGCATTCCCGCGGTGATTCTTGAGCGCAAGCGCGCCGAGGAAATCTACAACCAGCTCAAGCAACAGGCGATTGATCCGGGTCTGCTTGAGATGGGAGAACGCGGCGCGGAAGAGGCCAAGCGCACTTCAGTATTCAGCGCGCGGATCGTTCCCATTCCAGCGTATGGAACGAAGCGCCTCGAAATTGAATATCACGAGTCGATTCCGGTGGAGAACCTCAAATCCTACTTCGCGATCCCGTTGCGTCCGGACGCGTATCAGGCGCAGGCTGCCCGCCATCTTCGGATCAACTTCGAACTGCACTCGGCGCACGCCATCCGCAATTTTCAGGCGCCCGCCAAAACGTTCGCTCTGCAACTCGATCAGAGCACGCCGCACCTCGTCGAAGGCCACTTTGAAGGACAGAACGTGAATCTCGGGGAAGACTTCGTGATCGCGTATGATCTGGATCCCGCCGCGTCCGACAGCCTTCAAATCCTGACCTACCGCAATCCGGCCAGCGGCCAGCCTTCTCCGACCGAGATGTCTCCGGTACGCAGCACGAACGAACCTGGATTCTTCGAAGCGGAAGCGCTGCTTGGCTTCGGGAAAAACGCGGCTCAGGCCGGAAATGCAACGAGCGCCGTTTCGCAGAGCGCCGACCCCAAGACCATCGTCGTTCTGTTCGATACATCGCTTTCCATGCAATGGGAAAAGCTGGAGCGCAGCTACCAGGCTTTCGAAACTCTGCTCCGGACTCTGCGGCCGGCGGACCATTTCAGCCTGGTGCTCTTCAATAGCGAGACGCAGGTGTTGCCGCTGACTTCCGCTGACCCGGCTAATGTCCAGCACGCGATTGATTTCGTCCGCTCCAGCCGCCTGCGCGGGGGCACCGATATTCAACAGGCGCTTCAGAGCGGACTTCAGCAAGCCGCCGCTTCGGGCGCGAGCAATTCTTATCTGGTCATTCTGAGCGACGGCGGCGCAACCCGCGGACCCATTCAAAATGGCAAGCTGGCGGCGTGGTACGCGTCCGCGTGGAAGCAACTCGCGGAAACCCAGCGCCCGCGCACTTACATTCTCGCCGTTGGGGACGATGCCAACCTGCCGTTGTTTCGCATGCTCGCGCGGCAGGACGGACTTCTCGAACATGTGCTTTCGACCGAGCCCATGGATTTCAAGCTGAACTCGTTCCTCTCGAAAATCGGACGCAGTCCCATCGGCCAGCTACAACTTTCAGTTGCGCCGGAAACTGCCGTCGACAGCGTCTACCCGCTGCAAGCCGCAACATTTTCCGGTTCGCTCGCCGCCTGGGTCGGGCGTTTTCAAAAGCCGCAGGAGAACGTCAGTTTCAAGGTTGGCGGTGTGCGCGACGGGACTCCGCTCGAAATGGACAGCAAGGTCAACCTGCCGCGCGAATCCTTCGAGCACTCGCAATTGCCGCGGCTCTGGGCGCGCGCTCGGGTTGACGCGCTGCTCGAAAAAATCGAACGCGAAGGCGAAGACCAGGCCACCATCGACGAGATCATCCGCCTTGCCCGCCAGTACAAGTTCGTTACGCCCTACACATCGTTCCTGGCCGTTCCGCGCGCTTTGCTGCGTCCTCGCGTCATTCGCCCGGGCGATCCCGTGCTGCGCGTCAAGGCCGATGAATCCATTGTCTCGGTGATCGCGCTGTTTCCGTTCGGATTGGTCCAGCCGCTCCGCTATCTTTCATCGGAAGACATCTGGCAGACTCGATTTCTCGCTCCCACCGACATGCAGGATGGAACCTACACTGTGCGCCTGATCCTGCGCGATCGATTGGGGCATACCTATCGGGAGTCGAAGACATTCGTGATCGCGAGCAAGCCGCCGGTCGTCGAAGTGAAGCTCGACCGCAAACGCTTCCAGCGTGGCCAGACGATAAGCCTAAAGGTCAGCGCTTCCCGGAGCACGCGCACGCTGGTCGCGCGCTTGGAAGGCGCGGCGCCGGTCGAACTCAGATGGGATACGAAAGCTGCCGCCAATACTGGCGATCTGATCATTCCAAGAGAAACGATCCCCGGCGCCTACAAGTTGACCGTTACGGCCGAAGATATTGCCCACAACATTGGGGCGCAGGAGGTGCAGATTGAAGTGCTTCCTTGATTCATCGCAGAACGATTTACCGCGGAACGATTCATCGCGCAACGATTTACCGCGCACGGATTTATCGCGAAGGCGCGCGCCGTGGCTTGCAGTGCTGGCGTTCGTCGTCGCCATCGGATGGACGATCTCCGCCGTGGGCGAGTTGCCTTCGTGGATTCGAAACATCGAGGCTGGCAGCGCGCTGCAAGCGGTCTTCTTCCGCATGATGTCGCTGCCGGCTGGCGCTGTGCTTTTTCGCCGGCCTCCGCGCGAAACTCGACCGGCGCTCGCGGACCTTATCAAGACCCAGCCCGGAAACGCTGAACTCTATTCCTTGCGCGCTCTTGAAGACGAACAGCAACTCGACTTTGCCGCAGCCGAGTCCGACTGGAAGTACTACGTCGAGAAGTCTTCCGACAAGATTAGCGCCCAGTTGGCGCTCGCCGATTTTTACCACCGCCGCCTGTGTCCCACCGATGAAATCGCAACTCTGTCGCTCGTCGCGAACGCGCCACCCGTCCCGGCTGAAAAACTTATCGTTCCCGCCGAGCAGCGTTCTTGGAAATCATTCGACCGCATCTTTGGCGTTATTCAGGAGCAGGGCTTGCCGAAAGATGTTTCCATCGCCCAGTACCGCGCCTGGATCGCACGCTATCCGCAGGAGCAAGCGCTCTACGCACGTTTTCTACAGTTCCTCGTATCTCAGAAGGAGTACGGTGCCGCCGGAAAACTCATTGCCGACTACAGCCAACAATTTTCCAACGACCGCATTTTTCCGGTGAAGGCGAAGGCGATGGTCGAGTACCGTCAAGGTTCGGTCCGCGAAGGTTTGGCGGTTTACGAGCAGAGCTTCCAGCCGCTCTGGGACCCGGAACTGGTCAAGAGTTACTTCGATCTGCTGCGGGAAACCGAAAATCTGCGCAAGTTTCTCGACCAGACTCGCGCCTCGCTCAGCGCCAATCCCGGAGACCTCAACGCCGCGGCGCGGCTCTTTTATTACTACCAACAGCAGGGGAAACTCGACGTAGCGCAACAGGCCATCGCCGATTTCCGTCGGCACAAGGAAACCAGCAAGTCGCCTTGGACCTCGCAGGAGCTGTATATATGCGCGCGTCTGCTCGAAGACATCCATGCTTATCCCGAGTCGGCGCGCTACTATTTTGCCCTCTACAACAGCAAAGGACTGCCGGACGCTCAGGACCAGGCCATTGCGGGCCTGACAAATCTTTTGCTCACTGCCCCGGAGACGCCCATCCGCTTCGGTTCTGGCGAACTCTCGATGTATCGCGATATCGCCACCATGGACCAGGGGCCCGGTTATCTGAACGGCATTCTTTCTTTGCTTCTGAACACCACCGAGCCGGCGTCGAAATATGCGGAAGAAGAGCAGCGCGCCGTCCCGTATTTCCATCGCGCTCGCGCCGCGGAACTGCTTGCCTTGCTCGATACGAAATTCCCCGACTTCACCCGTCGCCCCGAACTTCATTCCAAGATGCTTGAGTTCTATGCCAGTGCAGGCGAAAGCGATGCCGTAATCCAGGGCGGCCGCGAATTCCTCACGAATTTCCCCAGCGCTCCGCAGCGCACCTCCGTCGCGCTGCTCATGGCCGATGCGTATTCCCGCAAGGACGACAGGGCGAGCGAGTTCGCCATTTACGATTCCGTGCTGCAGGAACTCGCCGCCAAAACGCAGAACGTGCCGCTCGGGGCAGCAGCGGAAGGGTTCGGCTACGCAGCTAATTATGGTCGGAACTATACCCCAAACTATGTTCCGAACTATGCAGGCGGCGCGGCCAACGCGGATGAAAACGGAGTTGAGAACGGCGAAGGAGGGGAAGATCAGGACACCGGCACGTCACCACAGAACGCCGCTCGTCGGCGCCCCGTCAGCCAAGCGTTCCAGGTCGGTTCGACGGCCTCGCCTTCGCGGCAGGCTGGGGCCCGCTCGCCCGAGTACGCCCGCGTTCTGGAGCGCCATCTGGCTCGGCTGGTTCAGATGAAGCAGATCCCACAG
>Ga0187876_1001778_pt1 | contig 17361 bp, 17 predicted proteins | sample June2016WEW_17_4_FD_133000 | JGI IMG/M metagenome (GOLD analysis project Ga0187876, IMG submission 133000) | Peatland microbial communities from SPRUCE experiment site at the Marcell Experimental Forest, Minnesota, USA - June2016WEW_17_40 | ecosystem: Environmental > Terrestrial > Soil >...
CGGGTTGTTCTTGCTGAGCACCTTCGTGATCGCCGCCGTCAACGTCGTCTTCCCGTGGTCGATGTGCCCGATCGTCCCCACGTTCAAGTGCGGCTTGACCCTCTCGAATTTCTCCTTCGCCATAATTCTCTCCGCTCCAGTGTTGTTGCGTGCCTGCTCGTGATCTCGCTACCTACTCTTTGCCTTGGCGCCATTCGCGCCGCCAACGACTTCTTCCGCGATATTGGGCGGCGCCTGTTGGTAGTGCGAAAAGTGCATCGTGAAACTGCCGCGGCCCTGCGTCCGGCTGCGGATATCCGTTGCGTAGCCAAACATCTCGGCCAGCGGAACCAGCACGTTGATGATCTCGCTGCCTGCGCGTGTTTCGCGCCCTTGCATCTGTCCGCGCCGGGCGTTCAAGTCGGAAATCACCGGCCCCATGTAATCTTCCGGAACCACAACCTCGACGCGCATAATCGGCTCGAGCAACTTCGGGCTCGCCTTGCGGCATCCTTCCTTGAACGCCATCGAGCCTGCGATCTTGAACGCCATTTCCGAGCTGTCCACGTCGTGATAGCTGCCGTCGATGACAGTGACGGCAAGGTCCACCATTTCGTAGCCGGCCAAAACGCCGCTATCCATCGCCTCTTTTATGCCGTTTTCAATCGGAGGCACGAACTCTTTCGGAATCGATCCGCCCACCAGCTTGTCAATGAACAGCAGGCGATGCTCCTTGTCGAAGCGCCACTTGCCGCCCTTCCCCGCGACTTGCTTGGCAAGCTCGTCGAGTTCGTCGGTGGACATCTCGTGCATGTCTTCGTGCGCCGCGTTCGGCAAAGGCTGCACGATCAACTTCACGTGGCCGTACTGTCCGCGTCCGCCCGACTGCTTGATGTGCTTGTGCTCGCCTTCCGCGGCCTTAGTGATCGTTTCGCGGTACGCCACCTGCGGCCGGCCTACGTTCGCCTGCACGCCGAATTCGCGCATCATGCGGTCAACGATGATTTCAAGATGCAGCTCACCCATTCCTTCGATCAGCACCTGACCGGTGTCATGGTCCGTGTGCACGCGGAACGTCGGGTCTTCCTGCGCAAGTTTCCCGAGCGCTGTGCCCATTTTTTCCTGGTCGGCTTTGGTCTTGGGTTCGATCGCTACGGAAATTACGGGGGTGGGGAAATCGATGTTCTCGAGGATGATGGGCTTTTCTTCGTCACAAAGGGTGTCGCCCGTCGTCACGTTCTTCAAGCCTACGCAGGCCGCAATGTCGCCCGCTTCAATCGATTCGATTTCCTCGCGCTTGTTGGCGTGCATTCGAAGCAGCCGCCCCATACGCTCGCGGACTTTTCTCGTCGAATTGAAAACCGAATGGCCCGTCTTCAGCACGCCCGAATACACCCGGATATACGTCACATGGCCGACGTACGGATCGGTCATGATCTTGAATGCCAGGGCCGCGAACGGCTGATCGTCCGACGCACGCCGCAGTTCGGGTTCGTTTTCGTCGAGCGTGGTGCCCTCAACTGGCGGCACATCCACGGGCGACGGGAGATAATCGATCACCGCATCGAGAAGCGGCTGGATGCCCTTGTTCTTGAACGCCGAGCCGGCAATCACGGGAACGAGCTTCAGCGCAATCGTCGAACGCCGCAGCGAAGCGCGCAGCTCCGCCGGCTCCAGTTTGTGCTGTTCGAGGTATTTCGTGAGGATGGCATCGTCGTGCTCGGCGATGTACTCGACCACCTTATCGTGGTGCTCTTTGTAGAATTCCGGGCTGAGCGCAGAAGCCCTGACGGCCGTTTCGAGCGCCGGGCGCGTCTTCAGGTACGCCGCGTCCCACAATTTCTCGAGCGGCAGAATCTCGTACTCCGCGCCGAGAGTCTCGTCCTTCCAGACGATGGCGCGCTCTTCGATGAAATCGATGATGCCGGCGAAATTATCTTCGCGACCGATGGGGAAGGTAATGGGAACGGGGTGGGCTGAGAGCCTTTGCCGCATCGAGCGGATCGAATGGTCGAAATCTGCGCCGATGCGGTCCATCTTGTTGATGAACGCGATGCGCGGCACGCGATACTTGTCCGCCTGACGCCAGACCGTTTCCGACTGCGGCTGCACGCCGGCAACCGCATCAAACACCGCAACCGCGCCATCCAACACGCGCAGCGACCGCTCGACTTCCACGGTGAAATCCACGTGCCCCGGCGTGTCGATAATGTTGATGCGATACGTCTTGTCGAACCGCTTCCAGGAAGCCGTCGTCGCCGCGGACGTGATCGTGATGCCGCGCTCGCGCTCCTGCTCCATCCAGTCCATCACGGTCGTGCCTTCGTGCACTTCGCCGATCTTGTAAGTCACACCCGTGTAGAACAGGATGCGCTCCGTGCAGGTCGTCTTCCCCGCATCGATGTGCGCCATGATCCCGATATTGCGGATCTGATCGAGTTGTACTTGTCGTGCCATTTTCTTCTTATTCGAGTCCTAAGCCGGAAGCTGTTACCACCGATAGTGCGCGAAGGCCTTGTTCGCCTCCGCCATGCGGTGTACGTCTTCTTTCTTCTTCACCGCTCCGCCGCGTCCGTTGGCGGCGTCCACGATTTCCTCGGCCAGCTTGTCCGTCATCGACCGCCCCGAGCGCGTCCGCGAGTACAGCACCAGCCAGTGGATCGCCAGCGATTGCCGGCGGAACGGGTTCACCTCAACTGGCACCTGGTAGTTCGCGCCTCCGACGCGCCGCGTCTTCACTTCCAGCGTCGGTTTGCAGTTTTCGATGGCCTTCTTGAACAGCTTGAACGCATCGTCGTTCGTCTTCTTCGCCACCTGATCCATGGCGTCGTAAAAAATCGTCTGGGCGGTCGAGCGCTTTCCGTCGTACATCATGCTCGAAATGAACTTCTGCACGAGGTCGCTGCCGAACACCGGATCGCCCGGAATCTTGCGGCGAAGAACCCATCCTTTTCGTGGCATCGTTCCGCTCTCCTACTTCTGCGCGGCCTTGGGCCGCTTCGCGCCGTATTTCGAGCGCGCCTTTTTGCGATTCTCAACGCCCGCGGCGTCCAGCGTGCCGCGAATAATGTGATAGCGGACGCCCGGCAGATCCTTCACGCGGCCTCCGCGCACGAGTACGATCGAGTGCTCCTGCAAGTTGTGCCCGATGCCGGGAATGTACGTGGTCACTTCCGCGCTGTTCGTCAGCCGCGCGCGCGCCACTTTTCGCAGCGCCGAGTTTGGCTTCTTCGGCGTTTGCGTATACACGCGAACGCACACTCCGCGCTTTTCCGGGCATCCTTCGAGAGCCGGCGACTTCGTCTTCGTCCGGATTTTCTCTCGGCCATTGCGCACTAATTGTGAAAACGTCGGCACTCGTCCCCCTCGTTTCGAAAAACGTTTCGTTATTGTAATTCCGCGCAGCCCAAACCTGCCCGCGCAGAAGTCTACGGGTGAATGAACTGAAAAGGTCGCCCAACCTGAAGGAACTGCCAGGTACTCCGCGCTGACGCTTCACCCCAAGGAGTGAACTGCATCTGCCGAATGCGGAGGGCTTCGCACGGCTTTGCGGGGCTGGCGCCCCATTCCGGCCGCTCTTCCTTAACCCCGTTCCGTCCTTCTTGTTCCGGGGCGGGAAGACTTCCTTTTCACCACCAGGCCCGAAGGCCTCAAGACAACCGGGCAAGTATAGGCAAAACAACAATTCGTGTCAACACGATACCGCTGTGAAAATAAAGGAAAAGATGAGCGCCCACCCTCGCAGTCGATACCCCCACCCGTCCTGCCGTTCAGCGTGGCCGGCCAGCCGCGGTCGAATTCGCTTCCCGAATCGCGCCGGTTGGTCGATCGTCCTAGTACCCGAAGTCATTCGGCGTCCGCATCCGAATGAGTCGGTTGAATTTCCGTATCCTGCTGACAATAAGGTGCTTCTATTAAACTGCGGCCAGCCCCGGTTCGCTTCCAAGACCGAGGCGTGCCATCGGTTACCTGGATCGCGCCTCGGTATCAATCCGCTCACCCGTTGAAGACTTCGCAACCCGTTCGCCGTCCCAGCTTTGCGCTGCGCCCGCAACCCGCCTACACTCGTGGGGCCGGTTTTCCACAGGGAGGACGGATGAATCGCCTTGGCGTGGCGCTGATTTTCATTCTTTGTATGCCGCTTGCGGCCGCGCCACAACAACAACCCGCCACAGCGCAGCCGCACGCCGATTACTCGCGCGAGCCATTTGTCATCGAGCAATATTTCACTACTGCGCGATTTGAAAATGACGGCACGAGCGAGCGCGATCTCACCGTCCGCATTCGCGTGCAATCCGACGCGGGCGCACAGCAACTGAAAGAGCTCGTTTTCGATTTCGATTCCTCCAGCGAGAAAATGGAAGTTCGCTACGCGCGCGTGCGCCAGCCGGACGGTACGATCGTCACCGCGGCCGCCGACGCCGTGAAAGAAGTTTCCGCTTCGATCGCGCGCGATGCGCCCGCCTACGGCAACGCCAAAGAAAAACACATCGCCGTTCCCTCGCTCGCCCCTGGAACGACGCTCGAGTATGAAATCGCCACGCGCGTCGTCACGCCGCCCGCTCCCGGCGATTTCTGGTTCGAGCACAGCTTCGTCGAAAGTGCCATCGTTCTCGACGAACGCTTCGAAATCAACGTCCCCGACTCTCGTAAAATAATTCTGAAATCGTCTCCCGCCTCGCCCTACGAGACCTCTCACGAAAATGGGAGAACGATCTATCGCTGGAAACGCTCGAATCTCACGATCGCGGCAGGCGGCTCATCAAAAGGCAGCACAGAGCAAGGCAAATCAAAACCGCCAGACGTTCAGCTCACCACATTCGCGAACTGGCAAGACGTCGCCCGCTGGTACGCGAAACTCGAGCAGGGCCACGCCGAGCCAGCGCCAGAAATCCGCTCGGCGGCGCAAGACTTGATCAAAGGCTCCACGACTAGCCTTCAGAAGATCCAAGCTCTCTATGACTACGTATCGAAAGACATCCGCTCCGTCAGTCTTCCCTTCGGAGCCGCCGGCTATCAGCCGCGTTCCGCATCGGAAGTGTTCTCGAGCAAATACGCCGACCCGAAGGACAAGCACACCCTCCTCGCCGCGATGCTTCGAGCCGCAGGCATTTCGTCCGACGCCGTCCTCATCTCTCCGACCCACGACCTCGACGCGTCGGTGCCATCCCCATCGCAGTTCGATCATGTAATCACCGCCGTGCCGCTCGGCGAACAGCGCATCTGGATGGACGCAACGCCCGAAGTCGCGCCGTTCAGGCTTCTCGCATCTCCGCTGCGCGGCAAGTCTGCCCTGCTCGTATCCGCCGGCGGCATCGGCAAGATCGTCGAAACTCCCGCCGACCCGCCGTTTCTCTCCGTGCAGCACGTGGACATCGACGGTCAGGTCAGCGACCTCGGCAAGCTCACGGCACGCGCTCACTATTCCGTGCGAGGCGATACCGAACTCGTCCTGCGCCTCGCGTTTCACCGCACGCCGGAAAATCAGTGGCGCGATCTCGGCCAGACGATTCTCTCTCTCGATGGGATTCGCGGCGACGTGACTTCCGTGAAACCGGGCGATCCCACAGCCACTCATGATCCCTTTCAGCTCGACATCGAATTCGCGCAACCGGGTTTTCTCGATTGGTCAAGCAAACGCTCGAAGGCGGCCTTCCCGCTGCTCGCGATCGGGTTGCCGGATGCGCCGGAGAAGAACGCCGCCTCAATCCAACTCGGCAGCCCGCTCGACGTCACCGTGCGATTGAAGCTCGCGCTCCCGCCTGATTACATCGCGCAGCCGCCCGTCGCCGTTTCCGTTGCTCGCGATTACGCCGCATTCAGCTCAAGCTATCGCTTCGCGGATCACACCATCACCGCCGAGCGCTCGCTCGATTTCAAGATGCGCGACCTGCCCGCGTCGCGCGCGGACGACTTTCTCGCTTTCTCGCGCACCGTCGCGGCGGACCAAAATCAGCCGCTCGTCGTGGTCAACACCACGCCTGGCGCTCCCGCCGTTCCCTTGTCGGCAAGCGCGGATGACCTGATCGAAGCGGGACTCGCCGCCCTGAATGCAGGCAACGCGCGCTCGGCGATTCCACTTTTCAAGCGCGTCGTCGAGCTCGATCCCGCGCACAAGCAGGCGTGGAACGATCTCGGACTCGCCGATTTCCGCGTCGGCCAATACGACGAAGCCGTTGCCGCGTTTCGAAAGCAGCTCGAAATCAATCCTTCCGACGCGCATACCAACGACTATCTCGGCCTCGCGCTCGAGCGCCAGCAGAATTTCGCTGAAGCCGCCGCCGCATTCCGCAAGCAGATCGAGCTTGATCCGCTTGACGCCGCCGCTCATACGGCGCTCGGTGAAATCCTGCTCGGCCAGCATGAGTACGCTCAGGCCGCGCCCGAGCTCGACAAAGCCGCGATCCTCTCGCCGGACAATCCCGAGCTTCTGCTCAGCCTCGGTCGCGCCTACGCGAATACCGGCGACGCGCAAAAAGCCCTCGCCGCATTCGAAAAAGCGGCCGCTCTCTCTCCCACGCCCGCCGTGTGGAACGACATCGCCTACGATCTCGCGGACAGCAAACTCGATCTCGATAAGGCGCAGCACTACTCTGAATCCGCGATTGCCGCTATCGCACCCGATCTTCGCAGCATTGATTTGCAACATCTCACGGTCGCCCACCTAAACGCGGTCGCGGCGATTGGACTCTATTGGGACACGCTCGGCTGGGTCTATTTCCAGAAGGGTGATTTGCAGTACGCTGAACGATACATCAACTCCGCGTGGCTACTCGATCAGAGCGGCGAGGTCGGCGATCATCTCGCGCAAATTTACGAAAGGCTCGGACAGAAAGATCGCGCGATCCACACGTACGCGCTCGCGCTTGCCGCGCCCAACTCCGTTCCCGAGACTCGCGCCCGCCTCACGCTCCACCTCGGCGGCAATTCCCAGATCGATAGCCTCGTGACCCAAGCCAAACCTGAAATCGCTGCTCTGCGCGCGATCCCCGCCGGAAAGCTCCTCGACGAGGAGGCGCAAGCCGACTTTTTCATTTTGCTGTCGCCAACTGAGAAGAACGCGCGCGTCGACGCCGTGCGATTCGTCAGTGGAAGTGAAAGGCTGCGTCCGCTCGCGGACCGCCTGCGCGCGCTCGATTACGGCGTGCCGTTTCCGGATGCGTCGCCCCTACAGATCGTCCGCCGCGCCACGCTCTCTTGTCCGGGCCAGGGCGCCGATTGCACGCTCACCCTCGTCCCGCCCGAGGATGTGCACGCCGTGAATTAGCGCTTTCGCTCGTACCTGGGTTGTCACAACAGCGCGCACATCAAGTGGCCTATGCCGCCCATCACTCGCAACCCGTCTGCGCGGTCCTTGAAATACCGCTCGTTGATCGCCGCAGAATCGAGATCCTCGACGGAATGAAAACCCATCTGTCGCAGCCGCTCCGCGAGCGCCTTCGGTTCGAAATACGTCTGGAACGGCTCTCCGAGCGCCGCAACCCGCGCCGCCATCGCGTCGAGCGCCAGCCGCCCGATCAGGTTCAGCGAAGATCGCGGAATCGCATAATCAAACACGACGCCTCCGCCCGGCGGCGTCGATCCGATGAATCCGAGGGTCGCCATCGCGGCTTCCTCGGTCAGGTACATCGTTACGCCGAGCCACGAAAAAAACGTCGGCTTCGCCGGATCGAAGCCCGCGAGCCGCAGGCCCTCTGCGAGCGTCCGCCCCTCGAAATCCACCGGCGCGTACGTCACCGACGCTGGAATCGGAATTCCGGCCGCGGCCAGTTTGCGGCGCTTCCATTCCTGCGTCGCCGGAAAATCCACCTCGAACACGCGCAGCGCGGAGTCCGCGAATGGATTGCGATATGCGAATGTGTCGAGCCCCGCTCCGAGTATCACGTACTGCATCGCGCCGCGCCCGATGGACCGCGCCAGTTCGTCTTCTGCGAACCGGCTGCGCGCGGCCATGAACGCGCGAATCGTGCGTGCCACGCGGCCCTCTTGCTTGCTCCGCTCGGCCTCGACCTTCGCCGCCACTTCCGCGCCGATAATCGGCAGCGCAATGGGATCATCCAGCACTCTCGGAATGTCGAAAATCTGGTGGGCCGCGCGCCGCATGGCCACGCGCATCGCGGTCTTGCTCGGCTGCGCCTCGATCATGTCTCAGTTATACGATGGAATTTGATGGAGTGCAGCTCTGTTGACATCGTCATTCTGAGCGGAGCGTCCCGACGCTTTTTCCTTTCCCGAAGATCGGTCTTGGATCTTCGGGTCGGGACGCGCAGTCGAAGAATCTCTCTTCGGCGTCACCAAAACGGGGAATCAGCAGAGCAACGAAGCGGTTAAATAGGATCCCTATCGGATCGTCACTTAATTTCCATTACTTCCTTTTCCTTCGCGGCGGAAAGGTCTTCGATCTTCTTCGTTTCGGAGTGCGTGAGCTTCTCGAGTTCGTCGAGCGAGCGCTTCTTCTCATCCTCGCTGATCTTCTTTTCCTTCTCGAGTTTCTCGATCGCCTCTTTGATGTCGCGCCGTATGTTGCGCACGGCCGTCCGGTGATTCTCGAGCACCCTGTGGATGTGCTTCGCCAAATCCTTGCGCCGATCCTCGGTGAGCGACGGAATCGGCACGCGCACCACTTTGCCGTCGTTCGTCGGGTTCAGCCCGAGATCGGACGTGCGAATAGCCTTGTCGATCAGCGGCACCGCGCCCGGGTCCCACGGCGAAATCACGATCGTCATCGGGTCGGGAACATTGACGGTCCCGAGCTGGTTGATCGGCATCGGCGTGCCGTGGTAATCCACGCGCACGTGGTCGAGCAGCGCGACGTTCGCCCGCCCCGTGCGCACCGCCGAGAGGTCCTTGCGGAAATCCTCGACGGCTTTTTCCATCCGCGTCTTGCCCTGTGCGAGGGCGTCCTTGCTTGTCGCAATCGTTGTCATTGGAAAGTTAGCCTCCGCCGGCGCGGCGTCAAGCCGCGGTGACGGTCGAACCGACCCGCTCGCCTTCCACCACGCGCTTCAGATTCCCCGGCACGTTCATGTTGAACACCACGATCGGCATCTTGTTGTCCATGCAGAGCGAAATAGCCGTCGAATCCATCACCGATAGGCCCTTTTGCAGCACCTCAATATACGTGATCCGCTCGAACATTTTCGCGTCCGCTACCTTCTCAGGATCGGCGTCGAAAATCCCGTCGACGCGCGTGGCCTTCAAAATCACTTGCGCCTTGATCTCCATCGCGCGCAGCGCCGCCGCGGTGTCCGTCGAAAAATAGGGATTGCCGGTTCCCGCGGCGAAGATCACCACGCGCTGTTTTTCCAGGTGCCGCGTCGCGCGCCGCCGGATGAACGGCTCGGCCACCTGATGCATTTCGATCGCGCTCATCAGCCGCGTGTGGCAGCCGGCCCTCTCGAGCGCGTCTTGCAGCGCCAGTCCGTTGAGCACCGTCGCGAGCATGCCCATGTAATCGCCCGTCGCGCGGTCGATGGTCAACCCCTGCTGGCGCGCCCCGCGAAAAATATTGCCGCCGCCGACGATCACCGCGATCTCGACGCCCAGCTCTTGGACTTCCTTCACCTCATGCGCGATATTTTGGATCGTCTCCGCGTGGATGCCGAAAGCGTCCGGCCCTGAAAGGGATTCACCTGAAAGTTTCAAAACGATGCGGCGGTAAATCGGCGTTGTCTTGGCTGCTGCGGCTCGGCTCGCCTCTTGCGGTGTGGTCATCTCGTCTGGGAGCAGCGCCCTTTCCCGCGGGCATTCTAGCAGAGAATTACCGGCCCGATGAGGGTCGTCGTCATGAACAAAGAGCGTGAATGAACGCCCTCTCGTACGGCTCGGAAACGATTCTTACGACGCCGGCGCAAGCTCCGCTTCAGGGCTCGCAGCAGGAGCGGCCCCATCCGTCTCGCCCACCTTGAATCGCGAGAACCGGCGGATGGCGACGTTCTCGCCAAGCTTGGCGATCGCCTGATCGACCAGCTCCTTCACCGTAGTTCCTTCATCCTTGATGAAGTGCTGCTCGTACAGGCAGTTCTCTTCGTAGAATTTTTCCATCTTGCCGTTCACGATCTTTTCGATCACGGCTTCGGGTTTTCCGGTCGCTTTCGCCTGCTCGCGATAGATGTCCCGTTCGCGGTCCAGAATCTCCTGCGTCACTTCCTCGCGCCGCAGGAATCGCGGATCGAGCGCGGCAATGTGCATCGCCACGTCGTGGCAAAGGCGCTGGAAATCCTCCGTGCGCGCAACGAAATCGCTCTCGCAGTTGATCTCGACGAGCACGCCGATCTTCCCTCCCGCGTGAATGTAGCAGGACACCAACCCCTCGGACGTCGCCCGCTGTGCCTTCTTCGCCGCCGCCGCCTGTCCCTTTTTGCGCAGGACGTTGATCGCCGCCTCGATATCCCCTTTGGCCTCGATCAGCGCCGCGCGGCAATCCGAAAATCCCGCGCCGGTGCGATCGCGCAGCTCCTTCACGAGTTGCGCGGGTATGTTGCTGCCCTTGCCGGGTTCAGGTGCAGTAGCCATGGATGTACTCGATTCCTCTTCGTTGAATTTTGATCGGCCCGGCTCGGCCGGGCCAGGGGTGTGTGCAGGCGCTCGGGAACTCTTAGGAGGCGACCTCTTCGTCGGTCGCGACCGGCGCCGCCTCTTCCGCGGGAGCTGCCGGCTCGCCTTCGACGAAATCGCCTTCCTGCTTTTCGTACTGTTCGTAGGCGCTCGTGTCCACGTACTCCGGACCTTCCTCGCCCGTGCCTTCCGCGGCCTTTTGATCCGCAATCTGCGATTGCTCGAACGACTGCCGGCCCGAAAGAACCGCGTCCGAGATCTTGGACGTGAACAGCCGGATGGCGCGCAGAGCGTCGTCGTTGCCGGGTATGACCCAATCCACAAGGTTAGGATCGCAATTCGTGTCCACGATCGCGACCACCGGAATTCCCATCCGCCGCGCTTCGCGCACCGCGATCACTTCCGCGTTCGGGTCGATCACGAACATCGCGTCGGGAAGCGTCGTCATGTTCTCGACGCCCGAAAAATTCTGCTGCAGATGCTTCATCTCGCGGTCCAGGCGCGCGCCCTCTTTTTTCGAAAACTGCGCCATCCGGCCATCTTCAGACATGGCTTTCAGCAGCTTGAATCGCTTGATCGATTTTTGCAGGGTGGCCCAATTCGTCAGCGTCCCGCCCAGCCAGCGGTGATTCACATAGAACATCCCGCAGCGCTGCGCCTCTTCGGCGATCGCTTCCTGCGCCTGCCGCTTAGTGCCGAGGAAAAGGACGCTCTTGCCCTGTCCCGCCTGTTCGGCCACGTATCGCGCGGCCTCGCGGAACATCTTCAAGGTCTTCTGCAGGTCAATGATGTGGATTCCGTTGCGTTCGCCGAAGATGTACTCCTTCATCTTCGGGTTCCAGCGTCGCGTCTGGTGGCCGAAGTGAACGCCAGCCTCCAGAAGCTCCTTCATCGTGATTTCGACTGCCAAGGTACCTCCTCCATGAAGGGATGCTTAGATTCCGGTTTGCCGGAACAGCATCCTTTTCTGCCGGTTCCTTTCCGGCCGTGAATTTAAGTCCGTCCCGATCGCTCGTTCCGAGCCACCGGGACGGACCCAAGATCGATTAGCGCTTGCTGAACTGGAAGCGCCGACGTGCGCCCTTTTGCCCGTACTTCTTCCGTTCCTTCATGCGCGGGTCGCGCGTCAGAAAACCATTCTTCCGCAGCGCGGGCCGCAGCTCCGGATTCAGCTTCGAAAGCGCGCGCGAAAGTCCCATGCGCACCGCTCCCGACTGTCCGCCCACTCCGCCGCCCTTCACCTGACACTTCACCTCGAGCTGGTCGAGCATCTGCGTGAACTTCAGCGGCTCGACCGCCGCGGTATTCCACGCGACGTTACGGAAATATTCGTCCACCGGCCGCCCGTTCACCGTAAATCGCGCCGGTCCCATCTTGATGTACACGCGCGCCACCGATTCCCGGCGGCGTCCCGTCCCGTAGAATTGCTTCCCTCCGGCGCCTTCCATCGAACTGGTCGCTGAACTCAACGTTCCTCCTATTTACCCTCGGCCCGCTTCGGCGGACCAAGGCTGCGCAGCAGGAAGCTGCGTCGCAATTCCTATGCCCTCTGCGGATTTCCGTCTCCCCCTAAGCCCGCTTTCGCGGACGAAGGGCGCGAGGGCGCCTGAATTCTCAGTAACTCTGGGTTACAGATTACAGCGCGATCGGCTGGGGCTTCTGTCCCGCGTGGCGGGCAAGCGCTTCACTCCCGGCATAAACACGCAGCTTCTTTGCACGACGCGCGCGGAGCTTGTTCTTCGGCAGCATTCCAAGCACCGCTTCGCGAACGACCTCTGCTGGACGGCGTTGCAACATCGCCCGGATTGGAATTTCCTTCAATCCGCCCGGCCAACCGCTATGGTGCCGGTAAATCTTCTGATCGATCTTGTTGCCCGTCAGCTTGATCCGCTCCGCATTGATCACCACGACGTGGTCGCCGCAATCAAGGTGCGGTGTGTAGCTCGGCTTATCCTTCCCGATCAAAAGCCTCGCGATACGCGTCGCCAGGCGCCCCAGCACCTGTCCCTCCGCATCCACCACGAACCAGTTGGCCCCGACCGTGAGCGCTTCCGCCTCCCGGCCCTTTGGTACATATGTCCGCATCTGCCCAGTCACACCTTTCCGTCTAGAGACAAACGCTAAGTGTAGGCTACCCCTCAATTCCTGTCAACGAAGACTCTCATGCTGTCGAGATCGTTTTTGTAGGGGCGCAGCACGCTGCGCCCGGCGCACATGCTTGGCTCGATGCCGCCCATCCGCCGCGCCGCGTTGATTCTTTCCACGACTATTTACGCTTCGATCATCAAAGTGTAATGCATCCTGACGAATATCGTCACGGAGCTGTTTCGCGTGACCTCGATCATGCTTTCCTTGGCCAACGCAGGCCCCTCGCAGCCCGAGCTGTTTGACCGCATGCTTCGCCGGGCCGCCGCGTATTGCTGGCTCGAGCGCTTCAAGAGCCAGTCCTCGAAGGGAGCTTACACCGTGAGCTACACGCAAATTGGGGAAACCGCTGGCGCCGTTTGGAAAACGCTCTCGAAGGAAGGCCCTCTCACCTTCGCCGCTCTGATGGAAGAGGTCAACGCGCCACAGAGCATCTTTTTCATGGCCATCGGCTGGCTCTCGCGCGAGGACAAGGTCGAATTCGAGCCGTCCGATGGCGACTATCTCGTCCGCCTGACCTCAGCCTAACGCACACGCACACGTCCGCGCACGGATCGCCTGCGCCCGTACAAATCCGCATTTGTCTGCTGCCTTCTTGGGATAATTCCGAGCGCAAATCGAGGAGGTCAGCGGCGGACCGCGTCTTCGCGGCCCGCTCGCCGGTTGGAATGCGTGTGAATTAGTCCGCTGAGGTTGCGGTTGTCGCCGCAGCGCGCGTCGTGCGAGTGTACGCGGGCTTGTCGAGGTCGTTGTCGCTCGCCGCTTCGCCGGCCTTGTCAATCTCAATCGAGCCTTTGAAGTACGCGCCGTCCTCGATCATGATCCGGGCCGTCGTCAGGTCGCCGACCACCGAGCCGTCCTTCTTGATCTCGATGCGGTCGCGCGCCCGAAGATTGCCCTTCACATTGCCGTACACCACCACTTCCCGCGCGATCACATCGGCCGTCAAGCGAGCGCTCGCGCCGATCGTGAGTTTGCGGTCTTCGAGCTGCACCAGCCCTTCGACGCTTCCGTCGATGGCCAGGTCTTCGTTGCCTGTGATCTCGCCCTTTACGTGCAAGCTTGCTCCGAGCCGGGCCGTGCCGCTTCCGCTGAGCCGGTCGGTCGTCGTCGGATAACTCGAATCCAAAGGTGCCATGGTTTTTGCCTCCCCAGGAATGGATGTCGCAGGCGATACGTTCGGTCTAGGCTGCTGCGGGAGCGGCGTCCTAGCGGGAGTCTCCTGCTTTTTATCTCCCCACATTTACCCTACCTCCTTGGGCCCAATTGCGCCGGAAACAGCTATCGGATACGGACCGGGGCTATCAATCTATTCCGCTGCGAAATCCACGCCAATCCCAATTTGGGACACTTGTGTCCGGGGCATTACTAGACCTTTGTCCAGCGAAACCCTAGCGACTCAATCTCCGGTAATCCGACTGCTCGTCCATGTGACTGCTGGGAAGTCGGGTCCGACGATAATTTTCGAGTGGCCGACTGCTCGGGAATTAGGTTAGAGACTCAGAAATGGCTTTCCGCGAAAGCGTACGGAAGAGGCGGAAGAGCGTGCTGAACCAGAGCGAGAACACGTTGAACATGGTCGGAGGTATAACGGAACGCTGGCGGCGGGACGGCCTCTATGTTATTCATTCCAACGCTGGCACGGGATAGGCGAAGGGTGAGTAGGGGGATTGCGTGAATGTAGTCAGGCGCTTCCGGCTTGTCGCTTTGGCTTTCATGGCGTGGACTCTGATTTTGAATGCGTTTCACGTCTCTCAGGCCGCTGGACAGGAATCTCCGACTGCACAGGTCTCTCCTGCTTCTGCGGCCGCGCCAGCTGCGCCGGCCGATCTTGAACAAGGCAAGCGTCTATTTGCGCAGAACTGCTCTGCGTGCCACGGAGCGGATGCCGGCGGCGGAGACGGTCCTGATCTTCACGGTGTTCCAGCCAGCTTAGGCGATCCAACGGTGCAAGGGATCATCAGGAGAGGAATCGCGGGCACGGCAATGCCGGGATCTTCCACCGTCTCGGAAAAAGAGGCAGCAAACATTGTGGCCTATCTCCGAACGTTGAACAGCCCAACAACCTCTGGCGTAGTAACGGGCGATCCCAAGAAGGGCGAAGCTCTCTACAACTCCAGCGGCTGCCCGGCTTGCCATATGATCGCCGGCCAAGGCGGCAGCATCGGACCCGAGCTGACCCGGGTTGGCGCTGTGCGGGGAGCCACGAACTTGAAGGCGAGATTGCAAGATCCCGGCGCGAATTTGCCCCAGGTGGGAGACGGCCCCTTTGGCAGTAAATGGACTCAATATTTGATGTTCCGTGCGGTCGAAAAGGACGGACGCGCCGTTGAGGGCGTGCGCGTCGGCGAAGATTCGTTTACGATCGTTCTGAAGGACGCCAGCGGGAAATTCCACGGATTGTGGAAGCCTGATCTGCGCTCCCTGGAAAAGGAACCCGGGAAGAGTTTCATGCCGAGCTTCAAGGACAAATTGTCCGCGGCGCAGCAAGATGACCTGGTGGCCTATCTCATGAGTTTGAAGAGCGCACAATGAAAACCTTCCTATATGCGCTGGTGATTGTTTTCTCGCTTTTGTCGGGTCCGGCGAGATTGCTCGCTCAAGACGTGTCCTACGAACAGTTGCTGCACGCCGACAACACACCTCAAGACTGGCTGATGTACGGCGGCGATTATCAGTCCCAGCGCTTTTCAAGGCTTACGCAGATCAACCGAGAGAATGTTCATAGCCTCAAACCGGCCTGGATATACCAGCCCAATCACCCTCTTCAGCCATTTGAGACATCTCCCGTTGTCGTGTCCGGAATCATGTACGTCACCGAACCGCTGAGCACGGTTACGGCTCTGGATGCGCGCCTGGGTACGAAGATCTGGAGCTGGTCACCGCATCTTCCGGAAAAGATTTTTACCATTGGAGTGCATCGCTCGAATCGCGGAGTAGCGGTTTTCAATAATACGGTTTATGTAGAGACCCTCGATGCGCACCTTGTAGCGCTCGACGCCACAACAGGCGCCGTGAGATGGAGTGTCCACGTTGACGAGAATGGTCAAGGGTACGCCATGACGGGGGCACCTCGTGTGCTGGATGGAAAAATCATTGTGGGGATTTCCGGAGGAGACGTTGGAATTCGGGGCTTTGTAGACGCCTACGATGCGAAGACGGGCAAACGGCTCTGGCGTGTATGGACGATTCCAAATCCGGGCGAGCCTGGTTCGGAAACGTGGGGAAAAGATATGTCCGGCACGGGCGGTGCAGGTACATGGGGCACCGGATCCTATGACCCGGAGCTCAACCTGCTCTATTGGACGACTGGAAATCCGGCTCCCGATTACAACGGGAGTAACAGGGAAGGGGACAACCTGTACTCGGACTCGGTGCTTGCCATCGATCCCGATGCGGGGAAAATGAAGTGGTATTTCCAGTTTACTCCGCACGACACACATGATTGGGATGCAATTCAAGTTCCTGTGTTGTTCGACGAGACGGTGGAGGGCAAACCCAGAAAGCTTTTGGCACTGGCGAACCGCAACGGATTTTATTACGTTCTGGATCGTGTATCGGGTGAGTTCGTGGCCGGCGTCCCCTTCGTGACGCAAACCTGGGCTAAGGGGCTCGACAAGAACGGGCGGCCGATTGTGTTGCCCAACACGGAACCAACTCCCGAAGGAAGTTTGGTCTATCCCGATGGTCATGGAGGCACGAATTGGAACAGCCCCTCCTACAGCCCTCAGACAAAACTGTTCTACGTCTCAGCTCGTGAGATTGGCGCGTACACCGTGGCAGGCCAGCCGAAAGTCCACTTTCCCGACTTCGGTGGAGGCGGGCGAAACGCTCTTTCCGGAGACGACTCCTACGGTGCAATTCGCGCCCTTGAAGCAACGACCGGCAAGTTGAAGTGGGAATATCGGTTGCTTGCTCCCGCGGAGGTCAGCACTCTCGCGACCGCGGGCGGTCTGGTGTTCTCTGTGAGTGACGAAGGCAATTTCTTCGCGCTCGACGCCGCAACTGGCAAGTTGTTGTGGGAATTTACGGTGGGTGGTACGAGTGCTGAATCAAATCCCATCACATATGAAGTGGATGGCAAACAATATTTGATCGGAGCGTCCGGCAACTGCTTCGTTGCTTTTAGTTTGCCGTGATCCGAATTTGATAGTGCGCGGAAAATCGCCAAAGTATAGGAGGCAGTTCATCCATGAAAGTTAATAGACGAAAGCTATTGTCGTTGCTGGGTATGTCTCCGGCGCTTCTGGCAGGCTCGGGGGTGGAAGCTGAGCAGAAGAAAAAAGGCGCGCACAGCACTGCGGGAAGCGAGCCGAAGTTGACGGCGGTTAGTCCGAAAGGAACTCCGCCGGCCATACAGCTCTATTCCATGGCTCCTCGCGCCAGCTCCCTCGACGGGAAGACCATCTACGTGGTCGACGCCACTAGCTTCCTTGGGAGCGAGACGCTCCTGAAAAAAATGCAGGCTTGGTTTCAAGAGAACATGCCCGGCGTCAAGACCGTCTTCCGGAAGAAGGCCGGGATTTATGGCGCAGACGACCCAAAGCTCTGGGCAGAAATCAAGGCAAACGCCTACGCGACTGTGATGGCCATTGGGCATTGAGGAGGCTGCGCCCCAGCGACCGTGAGTCACTGCGTAACGATGGAAAAGATGGGCGTCCCTGCAATTCCGATGTGCAC
>Ga0187876_1001782_pt1 | contig 17320 bp, 15 predicted proteins | sample June2016WEW_17_4_FD_133000 | JGI IMG/M metagenome (GOLD analysis project Ga0187876, IMG submission 133000) | Peatland microbial communities from SPRUCE experiment site at the Marcell Experimental Forest, Minnesota, USA - June2016WEW_17_40 | ecosystem: Environmental > Terrestrial > Soil >...
CCGGAGGCGCCGAGGAAGCAGGTCAAAGGACTGCCGTGGGAAGTGGAGACGATCCTGCTGGGAGGACTGGAGCCGGAGCTGTCGGACCGGTACCACACGGCCGCCGAGGTGGAGCGCGACGTGCGGCACTTCCTGGCGGATGAGCCGATCGAGCACAAGCGGCCGTCGGCGATGCGGCGCGCGAGACTGGCGTACCGGCGGAATCGAACGGTCTCCAACCTGGTGGCGTGCTTTCTGATACTGGCCGTTGCGGGCACCGTCTTCTACGTCCACCGGATCAAAGCCGAACAGGCAAAGACGGAAGCCAAGGAAAGGACGATCCGCAAGAACGCCGTTCAGTCCGATTTCCTCATTGCCGGCGAGAAGGTCGAGCAGGGGCGTCCCGATCAGGCGCTGGCATATTTGGGGCGGGCACTGAGACTGGACTCCGGGCACACGCCGTCTCAGGCCAGGATGTTCACCCTGGCGGCGCAGCGGCGTTGGCATGCGCTCCTGTGGCTTACGGGCCAGGTCTATTCCACCCAGTTCAGTCCCGATGGGCAGCGGGTGGTGACGGCGTCCTGGGACAGGACCGCGCGCGTCTGGGAGACCGCTACGGGCGAATCGGTGGGCGAGCCGTTGCGGCATGGAGACGATGTAAAGTCCGCGCAGTTCAGCCCGGACGGGCGGTGGGTGGTGACGGCGTCCTGGGATAAGACCGCGCGCGTCTGGGAGGCTGCCACGGGCAAACCGGTGAGCGAGCCGATGCGACATGAAGAGACGCTCTCGTCCGCGCAGTTCAGTCCCGACGGACGGTGGGTGGTCACGGCGTCGGATGACAGGACCGCGCGCGTCTGGGAGGCGGCCACGGGCAAACCGGTGGGCGAGCCGATGCGCCATGGAGAGCGAGTCTCGTCCGCACAGTTCAGTCCCGATGGCCGCTGGGTGGTCACGGCGTCCTGGGACAAGACTGCACGCGTCTGGGAGGCGGCGACGGGGAAACCGGTTTGCGAGCCCATGCGGCACGAGGCGCAGGTCTCGTCCGCTCAGTTCAGTCCCGACGGGCGGCGGGTGGTCACGGCATCGGACGACAAGACCGCGCGCGTCTGGGAGGCAGCCACGGGCGGACCGGTGGGCGAGCCGATGCGGCATGAGGCGAAAGTCTCATCGGCCCAGTTCAGTCCGGACGGGCGGTGGGTGGTCACGGCCTCGCATGACAAGACCGCGCGCGTCTGGGAAGCGGCCACGGGCAAACCGGTGGGCGGGCCCATGCGGCATGAGGCGGAAGTCTCGTCCGCCCAGTTCAGCCCCGACGGGCTTTGGGTGGTCACGGCATCGTATGACAAGACGGCGCGCCTCTGGGAGGCGGCCACCGGCAAACCGGTGGGCGAGCTCATGCGGCATGATGAGACGGTCCGGTCCGCGCAGTTCAGTCCGGACGGGCGGTGGGTGGTCACGGTGTCGAATGACAGGGCCATGCGCGTTTGGGAAGCGGCCACGGGCAGACCGATGGGCGAGCCGATGCGGCATGGCGAGGCGGTCCGGTCCGCGCAGTTCAGTCCGGACGGGCGGTGGGTGGTCACGGCGTCGCATGACAGGACGGCGCGCATTTGGGAAACGGCCACGTGCGAACCGGTGGGCGAACCCATGGGGCATGGAAACTTTGTGGAATCTGCGCAGTTCAGCCCGGATGGGCGCTGGGTGGTGACAGCGTCGCTGGACGGGACCGCGCGCGTCTGGGAGGCGGGCACCGGCAAGCCGGTGGGCGAGCCGATGCGGCATGGCGGGATGGTCTCGTCCGCGCGGTTCAGTCCGGACGGGCGCTGGGTGGCCACGGCGTCGTGGGACAAGACCGCGCGCGTCTGGGAGGCGGCGACGGGGAAGCCGGTTTGCGAGCCGATGCGGCATGAGGCGGAGGTCGCGTCTGCGCAGTTCAGTCCGGACGGGCGCTGGGTGGTCACGGCGTCGTGGGACAAGACGGCGCGTGTCTGGGAGGCGGCGACGGGGAAATCGGTCTGCGAGCCGATGCGACATGAGGCCGAGGTCGCGTCTGCGCAGTTCAGTCCGGACGGGCGTTGGGTGGTCACGGCGTCGCATGACAAGACCGCGCGCGTCTGGGAGGCGGCCACGGGCAAGCCGGTGGGCGACCCGATGCGGCATGAGGCGGAGGTCACGTCCGCGCAGTTCAGTCCGGATGGGCTGCGGGTGGTCACCGCGTCGTATGACAAGACCGCGCGCGTCTGGGAAGCGGGCACGGGCAAACCTGTGGGCGAGCCGATGCGGCATGAGGCGACGGTCTCATCCGCCCGCTTCAGCCCCGATGGACGCTGGGTGGTCACGGCGTCGTGGGACAAGACCGCGCGCATCTGGGACGCCTCCACAGGCAAACCGGTGAGCGATCCCATGCGACATGAGGACGTCGTGGCTTCCGCCCAGTTCAGTCCGGATGGACGCCGTGTGGTGACAGCGTCCATGGACAAGACCGCACGCGTGTGGCCCTTTGCCGAATTCAGTCCGTCGGCTGACGCGACGGCTCTCATTGCCGCAGGGGAGTACTGCGGCGGCTTGAGGCTTGACCCGGAAAGCGGCCTCTTGCGTCAGCTCAGCGGCCCTGAACGCGCCGAACTGCGCAGCGGCCTCGCGGCCATGCGGCAGGACCCGCTCTATGGAAATCTCGCGCGCTGGATCGTTGACCCGCCGGCGCAGCGACCCGCCAGCCCGTTAATGGACAAGCCGTCCGACAGCGTTCGCTAGTCCGAGCGGCCTCGTCCGGCGATCTTATATTCTGGCGTTTTTTAGACCACCCCTGGCATCTTTTAGAACATTCACCTGTCAGATTCGCTACACATGTTACATCGCGGCTGAGGTGCTACTGGCTGTCGGGCTTGCATTTGAGAGATTCTGGGGCGGCGATTTCAATCCGGCCCTGTAAAATCCACGCTTTGCCTGCAAGGCGCCTCCGCCGTCGGCCGAATGCCCTTTTTCTCCGCGCAAAGGCACGCGCCTTGCTTTGTTCCATGCCGGTGGCAATGGAAAGGCAAACGGTACAGACATGAGTACGACGCGGAGCGGAAGTTCGTGCGACGCAGTGCGAAGATCTTTCGCGATTCGAGTGTGGGGCATCTTCGAGCGCATGGGCATCTGGCTGGACGCGCGCAGTGTGCGATCCTACCCGCAGGACATGCATTCCTGGTCCGCGAAGACGGAGACGCTGCGCACCCTCAAGACCGCGGCGATTCCACCCGCGTGGACGCGCCCCGCCGGCATTCCCGACCTGGCGTATGCCTCAAAGTTCACGCGCGTTTCAGGACAACAGCATTTCCGCCCGGCGTTGCGCGCGGCGTAATGTCCGCAGAGTTGCCGAGGCGCGAAGAGTTCCGGCAATCTTCGTGAACGAGAGGAAGGCCATGCCGAGAGCGAAGTTCGCGAAGATGTCAGTCGAGGAGCTGAAGAATGAGCTGCTTCGACGCCAGAGGACACTTCCGCAACTTATCGCTAGGAGAGAAGCGCTCGACCGGCAGATCGCCGAGTTGCGAGCCTTGGGCGAAGCTCAGGCGGCCCTGAAGCGCGCCGGAAAGAAGCCAGAGAAGAAGCGCGCAAGAAAAGCGCAGGGCAGGATGAGACCCGCCTGCCTCGCCGACAAGCTGGCCGAGGTCTTCCAGGGCAAGGAGAGCCCGTCACTCGCCGAGGCGCTATTCCTGGCGGAAAAGAACAGGTTCCGCGCCGCGCTGGGCGTGTTCAACGAAGGGCCGGCGCTGAAGCTTTCCGATGAAAACGCCAAGGAGCGCGCCGCGCCTTCCACGGATGCGGGCGGCTCGACGCTGCACCTGGCCGACGAGCACGGCAAGGACCGCGCCGTGCTGCGCGTGGTTGAGGACGGGTCGAAGCTGCACCTGGCCGACGAGAACGGCAAGGTCGTCTGGTCTCAGTCGTAACGTTCCGGCATGCCGGGAGAGCGCGCTTCAGGGCAACACGATTTCCGTCTCGGCGTTGCACTTGGGGCAGTAGACTCTCCTGGCGTGCAGGTTCGGGCTCAATTGGACGGTGGCGCCGCAGGCGCATCGGAAGGACTGCCAGCGGCCGGGCGTATAGCGGAATGTCGCCGGGCCGCCGGGGACGGCCGCCGGTTGAGCCGCCGGTGAAATTTCCCCCGCAGCGGACGCCGCGGGCGGCGCGGCGGTGGGGATCGGCATGACGCGCGCGCAGATCGGGCAGGTAATCGTCGGCGCTATGTAGTCGTAGGGGACTTTGATCTTCAGCCCGCACGCGCACGGGATGAAGAGCGCGCCTTGCAGGCGGTGGATGATGTCCACGGCGTCGCGGGCGCGGGCCAGGACGGGCTTTTCCGGCTCGGCGCTCGGGGCCCGCGCGGCGGCTCGCGCCGACTGGGCCAGGCCGGCGACACTCAGGAGCGGCTCGATGTGCCGCAGCGCGTACGCATCCTCGTAGTCCGCCAGGCCGGCGCCGCCGGACATCGAGCGGAGTATCCGGATGCGATCGGCCGTGGGCGGGTGCGTGCTGAAGAACCCTTCACCGCCGTCCACCGCCAGCGGGTTGACGATGAACATCGGCGCCAGCTCGTCGCTCGCCTCGCCCATGCCGTCGCGGTCCTGCGCGATCTTCTCCAGGGCCGAGGCGAGTCCTTCGGGGTAGCGCGTGTACGAGGCCGAGCACGCGTCGGCGAGATACTGGCGCCGTCGCGAGCAGGCCAGGTACAGCAGCCGGGCCGTTATCGGCGACAGGATGAGGAAGGGCAGCGACACGATCCCGATAATATCGCCCGGACCGACGCTCCCGCCGCCGGGCCGGCGCTGCCCGCTGCCCCAGCCGCCTGTGCCCAGGAACGCGAAGGAGCACAGCGAGACCATGCCCAGCAGCGCGGTGGCAAGGGTCATGTAGCGCGCGTCTTCGTTGCGGATGTGGGCGACCTCGTGCCCGATCACCCCCTGCAGTTCATCCCGGTTGAGGCGCATGAGCAGACCGGTGGTCACGGCGATGGCGGAGTCTTCGGGAGTTCCCACGGAAAAGGAGTTGGGCGCGTCGCAGTCTATGATGTACACCTTCGGCGGCTTCGGCAGCCCGGCGGCGAGGGTCATCTCGGCGACGATATCGAAGAGGATGGGCGACTCAGCCTGTTCGATCTCGTGCGCGCCGGCGCTCTGCAGGAGCAGTCCCGATCCCCAATACCACGCCAGGGGCGCCGCGACGAGCGCCAGTAACGCAGTGCAGGCCAGTCCGATGAACTCCGACCGGGGTATGTAGGCCGCGAAGGGGTCCGCAGTTCCCCACGCCCGCAGCGCAGCAGCCGTCCTCTCCCTCTTCCACTGGTAAGCGGTGCCGCCGGCGTACCCAATCGCCAGCAGCATGATGACGAATAGCAATATGAGCGTCGCCGACCGCCGGCGGTTGGCGCGGATTTCTTCCCACATGGCTCACTCGCTGCCGCGGATCTCAACCGGTCGAAGGATGCTCTTTTTGCCGCTGCCGTTCCAACTGCGCGAAGAATCGGCCCAGGGCATCGTCCTGCGCCGCGCCGAAAATCTCGATCAGATTCCTCAATTCCCCGCGGTCGAACCACAGGCCGTGCCGCTGCCGGCAGCGGTCCGCGCCGGCCGGGGCGAGTTCCGGCGGCGAGTGCCGCGACATGGGCTTCCGGCAGACCGGGCAGCGGCGCTTGCGGTCCGGCTTGCCCGCGCCGGCCGACGCCGCATCGAGCGCGGCCCGCAGGCCGGCTTCCAAAGTCCCCGCCCGTGCGCCGATCAGTGCGGCCTCGCCGGAATCCAGCCAGGCGCCGCCGCACTCGCGGCAGTAATCAATCTCGATCTGCGCGAACTCGAGCGTCAGCATCTGCGTGCTGCACACCGGACAAAGCATGGTCATCCACCGCGCTGAACCCCTGTCGCGGACATCATAGCACGCATCGAGGCGTTTTCAAGGAGCGGGCGGCTGAACGGGCGCATGGCGCACGGCGCGTTGGATTTCTCCAGGCGGCGGTGCGCCGGCCGAAAAAATCTGGAATCCGGGGCCGAACCGTAGTATACTGTCGCGCGGGCGGGAATAGGCTCGGTTGCGAACGAGGGGTTCGGCAATCGAAAGGGATTGCGATGGCCTGTGCGGCGATCGCTGTGGCAGTGCTGTTCATGTCGCTGCTGGACCGGCTTCTCGGGCGCAGCGACGCCAAGGCCGTGCGACGCGACAACGAGAAGATATGGTTCCTCGTGCGGGCCGCCGGCGAGGGCGATCTCCATTCCGTGACTTCCCTTCTCAGTCACGGGGCGGATATCAACGGCCGCGTCGCCGATGGCAACACGGCGCTGTGCGCGGCGGCCGGGCGCGGCCGGAAAGCGGTCGTCCGGCTGCTCCTCGAAAAAGGCGCCGATGTCAATGCGGCCAACAATGCCCGGTGGACTCCGCTGCAGTTGGCGATTTCGCGCGGGGGTTACGATGTTGCGGATTTGCTGCTGGCCGGCGGCGCGGACACCCGCGCGGCGCTGAGCGACGGCTGGACGGCGCTCCACATCGCCTGCAAGCAAGGCGAGATGGGCGTGCTGAAGAGGTTGCTGCACTACGGCGGCGACATGAACGCGGCGGACGGCAAGGGCCAGACTCCGCTGAGCCTGGCGGAGGAATTCGGCCACAACGACATCGTGATATTCCTCAGGGAACGAGGGGCGAAGTGACGGTTTGTAGTGGCGCCGTAAGGCGCTGCTTCGTATGCCCTTACGGGCACACTACGAGCGGCTACGTCAGCAGCAGCATTTTCTCGCGCGGGGCGGACCGGATGAACGCGTAGCATTGCAGGGTGCGGCTTGCGGGCGCGGTGATGTGTTCGCCCTCGACTTCGAAACGGACCGAGACGGTCAGCTTCATGGGCACGCAGGCCGCCTCGCCGAGGCTCTCGCGCCCGCCGAAAAACTCGTGCCTTTCCAGTTTGATGAAGCGCGACGCATCGTGTGGAACGACATCGTCGCACGTGGATTCCGGCGCCTGAAGCGTCATCGGAGCGGCGCCCGGCGAATCAATCCCGACCTGCTCGAAGGCGTAACTCTTCAGCCGGATGTCGCATCCGGTGGCGTTCTCCAGCTTCACTTCGCCGGAGAGGAAGGCGCGCCCGTCGGGCTTCTCGAAGTCAATGATCAGCCCGTGGCCGCCGATCTCCAGCCGGACCAACTGCACGATCTTCGCGTCGAGGTCGTGCAGGGCCGGCGCGATGGTCCAGAGGAGGTAAGCGCAGAGCGCGAGCGAGAGCACCAGCGCGAAGAGGGCGGTGGGAGAATGGAGGATCGCCGCGGCGAAGCCGGTCACGAGTACGATGATCGCGCACAGGGAGGCCAGTTTCGCCAAAGTCTTGCTCTCGGTAAACGCGCCCAGGACATGGCGCGCGACGAGCAATCTTTTCGTCAATGTCACAATCGGTCCCTCCGAGCCGGCGCACGGCGCCTCGGGAAGCCTTTTTATCGGTAAATGCGTTTGCAGTCAAGTCGGATTCGGCCGCAACGTCTGCGACAACGACACGAGCTATCACCACAACGACACAACGGGCACAACGAACACCACGCAACGAACAGCAGGAACAGCGGATTGCAGCAACAGCAGTTCCATAGTGCTCACAGTGTCGTCGTGGTGAATGCGTGTGTCAATCTTCGATCAGCCGCGCCTCCTCGAGCTGGCGCAGGACGTCCTGGACCGTCTCGGCCAGAATCGGCTCGCCGAAGCGCGCGGCGTACTCGGCGCGGATTTCGTCGAGGGTGTGTTCTCCGTCGAAGAGCGCCGCGATCATGAACGCGCGCGGCGGAAGGAGGACGGTTTTCTTCGAAGCGCCCGAGCCGTCGCGCAGGCAGACGAGCCGCTCGCCGCCGGAGCTGAACGGGATCGCCTTGATCGGCCGAAGTTTCGGCTTGTCGTTCATTAATTCCTTTTCACAACGCGGCCGCAAGGCGCCGCTGCGCCGAGGAGAGGCTGCAGCGGGCAGCGGCCGCAGCGCGGTTTCGCGCGGCAGAATTCCTTGCCGAGGCGCACGATCAGCGCGTGATACTCGTTGTAAAGTCGCCGCGACGGAGGCAGGTTGCGCTCGAAGAGCGACTGGATCTCCGCGTACGTCGCGCGCGGCGCGATCAGCCCGTGACGCGCGAGGAACCGGCGCGTGTACGCGTCCACGACGAACTTTCTGCGGCGGAGCGCGTAGAGCAGGATCGAGTCGGCCGTCTCCGGGCCGATGCCGTGGACGCCGAGAAGTTCGCGCCGCAGCCGCTCCGTGCGCACCCGCCCGTTTCCCGCCCGCAGGGGGCTGCGCCGCAGCCAGAGTGCGAACTCGCGCAGCCGTTTCGCCTTGACGCGGAAGCAGCCGGAAGGGCGAATGAGTTCGGCGAGCCGGGCCGGCGGCAGTTCCGCCAGGCGGCGCGGGTCCAGGACGCCGGCGGCCTTGAGGTTCGCGATTGCGCGTTCGGCGTTGCCCCAGTTCGTGTTCTGCGTGAGGATCGCCCCGACCATCATCTCGAACGCCGTGTCGCCCGGCCACCAGTGCTGCGGGCCGAACGCGGAGTGCAAGGTGCAGAATGCGGAATGCAGCATGGAATTCGGCTCGGGCTTCGCACGGCCTGTTTCAACTCTGCGCTCTGCACTCCGCATTCTTCACTCATCCGCCCACAACCGTCCGCCGCAGCCGCGAGAGATCGGTCAAGTGCTGGCGCTCCTCATTGATGACGGCCTCGACGATGTCGGTGTGCACCGGCGGCAGCGTCGGCTTGATCTCGCAGAGGAAGATGAACGTGTCCTTTTCGAGGCGGATCGCCAGGTCAATCGCCTCGGCATCGCTGCGCGCGGCGCCGGCGCGGCGGGCCGCCTCGGCGGGGTTCGGGAAGGCGCGGCTCTCGACGAGCGCATTGAGAAACGCCTCGTACTGGCCGGTGTATTCCTCCTGCGGCGCGTACTCGCCGAGGTCGCTGAGCATCTTGCGGAACCGCTGCGCGTGCATCTCTTCCTGCTGGCCGATCGCGATGCACTCCGACTGCACGTCCGGCCGCCGCGTCGCCGAGGCGAGCGAATGGTAGAACGCTACGCCGGTTTCCTCGTCCATGATCGCGATCCTCAGCACCTCGCGCGTATCGAAGATGGACATTCGCCGCCTCCTGTCGAATGCATGCCCGCGGAACGGCCCCATGACCTGATGGTAGTCTTTGGCCGCGGTCAATTCAAGTGGCGCCGGCGCGGCGTCCCGCATTCATACTTGACGTTCGCGCCGGGCACTGCTAGAATCGCACACCGAGTCCAGTAAGCTGCATCTCACTAATCCTCTTCAAATCGGGTTCCTCCTTATGGCCGGCGGCGGCGAACTGTCCTGGCGTGACCAGTTGACGAAAGTGCGCGACCATGTGGTCGAGCAGGAGAAACGGCGCGAGATCGAGAAGCGCCTCGAGCAGGAGCGGAACGAGGAAGCGCTCGGCCGTCGCCTGAAGGGAGATACGCCCGAGGCGCTCGCGACGCGGTTCGGCGAGATCCGCCGCGCGTTCGACCGCGACGCGCGCAAATGCTACCCGCTGCCGCAACTGGAGTCGGCGCTCACGGCGCTGACCGATTTCGGCGACCTGCTGCGATTCTACAACGATTGCATGAAGCAGTTCCCGAAGGTCTTCACCGCCGCGCATAAGACCGGCATCCCCGCGATGCTCGGGGAACTGGCCGATGTCCAGCAGGGACTCGACCGCCAGCTCGGCCATTGGCGCGAGGTGAAGGCGGCGCTCGACCGCGTGCAATTCCGCCCGCGCAAGCCGAGCGACGACGCGCCGCTCGTTGCGCTGGCCAAGGCGTTCAGCGACCGAGCGCACAAGGTCAGCCTCAGTCTGCCCAACGACTACTTCTCGCGCGAGAGCGCGAACTTCTGGGTGGTGGAACTCGACGGCAAGCCGATCGGCTACGTGAAATACGTCCCGGCGGACCAGGCGCTGAACTTCGCCGTCGAGCCGGGCGACAAGGCCAACTTCAGCCGGTTCATCCGCGCGCTCCTCTGGAAATTCTGCTCGCAGGGCCCGCTGCCGCAGCCGCTGCCGCACGCGCGCGTGCGCATCGCGTTCGTGCGCGAGGTCAAATTCTTCACCGACATGGGCTTCGTCCGTGCCGAGGTTAAAGGGCCGTCCGATTGGATTTACCAGCGTGAGATCAACTGAGAAGTTGATGGTGCCCCTCTTGCCGCGCCTGGCAGCAAGGTCTTGAAGCTAGTGGGAGTCCGCGCGGGATGACCTGGTCCTTATCTCTGATCCTGGCGGCTCTCTTCGCAGTTCTCTTCCTCTTCGGCCAGCAACTGGGAGGGCATGGGCCAAAGGCCGCCTTCGTGGGCCTGGTCGTCTGCATTCCGTTCATCCTTCTCCCGGCGGCGCTGGTCTACTGGCCGAGCGTGGGTTACGTCGCCGCGACCACCGGACCCTGGGGACAGATTTATACATGGTGGCCGGCGTTTTTCGCCTTTCTGATGCTCGGCATTGCCTCTTCCGCATCCATCGCGCGAAAGCCCCGCGTGGCTTTTATCACCTGCACGGCGGTTTACGCCCTCATTACTTTTTATCGGCTCTTCGCCATCCACGGCATGGACCTGGCGCCGCTCGAGCACAAAGTGGGCGCAGACGGCATCTGCCGCCAGACCACCGGCTGGACGTGTGGACCGGCGTGCGCGGTGACGCTCCTCTCGCACTTCCGCGTTTCCGCCACCGAGGGCGAAATGGCGCGGCTTTCGCTGGCGGATCCGCTGCGGGGCGTGGACGACGTCCAACTGGCGTTGGCCATCCGCGAGAAGGCGTTGCCCGCAGGATACGACGTCACCGTCGCCGAGTCGAACTGGCAGAACCTCCGGTCGAGCCAGCTTCCCGTCATCGTCGTCTTCAATCTGTCCACTCATCTGGATCATTACGCCGTCGTCTTGAGTGCGAACGAGGATTACGTCATGCTGGCGGACCCGCTGAGCGGAGCGCGCCGGATACCGCGCGAAGAGTTCCTGGTCAAGTGGCGAAACATAGTGATCGCTCTTCAGCGGGTGGCCAGGTAAGCAGACCGGGATGGATCGGGGCAACCTGCTTATCGCGCGGCGGGTCAAGCGCCGCCGAATTCTCTCACCAGCCCGGGAGCGGAAGCGTCGGTGATGCCCTCGCCGCTCAGCGCCAGGTAAAATCCCTTTCCGCCATGCCGCCGGACGATCTTCCTGGCTTCTTCCGGCGTGACGTAAACCTGGACCAGCTTCCCGGCTGAGCGAATCCGGTCCAGCACTTCGGGCCATTCGGACGGCGGAGGCTTGCCGGCGCCCGGTATCCACTGAATGCCGTGAAGATTCGGGATGGAGAGCAACTGGTCCAGGTGCGGCAGCTCGCCGACGCCGTCCAGGTGATAGAACGAATACTCCAGACGGTCGCAGCAGGCCTTCAGGTCGGGCAGGACGAAATCCTTGAACATGGTCGGCGAGATCATGTAGCTGAAATCGGACTGAAGCATGTACGTCGGCCCGGGCGCCCAGGTCGGGGCCCATGGAACGCACCCGGCGCAGTGCGGCTGGATGAGCGCGTAAAGTTCGTCGAACACCTCCAGCCACATGCGGGTGATTTCCCGGCAGCAGCGGCGCACCTCGGCGGACTGCTCGGTCACGTCCATGAGCAACTCATCGGTCCTTCGAAGCGACGCCAGGATATCGAGGTTGCCGCCGACGTCCGCGATGCTGATCTGGATCCGGCCGCCCAGGCGCCGGGCGAGGACCTCCGTCACATGCCGCACGCGGCGCCACCAGAGGTTCTTCCGGTCGAGCGCGATGCGGATATCGGCCACCGGCGATGGCGATGCCGGCTCGAACCAGACCGTATCCGGCGCGGCGCGCAGCAACGCACCCGCGAACGCCGCCGCCGTGCCGGGACCGTAGTTGATGAAGAAGTGCGGGAACGCGTCCCCATAGAACCGCCAGTGCAAGAACTTCTCCTCCACGGCCGAAACCAGTTCGTCGTCGGACATGTCCTGCGGCCAGTTCGTCAGGAACGATGAGAGCTTCCAGACCTCGGGGTCGGCCACGCTCGCGTTCACCAGCGGCCGGTCCAGCTCGCCGCGCCACCACGCCGCATAGTTTTGCCGAAGCGTTTCCCATTCCCGGGGCGAGAAGCCTGATTTCAGGTCGCTCATCGTCTGTTCCTCGCTTCCATGCCGCTTAAAATCGGGATAGCAGGACGACTGCGCGGAGAGTCAGCGCGTCCGGCTGATCGCTTGCAGCGCCTGCTCGATCCGGCGCAGGTCGGCCTCGGCGAGCGGGCGCGCGCCGTAGCGGACGCGGCAGAACCGGTCGGTGATCGCGGCGACTTCCGCGGCGGCCGGCCATTGCCGCGCGGCGAGCGCCGCGCTGAATTCCCATGGCGTCTGCGCGCCCGCGCGCCGGAATCCGCGCCGCCCGAGCAGCCGCTCCATGCGGGCGTAATACTTGAACCGGTTCGGCGCCGGCCGCTCCCGTTTCCGCAAGATGGCGATGCCGCGCGCAATCGCCCACACCAGCCCGATGACGAGCAGCACCATGGCAATCCAGCGGATTGCGATGAGGATTACGTAAAGCGGGCCGGTCAGTTCGGACGTCTGGAACTTGGACGCGCCCAGCCCTATGCCGAAGTGCCTGAGCGGGCCGCTCGTCGTCCACTGTTCGGTGAGACTGACGATTCTCCGCAGCCAGTTGTACGGGCTGGACTGGCTGAAGGAGTCGAAGTTGAGGACGTACGCGACCCACAGCGAGTCTATCCAGTCGTAGATATTGTTCCCGATCCGCCGGGCGAGCATGGGGCTGGGCGTGGCGGCGTCGCGCGAGGCGGCGGTCGGATCGAGCGTGCGCCAGCCGTACGGCCGCAGGTACGCCTCGACCCAGGAGTGCGCGTGCTGCTGCCGGACGATGTACGCTTCGGAGATCGGGTTCCATTCGCTGACTTTGAATCCGTTGACCAGCCGCGCCGGCACGTTGACCTCGCGCAGCAGCACGACCATGCTCGAGGCGAAGTATTCGCAGTGGCCGCGCTTGAGGTTGAAGAGGAAGTCCTCGACCGGCTCCACGCCGGCGGTCGGCTTCAACTCGGTGGTGTAGCTGAAGCGGCCGGAGTCGGAGAGGTACTCGAGGATGCGCTCGGCCTTCTCGTAGTCGGTCCGGAGCGACTGCGGCGCGATCTCCTGGGCGAGGGCGCGGATCTTCGGCGAGAGTTCGCTCGGCAGCGCCAGGTACGGGCGCAGGAATTCCTCCGGCAGCGCGTGCGCCGGCGGCGTCGGCGGCGGGGCCGCGTCGAAGAGACGCGAGGTGACGCTGTAGCTGAGCGGCGTGCGGCGGTAGGGGATGCCGTTCTCAAGAACGTACGTGCGCGCGTTGACGCCGACCGGGAACCGCTTGGGCGAGCTGAAGCTCTCCGGCGCGAACGGCGCGAAGAGGAGCGGCGTGTCGAGCGGCTCGATCGAGATGTCGCAGGTGATCTCGCGGTACGGCTCCTCGTCGTAGCCGGGGAAACTCGCCTCGTAAATGAAGTCGAAGCGCGGAGACCGGGCGGCGGATTCCCAGTACCACCGGCCGGCGCGCCGCGAGGCGACCTGCCAGGACCAGGCATCCTCCTCCCGGACGTAGGTGTCGAGCGGCAGCCCGCGCAGCAGCAGCGACGGGAGCTGAATGGCTTCGCCGGTCTTCGGGTCGCGGATGGAGACATGCATGACCGGCGTGGGGTCCTCCTGAATCTGGCCGACGGCGCCGAGCCGGACGGTGTTCGAGAAGCCGCTGGTCGGCTGCTGCCCCATGCGGAGGATCGCCGGCGCGATCGTGCCGGTGGCGGAGGTCCGCGGCATGACGATGAAGAGCACCGCGACGGCGATCAGCACCAGCGCCGTGGCCACCAGCGCGCCCAGGTAGAATCGGCCGTTGATCCGCGGCGGCGCGCTCGCCTTCAACGCCGCGAACTCCACGCCGGCCGCGAGCGCTTCCCTCGCGGCGTGAGACATCGCCAGCGCGCAGATCGCCAGGAACGCGTACGCGATGAAGAAGAACCCGTACGCGAGCCCCGGCATTTGCAGCCCGGCCGTGCCCATAAGGATGAGCGTGACCAGGTACATCCAGAAGTAGTCGTGTCCCTTTCGCTTGCGGCAGAGCGTGACCCACTGGAAAACGATGAGGAAGTCGCCGACGGGCGCGATGCCGACGTCCGTCATGCGGTAGCCGCCCGTGGTGGCGCTGGAGATGCCGCGCCACATGAGCGCGACGAACGCGACCACGCAGATGACCGTGCCGACCGTGTCGCTCAGCAGCAGCGGCCGCCCGGCCTTTTCGCGCCGCCAGACGACGACGCACACGGCGACGGTGACCAGAAAGAACGCGAATTCCTCCGCGCCCGCCTGGTGCGCGCCGACGCTGACCAGGATGAGCAGCATGTTCAGGAGCAGTGAGGCGCGGTCGAATGTCATCGTCCGGCTTCCATTGACGTTTGCGAAAACAACGGAACGCGCTCTTTCGCCACGGCGGGCACTGCGAACGTCAACACAACGGACCACCGTGCACTCACCGCGACGCTACGACGATCACGACGGAACTGTTGTCACGGCAATCCGGTGTTTTGATGTCCTTTGCGCCTCGCTCGTCGTGCTCGTTGTGCCGTCGTGGTGAACTTACGGCTCGTCGCGGTGAAGCAACGGCTCTTCGCGATGGACCACGAGCCGGAATACCTCGGAGAACGCCGCCTCGGAGACGGCGTAGATCTCCACCGGGCGGCCGGCGAAGGCGTCGCGGAGCGACTGGGCCGTCGCGGACGTCAGGCTGACGCCCATGACGCGTCCGCGGGAACTCAAGCCGGCCCGCGCGGCGAGCGGCAGCAGCGCGCCGGCCGTCGCGGCGTCCGAAGGCGTCAGCCGGGCGAGGGCTTCCATCACCCGGTCGAAACTGCCTCCGCGGCCCGGTTCTGCCGCATGGGTCTTCTCCGCGTCGTTCGCGTTCACCGTGGCGGAATACTCGCCCTCTTCGAACCTGAAAGCGCCTCGCACGGCGGCGGTCAACAGGGCCGGCTGCGGGAAGTAGCCGGCGATCGTCACGTTGCCGCCCTGGCGCATGGCGCTGCGGGCGACCTCGGCGGCGAAGCTCACCGCCAGCTCCAGGGACTTTTCACTCTCGGACACCGCGCCGGGATCCTTCTTCGCGCTCGAGGCCGCCGGGATGCGCGAATCGAGCAGGATCAGCGTGGGCGCGAAACGCTCGCGCTCGATCTCGCGCACGTGCAGCTCGCCGCGGTGGGCCGAGGCGCGCCAGTGCACGTGGCGCAGGCTGTCGCCGGGGTGGTATTCGCGCAGCGAACGAAAGTCTTCGGCGAGGTGCCCGGTGATGCTCTGGACCCCGGCGCGCGCGGCGACCGGCTTGCCGGCCGAAGCGGGGGGACGCGCGAGCAGCCCGCGCGCGGGATAGACCAGCAGTTCGCCGCCGGCGGCCAGCCGCGCGCCGGACTCGGCCAGGCCGAACGGGAACCCGCTGCGCCACTCGATCGGCGGCATCGGGTGCGCGCCGCGCCGCAGCGGAGCGCCGAGGCACGGAATCCGGACCGTGCCCTTCGGCGGGATGCCCACAACCAGTTTTCCCCTGGATCCCGGGCCGCCGAGCGGATCGAGGATGCGCACCAGCCGCGCCGCGCTGCGCCGCCGGCTGGTGATGACCAGCGTGTACTCGAACGGCTCGCCGGCGTACGGCGGGTCGAGGACCTCGCGGCGGCAGTCCATGCCGCGCCCGCTCCACAGCGGCGCGATGACGCCGACGAAGAAGATGGTGATCGCCAGGCAGGCGAGCAGATAGGTGACGTTCAGCCCGGAGTTGATCGCGCCGAGCGTCAATAGGATGCTCGTCGGCAGCAGCGCCCAACCGGCGGCCGTGATGCGGAAGGTGAAATGGCGGGGACGACGACGGACGATGGACGAGAGACGATGGACGATGGATGGGCTTCGGCCAACGTCGGCCGTCCGTCGTCCGCCGTCCATCATCCGTCGTCTATCATCCATCGTCTCTCGTCCATCGTCGCGGTTGCGACTGGTGCTTCCTTGCGGAAATAGGACGCCTATTTCCGCAAGGAAGCATGACCGCAATAAGCCGCGTCATTATACCGAGTTATACGTTCTGTTAGGCCGTGTTTAGTTGCGCAAATTGGTACGCCAATTTGCGCAACTAAACACTAGACCGGCACGGGGACGGAGCCCAGGATCTCGTCGAGTATCCGCGCGGCGTGTCCGTTGGGGCCGCGGTCGGTGCTGCCGCGGCAGACGAGCCGATGGAGGAAGACCGGCTTGCACATCAGCTTCACGTCGTCGGGCAGCACGTAGTCGCGGCCCTCGATCATCGCGCGCGCCTGGACTCCGCGGTAGAGCGCCAGGCTGCCGCGCGGGCTGATGCCGATGTCCACGCCGGCCGCCTGCCGGGTGCGCTCGACGATCTGCAGGATGTACTCCGCGATCGAGGCGTCCATGCGCACCTGGCCGGCCGCCGCCTGCAAGTCGAGCACCTCGCGCACGGTCAGCACCGGCGTCAGCCGGTCCACCGACTCCATCGTCACGTTGTCCCGGAGGATGCGCAGCTCGTCCTCACGCGGCGGGTAGCCGATGGAGAGGCGGATGAAGAAGCGGTCGAGCTCCGATTCCGGCAGCGGATAGGTGCCTTCGAACTCGAACGGGTTCTGCGTGGCCAGGACGATGAACGGCTTCGGCAACGGGTGCGTGACGCCGTCGGCGCTGATCTGGAAATCGTTCATCCCTTCGAGCAGCGCGCTCTGCGTGCGCGGGCTGGTGCGGTTGATCTCGTCGGCGAGGAGCACGTTGGCGAAGATCGGGCCGGGCTTGAAGACGAACTGCTTCGCGCCCGGATCGTACACGCTCACGCCGGTCACGTCGGAGGGCAGCAGGTCGCTGGTGTACTGGATGCGCTGGAAGTTGCAGGCGAGCGACCGCGCCAGCGCCTTCGCCAGCAGCGTTTTCCCGATGCCCGGCACGTCCTCGATCAGCACGTGGCCGCTGGAGAAGACCGCCACGAGCAGCGCTTTGACCGCTTCCGGCTTGCCGTAAAAGACGCGCTCGACGTTTTTCTGGAGCGCCTGAATGGACGCGACTTGCTCGGGAGTCATCGGTATCCTGCCAAGAAGGTTCGGCCGCTCTCCAATGGGATCATGTGAACTCGATTATACGCCGATCCCAAAGAGCGGCGCAAGAGGCTCAAATATGGTGGTAGTGTACCCTATCGTGTGTAAATTGTCGGGAGAAAGAAAAGGGCGTATCCTCCGGTTGGATTCAAGGACACTTTTGGGAGGACACGCCCGTGCAGCATGTGTTGAGAAAGACGCTGGAG
>Ga0187876_1001786_pt1 | contig 17259 bp, 17 predicted proteins | sample June2016WEW_17_4_FD_133000 | JGI IMG/M metagenome (GOLD analysis project Ga0187876, IMG submission 133000) | Peatland microbial communities from SPRUCE experiment site at the Marcell Experimental Forest, Minnesota, USA - June2016WEW_17_40 | ecosystem: Environmental > Terrestrial > Soil >...
GATGGCAGTGCAGCTCGATTCGCGACTGCACTGCACCGATGTCGCCATCCACTCAGGCTAGGAGGGCAGCAATGGCGAAGAAGCGAAAGACGAAGGCAGCGGCAAAGAAGACGGCGAAGAAAACGACAAAGCGCCGGAAGAAGAAGTAGTCAATGCCGCGATCGGTCTTCGACATCACATGAGTCGAAGATCGCGTCACACGGGCCGGCTTTCGTCGAGGGAAGATCGACGATCGCCCGAGACGGGCCGGCTCAGGTGGACGACGGAGGGCGTCGGCGGGACGGAGGTTAGAGCTTCACAATCGTTCGCATAGCATGGTGGTGAAGAGGAGGGACGGGCGATCCGGACCTCGCCGCGGCGAATTGCCCGCGGATTCTAGCTTCTGGTATCTCGCCGACGCCCTCGGTGTGTCGGTATGTCCTTTCCGACAATTTTAGCGGCGCGGCGGTACGCAACCGTAGCGCCGTTTTTTTTAAAGTCCGTTCCGTCGCCAATGCCGGGCCGGGCCGCCGATCTGTCGGCCACTCGCAAACCCTCAAGGCAGATTCCGGCTAAGATGTGGATCGCCCGGGTTTCGGCGCTGAGCCTTGTCATAGGTGGCCGAGCCATGGGCGCTGGACCGGTGCCGCTGAGAGGGCTTGCCATGACGCGCGCGCCAAGGAAATCGAAGGTGAAGCCCGCGCGTGCAGCCAAGCGGCGGACGGCGCACCGCGTCGAGCCGATCGAGCTCTATTACTGGCCGACCCCGAATGGCTGGAAGATCTCGATCATGCTCGAAGAGTGCGGCCTGCCCTATGTCGTGCGTCCCATCGACATTTCCAAAGGCGAGCAGTTCACGCCGGACTTCCTGGCCATCTCGCCGAACAACCGCATCCCGGCGATCGTCGATCCCGCCGGCCCGGGCGGGCGGCCGATCTCGGTTTTCGAGTCCGGCGCCATCCTGCAATACCTCGGCCGCAAGACCGGCAAATTCTATCCGCGCGAGGAGCGTGCGCGCGTCGCCGTCGAGGAGTGGCTGTTCTGGCAGGTCGGCGGGCTCGGCCCGATGGCCGGCCAGGCCAATCACTTCCGCCGCTACGCGCCGGAGGCGGTTGCCTACGCGATCACCCGCTACACCGACGAGGTCAACCGCCTGTTCGGCGTCATGAACACGCGGCTTGCCGGGCGCGGGTTTTTGGCGGGCCGCTACTCCATTGCCGACATGGCCTGCGTCGGTTGGGTCAGGCTCGCCGAGCGCATGGGTCAGGACCTCGCGCTTTTTCCAAATCTCCAGCGCTGGTTCGAAACGATCCGGGCGCGGCCGGCGGTCAAGCGCGCTTTTGCCATCCGCATCGAGGCGGCCGCTGCCGTCGACCTGCACGATCCCAACGTGCGCGCGGTTTTGTTCGGTCAGCGCGCGAGGTAAAGACGGCTGAACGACCGCGCGTCTCGGGTCAGTTGGTCCGCGTCCAAGTCTGCGCCTTGCAGATCAGCCCAGCAAGTACACAGCCCTTGAGTTCGGCCGTATTAGCGCCGGTCATGGTGAACGAGCCGGTATAGGTGTTGCCGTCTTCGGCGTTGTAAACCTGCCCGTCCCATTTTTCCGGCGTGCCGCTCGGCTTCATGTTGAGCACGATGGGGATGCCGAGCAACGGTCGGCTCTGCTTGCTCGCATCGACGTTATGCTTGTCGAGCTTCGGCTTGTTGGTCTCGGGGTCCAGCGGTTCCTGAATCCAAACCAGATTGCCGCAGAGCGCCCCACCGCAATTGACGATGTGGATCTTGCCTTTCTTGTCCCCCGTCAACCACGTGCCGAACGGTTCCGCGGCCAGTGTCGGCGCGGTCGTGATGAGCGCGAGCCCAATCGCCGCAGCGACGACGGCTGCCGCTATGCGAAAGATTTTCATGACCGCCCTCCTGCGCCCCGCACGATCGCGAGGCTGAAAGGATAGCCGAGGAAAGCCGCTTTGCAAGCTTGTTCCCGCTGGGAATGCCGTTCGCCGACCGCGGCAGCGCCGATATCGGCGGGCCCCGCTTGCTTAACGCCGCGTTGCCGGCCTCGCGCGACCGCTCGATCCGCAGTTCAGCTTTGATTCATCGCTTTGATTAAACCACCGTTCAAATGTTCTGAGGATTATCGCCATGTCGGCCTCGGGGAAAAAGAGCCGGCGAATACGCGAAAGCGAACAGGGACAAATCATAGACAGAGGAGTGGATGATGGCTCGTTATGAAATTCTCGACAGCAATGCGGCGCCGCTCGGCGAAGGCCCCGCCGCCGGCGATATGCTGTTCGAACTCGGCATGATGTATTCGGTCGGCCGCGACGTGCCGGTGGATCTCGTCTCCGCGCACAAATGGTTCAATCTCGCGGCGATGAAAGGCAACAGCGAAGCGATCCGCCTGCGGCGCGAGCTCGCCGACCAGATGTCGGAAGGTGAGATTGCCGCCGCTCAGCGCGCCGCGCGCGCTTGGCTCCGGGGAACCCATGCAGCGGCAGCACCGGCCATGGCCGCCTGAGGCCTGCGGGCAAGCCCGCGATGGCGCCGCCAAACCCTTGCCTGCCGGCCGTGTAGCGGGCTAGTCATATCGGCGGACCGGAGAGGTGGCCGAGTGGCTGAAGGCGGCGGTTTGCTAAACCGTTATACGGTCTAAAGCCGTATCAAGGGTTCGAATCCCTTCCTCTCCGCCATCATACTCCTACCAAGCGCCTGATTTGACTCATTATTTTGTTTGATCGCCTTCCGTCTATCTACGTCCCTATCCCCGACCACGATGCGATGAGTGACGTTTTGACGCGCCTTTGCGCGCGTCCGGATTGAGGTTCAAGGCTCGGCGTGAGGCGTGTGATCGTGCGCAAGAATCAGCGCACCGGGCAAGACTTGGCCGAACCAGGGGAAGCACCGCGGCCTAACTCGCCCGCAAACAAGCCCGCCGCTTTCGGCGCTTGCCATCCTTGCGCCTGCCGGCTTCAATACGCAGACCGTACCGCTGCCTGAGAGCGCGTCCGGGGCGCCGCTTGGCTTGATTGCTGAGCGGCGCCGCTACTTTGTGCGCGGTGATTCGGCGCTGCCTCTCGCCGACACTTGGCAGCAACAATGCTGATTGGCACAGGGCCAAGGGCGGCCGTTTTGTCGCGTCCTGTTGTGTTTCGCTTTGACGCCTGCGGCCGGCGTCACTCTATTTGCTCAGCATTTCGCTGAGCGTTGTCGTCAATTGAGACTTTCCTTATTTTTCAATGACTTAGGCGATATTTCCCTTGACTTGATGGGGCCATAAGCCTACGAATTTTGAACGGGCCTAAAACCCGAATGCTAGTGCCGATAGCCGTCCCGGAAGTCGGCAATCAACTGTGAAACAAGACCGGCGGCCGCGCGCCATGTCCAAGGCGCAAAGCCCAAAAGTGCGCGGGAGCAACACTAGCTGCTCTTTTAGCCACCGGTCGCTAACGTCGCCCTAAAAGCGAAGGAGCTAGTGTCATGGCATATCGTTTCGACATCTTCCAATCTAAAGCTAAAGGTATGGTTTTGGTCGACGCGCTGATCCCGCAATGGGTCGCCGATAGGATGCTTGACCAGCCAACAGCGGCGCCAGGTCGGTTCGACCTCTTCCAATCCAAAGTTAAAGGCATGGTCTCGGTCGACGCGCTCATTCCGCCACAGGTCGCCGATAGGATGCTCGCGCTTCTCGCTACCGTCTGACAAGCCACTGGCGTCGTGAAGCCCTCGCGCCGTTCGCGCGGGGGTTTTCATTTGAAGCGCGAGGCGGATGCGATGGCGCACGCGACAGCGGCAAGCCGGCGCCGAGCCGCGGCACCCTCGACCCTCCCGCGGCGCGCGGAGGGTCGCGGACCCTGGCGGGGAGGGCCGCCCGCCGAGACCGCGAGGTCGCCAAGTCGCCTGACTAAAATTCCAAATCTCGAAACCTTTCGGGGATCCCTCTCGCGTTGGTAGTGTCTCAGTTTGAATTTTGAGGGCCTAGCGAACTACTCGTTCGCGCCCTACTATGGGTTCATGGCGAACCCCTTACCACTTGGTCTGCCGCTCGGCTTTTGGCAAGATTACCGCAAGCGGTACGAAACCGAAATCCTGCAACTCGAAAAGGAATTAGCCCCGCTGGAAAGCGGGGAGATGCGGCTACGGTCGGGTGGGACGGACGGCATAATGCGCGACGTCACCTCGCATTGGATTGGTCACCTACGCAAGACTATAAAGAATTATCAGGCGATAGTAGACGCGGTGAAAAGGGGAGAATTGCGTTAAATTACGCGAAGCAGCACAAAAGCCTGAGATGGCTTTTAGCGGCGATGGTTGCGAGGTTGAACGATACGCTATGGTCGATGACCGATCTAGCCGAAATGATCGACGGGAGCCTGCCGAAGCCCGGACTGCGCAGCCGATACAAAAAACAGATCGCCTAACTCGTATGGGGCAATGGACTATCGATCTATTTCTTCGCAATCCGGTCGCGTGGTTTCTTCTCGCGCTGCTCCTCCTGGCCGAGTACTGGAACTACGAAAAAGGCGTGGAGCTTGACGCGGTTTGTGAAGCTGTCCCTTTTGCCGACGTCCTTCCATACAAGCCCAAAACGGACCTCGAAAGGGCGCAGCTAATTTGCGACGAGCGACGGACCGTCCCCGACATGCCGGATGAATAAATTCAAACTAAGACACTACCCTCGCGTTCATGGCGCTGCCGGCGGGTGCATCAGGTGATATAATCCGTTTATTCGCCGCAGCCTGTTTCGGACGTCGCGGACCCGGCATCTCGATCGTGAGAATCAACCGTGAGCGACGCCTACAGTTTCGACAACGATGCGGCCGCGCCTACCGATGTGCAGAGGCGACTGCTGCTTCTGCGGCAAATGCGGATGGCGGCTAACGGCACCCCTGGCCAAACCGTGAGCGCGCCAGCGCCTCCGAGCATTCCGGATGTCGCACCGGCAGCGGTGCCAGTGGTGCAGGCCCCGGCCGCCGACGGTATGCTGCAAGCAATTCGTGACGCGAACTCCGCGCCGTCCGCCGCGGTGGCGCCCGATCAATCATCGCCGGGACAGGTGCCAGCGCAGCCGGTGGCGCCGCAGCCCGCAGCCGGCGGCGGAATGCTGCAAGCTCTCCGGGACTCCCTCCACGCCAAAATCGACAAGACTGCGGATGCTCCTAGCTGGGTCTTCGATGAGAACGGAAATACCTCTGGTTTGCTTGGTCACATCGTCAACGCGGAGAAGGTGTTGGCCAGTTATGCACCGGGGCCGGCCGGCGATATGGCCGCCAACATCACAGATACGGTGGCGAGCAAGCAGGGACTGAAAGACGCGCTGCACGCGGGCGTCAATACCGCGCTTGACCCTGCCACCACCTCGCGAGCGATTAACAGCGTCGGCCACGGTGTGCAGCAGGGGCTCTCCGGCTTCAATGAGGGGCTTGGGAATGTAGTTTTTGCGCCGGCTGATTTGCTGGATCGCGGAACGGACTATGTTGCCGGCAAACTTGCCGCCGCTTTCGGGGCAACTCCGCCTGTGGTGCAGAGAACGCACGACTATTACAATCGCGCATTCGTGGATCCCGCCGGGCAACCGGAGACAAAGCTTGAGCAGCGGATACGGGGCACGGCCCGATCCTTCGGCACCGATCTGCCCGCCTTGTTGGTCGGCGGGGGACTGGCAGCGGCGGGAGCTCGATCGGGCGTGACGCTGGCCGAGCAGGAGGCGCCAGGTCTGCTCGAGGGAGTCCGCGCGCCACTCACGAAACTCAAGGACTACATCGGTGAAAACGGCAAGGTCACAAAAGAGAACGTCGACGCCGCTATGGGGTTTCTCGCGAACAAACTCAAAGGTATGGTTCCGAACTATATCAACGCCATGCACCCGACCAACATTGCGAACGCCGTGCGGGCGCCAAACCTGCAGGGCGCGGCCGATAGGGTGTTAGAACGAGTGGCCGCGCATCCTTATCTAACCACCTACGGAGATGTGACGCGATCCTGGCGTAGCGAGAAGAAGCGCGAAGCGCAGGCGGCAGCGCAGCAAGGGCAGCCTGTGAACTAATCCAAGCAAGGCGATTGTGCCGCGATGCGGCTACTTGGGAGCGGCGTGCGACGACGGCGTGACGCTAACAGGGATTTTTGTGCTTAAGAAGGCAGAAGGAACGATGCAACTCTTCTGCAATCAGCTCAAACTCACGTAACTTAGGATTTTCAAAAAGCCTTTTACACGTCTCGCTGTATTTTACGATCAGGATAGAGAGGTTGCCGCAGTCGTTTCCGACTTCCTTCATCATTGAATCCATAGAAAGCTTTGCTTCCGCATCAACGGCCTCAGACTTCAGCTTAGCTTTTGCCGAGATTTCGACGGCTCTATCGAGCATTGTGCGTCCCACCGTCATTGCCCGCTCGACCCCCTCGGCGAGCCTTTTGTCATTCTCCCGCTCCGCCCCCAGCTCCAGGCATATACCCACGATGTCATAGAATTCCGAGCAGTCAATGTGCTCGACCGATAACTGCCTCCACGCAGCGTATTCCTCCAGCGACGGTTCCTGCGCGCAGGCGAACGAACAGAGCGCGGCTGATGTGACAGCACCGATGAGTGTTGCCCACACCGGCATGCGTCTCCGCGATAGCACAAGCATATGTGGTGCGCGCAGCAGATAAGGCAAAGCGTGCCACAGGAAGTAGATCAAGAGGATGTCGATCGGCAGAAACAGAATCCACCACATTTGCGCGTCCTCCCCGCTGGCCAGAACGTCTGCCGTGTTGTGCGTACGACAGGCTAGTCGAAGCGAACCGGAACGCCGGCGCGCTCTGCCAGGACTCGAATGATCGCGAATACGGGCGAAGACACTTCCCCGGCGGCGAGCAAGGCCATTCCTCCCGTGTCGGACTGAGAGAACAGCAGATCCCGCGGCGGAGAGTAAACAAACTCATCCAAGTGCTTCTGCCGAATTGGTATGCCGCGGCGAGTAGCTTCCCCCGCTACATCCGGAGTCAACATGACCGCGAGCATTTCCGCGGCGAGCGGACCAGGCGCGCATATATCGACCCCCACTCGTCCGCCTTTCGTCCCATAGAAGTCAACGATGCCCTTTGGATTTTTCCGACCGCGGACGGTGCGACGAGCGCGGCCCGGCTTCTTTACGCGGTGCAGAGACAGCGAACCCGCGATCCCTAAGGACGTGGCGCCAACGTCATGCTTCATCAGAGTAGCCCCCTTGTGCGCGGCATTGCCGCCCCGGTGCATGATTCGCCTTAAAGTCGTTACGTGTCAAACACGACAAAATAACAGAGAAGAAATGCAGGTGTGACGGGCGCTTGTGGCATGACGCACCCAAGATCGTGGCGTATCAAACACGACAAAATAAAAGAATAAAACTCAGGTCGTTGATTGTCCGGTGGAATTTTGTCGTCTTCTGAGACATCGCGAGCCAATGATCCGAGCGTCCCGACCTATACGGCGAGCGGAGACACTTCGACATAATCCCCTCACGGTCGGGCACCCGCTTTAGCAAAGAGGGACGCGCAAGCCTCGCCCGGGCCGAAGCTGACGCTCCACTCACGCGACACAGACATCGCAGCAAAGAGACCGGAAGCTGATTGGTCGCTGCGCAGGTGCGAGTGGGTTTTGTTTGCTCCGGTGCCGCAATTGAGCACCATCCCTTGATTCTTGCACACGAGAATTGATGCGGAATCAATGGGTTATTGCTCATACGAACCAGTGGGCTTTGAGTCGGCCCTAAGTCCAATGTGTGCGGTTTTGTTTGCTCCAGCGCTCAATTACAACCGAGTTCGAGACCCCACGCAATGTTACAGAATTGTGAATTAGCCCATTAAGTCAGGGTCTTGTACCCCAACCCGCGGCGTCTAGCTGGCGCCGAGCCTTTCTGGAGGTCCAAGGTTGACGTGGTTTTTTTGCGGTTGCGGGTAAGAGACTTGAGGGTATCCTTTCCGCACGGGCGTAGCTCCAAAGGATAGAGCGCCGCGCTGGCCGACACTGGTCGGCTTACCGACGTCCTAGTCTGATCAACCGGATAATAGGAGCGCGGAGGTTGCGGGTTCAAGTCCCGTCGCCCGGCTAAAGCACGCCGTATGCATGCAGCAGCAGCATCCCTGCGCCGGGCCGCCCCTCAATTTCTGTCGACACAAAGCCATCGATTGGCAGCTTGCAAATGACCTTTATCAAGTCAGCGGAGAGTGTTCTTATGTCTAAAAGGCTCACACGATGGCACTGGATTGTGGCGGCTCGGGCTGCGACCCAGCAGACCTTCAGATGGCTTGGTGTGATTGTCTCTGGCACCGCGGTCCTATTTGCAATTCTAAGTTATGGCGGTTTCTGCGTGGGTGCTTTCCTCGCACTACCCGATCCGGCGAAACGGTGACCGCCCAAATGAGCGGCTATATCGCAGCCCGGACGACGCTAGGGGACCTCCAGCGCAAGACGCCGTGGCTATGGGTCTATTGCGAAAAGTGTCCGCACTACTCGGCGCTCGCGTGCGCGGTCGCAGTCATCCGCTGGGGGCCTGACGCATCAAGCGACAAACTCCGGCGCTGCGCTCGCTGTACTGCCTGCGGCCACAGGGGCGCGACGATCCAGCATCCCGGATGGGGCGGCGCCGATGTCGGCTTTATGCCTTTCCCTGCGAAGAAATTCCAGTCATGCGGTAAGTGACTTGGCGTAGTGGTCGAAAAGGTCTGCACATTTAAGTTTGTTCTCGATTCGAATAAAGTGCGCTCGTTGATGGGCATTCAAACTCTGTTTGAAGGAGTTAGCTAGCTCCGCCGACACAAATTCAATATCCGAATCCGACATGCCGTAGCCGGTGCCAAAAATAGGCTTGGCTGACGTCTTACCGGGCGGTTGTAATAGTTGCATGTTCTGGCTGTGATACGCATAGCCCAAGAAGACCATTCGTTTTGCTCGGTCAATCGAGGTGGCTATCTTATTAAGGAAAGCAGCATCACCGATTTGCTCGGTGTAGGTCTTTATACCGCCAGCCAGCTTAACGTAGTCCGTGCTTGTGGCCCCGAAGGGAGTGGCGGAACTGATGAAACCGTAAGGATGGACGATGTCAAGATCGCCCATTATGTCCGACGCTTCGGCTTCATTGATTCCGTAAAGCTTTTGCAAAGCATGTAGAAGGAAGAACTCGATGCAACGGTCATAATTGAAGACGATGAAGGAGATGTGATCAAAAATCCTCCGAACATTTTCTCTAGGAACCCCCGGGGCAAGCATTTGCGTCAACTTGACAAGCCATGTGTCCGTGACATTTCCGGGATTAAAGGCTTCACGTCCACTCGTACCACCAAAATAAAGTCTGCTTCCTCTTTCCGCTTCCAAGATCGATCTTACGATTGCGGCTTTGCCGTACTGAACTACATGGAGGTTTAAACGGTGCAGATCGAGGAAGTCATCGATCGAGCGGGATAGCGCGATCCCGTCTCGTATAAGCCACCCTGCTTTCTGATATTCGTGCACGTCGTAGCGCATGCCCCCGGTGAGTTGACGGTAAATATCCATATCGCCGCTGCCAACGGGGTCAAAGCCACGCTCAAAGCGGATATCGGTTTTCTTACTAATTGTTTCAGCAAGCGCTCTTCCAGGCGGCAGACCAAACTCGGCACTCGCACCGGCTCCGACAACAAAGAGGGTCTCATGTTTGAACATGCCGGGTATCTAGCAGATTCCTTCGCTGGACCGCTATTACGATGGCAAGATATCGACCGCTTACTGCCGTCGCTTCGCAGCGCGCCCCCACGCACCCAAAGATTACGCGGCAAGCCCGCAAAGCTGGTCGCGCAACGCTTCGCCGGCCGGTGTCAGTCGGTAGAGCCACCACGGTTCAGGATTGTGCCTTGGCCCTTTGCCAACATCAGGATTGCGTACGCGCGTCACCAGGGCGTTCGCCTGCAGTGCGCGCACCAACTCACCCCTGGCGTTCAGACCGAAGCCGGCGGCGCGCGCTAGGTCGCGTCGCGGGCATTCAACCCAACTCGTAGAGCACTGCCATAAAACAAACAGCCACCACAGCGCACATAACGATAATCGCTAACAGTCGGCGTCGTCTCTCCTGTAGTTCCCACGATTGCACGCTCACCGTCATCTCTCCCGTTTTCGACCCTTCATGTTAGTGGCCTCGCGCCGCGCGATCAACGCAAGCCGAGGCAAAAATGATCCAAGGGTGCTCCTAGGTGGTCTTTTCTTTAGCGCGTAAAGAGCCCAAGCCTACAAAGTTGTTCGCGCAACGCCTCGCCCTTCGGTGTGAGCCGGTACAGCCACCACGGCTCCGGGTTGTTGCTCGGTCCTTTCCCGGCATCAGGATTGCGAGTGCGCTCGACTAGCGCGTAAGCCCGTAGTGTCCGCACCATCTCGCCCCTTGCGTTTAGACCCAAGCCAGCCCAGCGGACGATATCGCCGCGGGCATACCACTTGCCCGGCTCCATTAAGCGAATGATGCGATCGAAGCGCCGCTGTCCGATCGGGAGAGAACCGGGGCGACGGTGCGGAGACGGCGGCGGGTCTACGAGGGCAGCTAGCGCGTCCTCTGCCTTCTGTCGCGCCTCCTTAGCTTCCCGCAGCTTTTTTCGGCGCCGTGCGTGGCCGAGCAGCGCAGCCTCCGATCTCCGGAAGTTTTTATGTGCGTCGGGATGGTCTGCGACATAGCCGGACTTCATCAGGGCATCGAAGATGCTGACGGGTTCACTCAATGGCGATTGGGCGTTGCCGGCGCAGCCGCCGAACTCCCTTTGCAGGTTCGCGGCCATTGCGCGCAAGTTGGCCAAGCTGAATCGCGGGTCGTCTTCGTCGCCTTCGACGACGAGGTTTGTCGTATTTCTCCGTGAACGATGTCGCATATTTGCACCTTGGCTGATTATGCCACTTGTCAGCGGGTGCGTGGAGTTTCAGCCCCCGGAAACATGCCCCGCGCGACCCCTCGACACAGAGGCGTGCCAAAAAGATACGAGGCCGGCAAACCGGGCGCCGCCACACTCACCGCGCGACTGAGATTGCCCGGAGGGGAAAGTGTCTCCGGTGTCTCCGGAAATCGCCTAAACAGACAAATAGGGCGTGTAAAAGGGAAAAGAGGATAAAATTGATTCTGTCTTCGCGCGCGCAAGAGACAGTGGAGACAGTTTCATCCATCGCAACACATTCCCCTCGGGCCTAAACCGGAGACAGTCGGAGACACTTTCGCTCCTTTGCGACCTCCTACGCCAGTAATTCGGAGACAGTCGGAGACACTTTTGCGCCCACAGGGGGGTACCCCGACGCCTCGGACTCAGGTTCGGCCTCGACACTCCGTCGCGCACCTTCCTCGCGGATGCTGGTTTGCGCGGATGCACGGGCATCGCGTTCCGTGGCGGCCTGGGCCGTGAAGGCTTCATGGACTGCTGGATTCACAAACCATCGCGTCGGGCGGCCAGCCTGTTGTCGCATTGAACAGGGACACAGCCAGTCCTCGCTCTCCAAGGCTTGCATTATTCCGGGGAGATCGCCTCGCGCCTTGGCCGGTTTGAATGGGCTATAGTTTTTGTAAATGTCGCGCAGGGAAACCACGGATAAGCCGCGGGCCAGAATGTAGCCGCCGATCCATGCGGCGTGTTCTTCGTATTCTGACCGACCCAGCACACTTTGATGAAATACAAGAGCGTGCGGAAAGGCGAACTCCGTCAGAAAGCGCCGCGCGCGGCGTGCGGTGTCTGCCGACACGAGCGGGGGCGGATTGCTCGCAGATAAAACCCCTTCCGGGCTCGTGTGCCATTCAATGAAGTGGAAAATTAGAGCCAGGCGGCCAAATTCGTTCGGCATCTTGTCGAGCCACTGCCGCATTGCGGGCGACACCCCATGGCGTTTGATCTCGACTTGCTGGAAGTCTTCCAGCCTCAGCCGCTCGCGATCACCCTCAGGGGTGAAACGTAACACAGTGGACGGTTCGGATTGGACTATCAACGCCGCAGCCCGTTCCAGCACTTCGGCATACGTCTTGTTTGCTGCGACATCTTCACCAATGCCGTGGCGGCGCACCATGATCGGAAGGAAACGCTGCAGCATGCCGTCCTTAGCCAATCCTGAACCCAGCATCTTAATCATTGACGGCTGGATTCCGCCCAGGATGGAGATCGCAAGGTTGTCGACTCGGAGTGTGTCGTGGGATTTCCGGTCGACGGTGTAGGGTCCCCCGTCTTTGGCTTGCAGCCATAGCGGGCGATCCTTGCCGCCCTTTATGCGATACGCATCCATTCCGCCAAACAGGCCGGTCAATTCATCCGCGGAGAACAGCAACCCGTCAGGATTCTCCGAAAGGATTTCGCACAGCTTTTCGGTTGTAGCGTCGCGCACCACCTTCCGCCTCAGGGTCGGTGCCCGCGCAACGTCCAGCCAATCCTTCGGCGAATTGGACAACGGTGGTTCGGCTGTTTCGGCTTTTGCCGCAGGATCCTTTGCGCTTTTCGCGGCTTTCTGTTTGCTCGAAATCGTCCGGTCGTATTCGTGCCGGTCGGCGGCGTACTCCTTCGCCCATTTCGTCTCGAGCGAGGTAGCAGCGCGGGTCGCATATTCAACGATTGCCGATTTGTTGCTGCCAGGGTCGCCGATGAGTGCCGTCCACAGGATAGGTTTCACCCTCCAATCAGGGTCCCGCTGCCGCATCTGCATTTGATTGCCCGCTGGCACCAAGGAGCCCATTACTGTGACCAATGCGGCCGCGCAGGCCCCAGGCTCAACCCCTAGACGCTTCGCTTGGTCGCGTGCCACGCATTCGATGGCTTGCGGCACGACTCCAGCCGGCAGGTCGACGGGCTCGAAGCGCGCCGACCACAAATCGGTAGGCTCGCCCCATTCTGTTTGCTCTGCAGCGCCCGCGAGCGCCGTAGCCTTCTGTCGTGGAGCGATGTCTTCTGCGACGAATCCCGACGTGCCGTCCGGGTTATTGTCCCAAGCGCGCTGCACGGTTCGCTGATCGCCGGCGTGCTTTACCGACCGCTGATCCCACACCGCGTGAAGCTGCGCGAACTCCGTCGCCGTGAAATTTCCGGATCGCTTCAGAGCCCACGCAAGTGCAAACTCAAACTCAGAAGCCGACAGGCCTTTTTGCCAAGGCGCTGGAGTTCCCTCCCACAGCTTCGCCACCGCCGGATGTGACTTTCCGTACGCTTCGAACTTTGCGCGCAACGCCGCCGGCAACTCCTCGTAGCTATCGGCCTCTACCGCGTCCCAGTCGATCGGTGACTTTGGTCTATCGTTCGCGCTGGCCTTTTCTGGCGTCGGCGGTGCCCAAGCGGCCAACCTTTCCAGGGTGTACGTCTCACCACTGCTCTCCTCGGTAAGAACCGTCGCTAGAGCGGCGGCGCGTCCCTGGGCGGCCTTGTCGACCGTTGGAATGTTTATGGTGCCCGGTAGGCGCATGATGCGCGCAACGTCAAACACACTGTCGCCGCCGTAAGTATATGCGAGGGTGCGACCGATGCCCTCGGCGAGCGCGACATTCTTTGGCGTTGTCGGCATCATCGGCAGAAGCTGCCACCACGGCTGCAATCCGCCTCCACTGTCCACGATCACTGTCGGTGGACAAATTGGTCCATCGGCAAGCTCCAGAGCTACGTTTTCTAGGCGCGCCCGTTCCATGCGGAAGTTTTCGCCGCTTGGGTCGCCGCTCCCGTGAACGTCAACCTTCTTGGCATCGATGTCCGCGACTATCGCTCGGATGTGTCTAATGTGCTCTTTCTTCAAACGAACGTTTTTCGGCGCATCATCGCGAGCCCGATTGACCGATGTATAGACGTTGCGCTTGCCTTGCTGCTGGTCGATCCAGGCTCGCATTTCGTCGCGCTGATGAGGCAAGAACGTTGCTGCCTCAGTCTTTCCCGGCGCCTTTTCGGGGAGCGTTGGATGAATGGCGAACAGGTCATGCCGGCCGGCGGAATCGAGACCGATGAGGAGGGCCATCGCAAGGTCGGTATTTGGTTCGGGCGAGGTCATTGGATGCCTCCCGCTGCCTGACCAGAGAACACCTCGACGGAACAAACCTTCCGCTTCCAACGATTAGCTAGTGCAATCCACTCTGGCGCCCGATCTTCATTCGTTTCGATCGTCGTGAGAAAGCGCATGCCAGCGCCTAGCGACTCCGCGTCCCACCGCCACACATCCTCGGCGCGCTCGGGGAAAGGTGCCGACCACACCGCGATCTTGTCGGCTCTGTGGATCATCCACCGGAGGGTGATCTGGTGGAAGTGCTCAGGGAGCGCTGCTAGTCCGCTGCCCTCAGGGTCGCCCCGTACCAAACATCGAACCAAGGGATGGGCTGCTGCCATTTTGCGGTGCGCACGGCTCATGCCGGATCCGGGTGCCAGAAGGACCTGTGCGAGAGCTTTTGCCTGTCCGCAGATCGTTCGGAATTGCGCTCCCGATTGCGGAGGGGGCACGAGAGCGTGCAACACATCTAGGAAGATAGGTCCGTCTTGTGATATAGTTTGCATATCTCAATTCCTTAGCTCGGCGACCGCCCTCACAGCGGCGCCGAGTTTTTTGCATGCGGGCATGCCAAAACGCGGCGTTCATCCGAGCCTCTTAGGGTTTGCTATTGCTCGGTACAGCCGAGCGGTCCGCGCGGCCGGCGACGCCGCGGGCCTTCTGCCAAGGCAAGGTGATTTAGGCGGGCGATGCGGTGGCGCACGCGCCCGAAGCCGCGCGCACAGACTCACACGCGCGATCCCGCGCGGCGATGGCATCGGCGTTGAATTTTCGGATTTCGCCCAGCACCCAACGAGAGCTGTCAGCCATCCCCGGCTTCACTGGCTTTGGAAAAATGCCCAGTTTGATCTTTGCGTAGATCGAGGTCGAACCGTAGCCGGTCAGGGCCGTCACTTCTAATCGGGTGATCAACCGATCATCGGGACCGAGGCCATAGAACGACGTATCCAGCAGGCGCCGGCGGGGCGGCTTATCGGGAGCCGGGGAAGGTGAGGGCGTTTGTGTAGTCGGAATCATAGAGGGAGCCTCCTTGCGGGCGTGGGTGGCTTCCCTCCAACTTCTTCGATCTAAATGCTAAATGCTCACGGGCGGGAACCCGTCCCTAACTATCGCACATTTTCGGTCACTTTCAAACTGGTTTGCCGTTGCGGGTGAGCGGGCAACCAGAGGCCCGCATAGCCCGCTGATTTATTGATGATTCTGAAATGACCAGGCCGCGCAAATACGACAAAATCCCTCCAATCGACTGCCGAGGGAGCGGGATTTTGTCTCAGCGCCCACGTCACGCGACGGTGCGAAACGGCACCACAACGCCGGATGCCTTGCCGGCGCAGAAGTCGGCCCATGCGTCCATCAGGCGCCGGCGCTTATCGAGCGCATCCCCGCGCCGGTAAGCCCGTTCCGTCTGGTCGCCCACAATATGCGCTAGCGCGGCCTCGACGACTTCCCGCGCGAAGTCGGTGCATTCGCCTGCCCAATCGCGGAAGGTGGACCGGAAGCCGTGAACCGTGATCGTGCTGCACTCCATTCGCTTCAACACCGCAGTCAGCGCCATGTTGGAAAGCGGCCTTCGGTACAACAGGCCGGGGAATACGAAATCGTCGTCCGCTGCCCGGAGCGGTCGCACGCCTTCACAGATGGCTAAAGCCAAATCGCCCATCGGTACCCGGTGTTCACGGCCGGCTTTCATGCGACCGGCGGGGACGGTCCATGTTTTGTGCGACAGATCGAACTCGGCCGGCCTCGCGCCAATGGCTTCGCCAGTGCGCGCGGCCGTAAGGATCGTGAATTCAAGCGCGCGCGCCGCAACGCCTTGTTGCTCGGCAAGCCGCTTCATGAAGTCCGGCAGGTCGTTATAGGGCAGCGCGGCATGGTGCTGGACCTTTTTTACCTTCGACGGCTTCGGAAGGAGGCTTTCGCAGTGACCGCGCCAGCGCGCCGGGTTTTCCCCTTTGCGATAGCCGCGGGCGGTCGCCCAATCCAGAACGGCTTCGATCCGCCCGCGCACGCGACTCGCCGTCTCGTTCTTGGTCGGCCAGATTGGCTCTAGCACCTTTAGGACCAGCGTCGTGTCGACCGCCTGCACTGGCAGTTCGCCGAACACGGGACCGGCATAGGTGTCGAGGGTGCTTTTCCACTGCGCCGCATGCTTGGCATTCCGCCAGCCTACCTTTTCCGATTCGATGTAGGCGGCTGCACAATCGTTAAAGGTCATGCTGGATGCCGCCGCAAGGCGCGCCGCTGCCCGCTGCTCGTCCCGGTGCTGTATCGGGTCCACTCCTTGCGAGCGCAGCCGGCGACAATCTGCAGCCGCCTGGCGGGCGCCTGCGAGGTCGACGGCCTCAAGCGAGCCAAGCCCCATTTGACGCTCGCGGCCGTTGATCGAGTAGCGGAACATCCAGCTTTTCGTGCCCGTCGCGCTCACCTGCAAATAGAGGCCGCCGCCGTCTGGCAAAAAGCGCGGGATCGAACCCTTGGCCATCGCGTTCTGCACGGCCCTCGCAGACAGTCTCTTGAGCGTTTGCGCCATGGCCTATCCCCGATCCTATCCCCGTCCGTGAGCCGGATTGTTTTGAACGGCTACGATGGAGTTTATCAGAAAAGGGCCTAAAAGTCGCATGGGATAGCGCGCTTTTAGGACTGTATCGGTCTCAATCGGATTTGGTCTTAGCGGACTTCCTCTCCGCCACCCTCCGCCCTGACGGGCTACGGGTGGCAGGCCACCTCACCTACCGGCGGAGGGTGTCTCCCGAAGCTCCGAAGGAGCGTAGGGAGCCATGTGGTATGTTTATTTTCTAGAATTGAGAAACGGCGACACCTACGCCGGCTGGGCGAATGATCTTCGCCGAACGTTTCTCATTATCGAGCATTACTCGATTTGGGCTTCTCACGCACATTGCCCCAAGGATCGTAACTCTGCTTGGGCTGGATCCCGTCCAGGGCGGATTTGTACGCCTTCTCGTCGGCCTTCACGGTCGGGTGTTCTTCAGTTTTAGGGGGCTTTTCCATGGCGGGGAGACTCATGCCGGGGGGCCCATTCGGCCCTTGTTGGGCGTGAGCCGGCACCGCCAGCCATGCAAGTGCCACGACGGTCATCACGACGATTCTCATCGGCGCTCTCCCTCGCGCTGGCGATGTTCACGCACCGCAACAGGCGGTGCAGCGTGATCATCCGCCGCAAAGAAATAGCGCGGGTCCTGGTGGACCCGCGCTTTATATTTTAGCAACTCAGCGAAGTCGTGCCAAGCGGCGATCGTCTTAGCCGATCAGAAGGCCACGCCGACGCCGGCATACCCGACGAAGATGCTGCTGCAGTTCCCGGC
>Ga0187876_1001787_pt1 | contig 17257 bp, 11 predicted proteins | sample June2016WEW_17_4_FD_133000 | JGI IMG/M metagenome (GOLD analysis project Ga0187876, IMG submission 133000) | Peatland microbial communities from SPRUCE experiment site at the Marcell Experimental Forest, Minnesota, USA - June2016WEW_17_40 | ecosystem: Environmental > Terrestrial > Soil >...
AGCCACTTGTCCTGCAAGCTGAGAATGTCAGTCTGAATCCGCAGCATATCGCCCACCGTTAACGCCTTGCCGGGGCGGAGCAATTGAAAGATGCGCGCCGTGCGATAGGGGGGATCCCACTCGCTGGTGATGAAATAGGGGTAGCCGTCGGGCACCACGCGGCCATTGGCCGTGGCGATGAGGCCGCTCGAGGGATTATAGGAATGCGGCAGGGCCTCAAACGGAATGTAACCCGTCCAGTCGTAATCGTCTGTGCTGCCGGGCGCCGGCACAGCGCCGGTTCCTTGTTTTCGCACCGGCACCCATGCCGCGGCGTAATAACCGATGTTTCCATCCACGTCAGCGTACACAAAGTTTTGCATCGGGCCCGTATAATCGCGCAGCGCTGTCGTGAATTGCTCCCAATTCTGCGCCATGCCCATTTTGGACGCGCCGTTAAACAACGACGAAAGTGCGTGGGGCTCGAGTGCCGTCCATCGCAACGCGAGTTGACGGCCGCAATTTCCTGAAACAATCGGGCCGTGGCGCGTTACCTTGACAGTGAGCCGGTAATCCGGCTTCCCGCGGACCTTGATAATCTCGTCCCGCACCTCCGCATCCACCCAGGCGCCATTGTGGAGATATTTATTGGGTGCGCCGGGATTGAAAGTCTCGGCGTACAAGTCCTGTACATCCGGACCGGTGTTGGTCATGCCCCAGGCGATTCGCTCGTTGTGGCCGATGATCACCGCCGGCATACCCGGCAAACTGACTCCGCTCGCGTCGAGCCCCGGGCCCTTCAAGTGAATCATGTACCAAACGCTGGGAACGCTGTGGCCGAGGTGCGGATCATTGGCGAGCAGCGGCTTGCCTGACTCGGTGTGCGCGCCGCTGACCACCCAGTTGTTGCTTCCGAGCGCGGTTGTGCTCTCGTCATCCTCGGCGAGCAGCGCCGCAAGCGTGGGGTCAAGATCAGCTACTCTCCCTGCTTGGTCGAGGAGGGGGTGCGGGGGTAGTTGGACCTGGCTCGTCAGGGGCCTGAGCGGCGCGCCGGGATCAAGACAGGTCGGCGGCGGGTACACGTCTTTCCATTGGGGCGGCAACTTGCTCCCTGGAGGCAGTTCCGCTACCGGTTCATCCAGCGGCGAGTGGTCAGGGAAGAGATCCGCTGAGAGCTCCGGTCCAAGCTTCGCCCGGATACGTTCGCGCATCAAGTCCATTCCCCAAGTTGTGCTCAGGGTTTTAGCCATATTCAGCGCCACGCCCAGGGAATCGACCTCTCTCCACGGCTGAGGCTGGTAATTAAGCAGGAGGAACTCAATGGGCAGGCGACCCTGGTGGCTGGCGATGAATGCGTTAACGCCGTTAGCGTAAGCCATCAGTGGAGCCCGAGCCTCAGGGCTGAGCTCTGCCAGGGCACGCTCCGAGACTTGGCGGAAACCCAAGGTGCGGTTCTCAATGTCCATCCGCTGCGTCCTCTCGCCAAAAACCTCGGAGAGTTCTCCTTCTGCTAGCCGCCTGCTCAGGTCCATCTGCCACAGGCGGTCTTGCGCCGTCACGTAACCTTGCGCGAAAAACAGGTCCTCGAGCGACGAAGCGCGAAGGTGGGGAACGCCCCGCGCGTCGCGCAACACTTGGACCGGCGCGGAAAGACCGGCCACTTGAACCGTTCCGTCGAGTTGGGGAAGGCACACCCGGGCACGCCAGTACAACCATCCTCCCCCGCCCGCGATGATGAGCAGAAGCAGAATCAGTATGGAAATGATCAGGCGTTTGACAAGTTGCCGCATGAGTCCAAACCTCGGTTTGGTTTCAGATGTGCCATCGTACTGAAAATCCTCCGGACTGGCAAACTGCCGCTGTCGCTTCCGTCCCGCGAAGCGGGACACCACGCGTAGCCGTAGGTGAAACCTACGGAAACGGCTCTTCAACCCTCGACTCTCGACTGTCGACTCTGTAAGATGGCATCCATGAACCTGCTGAGCGCGTGCCCGGCTTTTGACTTTCGACTTTCAACGCTCGACCTTGCATTGAAGCGTCGAACGCGGTTTCTCCCTTTCCTGGCGTTGTCGCTGATCTGCGTGGCCACGCCCAGCGTTACCGCAGACCAGCGCGCGAAGCAGCGCCCCGCTCCTTCGCTGAACGCCCGCCTCGATCAAATCCTCCGCTCGAGTACTGCTTCTCGCGGCTTTTGGGGCATCGAGGTGGCAGAACTTCCGACCGGCAAGGTGCTGTTCAACCGCGACGCCCAACACCTTTTCCACCCTGCCTCGAACATGAAGTTGTTCACCACGGCGGCGGCGCTAGAGAAGCTTGGACCCAGTTTCGTCTTCCGCACTACGGTGGAAAGCGACTCCGGAGCGCCGGCCGCGGGAATCGTGCCGAGCCTTTACCTGGTGGGAAGAGGAGATCCTACCTTTTGCGGCGACGTTCTGGCGCCGCCTGCCAGCCCCAGCCAAACTGGAAATCGTACCTGCACGGCTCTCGAGGATATGGCGGCGCAGGTAAGGGCGCATGGCGTGATCGAAGTCACCGGCCCTTTGGTGGCCGACGAAAGTTATTTTGATTTCGAGCCCTATACCCACGGCTGGACGGCCGAGGATCTCGAGTGGGGCTACGGGGCGACGGTATCGGCTCTGGCATTCAATTCCAATGCGCTGCTGCTCAGAATAAAACCAGGCTTGAAAGTCGGTGACCCTGCCCAGGTTTCACTCGACCCCCTGCCGGACTATTATCAAATCAAAAACGCCCTCGTAACGACCGCGTCCGGAAGCGAGAGTCGCCTGCTAGTCGAACGCCTGCTCGATTCCACGCGCCTGGACGTTTGGGGCCGAATTCCGCTGGGCTCGGGCGAGGCTGATGAGCACGTGGCTATCGCTCATCCGGCCCAGTTGGTGGGCGAACTCTTCCGCAAGACTCTCGAAGATGCCGGCACGGTGGTTAAAGGCGGAGTCCAAATCCGGCAGGTCACGCGCCTTGAGGCGGCTTTGGCCCTCCGCACTCCTGCCCAGGCTACGCCGCGCCTGCTCTTGGCCGAGCATGACTCCCAATCGCTGCGGGAGATTGTGAAGCTGACCAACAAGGAGAGCCGGAATCTTTACGCCGAGATGCTTTTGCGCACGCTCGGGCGCCAGGTGAAGCACGGTGCTGGCCTCGACGACGGCCTCGAGGCACTCAATGAATTTGTGCAGCAAGTCGGCGCCAAACCGGGCGAGACGGTTTTCGCCGACGGCTCGGGCCTCTCGCGAGACGATCTGGTGACGCCCGAAACCGTCGTCACGCTGCTTGTTCACATGACCAGCGCACCGTCTTTCGACGTGTTCCTGGACAGCCTGCCGGTGGCAGGCGTGGACGGGACCTTGGCGGATCGCTTCAAAGCGAAACGCCTCAAGGGACGCATCCACGCTAAAACCGGGACTCTCGAGGGAGTGAACGCCCTGTCCGGCTATATGGATTTGCCCTCCGGCAAGCGGCTTGCCTTCTCCATTATCGGAAATAGCCACCCCCTCGAGGAAGCGCCCGCCGAAGCCACCCTCGACCAAATCGCAACGGCAGTTTATGATTGGTTCTCTCGGGGCAAGAAGTTGGCCCCAGACTCCCGGCCGGCGGGAAACTAGTGTTGCGGGCGGATATCGCGTTTACCTGTAACGCCGACCGGATGTGCGTTAATCTGTGACTAAGCTGGTGAAAGTCGTAAGTATTTTCGGAAGTTCTCTGCCTGGCGAAGCGAGCCCGGCTTACGCAGAAGCTCGCCTGCTCGGGAAGCGATTGGCGGAAGCCGGGTTTGGCGTCTGCAATGGCGGGTACAAGGGGTTAATGGAAGCCTCGGCGCGAGGGGCTCGCGAGGCGGGGGGGCACACCATCGGCGTCACCTGCGAGATCTGGACCAGCAAGGCGAATCCCTGGATCATAGAAGAGGTGCGCACCAAGTCATTTCCCGAGCGCATCATGACGCTCATCGAGCGCGGCGATGCTTATGTGGTCCTCCCCGGCGGGACAGGCACGTTGGCGGAACTGGCGCTGGCCTGGGAGATGATGAATAAGGCCAGCCTCTCGAAGACCGTGGGTGGGATTAAACCTCTGTTGGTAATGTCACCTTACTGGCAGCCGGTGATTGCTTGCCTTGAACAAGAAGGGCAGCTCAACTCCACCTGTCCGCATTGGACATCGCCGGCGACGGAAATCGTGACGCTAGTGACAAGCCCGCAGCAGGTGGTCGAGTACTTGAACAAGAACAAACCGTAAGAGCACCGTCTGAGTCTGTGTGACAACACCGCCAGGCTGTCATTCCGAGCCCTTCACTGTCATCCTGAGCGAAGCGAAGGATCTCGCTCTGGGCGCTCAGGGTAAACTCCGCGAGGTCCGAATTCTGGACTCCGATGGAGTCCATCGGACTCCGGAAATCGGAGAATCTCGCCCTGAATATGCTCAAGGCACGGCGAGGTTCCTCGTCGCCTTCGGCTCCTCGGAATGACATACAAACTTGAGTTCTCGCACAGACTGATCTGCTGAGAAGACTCATGGCTGATGAACAAGATTCTCAGGCCGTCATTCCCACCGGCGTGCGGCTCCGGCTGGCGCTTAAAAGAGCAGCGCTATCCGTGCTCTTCACCGCAATCCTTATAATCCCCAAAATCAGGGCTTTGCGCCGAAAACCCTGGGAATGGTCGGCCGTGCGGCTCGTGGTGGCCGGACTGGGGTGCCTGCTGGGCTGGCGGTATAAGCACGCCCATGGCGGACTCGTCGATTTGGTTTTTGGCATCGTGCTGATGGCTTTCGGCCTGCTGGTCCGCTCCAAACCCCAAGCGAAATCAGTCGACGCGCAGGCGCGCGAACTCGATGCCCTCGTGGTCCTGAATGGCGGGGCATTCATCCCGCACGGAGCTGATCGCCCTTCTCGACTTGTCAGCATCTTCGTGAACCCCGATCGGCTCTTTGTGGTCGACGAGCGCGAGCACACTCTCGAGGAGATTCCGGTGGTCCGGGTGCGCCAACTCGAGGCGCGCCGGGTTACTGCCCCGGGCGAGCCCGAAGCCGAGGCGCAGACCTGGGACCTGGAGATTAGCTGGGAAGCAAACGAGATGCGCACCGCCCGCTTTCGCTACGACGGCGTCTTTGCCGAGCACCTGGCACGAGTTGCCGAAAACACGCTGCGCAGCGTGCTGCGCAGAGACTTGCCAGTACTCAGGTAATAGGGAACAGGGAATAGGGAATAGGGAACAGGGAATAGGGAACAGGGGATAGAACGAAGTGGCGGGACACTAGCCTTTAGCCTTTAGCCTTTAGCCTTTGCCCTTCTACCCTTCACCCCTCACGGCCGTATTCTCTTCCCTGTTCCCTGTTCCCTATCCCCTGTTCCCTACCTGATCGTGTCCCCCGCCAATCCCCAGAAATCCTTCGCGTAGTAGGAAGAAAGCACGTTTCCGAACAGGTGGCAGATGCCGTGGCAATCAGGGATGTCGCCGTAGAGTTTTCGGCCGCGAGCAAAGACCTTCTTGAACGACCCTTCGCGCAGCAGGTTGCCGCCAATTTTCTTAAGCGGCTCGCAGGGATAGAAGACATCGCCGTTGGGGTAGATGCGCGGAAACATAGTCGGGAAACACTGGAAATCGCCGAACTCGAGCAGGGTGCGAATCAGCTTGGGCGTGCCGTTGATGGGCTGAGCCCGCTCTCGCCGGCGCTGCACAATTTTATCCACCAGGGCCTGGTAGCGCGGGTTCTGCCGCAAACGCAGGTTGGGCAGTTTCTCGTTCAGCGCCGTCTGTGTGGCGAAGACGAACCCCTGCTCCCCGCAAAAGTCCATGATGCGCTCGATGTCCGAGATGTTCCATTCTTCGATGACTGTGCTGATGGTGATGTCCGAGGCCTTCGGAAAGCGCGACTTGGCCAGTTGCAGATTTTCCAGCACCCGGGCGAGCACCGCGGGCTTGGACATAGGCTTGGTCGAGTCCGCTTCGAGGGAGTCCAGGCTGACGACCAGGCTGTGCAGGGAGTCGAACAATCCCTGCCGCTTGTGCAGCAGCGTGCCGTTGGTGATGAGCAGCACCGAGCGGAATTTCAAGTCGTGCCGCGCGGCGCGCGCCAGTTCCTCGATGTCGTTGCGCAGCGTCGGCTCCCCGCCCGTGAAAAGAATCGAATCGGTTTCCTTGCGGGCAATCCGGAGCAGCTTGATGGTCTCCGCCGTGGGCAGTTCCTGGCTGAAGACGTCCGGCTCCTTCTGCGTGCAGTAGGTGCAAGCCAGGTTGCATTTGTGCGTCACGTAAAGAATCGCCGCGTAGGGCGCCACCACGTTCGTCCGCCGAATCTCACGCCGGTAAAGGTTCTGGAAATAGTGTTTGAAGTTCTTCAGGACAAACGGGTAGTGTTGCAGCAACCCCCTCAGCAGGGCCAACCCCTTTTTTTCCGTCTGCCCTTCGCTCATTGACTAAAGCGTACACGATGACACGAAGTTCCGGCAAGGGGTTTGACATCTCTTCTTTGTGGGGATGCCTCGCGTGGCCGCTAGCTGGCAATCACATGGAACCCCGCCGCGAGTGACCCGCCGCTGGCGACGATTTCCGTCCTCACCTGCGTTCGATGCTATCCTCGACCCGCGGGCGACTGGGGCGCTTTAGCCCTGACATTTGAACCATTAAACCTGGATCGGGTGCTAGAATAATTGCTCGGTGATTGCGACTGATGGATACCCAACAACAACTCGGCTTCGGCGAGATGTTTAAAACCGGGAGGTCCCCTCATCCGATCTTCTGCCACCAGGAATTCCTGGAGAGGCTCGCGCTGGAGCGCAACACGGCGATCGGGCGGCGTGCCTCCTACGTGATGCAACGGCTGACGGTGGACCCGCGGCGGCTTCATTACAAACCCACGTATGGCGAGAACCGGGGCTGGCGCCGCTCGCGCTTGGGAGGCAGCCAGGGCAGCCACTTCTATCTCTGGTGGGCGCCGAAGAACGCCGCTCCTCTTCGGGAAAGCGACGGATTTGCCGAAAGTCCCGAAGGCGCGGTATTCATCCGAGCGATTCGTCATCATGACAATCATTTTCTTCTCGCCCCTCAATCGTTGGCTGAGCATTACCTGCCGGTGAGTGTTGCCGAAATGCGCGGCGAGGAGTACGGGCCTGCCCCATGGACGCCGACGCAAGTCAAGTTTGCGCAAGCGCGGCAACGCGTGCGGTTGCTCAAGGGTCATCCCGGCTCGGGAAAGACCACCGCGCTCTGGCACGCCGCCGATTCGAGCGGGGCGGAACGCATCCTCTACGTCACCTATTCGCGCGATCTGGCGGCCTTGGCGCGGGACTACTTTGACCGTTACTGTTCGTCGCACAAGCGTTTCGAGGTGCTGGTGTTCCCACAGTTGGTGCGACAGATTTTGGGGTCGGGCGCACCGGTGAATCCGGAGCGGGACATGCTGCGGCGCTTTTCCCAGGACCTCGGGCCCTACGCGCGCAGCCTGGGGCCGTGGGCAAACAACCTGGCGGCGCTCTTCGCAGAAATCTATGCACACTTGGTGGGGGAGGCGCTTCCTAAGAGCGTGGGGCGCTTTGGGGAGGCGCGGCAGCCCCGTGTGCCGGATAAGGCCTATCGCGAGCGCCGGACGCGATTCATCGGTCCCCAGGCCGTCACGGGGGCGCTGGAAGCAGCCTCCCGGCTGGAGCGCGGATCGGAGACGCTGGCGGACCGTTATTTTCCCGAACTGGCGCTGGCATGGCGGGCGGCGGAGCGATTGAGCAAGGGCGGAGGGGATGGCGTTCCGCTCGATTTCGATTGCATGGCGGTTGATGAAGTGCAGGATCTGACGCCCATCGAGGCGCTGGTGCTGATTGAGCTGTGCACGCTCGCCTTCCAGCGGCGGAAGACGCTCGCCTCACTACTCCTGGCGGGTGACGAGGCCCAAACGGTGCGTCCTACCGATTTCGAATGGGCCTGGTTGAGCGATCTTCTTCACCATCGGATGGCGACTCCCGCGGAGCACAAACTCTCCGCCAACCTGCGCAGCCCGCGCCGCATTGCGGAACTGGTCAACCGCATCTGGGACCTGTACTCCTTTATCCTCAAGGAGGATCGGCCGCGCGGCGCCGGCCAGGCGGAAATTGAAGACGATGCCACGGATCAGATCCTTTATTGCACCGCTGCCCCGGGCCCGGAACTCGAGGAGCTGCTCAAATTGCTGGCAGCCCGCGAGGGAGCGGCGCTCATCACGCTCGAAGAGGCCGCGCCCGCGTTCATTCCGGAGTCGGTGCGGGCGGCAGTACTGACGGTCGCCGAGGCGAAGGGCCTGGACTTCCACACGGTGTGTGTGATCGACCCTGGCCGCCAGATCGGACAGATTCTGGGGGAAAGGCCGCCGACGCGCGTTGACTCCGGCCTTCTCGAGTTGCGCAAGCGCCTGGCCATCGATCAGTTGCGGGTGGCGGTAAGCCGTCCTTGGGAGCGGCTGGTGTGGTTGGACGTTAACCCTTCGGACGAGGTGGTGGCGGCGAGTCTTACCTTTCTCAACGGAGGCGCACTGGGGGCCGGGGTTTCCTCATCCGTCCCCGCGGCCATCACCAAGACGCTCCAGGAAGAAGAGTTAGATGCGGAGGAGCGCGTGCAGCGCTGCCAGGCAGATGCCCGGCAGTATCTCGAGGTCAAGCCGGAGATGGCCTGGTCGCGCGCCCAGCAGGCGGCGACGCTCCTCGGAAGGCTGGACGCTCCCGCCGCCGTCACGGACCAGGCGGTGCGAGACGCCGCGCATCTCACCCTGTCGGAAATATGCTTTTTGCTCGGCGTCCGCCATACGCGCCTGCCCGCCGAGTTAGGAAATCCGGACCTTTTCGCGGAAGCGGCGCAGGCTGCACTGCAAGCGCGGCGGGTGGGATTGGCCGCAGTAATTCGCGCCATCGGACGCGTCCACCGCGCCCCCTCCGGCGACCGTCTCAAGGCTTTGTCCGAACTCGCATACGTTCTGCCCAGGCACAAATCCGAGCTTGAAAGCTGGGTTCTGGTGGAGATTGCCGCCCAACGCCAGAGTTGGCTCGAGACCCTGGAATCCGCTGCCCCCGTAGACCCATCGAACACCGAAGCGTTTCTCCAGCTTTTCCCGGCATTCTACGATGCGTTGGGAGTCCCTGACGCCGCGGAACGCTTGGAGGGATTGCGCCAGCGGGCGATCCAGGTGCTTCTCAAAGACAAGTATTTCGACGAGGCATTGAGAGTGCTCGCTAAGGTGGCGCGGCGCGAGCCCAAACTGGAAGCCGTCTGCCACGAAGGCTTGGGTGACCTGCGCGGGGCCGCAGAGAGCTTCATCGAGGCCGGGGACTTGAAGAACGCTTTGCGGTGCTTCAGGGCTGTCCCGGACTTTGCGGCCGCCCTCCAGATCGTCCGGCGTATGCCGGACCATCCCGCTGCCGCCTCTCTGGAATGGCTGGCCCGGTTGCAATCAGTAATCAGCGAGCGCCCGGAGAAATTCACCCGGACGGTTACCGACGCAGAGAAGAAGATCCTCGAGGCAATGCTGGAACAAGCGTTAGGAGTGAAGCGGCGTAAACCTGTCCCCAAGCCGGCACGGAAAAGCCGCCCCAAAGCGGAACGTCCTCCCTTCTAAGCCTGGCGGAACGAGTCAGATTTGACAACGCGGCGGGCGGCCCCTACTCTCAGATCTCCCGAAGTCGCGAAGTGGGAAATAGCCCCTTCCTAGTCGCCCGGAGTTTACCGACGGCGTGCTCGCAAGTAATCCCCTTGGATGCAAGCGCCCACTCAGGAAACTGACCCGCTACCGAAGATTGAGTTGATCGGGGTGGGTGGCTTATACTGCCTTAAGCGCTCTTGGCGTTGACGCGCCTGTGGGTGATCGGAGCGGACTGCTCTTGCTCCGCACTCTTCATCGAGAATCTGGAGGCGTCTCCGACACTTGAAATTCGTGGGATAACGAAAATGCCAAACGATGAGTGGATTAGAACACTTGCAGACGGCAGAAAGGTGAAATTCAATCAGGACGAACTGCTCGACGCCACGTTTATCACCGCTCAGTTCGAAGGCGATGAAGTCGTTCATTCGATCCTATTGAACAAAGCCGGGACTGAGCTCACTCGTGAAGGAGTCGAAGGACGTTTCGAACGAGAACTGTCGAGGAAGTAGCTGCGGCGACTAACGGTTATGACGTGGTCACTGGCAGTCTTTTCTGGCTGAGGCCTCTTCTCTCGCAGACTTGGCGATGCGCGGCTGCGCCATTTCTTTCTTGACGCGGGCGAGTGTCGCTTTGTTAGTTTCTTTCCCGGGTTTCCTGGTGGTTCGCATGTCCAGCCGCCAATTGTGAGAGGAAGTTCTCCTCACTCTTTCCCCGAACATCATGATAGAAGGGCCGAAGACAAGTGTCTGTCCAATTTTGCACAGGTGCCTGCACCATTGCCACCAACGCTCGTGTCTACATTGGACATTCGCGATAAGAGATAAGACGAGAGCTGCGGGGAATCGGGAAATCGGCCCAGCGCTACCAGGAACGGAGAAGCGTCGGAGGTATCGACTGCAACGAGCGGCAGATTCGGTCTCTGGAAAATCTACTTGATAAGTGAGCAATGTTATACAGACAACGACTTCACGAGAATGCTATAACTCTCGCGGGAAACTAGAAAATGAAAAACCTGTGGGTGTAGCGGCAGCCAGCCGGGAGCCCAAAATGGAAATCCCGGCTAAAGGAATTCTTGGCGGCCAACAGCTCGAAGAGCGCAGAAAAGACGCATCTTGATGACCGATTCGGCAAGACGCCACGGCATCTGCACGCGTGGTCCTGGTACAGCAGTCGCGGCGCTGGCAGCGCCAACAACTGGCGCTCGTGCGCAGGCTACGGCTCCGGCTTCTACTTCCCCCAAATCTGCAAGGAGAAACTCACCTGAAGACTCTAATGATGACGGCTAGAAATCTCATCACCATCAGCGTCCTAAGCCTGTTGGCGGTTGCGTCTGCTTACGGGCAGGCTGGGACAGTTCTAAGCGCGAATGTTCCGTTCGCCTTCGAGGCAGGCGGCACGTCGCTTCCGGCGGGGACATATCAATTCAAGTATCGCCCCAGCGACGAAACCCTAGTGATCAGCGGCGGCAAGGCTGGGGAGATGAAACTGCACTCCATCGCCCAGCTCGCCGGGGCCTCGCTCTTTAAGGACACAGGCTTGGTCTTCGACGCCTTCGAAGGCAAACATGTGCTCTCGGAGGTATGGATTCCCGGTGAAGGAGGGGTGCTGGTGAACGCATCGCCAAAACAACACCCCCGCGAAGTGGTGGTCGCTATGGTCTCCGGCACGGAGCCCAACCTGTCGGGGAAGGAGGTTTACCAACGCACCTGTGTCCGGTGCCACGGGTCGCAAGGCACTGGCAATCCGGAGGCTGATAAGTTCTTCCAGGTTGCGATTCCCCGGCTCAATTCTGCGTATGTACAGACAAAATCGGACAAGGAGTTGAGGGGCGTTATCACGCAGGGCAAACGTAACATGGATCCTGTCCGGATGGGGCAAGGTCAAATGCAGCACCTTCTCGATCCCAAATCGGTGGGCGCCGTAATTGACTACCTGCGGACCTTCAAGCAGTCGTAAATGATGCAACGGATTGCAGAAGCGTCGACGCGTCTCAAGGCCAGAATGGCCGGTGTCTTCCAACTGCTCGAGGCCGTGACGGCAGCATCCGGCGAGGTGATCATTCTCGACAGGCTTGTAGTCGCTGGCAACGCCGCGGCTACAGCGGCCAATATCCTGGGACACGAGCGGTTATTCTGGCTTGGGTTCTCATCCTCGCTCATCGGAGTTGGGTTCCATCTCGCTTGGGCGCTTCTCATCTATGAGTTGCTTAAACCTGTAAGCAGGAGCGTCTCTTTACTCGCAGCGTTCGTCATTCTGGTGGGATGCGCCATTCAGGCTCTTGCCTGCCTGTTGTACCTCGCTCCTTTGCCTATCCTGCAAGGCGGCAGCTCCTTGAGCGCCTTTACGCCGGAGCAGTTGCAGGCGCTGGCGCTCATGTTTCTCAAATTGAATGCTTACGCCTTCCAAATCTATCTGGTGTTCTTCGGATTCTGGTGCGTCCTGATCGGCTACCTCATTTTCAGGTCGACCTTCCTGCCTCGAGTTCTGGGAGTGCTGTTCGCGATCAGTGGTTTGGGTTGGGCGACCTATCTGTCGCCGCCGCTCGCACACCGTCTGCACCCCCTCATCGTTGCCGCCTCCGCCCTCGGCGAAATCCCGCTCGAGCTATGGCTGATCGTGATGGGTGTGAACGTTCAACGATGGAAGGAGCAGGCCAGCGCCGCGCGGTCTTGTGACGGGGCATCCGGGAGTTGAGACCGATGGACGGGGTGGAGCCACAACCATCTTGCCTGGCGAAACGGAAGCGGACTCTTCGGGGGCGCCACCTTCATGCGGCGCCCTTCTGGAGGCTGTGAAATGATGGAGCAGATTGCAGAAGCGTCGCCGCGTCTCAAGGCCAGAATTACCGGCGCCGTTTATTTGCTTTACTTTCTGACGGCAGTATCCGGCGAGGTCTTCGTTGGCCGGGGCCGGCTCGTTCTCTATGACGGCGTCAATCTCATCGCGCACTCGTTCTACATCGCTGTGACGCTGCTCTTCTATTACCTGTTTAAGCCGGTGAGCAGGAGCCTCTCTTTGCTCGCGGCGGTCTTCAGCCTCCTGGGATGCGCCAATGATGTTCTTGGCCTCTTTAATCTCGCTCCCTACAAAATCAGCAGCCTGGTATTCTTCGGGCCCTATTGCCTCCTACTCGGCTACCTCATTTTCAGGTCGATCTTCCTGCCTCGAATTCTGGGCGTCCTGATGGCGCTTGCCGGTTTGGGTTGGCTGATCTTTCTCTCGCCGCTCGCAAACCATCTGTCCACCTACCTTAAGGTCCTCGGCTTCCTCGCGGAAGCATCGCTGATGCTGTGGCTCCTCGTGATGGGCGTGAACGATCAACGATGGAAGGAGCAGGCCGGCGTCGCGCGGTCGAGTGACCGGGTACTCTGAGAGCGACGGGATTAACCGGGATGTGGTAGGGGATGAAAGAGCCCTACAGGACAGGAGTAGCGAACCGCCTGGCCTCGGCGGAAAATGGTGTCAGGAACGTGTGAAAAAATCACCAAGTCCTGTCATTCTGAGCGAAGCGAAGAATCTGCAGTTGTTTGTTTTCAAAAAGATAAAAGCAGATTCTTCGCTTCGCTCAGAATGACAGACGATTTTTTCACAGCTTCCAGGCGCCTTTTCCAGGACGTCCTCGGTTCGTCATCGTGTTTTCCAACCCTAATTGCGCCACCGCCTTGCTCATCCATCCGTCCGACCGATACGGCTTGCTTTTTTCCCATCGCAGATCGGATCTTCTCAACTTCTTCCTTTGGCCGCGAGCGATTAGTGAGAACGGTACCTGGAACATGTGAAAAAATTGGTTTTGCCGATTTCAGCATTACGCATTTTCAATAAGTTACACGGCTGATAAGGGGTCCAAATTCAACTCTTTCACATGTTCCTGACCGCGTTTCTCCATAGGTGGTGGGGTCTTTTGGCTCGATGGTGGAATCGGTAGAATAAAACCATGAGCGAGTCTGACATCATGAAGTATCGCGAACTAATGGAGCAGGTATAGGTACGGATCAGGTTTATTGATTTATTCCCATCCGGTCTGGCCGTCGATGCGCTAGAACAAAAGTTTCAATGCAAACTGCAAAATTCGAGGCGAATTTGACGTCTCGAGAATCTGCCCAAAGGTCGGATCGGTCAAGGTGGCATCCGGCACGCCAAAATTGACATTGTTGAAAGCGTTGTAGGCCTCGGCGCGGATCTGGAGCACGTAGTTCTCACGGATCTTGAGGTCTTTGAGTAAAGCTATATCCGTATCGAATGCTCCCGGTGCACGCAAATTGTTTTTTCCGCTGCTGCCAAAGGTTCCAAGGGCATTGGGTCCGAATACCGCGGTGTTAAAGTACTCTTGGGTCAGCGCGTTGTGAGAACGGTTGGGGTCCAGCTTGGCCTGACTGAAATTCGTGCCGATAAAGTCTGCCCGGTCCACAAAATCCCCGGAGAAGGAATTGTCGTATCCGCTCATGACGGTAAACGGAAATCCGCTCCGCCAATTCACGATGGGGCTCAATCGCCACCCGTTCAGGAACTTATCTGCCGTTCCGCTCAGGTGGAAATGAGGGATCTCCAAGACGCCGGAGAATTTGATGACGTTGGTCAGGTCGGGCGTCCCCGGGCCGTAGTTAAAATTCCGGTCGAAGGGATTTGTTTGATAGTAGCTCGAGTTGACCGTTTCGGAGAAGTCATTGAGCGCTCGGGACCAGGTGTAATCCGCCAGCAACGAAAGCCCGTGGCTCGCCTTCCTTTCCACGCTCAACTGACCTGAATTGTAATTGGAATTGAACCCGGAATCGATCATCCCGATGGGCCCGAAGTTGGGATACGTCCGGCGCTGTTGCAGGTTGTTTTCGGTGGAATTGCCCGGCACGTAGCGGCCGGCGTTAATGTCGGCCATGGGCTCCTGGTCCGATGTCCCAAAAAGATGGGTGGCCTTATTCCCGAAGTAGGCCGCCTTGATCAACCAACTCGATCCGATCTGGCGCTCGAGCGTCAAATTCCAGATGGCGATTTCGGGCATCTTGAAGTCGCGGGAGAAGAAGTAGGCAACCGTGGCGGGAAGGGGGAACGTGGTGCTGGACGGCGGTACCTGGGGGCCGAAATCCGCCGGAAAGGGATTGGCGATTCCCGCGCTGCCATAGGGATCGGCAAAGCTCACACCATTCAGCGTGATGATGGGGGCGAAGGGCGCCACCCCCGCGTCGTCCTGGTAGGCGAGAGTCTCGGGGGGCTGATAATAGAATCCCGCACCTCCGCGAAGACTCGTTTTGCCGTCATGGGTCAGGCGGTACGCAAATCCGATGCGCGGCGCGAAAGTGGCCAGGCTACTGTAATAAGTCCCTTGGGGGCAGCCCGGATCACCTGCGAACAGCAAGCCCGCCGGAGCATTGGGGTAGCGATTTGAAACCTTGCCCGGCTCAAAACACGGCAGGCGTCCCTTGCTATCGGTAAAGGGCAGCAAAGGCTGCCACCGCAGGCCGCCGTTGAGCGTCAAGCGCTCCGTGGCTCGCCAGTTGTCCTGGAGGAAGGCGGCAAGGTTATATCCGGTTACATTGGCGTAAATGCCGCCACCTTGAGTAAAAGTGCCGACGTCGCCGAGCATGAAATCGGCCAGATCGTCTCCGGACATGGCGCCTCCGAACTGGAATTGGCCGCCCTCCAGGTACTGACTGGCGATGGGCGCGTCCACCCTCAACAACTCTCCCCCGAAGGAGAGCTGGTGCTTGCCTTTCATGAAGGTCGCGACTTCCCGGAAAGTCTGGTCACCGCGATTGTAGGCGCCCACCTCGGGCCCGATGAGGTCAAAGTAACCGTTCACGAGAATGCTGAGCTGCGGTGAAGGTGACGGCGCAATATTCGCCCCCAAGGCGTTGGCGGAAAAAGGTACGCCGACGAGGTACCCTCCGTTCTGCTGGTTCCATCCAAACCACGTATTGAACAGCAAATGGGGCGTGGCCGTGTAAGTGTCATTCACAGAAACCGTTTGCACGCGCACGCGATTGGCATTGGATTGAATGGTCAGGATATCGTTGTTCATCACCGGGGTGGCCGGCTCCGTGAATTGGGTGAAGAAGTAGTGCCCGCTCACATGGTGGTTGCCGCGGGCGTAATCGATCTTGGCCAGATATTGGTCGTCGTTCGTATTCGTCGCCGCTCCCAAGTAGTTGAGCTCCTGGCCGCCGGCATTGGGCAGGGGCAATTCCTTGAGCAGGTTCAGTGCGACCGGGGAAAGTGAGCCCACCGGAAGCTGGTTGTAGGCAAAAGGAGTACCCGTGTTGGGATCGCTGAGCTGAACGCCCCCATTGGCGATGGCGTTCGCAGTGCAGAGACCTGACGCATCGTAAGCGGAGCAGTAAGAGAAAAAATTACCCCCCCGCTGGGCTGCGGTCGGCACCTCGACAATGTTCCCATTGGGCGCCGTCCGCGTGCGCGTGCCTTGGTAGCTCCCAAAGAAAAAGAGTTTGTCTTTCTTGAGGGGTCCGCCCAGCGTGCCCCCGAATTGGTTTTGCTTCAACGTGTCCCGGGTGGGGGCAAAGTAGTTGCGCGCATCGAACGCGTAGTTTCGAAGAAACTCGAAGACGTCTCCCTTGAATTGGTTCGTCCCCGATTTGGTGACAATATCCACGACGCCGCTAACGGCGTTGCCATACTCCGCGCTCATGTTCCCGGTTTGCACGTTGAATTCCTCAATCGCATCCGGATCGGGGAAGGGCAGGTTCGTGTTCATGTAAGTGTCGTTGTTGTCGGAGCCGTCCATCTGGTAGTTAACCCCGTTCGGCCCGCCGCCATTGATCGCAGCATATTGCTCCCCGGGATAAACTCCGCCCTCACAGCCCGCGCCGCAATAATACGAGGTGACGTCGTTCGCCCCGGGGATGAGGAACACCAGGCTTTGCGCCATGCGTCCATTCAAGGGCAAATTCTCGACGTTCTGCTGGCTTACCAACTGCCCCACCGTCGACACCTGCGTGGTCACGAGAGGAGCGCTGCCCGAGACGCTAATTTGCTCGGTCACGTTTCCGACCTGGAGAATCACCGGCTGAGTGGCCGCCTGGTTCACGCTCAGCGCAATGCCGCTTTGGATGTAGGGACGAAACCCGCTCTTTTCTACCGTCAGCTTGTACACCCCCACGGGCAAGGCGGGAAAAAGATAGTGCCCGTCGGGTCCGCTTTGGGTGTTGCGGCTAAGGCCTGTCTCCGTGTTCTCCACCCTGACCAGAGCATCGGGAACCGCCGCACCCGACGGGTCAACCACGGTTCCGTCCAGGCTCGCCGTGGTGAACTGCGCGGCCAGCGGCACAGCTCTGATCAGCGCTAAGAACAGGATCATAAGACAGGGAATGAGGCGATCTCGCGTGGTCCGGTGGACGTCTGCCATACTTTATCCTCCCAATCCTGAGAATGACAAAATCAGAGCATGCCCCTAACACCAATAATGGTTTGACTGTCGCGCCACAGTTGCCGATGATGATCCAACAACCACTCATATCGGAATGGCGGGCGAAATCATACCACGCGAAGTATAGCGCAAGCATCGCATGAAGATTCTCCCATTTTTGCACAAGGCATCTTTCCGAAGGTATTTTCCGCTGTCAAAGCTCTTTAGAAATGTCCCCTTTCTTATCTCGTTAGAAATGTCCCCTTTTCGAACTTATTGCTGTGAGGTTGTTCTGGCTTTGGTCTTTCGCCGGCCTTG
>Ga0187876_1001789_pt1 | contig 17241 bp, 16 predicted proteins | sample June2016WEW_17_4_FD_133000 | JGI IMG/M metagenome (GOLD analysis project Ga0187876, IMG submission 133000) | Peatland microbial communities from SPRUCE experiment site at the Marcell Experimental Forest, Minnesota, USA - June2016WEW_17_40 | ecosystem: Environmental > Terrestrial > Soil >...
AATTCCGTTCCGGGATGGGGCACAATGAATTTACAGCGAACGGTCAACAGTGTCTTAACTGTTTGTCTCAGCCCAGGGGACAACCCCAGATGATTTCGAGCATCAATCTCTCTATTGGGCGCTGGAAACCAATCCTAACGCACAATGGCTCGGATTGCTCCGGGCGATCTCTTGGACAATGATCCTGCCGAGAGTGTAGAGTGCCGAGTGTGTGATCAATTTGCGCCAGCGCGCCGCCCGTGATGAGAAGCCACCTGCTCCTCGCGTTGAGCCCCCTCTTCCGTATGAGGAGATTCCTTATGTGGCTGAAACATGGGTAGAGTTTTGTAGGTTTTGTAGGCTCCATGTTGGCCGCACTTCCCAATATTCCGTTAGCGCATGGCGCCAGAAAACTGTGCCCATTTTTGTGCCGACCCCCTGCGTAGAAGCGTTGCTCGCTGTTGCTATCGCCACGTGGCAAGTTCCTCGGAAGCCTTTGAAAACTAGCAACTTGGCGCAATGGTGGGCAATACTTGGCAATACCCGTAAGTGACTGATATTGCGTGGGTTCTTGGTTCGGGACCAGGAGGCCGGAGGTTCGAATCCTCTCGCCCCGACCATTTATCCCTTTTAATCTCGGCTCTACGGCTGGCTTGGGTCGTCTTCCTGCGGCGCGCCTTGTGCCCAGCGAGCGTTCGCCCATATATCCGGGAAGGAAGTTTGTTCAGCGAGAACAGCGCGCCCGGCGGGTAAACCAGGGCTTTGAATATATCGGCGATTGTGTGCGCAGGCTTCTTCACTGCCTACTCTACTTCCGTACCGTGCGCGGCTTGGCCTTTCAAGCGGAAGGTCCTGGGGTAGTGACCCTCGCCGCAGAGTTTGAACGACCCGAAATCTTTCTACCACGGGCCGTCGGGAACATCCCGGGAATGCCGACGCCATTCCTCCAGCGCGAACAGGTCGTGCATCGTGATTTGCCGCTCCCTTGCCCGGTCGAAGAGGTGTTGTCGAAGCTGCGGTGGGAGATCGAGCCGCTGAATCTTCGGCATCAGTAGCCGAAAGTCATGTTCGCTAGTTCGTCGCGAAGGCGCTCTGTTTCGACCGGATCGGTGGATTTCTGGAAGCGGTCCGCGAGTTCGAGAAATATCGTTCGCCGCTGTTCGTAGGCCGTGATCGCGTCCGCCAGGAGATCGATGATCGCACGATTCGCGCTCACGTGCCGAGCCGCCGCGATATTGTCGAGCTTTTCGGCCATCTCAGCCGGGAGGGAGATGCTTCGTCTGATCGCCTCGGCTCCTGTGAGCGTGGTACTCATATATCACCAGAATACACCAATGCGCACCACGAGCGTAACTTCGGCCCTCACGAAACTGTGCCTGGTTCTCGCCCCGACCCTTTCATCCCATTAAAATCAAAAGGTTCCGGGCGTTTGATTCAGGCTCTACGCATTCAGACCTGAGCCGCGCCTCCATCGACGAAGAGCTCTACGCCAGCGATAAAACCTGGCGTCTGCGGAAGCGAGGAAGACAACAGCCCTGGCGAGTTCCTCGGGGCGACCGAGGCGGCCCATGGTGACGGTCGAAGCGAGGGCCTTCATCTCGTCAGGGTTGGCGAAACGTCTGATTGAGCAGAGGGGTATCGATCGGACCCGGGCTGACGGCGTTGACCCGAATGCCCCGGTCCTTGAGGTCCGTGGTCCACGTGCGAGCAAAGGAACGTACGGCAGCCTTGGTAGCTGAGTAGACGCTGAAGGCAGGGAAGCCCTTGATGGAGACGATGGAGGCGTTCAAGACGATAGATCCGCCGTCGGGCACCAGCGGAGGAGCCTTCTGCACGGTGAATAAAACGCCCTTTACGTTGACGTCAAAGGTGGTATCTAAATGCTCTTCGGTGATGGAGCCGAGGGGAACGGCGTCGCCGAGTCCTGCGTTGGCAAAGACGATGTCGAGGCGTCCCTTTTTCTTGCCGATCCGCGCGTAGATCCGGTCAAGGTCCGCAAGCCTGGCGACGTCGCCCTGGATGGCTGTGATGTTGGAACCGATGGAGACCGCTGCGGCATCAAGCTCGAGTTGCCGACGGCCGGTGATGTAGACATACGCGCCTTCTTCGACGAATTGCTTTGCCGTGGCCAGGCCGATGCCGGTACTGCCGCCCGTGATGAGAGCAATCTTACCTTCGAGTTTCCTCGCCATTGTTTTTCTCCGTTGTTGCTCAGTTGTAACGAACCTGAGAGTGTTCGTGTCTGAATTGTGCTGCATCAGAGAAAAGCAAACATCACGGGATGGAGTGCCTTAGCGGTACCCTCGCGAGCGTACGCCAGGATTCCCCGTTCGTGGTAGACAAGCAGTCTTAGATGGCAGGCTGCACCCGGGCTTCCGCATTTCGATGGAAGCCTGGTGGGATTGACGGTTGGGCTGCTCGCCACGTCTGTTCATCAGGTGAGAAGACGGTTTCCACCCAGGACAAAGAATCAAGGTAGCAGGTGCTCAGATCGTCAGCCGACAATCGGATGAGTCGCGCTGCCGCATCCACCTGACGAAAATCGCCGAGCTCGTAAGCTTTCACAATCCGCAAGACGAGAGAGAGAGGATCCGCGTCATTCCCGGCGAGGAGCGTATTCCGAATATTCGCGGCAATATTAAGCTCGTCGAGTATCCCCTCCAGTGGTCTTTGCAGGATGGCGTCCAACAGGGAGAACATGCCGACCAGGAAGGGATCGGCACCGCCCAGTGACAGTTTCGCAAAACCAGCGATCACTTCGCAGAAGCGGCCACGCATAAGCACTTGCGCCACCAGCACCGGCGGTCTGTTCTGGGCCAGACTGGGCAGACTTGCCATCCAAACCCACTTGCGAATCCCGTCCGAGCCCAGCAGGATAAGCGCCTGGCGAATGGATTCGATGCGATCGGACCAGTGGAACGCCGCTGAATTGAGATAAGTCAACAGCGAATGCGAGAACGAGATATCGTGCCGTATCAGCTCCTCGATGGCGCGAAGATCCAGGTCCTGCCGCTGCATCTGCTTGACCAGACGCAAACCGCTCATCTGGGATGCGGGAACCCGCGACGTATGCAGAACGGTGGGACTTGCGAAGAAAAATCCCTGGAAATAGTCGTAGCCCAGCAGACTTGCTCTTCGAAACTCCGCCTCGGCCTCGACTTTCTCAGCCACCATCCTGATTTTGAATTTCTGGTAGCTTTGCACCATCCTTTCCTGGTCGGCGGGAGATGTTTGCTGGAAATCCACTTTGAGGATGTCCACAAAGGGCGCAAATTCCGCTGTCCGCCCATCTTCCCGACAGTTGTCGAGCGCCAGAGCGTAGCCTTGCTGCTGGAGTTTGTGGCAAGCGGAAAGGACCTCCTGATCGGGCGGGACCGTTTCGAGAATCTCTATGACAACCTTGTCGGGAGGCAACAAAGTGGTCCAGTCCCCCAGAAGCAGCGGCCGATCGAATTTAATGAAAGCAAGTTTGCCTCCGAGTAGCCGATCCAGACCGAATCCCAGGACGGCGTTCACGATTACCTGGGAAGTGGCGGAGAAGTCATCCGTCGAATCACAGAAATTGGCCGGGCTCGAACGAAAGAGAAGTTCGTATCCGGCTAGATTCCATCCACGATCGAGGATGGGCTGGCGCCCGACATAGACATTCACAAAATACCGTATCGGCGATTGGAGCAAAGATTCGAGCGGTTTGTGGCAAATAGTAATCGCTCGGTCACCCCCGGAAAGCGTTGTCGACAGATGTAAGACTACACGTGTTCACCCTTAACTCGAACGGTTTCATGGCGCAGTCCTTCTCTGTGCCAAAGACACGGTCCCGCACCGGGCAATGGGAGAAATAAGAGATGGCTATTCTTTGGGCGTGATCTTGATCACGTGGGCGTTGAAATGCTTGCCGGAGTCGATCAGGAACTGATGCGGGATGTTGGCGGGGACGTACAACGTATCGCCGGTTTTCATCGGATACGTGGTGCCGCCTTCGATCCGGCCGCGAAGCTCACCGGGCCCGGTCGACTCGAGTCATAACCAGTTTGCCACCCCGGCGTCCGAGCCCCTGATCCTGCCAGGACTCCTTTGACGGCATAATTCGACCGAGTTCGAATTCGAGGAATGGCCGACCGGCTTTTCTTCCTTTCCTTCCGCTTCCCTTCCGCGCCGTCGCGCCTGACAGCGCGGGTCTCTTCAGGAAGCAGAACCGGGCGGGCTGTATCTTGATAGCAGTGGAACAATTCGGGATGCCTTCGAAATTTCGCGACAACTTCGAGGTAATTGACCGGTTACGTTACATCGCCTGGCAATTGACCGGGGCCCGAAACACATTTCAGGGCCGGTTCAGGCACGGTCCCAGGATCTCTATTCGTCCCCGGCCTTCGAATGATTTCGACACCGCCTACGAGATTTTCCACGGCGGTATTTATCAAACGGGGCTCGCGCCCACCGATGTTCGCAGAGTTGTCGACGTCGGGGGAAATGTCGGGGACTCCTGCCTCTTCTGGTGCTGGCGCTATCCTGGCGCGAAAGTACTCGCTTTCGAACCTCATCCGGAACATTGCGGGATCCTCGATTGGCACATTCGCGTCAACAACTACAACGACCGAATTGAGTTGATTCGCGCCGGAGCCGCGTCCGCCGCAGGCAGGGCCGTTTTGACCGACGAAGACGACAGATCCACGATGTTGACCGGCTCGCCGGGTAAACCGGGAAGCAACGGTGTCATCGCAATCGAGCGGGTCGATTTCTTCGCGGCTGTGGGCGATGAACCGATAGACATCCTGAAGATGGATATCGAAGGAGCCGAGTACGAGCTTATGGCCGACCCGCGATTTGACAAAATCGCACGGCGGACCCGATGCGTTGTAATGGAATGGCACGTTCGCGAGCCTTCGCATCCCGGAGGAGATTGGTGCGCCGACCGCCTTGCGAAACTGGGATTCTCCGTGGAACAGCAGCCACTCTCGGTCAACGATGCGGGAATACTGATCGCCCGGGCTGCCAGGATGCACAGCTGAATTGTTCGCGTGGCCGGCTGACCTGCCGTCGCCTGTGGTTTACCGATCAGAAAATCAGATTCGCCAAACGGTAGCTTCCATCGCCGGAATTTCACTGAATGTGCCGGCTGACGCGGATCTTTACCCGGATCCCGGAGTCCCTTCCATGCGTCTTTGCGACTCGCCTGCCTGCGGCAGGTGCAGCATCTTTGATACCTTGTGCCGCTCTGGCGCAGATGATTCCCTTCACGCAGGACTCCTATGTGGGACAAATCCGGCTACCGTGTTCCACTACGGCAGACGGCGTGGCTTCGCCACCGCGTAGTTAACTTGCCGAAGTGTGGTGACGGCAGCCTTCTCCTGTTTCAGCGGCAGTTGCCCGGCACCGGGCAGATCGCGCTTGGGGAGATTGGTGGCCACGTACTTCGCCAGACTGATAAGGCCCTGGCTATCTGGTAATGCCGGTGGTTTCGTCCCCGGCTGCATTACACGCATAGTCGGTACTCGAAGTAGTACTCGGCATCTCGATTTGTGTTGGTTAGTGCTGTCATGATCAACCCAGATGTTTGAATGATTTGCCGTTCCGGGGAATAACCCGCATGGAATTTTATTTCGAGTAGGAATGGACTAAATGGAAACAACGAATTCCGGCCGAAAGCGCTCCGGGTCACCGAGCCCCTGCTGTCGTTCCGGCAAATGCCAGGACTGCCTTGAAAATCTACGGTGGGATCGGCTGTTTCAGCAGAATTCTGTCGATCCTTACTACTACAGCCGGCGACAGGTGCTTTGGCCCGTCACACCACTCGCCAGCTTATTCACTCCCTATCGTGTCGGGAGGTCAGCGAATCGGCAGGCAGAGAAACGTAACGCTTCCGTTAACTGATGCCACGCGGGTATCGGCCTCGGCAAGAAGCTGACGTCGTTTCCGTTCGCACAGAGGGGTGACGAACACCCACCACTGCAGGACCGTAACACGTGCCGACTAACTTTCACGACTGATACGTTGCTCTTTGGCCCTGCGTGCGTTCATACTTTCCCGGACCTTGTTTCTCGTCCAGGCGCAAATAGCGGAACCCACGACGCTGGTCAAAGAGATCGAGGCTCATCAGTGCGGGATGGACGCAATCGTTATCGCATCGCACTTGCGCGACGGCCCCGGATTCCTGGCGGGCATCCACAAAGGTACGGCTCTCATTCTTGAACAGTCTCGCCTCGGCCAGAAATTGTGGACGTCGGCCGTCAGTGAAATCCATCTCGCCGCAAGGGAATCGCTGGTCAAGGGCGTCCGCCAGAACATTCACGTCAGAGACCCCGCCTTCCGCCGATTCGACACAGGAGTGCAGCAACAAATAGCTCCATCTCCGCAACAGCAGGTGGAGGGCTCACCCTATGCTGCAATCGGGGTGGCTTCCGATATCTGTCCCTTTAGCCATGATCCGGCCTTTCAGCCTTCCCGGCAACAGAGGAGTGCGCTGTAGGCTACGCTCACAGACTTAGGCTGGTTAGAGTATGAGAACCGGTTAGAATGATGAACTGTCATGACAAACGAAGGGGAGTAAAACCGCTGTGATCGAGACGGACGTATTAATCATCGGCAGCGGGCCTGCCGGTTCTTCAGCGGGACTCATGCTGAGCACCTACGGCATCCCGAACATGATCGTGACCAAGTACAGCTGGCTCGCCGACACACCGCGTGCTCACATCACCAATCAGCGCACCATGGAAATCCTGCGCGACCTGGGTATCGAATCGGAAGTCGTGGCGCTGGCCAGCCCGCAGGACATCATGGGTAATACAGTCTTTTGCACCAGCCTGGCGGGCGAAGAATTGGGGCGCCTGAACACCTTCGGCACGGGACCGCGCCGCCGGGCGGATCACGCGCTGGCAAGCCCCTCCTCCATGTGCGACATGCCACAGAATCTGCTGGAGCCGATACTGCTCGGGGCAGCCGCAGCCCGTGGGACCAAGGTTCGTTTTGACACTGAGTACCTTTCCTTCCGACAGGACCCCGAGGGTGTTACCGCGGATATAAGAGACCGCGTCGGCGGCAACGCCTATCAGATCCGGGCTAAATATTTGCTGGGCGCGGATGGAGGCCGCAGCAAAGTTGCCGAGGACGCAGGCTTGCCCATGGAAGGGCGGATGGGCGTGGCGGGCAGCATCAATATCGTGTTCCGCGCCGAGCTTTCGAAATATGTTGCGTATCGCCCCAGCGTTCTGTATTGGGTGCTGCAGCCCGGCTCGAACATCGGTGGCGTGGGCATGGGCCTCATCCGAATGGTGCGGCCCTGGAACGAATGGCTGGCCATCTGGGGCTACACATCAATGCCGGAGCTCCTCAGCTCAATGCCGCCGCGGCGGAAGGAATCGTTCGCAATCTTATTGGCGACCCGGACGTGCCGATACAGATTCGCTCCACTTCTCTGTGGACCGTGAACGACATGTATGCCACGCGCTACTCATCGGGACGCGTCTTTTGCATGGGGGATGCCGTGCACCGGCACCCGCCGATGAACGGTCTCGGCTCCAACACCTCGATTCAGGACGCCTGGAACCTCACGTGGAAGCTGGCGCTGGTGCTGAAGGGGAAAGCCAGTCCCGCGCTGCTGGATACGTATAACGAAGAGCGCGCTCCCATCGGGCGGCAGATTGTGAAGCGCGCCAACAAAAGCATTGAGGAGACCGGCCCCATTTTCGACGCGTTGGGACTGCACGAGACCACCGAGGCTGCACAGATGCTGCGCAACATGGAGGCGCGCAAAGCCGACACACCCGAAGCCGCCGCGCAGCGTGAAAATTTGCGCAAGGCCATCGCGCACAAATCTTACGAGTTCAATACGCATGGCGTCGAGATGAACCAGCGTTACCGCTCGGCCGCCGTGGTTTCCGATGGTACGCCCGAGCCGGCCTTCGACCGCGATCCGGAACTCCATTACCATCCCACCACCTGGCCGGGCGCGCGCCTGCCGCACGTATGGCTGCAGAAGGATGGCAGACCGGTTTCGACGCTCGACATCGCCGGCAAAGGCCGGTTCGTGGTCCTCACCGGCATCGGCGGCGAAGGCTGGGTGGAAGCCGCGCGCAAAGCAGCCGCCGTGTACGGAATCGGTATCGAAGGCTTTGTGATCGGGCCGGGCCGCGATCTGACGGACCTCTACGGAGAATGGGCTGAGGCCCGCGGGATCTGCGAAACGGGGTGCCTGCTGGTGAGGCCGGATGCCCATGTAGGCTGGCGCGCGGAAAACACCGGTAATCAGGAGATTCGTCTGCTGGAAGCGGTGGCTCGCATTCTTGGCCGGTAAGGCGCGCTGCTGAAAAAGGATCCTCGCAAGCCGAGAGCGCAGGCGAAAACGCCTACTCCACGGGAAAGGTCAGTAGCTTGAAACTCTTGTGGAGTAGGCCTTTTGGCCTGCGCCTGCCACCCGAAAGGCGACCTTATTTGGCGGCATCCTCACAGATGTATTCGAACATCTCGCCGGTATTCCACCGGGAGGCTGTTTCTTCGGTGATCGTCCACTGACTGGACCAGGGTTTCGTATAAGCCCCCCGGATCGTCGATCGTCACCTCGTAGTTCAGCGTCTTGAGGTTCGGACGCGAAAAGCGTTCGATCAGATGAAGCTGGCCGGTTGTCGGGAACGTCCCCACCGGCCACTGTTTTTCGTTGAAACCAACCGAATCGACCACGAGAGTGTCGCCTTCCCAGCGCCCTATGGAGTGGCCCAGAAAAGTGGGCTTGAGGTCGTCTCCCTCGGGATGCGGACGCCCATCCATATAGATCACGCGCCAGGAATGCGGTCCGCCCATGGCGAGAATGAAAATACTGTTGAGTTCGGGTACATCCACAATCTCAAATCCAGGCGCAGTGAGAAACGACGGGCCAGTAGCTGGTACGCAGTCCACCAGCGGGGAGTTTTGCTTGGTCGCCTGCCGGTATTGAAAAAGAGCTTTCGCCCAGGGCTGGAAGGGCACATCGACCACGCGAAAGAATTCGCCTATGGAAGCATAACCGCCTACCAGGCCATGCTGGATTTCCCAATAGCCTTTGTGTCCCGGGTCGGACCCCAGATTCACTCTGCCGTCGGGCCAGCGGGGCGTCGGTTCTGCAGTTTGACCATAGGCCCCGAGGCAGGACCACATCGACAACGAAAGCCCCAAAGTGAGAGATTTCATTGGCACTCCTTCACCACGTTACCTCTTCCTGGTAACTTCGATTCGTCAGGCAGAACCAGGAAGGGTGGAATCGATATTGATGTATACTGGCACCGTTTCCAGAACGGACGCGCGATGACAAGAATGTCTTTAACTCTCGGGCTCGCAGTTGCCTGCTCGCTTGTTTCAGGGCAGGCCCAGACAGCGTCGGCGGGCCCCGCCGGCGGAATTGAGTTCACCACCGCCCAATCGGCCGAAGGCAAGATCGCGTACGACCGTGCCTGCCGGCAGTGCCACGGCGGCGATCTGGACGATGGCGATTTCGCCCCTCCGCTGCGAGGCTCGGTGTTCACGCGGAATTGGGGCGGGAAGTCCGTCGCGGAATTGTTCACCTACACGAGCACCCGCATGCCATCGGATGCCCCAGGGTCGCTCGGAGCGAGGGCCTACGCCGGCATCGTCGCGTACATCCTTCAGTCCAACGACATCGCGTCCGGATTGCGCGAAATGCCTTCGACCGCGAGCGGTCTTTCCTCTATGCGAATTCCTGGCGCCGGCCAAAGCCGCGCGGCATCGGGTGGAGGTCTCACCCCTGGCGTCGCGCTCCCGAATCAACCGCCGCCCAGCACGCTCCTCGATCACATCACACCTGTCACACCCGCGATTCTCGCCAGGCCGCCCGCCAGCGAATGGCTCACCTGGCGCCGCACCTACGACGACCAGGGCTACAGCCCGCTCAAACAAATCGACCGAACCAACGTCAAGAACCTGCGCGTGGCCTGGAGCTGGTCGCTGCCGCCCGGCCCGAACACCGCGACTCCGCTGGAACACGATGGCGTCCTGTTTGTGCAGGGCTACCGCGACCAGGTGGAAGCTCTCGATGCCGCCACCGGAGATCTGCTGTGGCATTATCAGCGCGTTCTGCCCGAAGACATACGACCGTCGGTTAAGAAAAGTATCGCCATCTACGGCAACAACATCTACGCCGCCACGTCCGACACCCATCTGATCGCGCTCGATGTGAAGACGGGCAGGCTGGTCTGGGACACCGCACTGGGAGATCCCAAAATCGGCATGCAGTTGACCGGCGGACCGATCGCCGCAAAAGGCAAAATCATGATCGGTACCGGGGGCCAGCAGCCGGGCGGCAACTTCATCATCGCGCTGGATGCGGAAACCGGCAAAGAAGCGTGGCGATTCCGTACCATCCCGCTGCCGAACGAGCCCGGCGGCAACACCTGGAACGGACTGCCCGCCGAAAAGCGCTCCGGTGGCTCGTCCTGGACGCCGGGCAGCTACGATCCCGATCTGAATCTGGCCTATTTCGGTGCGGCGCCCAGCTACGATACCGGCCCGCTACGCATCCCGTCAAAGGAACCTGGCATCACCAACGACGCCCTCTACAGCGACGCCACCATGGCGCTCAATCCCGACACGGGCAAGCTCGCATGGTATTTCCAGCACGTGCCCAACGATCAATGGGATCACGATTGGGCCTTCGAGCGCACTTTGGTCAGGCTGCCTGTTAACGGTCAGATGAAGACGCTCTCGGTTACAGCCGGCAAGATGGCGATCTACGATGCCGTCGAGGCCGATACCGGCAAATATGTCTTTTCCATCGATATGGGATTGCAAACCATCGTCAAGGCTATCGATCCCCGGACTGGAGCAAAAACGATCGATCCGGGCCTGGTTCCGGGCGATGGCGAAACAAAGTTGGTCTGTCCGCACACGGGCGGGGGGCGGGACTGGATTCCCACCGCGTACAACCCCGACACCAGGACTCTCTATTCGCCCCTGGTCGAAACGTGCATGGATCTGATACCGGTCGGCAAAGACGAGCGAGGCTTTCTCAGCACCGGCGTCCGGCACAGCGTGCGTCCCCGCCCGGATAGCGACGGCAAATATGGGCGCCTTCAGGCGACCAATCTGGAAACTCGCAAGACGGTGTGGATCGAGCGCGAGCGCGCCCCCGGAATTTCGGGCATTCTCGACACCGCAGGCGGCCTCATCTTCAGCGGCGGCTTCGATCGCTCGTTTACGGCGCGCGACGATAAAACGGGCAAGGAACTTTGGCGCGTTCGCCTGAACGAGGTTCCCAACTCGTGTCCCATCACGTATTCGGTCAATGGCAAGCAGTACGTCGCCATCTCGGTCGGCACAGGCAGCGCGATTTCGACAATCTGGCCGGCGCTGGTCCCTGAGATCCAGAACCCGCCGGGACGGGGCGGCTCCGTGTGGGTGTTTGAGTTGCCTTAGTCTGGCCGCGTTTGCGACTTAAGGCTTGAAACTTGACGAAAGGTAGTCGAGAAGCGTGTCCCGCTGTTCCGGCTTCACCGCGGCGCCCCAGCCTGACATTTTGGTTACTTCCCGATCCCACTGTGCGCGGGTGAGACGTTGCTGCCGCATCATATGCTCGTCATGGCATCCGAAGCACGCAGTTTTGTAGCTTTCGGGAAGAGCCTGGTCTGAAGTCTGCTGGTTTGAAGCCGGAGAGATAGCCGGAGCCGGGGGCCTGACGCCGGCGATAAGTACGGGCCGCGGTTGCGCCACGTTCCAGAGATATCCGTTAGGGTTCCATTCTTCCTGCAAAGGCTGTGTCTGCCCGGCGGAATTGGTCGCGCGCGAAATCAGCGTATGCTGCCCTTCTTCTGCCTGCCAAGCGTAGGTCCACCGGCGAAAACCATACTTCGTAGGCTTCCCGGTCAGGATGGCTGGTTTCCAGCTGCTGCCCGCATCGACGGACACGTCTACCCTGGTCACGGGCGAGGCGTTCGACCACGCCACACCCTGTACGGTCACCATACCGGGCATCGCCCAATCGGAGGGCCGGGCGATGACGGATTTCACGTTGAGATCGGTAACGGGAACCATATCTTTTGGATCCACGGCCGTGCCGGGTGCGACGTGGCCCGCAGGATGGCGGTAGGCACTCTTCATCCAGAAACCGTCGAACTCGTGATCGAGAACTTCAATATGCTGGAGCCACTTGACCCACGAGTCGCTGGCCCAGCCGGGAGCGATCACGCGTAGAGGAAATCCGTGCGAAGCAGTCAACGGCTTGCCATTCATTTCCCAAGCCAGCAGGGTGTCCTCATGAAGCCCCTTCTCCACAGTCAGCGTCCGCTGAAAGTCCGGCATGGTACCGAGCGGGACGTCCGCTCCGTCCATGAGTAGCTGAGAAGCACCGGGCTTCAGCCCTGCCTTTTGAAGAACGTCACGGAGACGCACGCCCGACCACCGGGCGTTCCCAACACTGCCAAAATGCCATTGCGCGCCCGCTACCGGCGGAGTATAGAAGCTGCGGCCATTTCCGGCGCATTCGAGGACGCTCACCAGTTCGAATCGGGGAAATCGTTTGAGATCGGCAAGTGTCAGAGTGAGACGCCGCTCCACCAGACCGTCGATTTCGAGTTTCCAGTCGGCAATCTTCACTTCCGGAACATAGGTATGACTACGGACGAAGAAGTGCTCGACAGGGGTGATCTCGTCGAGGAATCCGTCAACAGGCATCTCCAGATCGGTTGGACGTGGCGAGATAGTGATCATTCCCCCGCTCTGTTCGTCCGCGGAGTGAACTGAGCGCGGCAAGAACGCCGCGGCGCTCGCAAAAAGAAGGTTCCGTCGTGTGATTGCCATATGCGTGATGTCATTTTCCCACGAAACGCTGGACGGACAACTTGACAAACATCCATTCCCGGGGCGCTCGCATGGCTCGGCAAGGCCGATGGGGGACACATGCATGTACACTCAGCGGGAGGAGAAGTCTCATGAGAACGACAGTAGGCGCAGGCTCTTCGGGAGCGGGAGCTGAGCGTGAGCGCAAAACCAGGGCTTCCCTGACGATGCTCCGGCTTCTGCCGATCGTTTTCGTGTTCTGTTCCCATTTGCCTCCGGCGGACGGGCAAGATTCCGATCGTGTTTCCGAACTGCTCTCCACGGCAAGAGCCCAGACACTGGAACTGAAAAGCGACATTCAGTCAATGGACTTCTTCACCGGGTCGGAGTTTGGTTGGGAAAGCCACGTCTCGATCGTTGATGAATATAAGAACCACATTGGTGCGATTCGCCGCCAGGTCGCCACGCTTGATGAGGCGCGGAGCATGGCGCCCCCCTTGCAGAAAACAACGATTGACCAAATCGGACCCCTGCTGCAGGCTATGGCGTCGGCTGCGGAAGCTCTCATCAACCGCATCAACCAAAACCCAAAGCGCCTGAGCAGCGCGGAATACAAGGATTACATCAAGGTGAATGCCGATCTGGCCTCCGAACTCGCATCTCTTGTCGGTAGTTTCATCGACTACGGAAAAACAAAGCAACAGCTGGAGCGGATTGCAGAGAAGATCGACCATCCGGTTCCCTGACGCGCCCGCGGGACACTGTTAACATTCCAGGTAGCTCATTCCGCGTGGCCATGCAAGCGTGGGCGAGCGAAAGGGGGCCATATAGGCACAGGTCTGCAGTTCGACGACGTGGTGACCAGGAATCTGGAAGCTCTGTATCACACCAGGGACGCGGCGAGAAGACGGGAAGTCGTCCTCGAAGCGTTGCAGCTTCAGCCCGGGGAGAGCGTGCTGGATATCGGCACCGGGCCTGGATTTTTGGCCGTGGAAATGGCGGATGCCGTCGGTCCCGGTGGAAAAATCCGCGGCATCGATCAGAGCGAGCCGATGCTTGAAATGGCGAGGAAGCGTTGCGCGAGTAAGTCGTGGGTGTCCTTTCAGGCCGGCGTTGCGACGGATCTGCCTGCCGGCGATGCCACCTTCGATGTGGCTGTATCGGTGCAGGTGTACGAATATATTCCCGATGTCGCGAAGGCGCTTTCCGAGATGTACCGGGTCATTCGGCCCGGAGGCCGCGCGGCTATCGTTTCCACCGATTGGGACGCGATCGCATGGCACGCATCGGACAGTGTGAGGATGAGTCGCGTATTGAGTGCGTTCGCGGAGCATTGCGCATACACTGCCCTGCCGCGCACGCTGGCGCCTCAACTGAGACAGGCAGGCTTCGTTTTGAAGGAGCAGCGCGTGATCCCGCAGTTCAATCCGATGTACGACCCCGATACCTACAGCTACCAGAGCGCCCGCCTGATCAGCTCATTCGTGACGGGCAGGCGGGGTATTACGAGGGAAGAATCTCTCGCGTGGCTGGAGGATTTGCGCCAGACCGGTGAACGCGGCGAGTATTTCTTCAGTCTCAATCAATATTTATACCTGGCGATGAAACCGGAATGACGGCGACGCCTGCCGGACGGCGGCTATCGGCGCATCCGGGTTCGCTCGCCATTTCGGAGCTTACTTGCCCACGAGATGGGTCACGTCGCGGTTGTTTTCGGTGCAGATGAACTCGAAGACCTCCTCCCTCGGGGCGAGATCCGCGACTCTCTTCTGCGTGAAAGGCTTTACCAGCGCTTTCGGATCTTCCGTCGTGACCTCCATTTCGAGGTGGCCCAGGTCTGGGCGGCGGTACTTCTCGATGATGTGAAGTTGATCGGAATGCGGATGGCTGGCGCCATCGAGCCACATGCGCTCATCGAAGGCGACACGGTCGACAACGAGAGTGTCACCTTCCCATTTCGCCACCGAATTGCCGTACCAGGTGGGATTCGTATCCTTCGGATGGTTGCGGCCGATGTAGATCTGATGGAAGCCCGGGAAGTCGTCATCGGAGATCCACACCATGATTTCCTTACTTTGCACGAACTCCCAAACCTGGCCCGAAAACATCACATTCGACGGCAGGCAGCGAGCCTTCGGGCTGTCGAGCCGGTTGTTCCCGGTGCGCTCGCGTGCGATCTGTTCGGCCCACGGGGTCCATTCGGGCTTGCCGGGATCGGTAGTCGCGGGGCCCCACCAGACTCCGGAGAAATCGGGCTTGCCCTCGGCGGTGCGCGGCGTGGCCCCTGAGGGCGGCGCGTGGTGCTTCTGGTCTTCGAGGAAGTGCTGGGTATCCTCGCCAAGGGTGCTTAGCTGAGAGCCCTCTTGCAGGCGCACGTCGAGCGTGGTGGTTTTGGCGGCGGCAATGACGATGCCCTTCTGGCTGAAGCCCTGCACGGCGGGGAGGTTCACGGTGATGTCGTAGGAGCCGGCAGGCACATTGGGTATGGAGTAGTGGCCGTCTTTGGCGGTGGTTGTTTTGAAATTTGCGCCGGACCGCGGGTTGCTCAGTTGTACCGACGCCTCGGCGGCTGGTTCACCGCCGGGCTCGCGAACCGTTCCCGCGAAGGTGCCTTTATCGCTCTGCGCAAAGGCGGCAGCGGTCAGCAGGGACATGCAAACAGTGAGGATGGGTGATCTCATACTTTGTCCAGGAAAATCGGGCTCGGACGTCCGGACATGCTAACCGGGTGCTCCGCGGCCCCAATGAGTATATCGTCGACCGCCCCGGTAATTCCCGGAACACTACACAGGACGCATGGCGAATTTCCGGCTCAAGGTGTTCCGGGCAGTCGCCGAACACCTGAGTTTTCGCATCGCGCGATTCCAATTGACCCTGAAGAAGGTCATGCGGAGCTACCGCCGTTGGGTGATTCAACTCATGAATACCGTCAACCCCCCACCGGCAGCAGGCCCTTCACATTCCAGTGCTATACTTTTCGCGTTAAGACGAATGGTTCGGCTTCCTCGCGGTCTCGAGCCTCAATCGGCATGTCTGAGGGCAGGTGCTTTCGTTCAGTTAACACTCAAGCTGAGAACACCCGTTGGAGGCGCTCATGGAAGGCGCGGCGCAAAAACAAACAGCCCGTGACGGAGCCGGAAAATCCGCGGAGGAGAGGCTTCGCGATCACGAGCGACTGCTCCAGCTGCTGACCGAAGTAATTCCTCAACACGTCTGGATCGCCCTGCCCGATGGCTCGCTGGACTACTGCAACCTGCGACTTCTGCACTATGTCGGCCGTTCCATGGAAGAAATGCTGGGCTCTGCATTTGCCGGCATTTTTCACCCCGACGATCGAACCCACGTGCTGCAGACGTGGCGCGAATCGTTTTCAAGCGAAGGACCTTTCGAGGGCGAGTGGTGCGTGCGCGGCGCCGACGGCAACTATCGGCGGTTCTTCACAATCGGGCTTCCGGTGCGCGATTCCAAGGGCGAGATCGTCAACTGGTACGGGACCAACACCGATATCGAGGACCGCAGGACGGCTGAAGTATCGCTCCAGGCCAGCGAGGATCGATGGAAGAGAGTTTTTGAGAATTCGGCCGTGGGCATCGCACTGACCGACCTCAAAGGGCGCTTCGAGAACACCAACGCCGCCTACCAAAACCTGGTGGGGTACACCGAAGACGAGCTGCGGAAGTTGACCTTTCTCGACATAACAGCTGAGGAATTTGAAGAACAGAACCGTGCCCTCGCGGTTGATCTTCTGGAACGAACACGCCAACAGTTCGATATTGAAAAGCAATACCGGCGCAAAGACGGCACTCTCATTTGGGTGCGGAATAATGTATCGCTGGTTCCCGGCGCCGATGGCTCGACCCGCTACATGATGGCAATCGTCGAGAACATCTCGGAGCGCAAGCGAGCTGAAAAGGCGCTGCAGGAGTCCGAGGAACGTTTTCGCTATCTGGCCGACGCGCTGCCGGAAGTGATATGGATCACGGCTCTCGATCCTGACAAAATTCTGTACACCAGCCCGAGCTTTGAACGTATCTGGGGGCTGACCGTTGAAGAACTTTATCGGAACCCGCGCTTGTGGACGGATACGATTCATCCCGACGACCGTGAGCGGGTCAGCGACACCTTCACGCGCTGGATCACCGGTGAAGATATCAGTCATCACAATGTCGAATATCGCATCGTCCAGCCGAACGGCGCTACGCGATGGATTCACGAACGCGGGGTGCTGAGTCTCGACGAACAAGGGAAGCCGCGTCTGGCAAGCGGCATCTCGACCGACATTACCGAACGCAAGCTCGCGGAACAGACGCTGCGCCAAAGCGAATCTTATCTGGCAGAGGCGCAGAGATTGAGCCACACGGGCAGCTGGGCGTGGAATCCCGGAACCGGCGATATCAGGTATTGGTCCGAGGAGTGCTACCGCGTGCTGGGTTTCGATCCCGCCGGGCCGCCGCCGCGATTTGAGACGTTTTTCCAGCGTATTCATCCGGACGATCAGGCCGCAAC
>Ga0187876_1001790_pt1 | contig 17241 bp, 14 predicted proteins | sample June2016WEW_17_4_FD_133000 | JGI IMG/M metagenome (GOLD analysis project Ga0187876, IMG submission 133000) | Peatland microbial communities from SPRUCE experiment site at the Marcell Experimental Forest, Minnesota, USA - June2016WEW_17_40 | ecosystem: Environmental > Terrestrial > Soil >...
ACAACGATGCTGGCCCACGCCGGCCGTGTCTGGGGCGTAGCGCTCGCGGCAGACGGACGCACGATGGCCGGTGGAACCTATGACGGCACTGTCAAGGTATGGGACGCGCCGAAGGGGCAGGCACTTGCGACCATGCAGGGGCATGCCGGCGGTATTGGCTGCGTGGCCATCTCGGCAGATGGCCGACGCGTCGCCGGCAGGGGCACAGACTGCATCAAGGTTTGGGATACAGCCCATGGCCGTCTGCTGACCACCCTCCAGGGAAGTGCGGGTGGGCTTCATGGCATGGCTATGTCGGCAGATGGCCGGATGCTGGCCGTGGGGGCTCGCGATGGAACAATCCGGCTGTGGAATGCAGCAAGCGGTCGCGCCTTAGGCGCGCTGCGTGGACAGGTGGGCGAAGCGCCCGCAATGGCATTATCTGCAGGCGGCACGCTCGTCAGCAGCAGTCACGATGGTCCTATCTTTGTGTGGGATGTAGCCGCCCACTGCTTACTCGGCACATTGCAGGGGCACCGAGGCAGCGTCATCGACGTAGCGATCTCCGAGGATGGCCGCCTTGCGGCTGCTGGCTGCGAAAATGGAACGATTGCCGTGTGGGATCTAGCTACCGCTCAGCTCGTCAACACTTTTCAGGGTTATGATGGCTCCCTTCGTGGCATAGCACTGAGTGGCGACGGCCAGGTTGCAGCTGGTGGTGGCGATGGTGGGACTGTGTCGGTCTGGGACGTGACGCGGGACCTGCCCCTGGTGACCATACCGGCGCACGCCGCCGGAGTGCTTGGCGTTGGCCTGAGCGCGGATGGCCGGCTGCTGGCCAGCGCCGGGATGGATGCTGCCGTCAAGTTGTGGAATCCGACCACGGGGCAACTGCTCGCTACCCTGAGTGGCCATGCCGGCGCCGCACGGGCCGTGGCGCTCAGCGCGGACGGGCGTGTGGTTGCCAGCGGCGGTGCGGAAGGGGCCGTGCGGCTCTGGGACTCGGCAGGCAAAACACAGCTGCGCGCGCTGCAAGGCGATCGAAGGTACGAACGGATGGATATCACCGGCATGACCGGGATTTCCGAAGCCCAGCGCGCCGCACTGATTGAACTAGGTGCAGTTGAGTGGATCCCAAGCGACAAAGCGGATGGCGATGAGACAAGCTAGCCAGAGCTACAGGCGGCTATCCGCCATTGCGCTTGCCGGCGCAGCCAAGCCTATCCCCGGGTAGTTCGAGCCGGCCAGTCCATCTGGGTACGGGGCCCACTCGGGCGAAAAGACATGGATCGGCTTGCCGGCGCTCACGGCTTCGCGAATAGTGAACATGGTGCCCGGCGAGCCGCCTGAGCGGAACACCACGACGTGGTCGGCCTGTTCCACCATGCGCGCACTGCAGGCGTAGACGGCGTGCGTTCCGGTGCTCCAATCGGTGGCAGCACGTTCCACGGCGAGCCCGCGAGCTCTCGCGACCAAGCCGGCAACTTGGTCTACGCCCGGCCGATCGCTCACCATTACAACCGTTCCTTGCGGCAGTTTGGCCAGGTACTCTTCAACGTGTTCCATCGCCGGGTACTCCCGGTCACCGCAAACCATCACTCGCTGTACCATGTCCTGCTACTCCTTGTACTGCCATCTGCACGGTCGTTATGCACCAAGCTTGGTAGTCCGCGCATCATACTTCTCATACCACGGCACCGTTAGACGCTCGTTTGCAGGCAACGCGAACGGCGTGCGTGCTGCTAACGGATCAGATCTCGCGGGTCATCAGGCCGTAGCAACACGCTGTCGGGCCCCGCGGTCCGGCCTCTGCGGCTGTTTTCGGCGGGCGCTAGTGGCTACCAGCTTGGCTTTGCCATTAGGCTGGCGATGCGCCAATGACCTCGAGAATGCGCGCGGCTGCCACCGGCACTACGTCGGCAAGCGCCGGTGACAAGGCCTCACCCAGCGCGAAGGTCTGGGAACCTGCGCTGCACAGCCACGCCTCCGGCGCGCGCCCATACAGCACTAGGGCGGCCTCCAGCAGCGTAGCGGGCGTGCAGTGGTGGGTGAATGCCGAGGGTATGTCGGGGGCTGACGCCTGAGGAGCGGATAGGTTCTTGAACTCGAGGCGGGCAGGCGGCAGGTCGGCGTTCGCATCAACGAAGACAACACCCTCGGCGCGGCTGATGGGTTCGGCAAGCTCCGGCATCAGCTGAGTGGTGATGACCACCTCGGTGCTCCCGGGATCGGCCAGCGTTTGCACGCGCTCCGCTACGGCGTGGCCGAAGCGATCGTCCGAGTGCAGGGGGCTGCCGTAGCCAATCACGAGCCACACAGGTGTGACACCTCCAAGCCAAGATCTGGAACGCCGGGTACCTCGACAGTAAGTGCTGAGCGCAAGGCGCAGGCGCATGAGCTCTTAGACGTGCGTCGGGGGGATGGGCTTTTTGCCTCACCGGATGGGCTAGGGCGCACCGGGAGCCTGCTGCGCGGCTCCGAGCGCACCCCGGCCCGATCGGTCGGAAACGACCGATCGGGCCATACAGACACTATCAGCGTCTAATCTCATCGACGACGGCGCCGTCCGGATTGAGCAGTTGAATGTGCATGGGCATGGAGCCAACGGCGTGGGTCGAACAGCTGAGGCAGGGATCGTAGGTGCGAATCACCGCCTCGACACGGTTGAGGATTCCTTCGGTGACCTTTCCACCCTTGATGTAGTGCTTCGCCACCTGCGTGACGCCCTGGTTCATGGCGAGGTTGTTGTGCCCAGTGGCAATCACCAGGTCGACGTACGTGATAAGCCCGTTCTCGTCGATCTTGTAGTGATGCATGAGGGTGCCGCGAGGCGCTTCGGAAACGCCAATGCCCTCGAGCGAGTTGGGCGCAGCGTGGGCGCGCACGTGCGTGCTGAGAATATCGGGCTCGTTCAAGAGCTGCTCGATCATCTCGAAGGCGTAGAGAATCTCGATGAGGCGAGCATAGTGGTAATTGAATGAGCCGCGATGGTCGAGCTGGCGGAAGGTGGCCATCCACTTGTCAGCTCGACGCGTGCCGCAACGCTTGGCCATGTGCAGACGTGAAAGCGGGCCCACCCGGTAGATGCCATCTGGGTAACCCAGAGGTTTGTAGTAAGGCGACTTGAGGTAGCTGTGCGGCGTGTCCACCTCACCAATAATGGTCTTGAACTCGACGGGATCCAGACGCTCCACCACGGGCACGTTGCGGTCGTCTACAACGCGCAGCCACCCATCATAGGTCTCCAACTCGCCTTCGTCTCCCACCAGGCCCATGTAGAGCCCGGGGAAGTGAGCGAAAACGGAAATCTCTTCGCGGAATCGCTCAACCTGTGGGGTAAACCATTCCAGCGTAGCTTCGGCCTTGCGGGTGGCTTCAGGCAGCAACGCCAGGATCTGGTCACGCACCACGGCTGAAAGCGGCTGGTTCACGCCGCCAGGCACCACCCAACCCGGGTGTATGCGCTTGCCTGCCAAGAGCTCGATGATGGTCTGGCCGATCTGCCGCAGGCGAACGCCGTCCCTAGCAAGGTTCGGGTGGTTCTGGGCGACGCCCACGATGTTGCGCACGGCAGGATCGGCGTCCATGCCCATGAGCAGGTCGGGCGACGACAGGTAGAAAAAGCTGAGCGCATGCGACTGGGCTATCTGCGCCAGATTCAGGATGCGGCGCAGCTTGGCCGCTGGCGGCGGGATCTTGACCGAGAGGAGGTTGTCGCACGCCTTCGCGGATGCGATCAGATGGCTTACCGGGCAGATGCCGCAGATGCGCGCCATCAGCGACGGCATCTCGTGGAAAGGCCGGCCCTCGGCGAACTTCTCGAAGCCGCGCAACTGCGTTACATGGAACAACGCATCGTGCACGTTGCCCGAGTCGTCCAAATGGATAGTTATCTTGGAGTGACCCTCGATTCGGGTTACCGGATCGATTACTATTTCTCTACTCATAGATGTCTCCTCAGGCGCCAAACCGGGTAAGCGCGATGACGTCGGGCTGGCGTCCTGCCAACAATTCCTGCAGGATCGAGAAGATTGTGTCCGCGGCCGGCGGGCAGCCTGGAATGAACAGGTCAACCTTCACTGCCGAGTGGACCGGCTGGGCCTTGGGCAGCAGCAACGGCACATACGCAGGCTGCACGCCCTTGCTCACGCGCTCCAAGATAGCCTTGACACCAAACGAGTTGCGCATGGAGGGCACGTTCGCGGTAACCGCGCAATCTCCCAAGGCAATGAGCAGCTTGGTGCGCTCGCGAATCATGCGAATCTTGTGCAGATCCTCCTCGCTGCTCACAGCCCCCTCTACCAGGGTGATATCGACGTCGTCCGGGAAGACTTTGTGGTCGACCAGCGGACTGTAGACGATATCGACAAGACCGACGAGGTCCAGCAGACGCTCGTCCATGTCCAGAAACGACATGTGACAGCCTGAACAACCGTCAAGCCAGACCGTGGCGAATTTCTTCTTGTCGCTCATCAACGCGCTCCTCGCATTTCTGCCAAGTGCGTGAGGAACTCGCGATGCTTGACCATCTCGCCCGGCGCACTGCCCTTGTGGAACAGGGCCCCGGTCGGGCATACCCCGACGCACTTGCCACAGCTCGTACAGGTGGTCGACTCACCCCACGGTTGGTTGAGATCGTGAATCAGGATGGAATCGATGCCGCGTCCCATGATGTCGAGGGTTCGCGCCCCCTCGACTTCGGCGCAGGCGCGGACGCAACGGGTGCAGAGAATACAGCGGTTTGCGTCGAAGGCGTAACGCTCGTGCGAGGCATCAACACCACGCTTCGGATAGCGGTAGGGAAGCGAGATGTGATCGATGCCGAGTCGCACCGCCATCGCCTGCAGCGAGCAGTGGCCGTTGGAGACGCAAACGGAGCAGATATGGTTTCCCTCGGCGAAGAGCATTTCGACGATTCGGCGGCGGTATTTGCTGAGTCGCTCCGACTCGGTACTAACCACCATGCCTTCGCTGACCATGGTCACACATGCAGGTTGCAGCTTCCGCGCGCCCTGCACTTCGACCACGCAGAGCCGGCAGGCACCGATGTTGGTCAGGCCTTCGAGGTGGCACAGAGTCGGAATGTAGCCGCCATGGGCGCGGACCTCTTGCAGAATGGTTCTATCGTCGTGGCCACTGACTTCCTGGCCATTGATCGTAAGTGTTACAACGCGCATCAGGCTTACCTTCCGGTCTCATGATTGCCGATGGTGCAAACGCCCGCCGGACATGTCTTGTCGACAATGTGCGCCATGTATTCGTCGCGGAAGAAGCGGAGCGTGCTCAGCACGGGGTTTGGCGCGCCCTGGCCCAAGCCGCACAAGCTCGTGTTCGCGACCACATCACAGAGGTCTTCGAGTGTCGCCAATGTGTCGAGTGTCGCTTCGCCCTTGGTAATCTGGTCGAGTAGCTGGTGCATCTGCGCGGTGCCGACTCGACATGGAATGCACTTGCCGCACGACTCGGACATACAGAATTCCATGAAGAACTTTGCAATATCCACCATGCAGGAGGTGTCATCCATGACGATGATGCCGCCAGAGCCCATGAACGAGCCCACCTTGACCAGCGATTCGTAGTCGACGTTCATGTCCAGGTGCGCCGCCGGAATCGTGCCGCCGGCCGGCCCGCCGGTCTGCACCGCCTTGAATTCGTGGCCCTCGGGTACGCCTCCGCCGATATTGAAGATGATCTCGCGTAACGGCGTGCCCAGCGGTACCTCGACTAGACCGGTATGCTTGACTCGGCCGCTGAGCGCGAAGGTCTTTGTGCCCTTGCTCTTCTCTGTGCCAATAGCGGAAAACCACGCGGCCCCGTTGCGCATGATCGGCACGATGTTCGTGTACGTTTCCACATTGTTGATCAGCGTGGGGCAGCCCCACAGCCCAGAGGCGGCAGGGAACGGCGGGCGAGGCCGGGGTTGGCCGCGCTTGCCCTCGATGGAAGCAATCAGCGCGGTCTCCTCGCCGCAAACGAAGGCGCCTGCACCAAGCCGGACCTCGAGGTTGAAGCTGAAGGAGGTGTCGCAAATGTCATTACCCAAGAGACCGTTACGCTGCGCCATGCGAATGGCGTTCTGGACACGCTTGACTGCCAGCGGATACTCGGCCCGGACGTAGACGTAGCCTTGGCTGGCGCCGACCGCATAGGCCGCGATGGTCATGCCCTCGATGACACGGTACGGATAGTCTTCGAGTACGCTACGGTTCATGAACGCGCCCGGGTCGCCTTCGTCCGCATTGCAGATGACGTATTTCTGCGCGCCCTCGGCCTGTGCCACCATGTCCCACTTCAAGCCTACCGGGTAGCCGGCGCCTCCACGACCACGGAGGCCGCTCTTCATGATCTGCTCGATTACCTCTTCGGGGGTCAGCTTGCCCAGCGTCTCGAACAGCGCCGCGTAGCCGCCCACCGCGATGTAGTCTTCGATCTTCTCGGGATTGAGCAGACCTCGGAGCTCGGTCACGACGCGCTTCTGGCCGGTAAAGAACGGTGACTGCGAGTCACACTGCAGGCGCTCCAAGCTTGCGCCACCGGCGAGGCTATCGACTACCGCACTGGCATCGTCGGGCGAGACGAAGTGGTACATTTCGCCTTCCGGCTGCACTGTAACGAGCGGCGCTTCGGCGCAATTTCCCTGGCAGCCGCCGGCGGTCACCTGGTAGTCACCGTCGAGCCCGCGCGCTTTGACTTCAGCGCTCAGCGCAGCCAGGAGCTTATCGCTCTTGCAGGACTGGCAGGCCGTGCCCATGCACACGAATACACGCTTCTTGGCCTCGGCCTGCTTAGCGAGCTCCCGCTCGGCAACCTCCTGGAGTTCTTCAACGCTGTCAATTGCTCCGGTTTTTGCTCCACTTCCGGCATGACCTACTGCCGGACGCTTTTCATCGCTCATCGCCTGTCCATTCCTCGATTCGCGCCTTGACCTCGGCGGGTGCCACATTGCCCGCTACTTGACCATCAAAGATGGCCGCTGGGGCGATACCGCACGCGCCCAAACATCGGGCAGTCAGCACCGAGACTTTCTTGTCGCTGGTGGTTTCACCAGGTTGGCAACCCGTGGTTTCCTTAACAGCCGCAAGCAATTTCTGGGCGCCCTTGATGTAGCAGGCCGTACCCATGCACACGACGCAGGTATGCTCGCCCTCCGGCTTCATGCGGAAGAGGCTATAGAACGTAGCCACGCCATATGCCTCGCTGAGCGGAATCCGGAGACTGCGGGCAACGTAGCTCAGGGTGGGATCATCCAGGTAGCCAAACGCTTCTTGGGCGGTGTGCAACGTCTCGATGAGCGCGCTTGGGGTAAACCCATGGCGCCGCATCGCCGTGTTAACGATACGCCAACGCTTGTCATCTGATGGCGGGGGTACGGTTCTCGGTTCAGCGGATTGTGCTAGGGTAGGCATCGTTACCTCTACTGACCTTTTTCGGCCTCTACTGTCCGGCTACGACGTGTATGCCCAAAGTGCAACCGTCTCCGTAGCCTCTCACCAAGCTGATACACCAAAAATGAGTGTAGCCGCGTTGGGTAACCTTGCGGGTAGGGTCCTTCGGTGAAACAGCAGTGGCCGAAGGTCACCAACCTCGCTTCTTTTGGCGCCGACGGTAGCAGCGTTTGGGCTTAGGCGCTGCATGGCAGGGTCGGTAGTGACCTTCGGCCCTTCCTTACCCACCCTTTATCCCCTGCCTGTAAGGTCATCTGCGTCTGTACCCTGGATGGTGAATAGGAGGAACACATGAAAGGACACCTAGTACCGATTGATGGCAACGAAGCGGCCGCGTCGGTAGCCTACCAGCTCAGTGATGTGATCGCGATTTATCCGATTACCCCCTCGTCGACGATGGGTGAATGGGCCGATGAGTGGGCGGCCAAAGGCAAGAAGAACCTGTGGAACACGGTGCCGTCGGTTGTAGAGATGCAGAGCGAAGGCGGCGCCGCGGGTGCGGTGCACGGCGCGTTGCAGACCGGCGCCCTGGCGACGACGTTCACGGCCTCTCAAGGCCTGCTGCTTATGATCCCCAACATGTACAAGATCGCGGGCGAACTGACCTCGGCCGTGTTCCACGTGGCCGCACGATCGCTTGCCGCACAGGCGCTGTCTATCTTCGGCGACCACAGTGACGTCATGGCGGTCCGATCGACAGGCTGGGCACTGCTGGCCTCGGCGTCGGTGCAAGAAGCGCAGGATCTGGCGATGGTTGCGCACAAGGCTACGCTGGAGGCACGCCTCCCGTTCTTGCATTTCTTCGATGGCTTCCGCACCTCCCATGAGGTTGCGATGGTCGAGCCCCTGGCGCAAGCGGACATCCGCGCGCTCATCGACGACGAGTTGGTGCGGGCGCACCGCGCGCGTGGGCTCTCGCCGGACCACCCGGTGGTGCGGGGCACGGCGCAGAACCCGGACGTATACTTCCAGGCCAGGGAGACGGTCAACTCGTTCTATGCTTCGTGCCCCGATATCGTGCAGCGAGCGATGGATGAGTTCGCGCGCGTGGTCGGCCGCAGCTATCACGTTTTTGACTATGTCGGCGCGCCCGATGCGGAACGCGTCATCGTGGTCATGGGGTCGGGTAGCGAGATTGTTCACGAGACGGTCGAGTACCTGGTCGCGCGCGGCGAGAAAGTTGGCGTGCTCAAGGTACGGCTGTACCGGCCATTCGACATCAAGCGCTTCGTGGAGGCTCTACCAGCCACTACGCGGAAGCTCAGCGTGCTGGATCGCACCAAGGAGCCCGGCAGTGCAGGCGAACCACTCTACGTGGACGTGGTAACGGCGCTGACCGAGGCCCTGGGCAACGGTTGGGGCAGCTTGCAGGCCATGCCGGTCGTGGTTGGAGGCCGCTACGGCCTGTCATCCAAGGACTTCACCCCGGCGATGGTCAAAGGCGTATTTGACAATCTTGCGCAGGAGCGGCCGAAGAACCACTTCACCGTCGGCATCAACGACGACGTGACCCATCTGAGCCTGGCCTACGATCCGGACTTCTCGACGGAACCCGAGACCGTGGTACGGGCACTGTTCTACGGTCTTGGCTCCGATGGCACAGTGGGTGCCAACAAGAACTCTATCAAGATTATCGGCGAAGAGACCGACAACTATGCCCAGGGGTACTTCGTCTACGACTCCAAGAAGTCCGGCACGATGACGGTTTCGCACCTTCGCTTCGGCAAAGAGCCGATGCGTTCGTCGTATCTCATCGAGAAGGCGCAGTTCGTGGCCTGTCACCAGCCGGTGTTCCTCGAGCGCCACGATGTCTTGCGCTACGCCGTGCCGGGCGGCACCTTCCTGCTGAACACCGCCTACAGTGCCGATGAAGTGTGGAGTCGCCTGCCCCGTCCGATCCAGGACCAGATTGTCGAAAAGAAGCTCTCGTTCTACGTGATTGACGCCAGCACGGTCGCACGCGAGAGCGGCATGCCCGGCCGGGTCAACATCGTGATGCAGGTCTGCTTCTTCGCCATCTCCAACGTACTGCCGCGCGAGGAGGCGATTAGCGCGATCAAACGGTCGATCGTGAAGACGTATGGGAAGAAGGGCGACGAGATCGTCGCCATGAATATGCGGGCGATCGACGGAACGCTCGACAACCTCTTCAAGGTCGCGGTGCCCGATCACGCCGATAGCAGCATCGCCCTCGCGCCGGCCGTGCCGGCATCGGCACCTACCTTCGTGCGCGATGTGCTGGGCGCCATGATCGCCGGCCACGGGGACGACCTGCCGGTAAGCGTGCTGCCCATAGATGGGACGTATCCATCCGGCACCACCAAGTGGGAGAAGCGCAACCTGGCAGAGGAGATCCCGGTCTGGGAGCCGGACCTTTGTATCCAGTGCGGCAAGTGCACCATGGTGTGCCCGCACGCGGTGATTCGGATCAAGACCTATGACGCCGACCTGCTCGAGCGTGCTCCGGCCACCTTCAAGGCTATGAACGCGCGCGACAAGGAGTTCTTGGGGCAGAAATACACCATTCAGGTAGCACCCGAGGATTGCACGGGCTGCGGCATTTGCGTGGAGGTTTGCCCGGCCAAGAGCAAGTCCGAGACCAAGTTCAAAGCGCTCAACATGCGGCCGCAGCCGCCACTTCGAGAGCAAGAGCGGGCCAACTGGGAGTTCTTCGAGGCGATGCCCGAGGTCAATCGCCAGCTCATCAAGGTGTCGGCCATTCGCCAGCAACAGCTGCAGCAGCCGTTGTTTGAGTTCTCCGGCGCATGCTCCGGCTGCGGTGAGACACCGTACCTCAAGCTGCTCTCGCAGCTGTACGGCGACCGCTTGGTCGTGGCCAACGCCACAGGTTGTTCGTCAATCTACGGCGCCAACCTACCGACGACACCCTGGGCCAAGAATGCCGAGGGCCGAGGGCCTGCATGGTCCAATTCCCTCTTCGAAGACAATGCAGAGTTCGGACTCGGCTTCAGGGTTTCCATCGACAAGCAGGGTGCCTATGCGCGCGAGCTGCTCCAGTTGCTAGCGCCTGCAGTTGGCGCGGAGTTGGCAGCCGGCATACTCGCCGCGGCTCAGACAGATGAAGCCGAAATCTACACGCAACGCGAACGTGTCGCGACCCTAAAGGACAAGCTGGCTGGTCTCGACAATCCCGAAGCCCGCAATCTGCTGCAGGTAGCGGACATGCTGGTCAAGCGTAGCGTTTGGATCATCGGCGGCGATGGCTGGGCCTACGACATCGGCTACGGCGGTCTGGATCACGTACTGGCCAGCGGGCAGAACGTCAAGGTGCTGGTGCTCGATACGGAAGTGTATTCGAACACCGGCGGCCAGTGCTCGAAGTCCACGCCTCGCGGCGCGGTGGCAAAATTCGCCGCGGGAGGCAAGCCGCGTGCCAAGAAGGACCTCGGCTTGATTGCCATGAGCTATGGCAGCATCTATGTGGCTTGCGTGGCCATGGGCGCCAAGGACGAGCACACGCTGAAGGCATTCCTGGAGGCGGAAGCCTACGATGGACCGGCTCTGATCATCGCCTACGCCCACTGCCTGCAGCAGGGCATCGCGGACATGACCGACGGGCTGCAGCACCAGAAAGCGGCCGTGGACTCTGGACAGTGGCTGCTGTACCGCTTCAACCCCGATCTGGCGAAGCAGGGCGAGAACCCGCTCATCCTGGATTCGCGCACGCCAAAGCTGCCGCTCGAGCAGTACATGTACCTCGAGAACCGCTTCAAGATGCTGACCAAAATTAACCCAGAGGCGGCCAAGACCTTGCTGGCTCAAGCGCAGGAAGACGTCAAGGCTCGCTATGCCCAGTACCAATTCATGGCAACCCGGCCAATGGTTCCGGCCGGGGCTGATGGTGGGAACGGGCATGCGCCCGCAGAGTCTAAGGCGGCCCTGAGCTAATCGAACACCCGCTCAGTCGAATGAGCCCGGCACCGCAAGGCGGTGCCGGGCTCATTCGTTCCTGGCCTCCAAACCCACCAAAATCGAGGACCCCTGCTCAGATCACCACGAATCAAAGACGATCGATGATTTCTTCACGGATGTTATGCTATGCTTGGTTAAGGGTCTTGTCGGACCGGATCACGCCGTCTTGACAGTCTCGAGAAACGGCACACAACACGGAGGTCGAATATGAATCTGACCACGAAATACCTGGGGCTTACCTTGCGCTCGCCGCTTGTCCCTTCAGCGTCGCCCCTGTCCGAAGACATCTCCACTGTCAGGAAGATGGAGGATGCCGGCGCATCCGCGGTGGTGCTGTTTTCGCTATTTGAAGAAGAGCTAGTGCGCGACCAGCTTGAGCTGCATCAGGCACTCGACCACACGACTAACATGTTCGCCGAGGCCCAGAGTTTCTTTCCCACACCGGCAGAGTTCAACGTGGGGCCCGAAGCCTATCTGGAGCATATCCAGAAAGCGAAGGCTGCCGTCAGTATCCCGATCATAGCCAGTCTCAACGGTACGTCGCTGGGCGGCTGGACCGGGTACGCTCGGGAGATACAGCAGGCCGGCGCGGACGCCATCGAGCTCAACATCTACCACATACCGACTGATATGGCGGTCCCCGGCGTTCAGGTTGAACAGACCTATCTGGATATCCTTCGGGCAGTCAAGTCGGCCGTGACAATTCCCGTGGCAGTCAAGCTGAGCCCGTACTTCAGCAACATGGCGAATATGGCTTTGAAGCTCGACGAGGCTGGGGCCGACGGGCTGGTGCTGTTCAATCGCTTCTACCAGCCAGACATCGACCTGGAAGAGCTCGAGATGCGATCCAATCTACTGCTGAGCACTCCGCAGGCGATGCGATTGCCATTGACCTGGATCGGGCTGCTGTACGGGCATCTTACCGCGGACCTGGCGGCGACCAGTGGTATCCATACGGCGCAGGATGCGCTCAAGATGCTGATGGCAGGTGCCAGCGTCACCATGTTCGCTTCCGCACTGTTGCTGCACGGAGTCGACCACCTGCGAGCGATCGAGCAGGGCATGGTGCTCTGGCTCGAGGAGCACGAATACGAGTCGGTGAAGCAGCTGCAAGGGAGCATGAGTCAGAAGAAATCGGCCGACGCCGCGGCATTTGAGCGCGCGCAGTACATCAAGATGCTGCGGGGCTTCAAGATGGCTAGCGGGGCCTGACGATCCCTAATCAGATCCAGCGATCCTTGCTGTCGCTTGGCGCGGCGCATACGTCGAGCAACTGCAGGCGCGTCCTCTGGATGCGCTGCACCATGATGCCGGCAACCCGATATAGAAGCTTGTAGCCGGTTTCGTGATTCGTCTCGCACAACTCACGTATGCGCCGCGCATCGAAGGCGATCAGGCGCACGGGCTCGAGAGCCACGGCATCGAAGTGCCAGCGGAATGGCGGGAACAGCCAGGACCAGCCGAGAGAATCACCAGCGACAAGCTTATCAATCATCACAGGACCGCGCTCCGATAAGAACATTTCCAGGCCGACCAGGCCTTGAGCAATGAGGAAGAAGCGCTTGGCAGGCTCGCCCGCGCGGAAAATGCGCTGACCTGCATCAAACTTCTCAGTCGTGGCAGCGCCAGTGAGCTGGCTGACCTGTTCGGGTGTCAAATCTTGCAAGAATGCTTGCGCCGATGTCTCAATGTCGGAAACTGCCATCAAGCTACTCCTTTTCGCGTGCTACCAGCGTACCTTGCCTGGCCGGACCAGCGCAGTGCCATTTGGCCGCCAACCGTTGGGCCGGTAGTCGTGCTGATCATTCCACCTCGCTCAAGGTACGCGATGCAAGGAACAGCAGCACGACGCTGTAGGCGCAAAGCACCGCCAGAGACCCGGCCTGATGCAGGAGATTGCCTGCTGGCAGAATAATCTCCTGAATCGCATTGTTGGCATAGTACAGGGGAAGAAGGTGACTCAGCACCTGCGCCCAACCCGGCAGGCGGTTGACCGTTACCAGCAGGCCAGACAGAAAGACCGATGGCAGAATGATGAGGGGGACAAAGGGAAATACCTGTCCTTCGTGGCGCGCAAACGTAGAGACGAAGATGCCCAATAACACTGACGCCAGGGCAAGCAGCCAGACGACCAGCAGTAACTGGAGCAAGATCGGCGCCGAGTAGCGCAGGTTGAAGAGGAGTACCGCCTCTACCAGCGCGACGAGGGCCTGTACGGTTGCGAGACCGAGATAGCCAAGCACGTAGCCGCCGATGACCTCCTCCCGCCGGTAGCCATTGATGAACATGCGCTCGAGCGTGCCGCCGGTCCGCTCCTGCACCAGAACGAGCGCACAGAGTAAGAAGGCGAGAAAGTGCACCAGGAAGGCATCGATGGGCATGGCATAGCGCGCCACCGGAAAGCCTGGTGGCATGGTGTCGAAGAAGAGCTTGAAGAAGTACACGATGACGAACGGCGCGAGGATAGACAGCGCCAGCAAACGACGATCGTGCAGTAGCTGCCTGGTGACGCGACCTGTCACGTAGAGTGTCCGTGTCATTGCAGCCTCCTGGCGTCATCCTGCTGACCGAAGAGCCGAAGCAGCACAGTCTCGAGCGAGTCCGGGATGATCTCAATCCCGCGGACCTCATGGCCAAGCCCAAAGGCTCGCAAAGCCAGCGCAAGATCTTCGGGGCGGCTGCCTATCGAGCTCTGGAGGCTGCCGTTCTCCGTGACTACGGTCAGCCGGGTTGACCCCATGGCCAGCAGCTCGCGAGGCGGGGCGCAGGCGATGAGCTGGCCCTGGCGCATGACGGCCACCCTGTCGCACAGGAGCGCTTCGTCCATCAAGTGTGTGCTTATGAATAGCGTCGTGCCCTGGACGGCGAGGTCGCGAAACGTCTGCCAGAAGCGCGCCCGTAGTGCGGGGTCAACCGCCGCGGTCGGCTCGTCGAGCAGAATCATCGGGGGCCGGTGCACGATTGCCGAGGCCAGCGAGACGCGCCGCTGCATGCCGCCGGAGAACTGGCGCACCGGCTCGCCCGCGCGACCAGAGAGCTCGGTGAGTGCCAGCACCTCGTCGACGCGCCGTGCGAGATCGGGCGCGTGGTGCGCGCTGCCGAAGAAGGCCACGTTATCTCGAGCAGACAGGTCCTGGTAGAGGGCAGGCGACTGCGGCATGTACCCGATCTGCTGGCGCAGCGCCGCACGGTCACGCAAGGGGTCGAGCCCCAGCACCCGCACGGTGCCGGCAGTGGGCCGGAGCGCGCCGACGAGCGCCTTTATCAGGGTGGATTTCCCAGCGCCGTTGGGACCTAACAGGCCAAACAGCGTCCCGGCTGGCACCGACAGATCGACGCCGCGCAAGGCCTGCAATGCGGCGTAGTGCTTTGTGATGCCCTGCGTCTGAATGGCGGGGGTACTCATCTGTTCTCCTTCTGGTTCAGACGATTGTGCGGGCTATAGGCCCGACACTAGCCCTGGTGCACGCGGTCTGGGCTGACAGGCTGGTCGGGCGCCGCACGAGCTGAGATCACGCCTGGCTCGACAGCCAGACCTCGCAGGAAAATGCCGACCGCGGTAGCAATGTGTTCTTCGTTTGTCGGACCACTGACCTTGATTTCTGGAAGCGCCAACGTAGCGATGGCTTGTGGGATGAGCATGCCCATGAATGCGCGAGCACCCGATCGCGTGTCGTGCGGACGTAAGCGCCCAAGGGCGATCTGGTGGTCTAGGTACGTGGTCAGGAAGCCCAGCACGCGCCCAATGAGCCGGCTCGCGATCGGTTGTGCCATATCAGGTCGGAGCATGGCCTCTGGAACCAAAAGGCGCACCATGCGTTGCGCTATTGGAAGCGCCGCCGTGGAAAGGTAGGCTCGGGCGATGGTGGGAAGCACCTCATCCGGCGGGCGTTCCAGCAGAGGTGCCGCGTCGGTCATGAGCCTGAGAAAGGGAAGGTTCTTTTCGATGACACTCTGGAAGAGGGCCTCCTTTGTCGGGAAGTACCAGTAGATCAGCGCCGGGGACTGCAGGCGAGCAGCGCGGGCAATGCTCTTGATTGTCGCGCCCCGAAACCCGTGGTCGGCGAACTGTTCAAAGGCAGCAGCTAGAATCTGCGAACGCCGATCCGCGTCTTCTCCCATGTTGGCCTCTCTTGTCTGAACGTTCAATCAAGACAAGGCTACACTGGATTGAACGCTCAGTCAAGTGGTCTGTGTAGCTCTAGATGTTGCAGGCTGGGATCACGTGGCCACCGCGAGAATCGCAGCGGGGAGTGAGTGCCTGGCCAATGCTCTCGAGACTCGCTAGGAGCCCGTTGGTCTCTGGTAGAGACAGTCCGGCCGCAACCTGACGCAGGGCAACATCGACGTCCGCGCGTCCCATGGCCAAGCGCTCTGCACCCAGCCAGGTGAGATGGATCCTCCACCTGCGGCGATCGTCCGCATCTGCTTCGCGCTGCAAGTAGCCGAGAGCAACCAGCCTGCCAGTAACCCGGGTCATTCGCGCGGCGTCGAGCCGCATGGCGCGCGCGATGCAGCCCGGCGCGTCGTTTCCCGCCTCGACACAACTCAGAACGCTTAGCTCCGTGAGGTTGACGCCGTCGGCGCGTCGCGCAGCACGAAGACGCTGGTCTAGCTCGCGCACAAGGTGTGCCAGCACACCTACGGAACGAAGCCCATCGGCCGCCGTCGCGGCAGCCACTGCCACAGGCATCACATATCCTCGGCGACAGAAACAATAATGTTCGTCACGGCCTCTCACCGAGTATGCCATCTCGACCGGCCACTGTCTACGTGCAGACCTCTGAGACGCGTAGTTTCAAGGCGCGTTGTCATCTATCTGTCATCCAGCACTCACATAGCTGTCATGTCCGAAACATAGGATGTGAGCAGTAACGATGAATATGTCGGTTGGTTCGAGACTGGCAGTTGAGGCGCAGTGTCGGCCGGTTCTGTGCTGGCTGGAGGCTGAAGGATGAAATTGAACAAGGTTCCTCTGATTGGGCTCGCTGCGCTCTTGGTGTGCTCAAGCGCAACGGTGGCATTCACACTTCCAGGCATCAAGACGCCTGCCCCGCTCAACGGCAGCGTGGTGCTGGTCGCGCGCGGCACAATCATCACGACGGTGACCCCGGCCGGCGTCGCGCAGGACGTCACTTCGTATGCACTGAACTTCCAGGCGTCAGGCACGGTAGACAAGATGCAGGTGACTCCCGGACAGTCGGTGAAGGCCGGACAGGTGCTGGCAACATTAGACGATCCCAGCCTGCAGTTGACGCTGCTCAACGACGAAAACGCCGTGACGAACGCCCAGGCAGCTCTGACCAAGGAGGAAACGCCTCCAGATCCAAACTCCCTGGCCCAGGCCAAGGCGGCGCTCATTACGGCGCAGCTGAAGCTGCAGGTGATGCAGGCAGGCGGGACGCAGGCGAGCATTATCCAAGCCCAGACGAATCTGGACTCCGCCAAGGCAAACCTTGCTGCCCTGGAAACTGGGACCGCGTCGTCCATAGCTACAGCCCAGATCAATCTCGACTCGGCGCAGCAAAAGCTCAACGCTATGCTGCAGGGCGGTACGGCCGCGCAAGTTACCCAAGCCGAGATCGCGCTGGAAACAGCGGAAGCCAAATTGGCCACGATGAAGGCAGGCGGCACCGCGGCCAGCATCTCGCAGGCCCGCGAGGCTCTCGACGAAGCGCAATCGAAGCTGGCCGCAATGAAGGCCGGCGGCACCGCGAGCAGCATCGCCTCGGCGCAGATTTCCTTGCAGGAAGCCCAGCTCAAGCTGGCGCAGATGAAGGCCGGCGGCACCACGAGCAGCATCGCGGCCGCGCAGACCAACCTGCAGGAGGCGCAACTGAAACTGGCGCAGATGAAGGCGGGCGGCACCGCGAGCAGCATCGCC
>Ga0187876_1001792_pt1 | contig 17237 bp, 16 predicted proteins | sample June2016WEW_17_4_FD_133000 | JGI IMG/M metagenome (GOLD analysis project Ga0187876, IMG submission 133000) | Peatland microbial communities from SPRUCE experiment site at the Marcell Experimental Forest, Minnesota, USA - June2016WEW_17_40 | ecosystem: Environmental > Terrestrial > Soil >...
CTGGCAGGCTTCCTCGGTGGCGAAGTCGCTTTGAAACTGCCGCAGTGTTTTGGGAAACGACGGCCTCGGCACCCATCCACACTATGTATTGGGGCTTGCTGAGTCAACCGGATAAGCAGAAGCTAACTACTCAAACCCCGTCAACTGGAGAGAGCGCCGGCCTGAGCGGGAAAACCCAGGCCGGCCTCGTGTTTACCTTGCGCCCACGGTCTCGCGTTCCCTGAGCCCGAGCGACGAACTTCGGTTTTGCCGGTCCAAACAACAGGAACGGGGGTTAGTACCAGGTTGACAGCTCTCTTTTCCGCCGAGCTCAGGCAAGGTCGTAGCGATCAAGGTTCATCACCTTGTTCCACGCAGCCACGAAGTCCTTCACAAACACCTCCTTCGAGTCGTCGCACGCATAGACTTCCGCGAGTGCCCGGAGCTGGGAGTTCGAACCGAAGACAAGGTCGACACGGGTGCCGGTCCACTTGACTTTGCCCGTCGCGCGATCGCGCCCCTCAAACACGCCTTCGGTAGAGGAGGGCTCCCACTTCGTACCCATGTCGAGCAGGTTGACGAAGAAATCATTCGTAAGCGTCTCGGGCCGGTTGGTGAGGACTCCGTGCCTGGACTGCCCGAAGTTCGTGTTCAGCGCGCGCATGCCGCCGACGAGAACCGTCATCTCGGGGGCCGTCAGCGTGAGCAACTGCGACCGATCCACCAGCAGCTCCTCCGCCGGTCTTTGGTCTCCCTTCCGTTGGTAGTTGCGGAACCCGTCTGCGGCCGGCTCCAGTACGGCGAAGGAGTGAACATCGGTCCGGTCCTGCGAAGCATCGGTGCGCCCCGGCGAGAAGGGAACCTTCACGTCGTGCCCTGCCTTTTTCGCAGCTGCCTCGACGCCTGCGCAACCGCCCAGAACGATCAGGTCCGCAAGCGAGACCTTCTTTCCTTTGGACTGCGGGCCGCCGGACTGCGAGCTGTTGAACTCCTTCTGGATCGCCTCCAGCGCCTTAAGGGCTCTCGCCAGTCCGGCCGGCTGGTTCACCTCCCAGTCCTTTTGCGGTGCGAGGCGAATGCGCGCCCCGTTCGCCCCGCCGCGCTTGTCACTGCCGCGGAATGTTGCAGCCGACGCCCAGGCAGTGGTGACCAGGTCGGAGATCGACAGTCCGGATGCGAGAATTTTGGCCTTCAGAGCAGCAATGTCCTGCTCCCCGATCAGTTCATGATCCACCGCGGGAACAGGGTCTTGCCACAGCAGGGGCTCGGCCGGAACCAGCGGGCCAAGGTAGCGCGAGAGAGGTCCCATGTCGCGGTGCGTCAGCTTGTACCATGCCTTGGCGAACGCGTCTGCGAACTCCTGCGGGTTCTTGAGGAAGCGCCTCGCGATCGGCTCATAGATCGGGTCCATCCTCAAGGAGAGGTCCGTGGTGAGCATGAACGGGGCGTGCCGCTTCGACGGATCGTGGGCATCGGGAACGGTGCCAGCTCCAGCCCCGCCCTTGGGAGTCCACTGGTTCGCGCCGGCGGGGCTCTTCGTGAGCTCCCACTCAAAACCGAACAGGTTCTCCAGGTAGTTGTTGCTCCACTTCGTTGGGGTGGTGGTCCAGGCACCCTCCAACCCGCTGGAGATCGTCGCGGCGCCTTTGCCGCTGCCAAAGGTGTTTTTCCAGCCCAAGCCTTGTTCTTCGATGTCGGCGCCCTCGGGTGCGGGGCCGACATACTTGCTCGGATCGGCAGCGCCGTGGGTTTTTCCGAACGAGTGCCCGCCGGCAATGAGCGCAACGGTCTCCTCGTCATTCATCGCCATGCGGGCGAACGTCTCCCGGATATCCCTGGCCGCAGCGATTGGATCCGGCTTTCCATTGGGCCCTTCCGGATTCACGTAAATCAGGCCCATCTGAACAGCGGCGAGAGGATTGTCGAGCTGACGGTCGCCGGTGTAGCGCTGGTCCCCCAGCCACGTGCCCTCAGGCCCCCAGAAAATGTCCTCTGCGGGCTCCCAAACGTCCTCGCGCCCGCCGCCAAAACCGAAGGTCTTGAAGCCCATCGACTCCAGGGCGACGTTGCCGGCCAGAATCATGAGGTCGGCCCAGGAGAGTTTCTTCCCATACTTCTGCTTGATCGGCCAGAGTAACCGGCGTGCCTTGTCGAGGCTCACGTTGTCCGGCCAGCTGTTGAGGGGCGCAAAACGTTGTGTGCCGGAGCCTGCCCCGCCGCGGCCGTCGGCGATGCGGTACGTACCGGCGCTGTGCCAAGCCATACGAATGAAGAGCCCCCCATAGTGGCCGTAGTCGGCGGGCCACCAGTCCTGCGACGTCGTCATCAAGGCATGGAGGTCCTTGACTACGGCATCCAGGTCGAGGCTCTTGAACTCTTCCGCGTAATTGAACTCCTTGTCCATCGGGTCGGACAGAGGGGAGTTCTGGTGTAGGATCTTCACGTTTAGCTGATTCGGCCACCAGTTCGCATTCGTCGGGGCCCCAGCCTGTGTGTGTCTGAACGGGCACTTCGCTTCGGTTGACAAGTTTTGCTCTCCTTCAAAAAAAGAATTTTTGGGAACTACGAACCCATACCGACACTTAACGGGAAGCCTGCCGCGGAGCGCACTTCGTGCACAGCCCCCGGAAAATGAGTTCGCATTCGCGAAGAATCCGCTTACCGGGGAAGCCCGAGGCAGGCCTGGGCACCTCGTACCACTCAATGTCCTCAACATTGCCGCAGCGGTCGCAGATGAAGTGGTGATGCCGCATGCCTTTCGCGTCGAATCGCGCGGCGCGGCCCTCGACGGCCACTTCACGCACCAAACCCGCCTGCACCAGGTCCCGCAGATTGTTATAAGTCGTGGCCCTTGAAGAGCACGGATCCACGCGATTTACGGCTTCGAAGATTTCCGCGGCCGTGGGATGCCTGTTGTCTTCCATCAGGAATGCCATCACGGCGTAGCGCTGCGGAGTGCACCGCAACCCGCTGCCTTCCAGGGACTGTTTAATCGCCTCGGCGTCCAATAAAAATTTAGACTATATCTAATGTGAGATTTTGTCAAGACTTTGGTCGACATTCAGATACACAGAAGCTGTGAAAGAATGAATCGCCACGAATGAACACGAATTCACACGAATGAAGGCAAACGAGCTATTCGTGTTCCGCGGTGCCGAGCCTTGGTTCGTCCGATAGCCGGCAATGCGCCCGCAGTACCGGATCGTAATCATCAACGTCCCTGTAGTATTCGGAACATATAATGAGCGCCTGTTGTCCGTCCTTCGCCTTCCTGGCTTCCGGCTCCGGCTTTATTAAATAACCAACGATAGACATGTGTCTTTCCCGTCCTGAATAACTCGTTTTGCCTTCATTCGTGTGAATTCGCGTTCATTCGTGGCCAAAACGGTTTTTCTTCATATTCCCGGCAGCCGCTGCATAACAAATCCAATCTGCCCCCGCCGCGCGCGCCAGCAGGCCAGTGCCAGAGCGATGACCAGATCGTCATGCTCCCCGCATCCATCCGCGCCCAGACGCACCCGCCCCCCGGGCCTCTGTATCGACCGCATATCGGTCAACTCCCGCACCAGCGCCCCCAATTCCCGCAGCCCCCGCGCCAGCTTCAATTCGTTCCGCTCCAGCAACACCTGCACCACGGCAATCAAATCCCGCTTCGGCACGCTCCACGCAGTCCCGTTCCGATGCTGCTGATCCCCGGCCGTGATCGTCACCGGCGAGATATCGCAACCAAGCCGCGCCGCGCGCAACATATCGACCACCGGAGCCCCGACGCCCGTGCCATCCACCGCCAAAGCACAGCGCCCCCCGGCGAACAAGCAATTACGCGTAATCTCTCGCACCCGCGCAACCACGCCCGGATAAGGAGTACCCAGTGGGACCCGCTCCAGATGCCGCACGCGCAAACTATGAAACACGCTCCCGCTATAGGCCCTCGCCAGGTCCATCCGCTCCACGACCGCGATAGCAGAAGGATCCCGCCGCTGCCCCAGATCAAGCCCCATATAAAACATCGCTACCTCCGAAAACTAGATGGCCACAAATGAACACAAATAAACACGAATAACTGTTTTTGTCTTTATTCGTGTGAATTCGTGTTCATTCGTGGCCTAAACATTCAGTGGCTCGAAACTATCGTCCACGGCCCGCTCCACCACGTCCCGCCCGAACACCGCCGCCCCGCTATCCACGAACTCGCCCATATACTCCTGCGCGAACCACAGCGGACCGATCGCCCTCCGCTCCGCCTCCAGAAACTCCGCCGGAATCCGCGCGCACTGCGTCGCCGGCACGCTCACCCGGAACCAATCCGTGCCCTCATGCTCCCAGCATTCGTAGAAAAATCCGGTCTTCCCTCGCGGCGTACTCATCAGCCACAAGTCTCCCTGCCCAACCGCCAGCATGGGACGCAGCGCCTTGTACATCGCATCGTCCACTCGCGCCGCCTCGTCGATCAGCAGCAGCGACACGGCTGAGAATCCCCGCGTCGTGCCCTCCATCCCCGGCAATCCCACAATCCGGGAACCGTTCGGCAGCAGCAGCGACGTCTCGTTATCCCCATCCCCGCGCGGCCGGATTCCCAGAGTCGCCACCATCTCCGCGGCCTTTCGCAACAGCTCCGCGCTTTGCCGGTCCGTCGGACTCGCCACCAGCACCAGGCTCTTCTCCCGCGTATACGCCCGATGGACAGCCTTCGCCGCCGCAATCGTCGACTTCCCCCACTGCCGCGTGCAATTCAGAATTCCCCGCTTCGCATCGGATCGCAGAACTTCGATCTGGCGCTCGTCGGGCTCGAACCTCAAGCGCTTCCTCGCGAATTCCACCGCATCGATAACGTCCCGAGCCTCCGGATGCCCCTTCCGCCTTTCGCCGGTTTTGTTTTCGTCGCCGGTTTTAATTTCTTCGAATGTGCAGTACACACCTCTGGATACCACCAGCGAAGGACGAAACTGTGCTGCAACAGCCGCCATGTTGCCTTTAAACCGTTGATAAACGGACGGTTGGAGAAATTTGCCACATTTGTCACCTTTGTCACCGTCCCGCCACTTCAACACCGCAAGCTCATTTAGACTGGAAGTAACCTATGTCGGATTGGCAACCTCGGCCCTTATAAGGACTACGAGTGGATTGTGGCGGACCCGGAACTCCTGGGCGGCAAGCTCGCCATCCGGGGTACGCGTCTCTCGGTCGAACTCATCCTCGAATGCCTTGCAAATGGCATGTCCCTCGCCGACATCGACGAATCTTTCCACAATGCATTCCCGCACGCCGCCCTCCACGAAGTTCTGAAAGTCGCATCGGAGTTTGCCGGCTCCTTCGCTCTTTCCGTTTGACGCCAACGCTGCTTGACGCAAACCTGGACATCCACCTCGTTGAACTATTGCGTCGTCTTCAGATAGACTGCGACACGGCGGAAAATCGCGGATGGAAGGCACTCCGCAATGGCGAACTTGTCGCCGCCGCTGTAAACGCGGGATTCAACACTCTGCTCGCCAGGGATCGGCTGTTCGCGGAATCGGCGTCACGAGCATGGCGCGATTTCCCGTCTCTGAGCGTGGTGATTGTAACGCTTCCGCAATTGCCCTCCGGCCGCTACCTCGCCTCCTTTGAGGCTGAGTGGACAGCCTCGCCGATTCAGTCGCAACCGGGAAAAATCATCGCCTGGCCCTAAGTTTCCGGGCGCATTCCGCTCCCCGCGATCCGGCCAAACGAGAGCAGGACGTTTAAAGTGAGGCGGCCCATGGAACTGGTCGTATTAAACTGCTGCGTTACGGACACGAAGGTCGCGCTGTGCTTGTCGAGGATCTCCATGATCCGCGCGAAAGGGATCGCGAAAGCCGGTCCACCTTGTAGACCGCAACGCAGTTCACAGCACCGGATTGGATATCCGCAAGCAGCCGCTTCAACGCCGGGCGGTCCATGTTGGCCCCGGTATAGCCGCCGTCGTCGTACTTCTGGGGCAACGCTACCCATCCTTCCTGCCGCTGGCTGCTGATAAACGACTCCGCGGCCTCCCGCTGCGCGTCAAGAGTGTTGAAAGCCTGGTCGAGGCCTTCGTCCGTCGACTTCCGCGTGTAGATCCCGCAGCGCACACCCGCCCGTGCCGCGAGGCCGTTTCCGCTTTCCTTTGCTCTCCTGTCACCGCGCACGACGCACCTCCTTCTCCAGCCCGAAGAACGCAAAGCCATTCCAGCGCGTGCCCGTTATCTCGCCCGCAATGGCGCTGAGCGACGGGAACCGACGGCCATCGTATTCGAATCCGTCGCCAAGGACCTTCACTACGACGGTCTGGTCCTTGTACTTCTTCACGATCGAGCTCCCCGGCATGGGTAGGCGTGCGTCCCACGTCTGAACCACGGTCGTCGTTACGGTTTGTTCCAGCGGTACCTGAGCAAATCGCCGGGAGGCGTTCTCCGAGATTCGCACTCGCAACTCGCTGTTGAGGGCCATTGCAATGGCGTATTGGCGGACCGACTCGGGAAGGCCACCTTCCTTCGCGGCCTGCAGTTGCCATGCGATCTTTCGCCGTAGGTGCTGGCAGTTTGCGATCGGATGCTCCGCTCCGAACAACTCCCTGTGGAGGGCCTGCAACTGCGGTGCGCTCATCCCCGGCAAATCCTTGATTGCTGGCAACCCGCCACGTTTCTTCATGATCTGGGCGACTCCTCTCTCCGACGCGTCAACGTCAGTTCATGACGGCTCGTTTCACCGGAATTAGCAAGTCCTTCTGTTGACAGAATCGGCTCGCGCGTCGTGTGAACCAGCCGGATTTTGGCGCGTCGGTGATACGCCATTGCCAGTAGCGCCGCGATCTCGCTGATGGCATCGTCAATCGTGGTTTCCCCGCCGCGTTGCATGTGTTCGCCTCCAAGGGCGGGGCAGCCTGGCGAAGAAGATGTGGATGCAGACAAGGGAGGAGTTCACGCCGTGGTGATCTGCTCGACACAATGTCTAGCACCCACAACGAGTTCCGCTTGGCGGCCCGCCCGATGTCTGGTGTTCCGGGGCGCGTTCGCGCTCCTGTCAACTAATACTCAGGCGAGTTGGAAGATGTGCAGGTTTGGTGTCCGCAATGAACCTCGTCCATTTTCTTCGAAGCTCATCAGCAATTTGCCCAATCTACGATTTCCGAGAGCAGTCCCAGTTGGCGTGACCGCTGCAAGTACTCGGGGTGATACGTCCGAATGGTCTTCATCGGCAACCCAGAGGCGCGAACCAGCGCCAAGCGACTGGGGGAAATCGAGGTCTTCGGATAGCGGTCAAAAGGACAGAACTCAACCTCACCAAACTCTTGCCGAATCGCTCGGTCGTATCGTGGTCCGGTGAAAAACACGATCACGTTCGGCTTTAGAACGTCGATCTCGCTGCGGAGCAAACCTTGCTGAGCTCGCTGAAGTTTCGCAATTTCTGCGCTGTTACAGTTGCCCACAACCGAGCCACTCACGTTAACTTTGAAAAGATTCGTCCAGAGTGCTGAGTCCATCTCGGTGTTGAGCGCCTCGTCTAGCGCTCTGAAACCGCGCCAAAAGGGTGAGTTCAATTTTGGGTGACGGCGTCCGAGTCCGTACCATCGGTACAAATGCAGCATCGCCGCCACGCCTTCGGCGGCAACCGAGAAATCTCTGAAGGTTCGGATAGTCGAACCGGGACCGCCGGTCGCATCAGGTTCGTATTTCCATGTGTGCGTTTCTTGCCCAACCACGAGCAGTCGCACTTTCGATGTCGCCCATCGTTCGTGCGGATGAACCAGGAGCGGAGCAGAGGCTCGGCGTGAGAGGGCACTGGGCAATCGGGCCGAGGCATGAAAGCGCCTGTAATGTGCTTCCAACTGTTCCGTCACAGGACACATTTTCCCAAAGCGTAGTCGAGCAGCAGCGCCCGGCATCATCGTCGGGCCGGGTGGTTTGCGCGCTGGCCTCGTAACCCGCTAACCCTTCTGTTTTGAGAGCCGTGCCCAGCAGTGCACTAGTATAAGCGAAGGGCATGCTTTCGCTCAATGATCACGTTCGGATGACGAGAGGTTTCGCAGGCGCTGGTTTCACTTGCGCGCGAAGGCCGGCCGCCATGAACAATCCATTGAACCTTGAGTGGCATGTCGACGGTCAGCCGCGCCGCTATCGGCTCTGGGCGTTTGACATCACACACGGTGGAGGCGGATCTGAAGTTCGGGCGGCCGACGAGTTCCGTATCCAGATAACCAACGGTCCGGCGACGTCAGCGCAGATTGATGCAGGAGGTGCCACCGACCTCCTCGTTGGCTATTCCCGAGATCGGGACGCGATTGTGGCATACGACCGGCGGTGGCTGGAAAACTGGACTCACAAGAAAGAAACAACAGGCAGTGGCGGTTCGCCCTCAGTTCAGGTGAAAGAAGCTGACATCCAGGCTGGGCATGACAAAGGCGTTCATCACCTGACAAAAAACGCGGGCTTTGGCGCGGCGGACATCGTCACCTTGAGTCCTGCGATGCTGCCTGTTTACCTTGCAAACCATCAGTCTCTGCTCGGAGGTACTATGTCCGCTGCCGAAGCGCAGTCCGTCACCCCGCAGTCGCCGGGGTCAACCGTAGTCGATTACTGCCTGAGCCAAGGCTTTCCCTTCGAGCCGGATCTGCTTGCTCGCTACCTCGCCGCTGTGTTGACGAAACCGCTCGTCATTCTGGCTGGCATCAGTGGCACTGGCAAGTCTAAGCTGGCGGAACTCGTTGCTGAGTTCTACAGTTCTGGCGCGGGCACAGGCGATCAGGCGACCGGTACTCCAGCGGTCGGAGACGCCTTCGTGTTCGTGCCCTCCCGGGGTGAGCCAGATCCCAGCCGTTTTGCCCTGGTGGCTGTGCGTCCTGACTGGATCGACAATCAATCCATACTCGGCTTTGTCAACCCGATTACCAGCAAATACGAATCAACTCAGGCGCTCGATCTGATTCTACGAGCGCACGCTGCTCTCGATGCTGCCAGTGACAAGGCAGCCGCCCCCCGCCACTTCATGCTTCTGGACGAGATGAACCTCGCGCGAGTTGAACATTATTTTTCCGACTGGCTCGCGTGTACCGAAAGCAGACGCTACCGCCCTGATGGCACTGTCAAGCAGCAGCCGGTACCGCTGCATCGTTCCAGCGAAACCCTGATGACGACCCTGCAGCGACCGGGCGGCTCGCCCGAGACCGTCGAGGTGCCTTCCTCCCTGGCACTACCGACGAATCTCGTCGTAACCGGAACGGTCAACGTGGACGAAACTACCTACGGATTTAGCCCCAAGGTTCTGGATCGTGCCATGGTTCTCGAATTCGATGAGGTAAACCTCGACCGGCTTCGCAACAAGGGAACGGAGATTGCCGTAGGTGGGTATCGCCTCCCCGATACGCTGCCTGCCTTTCGACTTCCCACTCCCGAGGATTACAAGAATCTCCCGGAAGAAGCACACAAGCACATTTCAGCTATCAATAGCATTTTGGAAGTGGCGCGGCTACACCTGGGCTATCGGGCTGCCAACGAGATCGCGCTGTTCATGCATTTCTACAACGGGATGCTGCCGGCTGTAGACACAGATGCAGGCTGGCTCCGGGCCCTCGACGCGGCCATTTTGCAGAAGGTGCTCCCCGCCTGTCTGGCAATCGCGCCAAACTTGAGGAGCCGCTGGCGAGACTCTGCGTGTATCTGCGCGATCTCACGGTTGTATCAAATGACGCAAGTCTCGCCACATTCGACAGTGCGTCACAGGCGGCCTTACCGAAAGCGTACCGGCGCGCAGTGGAGATGCTCGATGCGCTGCGAGATTTCGGCTTCGTGTCATTCTTCAAATGACGCCCGCGTTCTCCTATCGGCGTCGCAGGGACCAGGTCAAGCCGACCAAAGCCTGCGTGGGCGAGACTATCACGTTGGACGAACGGACCGAGTACGTTCTGTCTTTCCCCGGTTCACCGAGTACACCAGTCATGCAGCAGATCGCTGATCTCGGCGGTGAACTGCTGGCTGCCGACGCCGTTGTGCTTTCATTCGGCAACTTCGTCGGAAGGGCCGACCTTGCCGGAGTGACCATCGACGTCACCTCCAGCAAGATTGGGGACGGTGGCGTCTCAAGACTGCTTGAGGAAGTATCGGATCTTGCTTCTGGCCTGGTATTCGGCTGGCGTGCTCCAACTACCTTTGCTGCGGTAACAGGCACAGCGAGCCAGGCACCCGTGCCATATCACCAGCTTCAACTTCTCCGCCACTTCATGCTCAAAGAGCCGCCAGGCCAGCGTTTACAGGACTGGATCTCTGCAATTGAGCGTAATCCAACCCGCAGGTTTGAGCCCGACAGACCTGTGGTCAGCCCAGATCGAGTGCGGAGGCTCGATCACCGGGCTGTCCAATCAATTTTCACGCGCGTCGAGCGGCTTGTGCCAGCAGGAGCAGCCGTCGCAAACAACGATCTCGCGCAAGCCCTAAGCTTCGGTACACCGCGCGAACCTCACTTCCCCGCGAAGGTCGCCGCGCCCCGTGGGCGGCTTTCCTTTGATACGCCAGAGAATCGATTCGTAAAGCACGTCTTGGGTGAGTGTCTCTCCCTGATTTACAGGTTCATTGACCACCCAAAGCTGCACGCTGGACTCCGCGCCGACTGCCGCACGATGCTCGGTGTGCTTGAAGACGCAGCGCCTTTTCTGGCCGAGGTAGGAAAATTGTCGGGCTTCCATTCCCCGAGCCAGGCGCTGGCGAAGGCCGATGGGTACCGGGATGTCTTTGGCTTCTGGGGGAATCTATCCCGCCACGTATCCCTTCCTCGCAGTGCGTCCGAAACTGCGAGATTGCTCGAAGGGCGAGACATGGCAACCCTCTATGAATATTGGGTATTCCTCAAGGTCTTGGAAGCCACGAGCATGGTTACCGCAATGCGCCCTACATGCCGTCCCGCACTTCGCAGGGATGAATTGGGGGAGAGCCTTGTGGTGGGCCTTACTTCGACCATCGGCGCGAATCTCAGCGTGCGATTCAACCCGACGTTCACGCGCTCTCTGGGCGACGCCTATTCGACCCCGCTACGCCCGGACGTGATCATTGAATTCGACGGCACCCGCTACGTTTTCGATGCGAAGTACCGTCTTGATCGCTTCGACTGCAATGATGCAGACGCCGATGATGGGCCCGCAACCTACAAGCGAGCGGACCTGTACAAGATGCACACCTATAGGGATGCGATCTCTGGAATCCAGGCAGCATTCGTGGTGTACCCCGGCACCGAGTTCGTATTCTTTGAACGCACGCGGCATCGTCTCACCGATCCGAGTGCGATCACACAAGGCGACGGTGTCGGAGCGGTCCCCCTCCGTCCTTCAGATTCCGATCCGGCTTGCGTGCTGCGCGCTTTACTGCGAAAGGTGCTCACCAAAGAGTAGGCTGACGGTCCACTCGTGGCGTGATCAGAGTCTCCCATATACCTCGCACTTCTGAATAGTCGACAAAAGTGTCGGTACCGTTAGAGGCCATGCGGCGCATAACTTCGGCATGGACTCCTTGCAGGCCGTTTTTCGCAAATTTCGAATCCTTCATGATTGCAGCCACAAGCTGCCGCAGGTCGAGATGTGGCTTTGGCGCTCGTTTAGCCCGTGGCAGAATGGCCGCATCGCCGACGGCTGCCTTTCGGAGGTTAAACACCACGTCGAAATGGGCAACGTCCTCCTCCCCGGAGCGGCCTTTATAGCCCTTGTGGCTTTGCTGACGTCGATCAAGCGAAGCGGCTTCGTAGAAGGAGAATCCTGCCTGTTCGGCAGCGTCCCGAATCGCCTGCCAGACAGCAGCATCGGTATTGTGAAAGACCACAGTTGCCCAGCCGCCGGGTTTCAGGACGCGAGCTATCTCGCGCATGGCTCCGCCCATCAGATCGGAATAAGCGCCCAACGACTTGCCTCCCTTATCTACCGGCAGAGACCGGTTGACAACAGCCTCGTCCGACATGTCGGTGAGTCGCCCCAGCCAAGACTCCCAGATCAGATTGCAGTCCGCATAGAAGATATTCGATCCGAACGGTGGATCGGTGAATACGTAATCTATTGACCCGTCTGGTATTCCAGACAGCGCCGTAGCACTCCCAAGGCGAATCGCTGGAGCGGGGACCCCGTGGGGCTGAAACGCCCTGTAATAGCGCTGTAGCTGGTCAACCTTGTTTCGAAATACCTCAAGAACGTTTGCTTCCGATGAGAGCTGCGGTACGTAGAGCGTGCCAGTGAGCGGCCGCTGGCCGCCTCGGGCATTGAATCGCCGCATCCTTGTGCCATGCCACGCGGTATTTGTAAATGCGAAAGCCAGCGCCCGGCGAATGCGATCATCGGCGACGTCCACGATTGCCTTCCAAAGCAGGGAGAGCGCTTGGAGATTGCGCGGAGTGTAAAAGTCGGCAATCGTGCTGATTCCGCGAAGGTGAAGCGCGCAACGGATATACATCTCGCGCTCGGGGCCAATTGGAATCTGGGGATACCATAAGCCAACCCCTTCGGTACCGGGTGATTTTGCGAGCTCAATATCCTCCGCCGTCGCTGCCTTCTCCCTTCGTTTCCCACCTGCCGTCTCGTAGGCGATCCACGCAGGAACCGAATCAATCGTTGAGAGTTCAGCGCGCCGAATGCTCTTTTGACAGCGCGGGCATTGTATCGAGCTTCCCAACCTTCCGGAGGCGCGATCCATTACGTCCCAAAGCGCAAACATTTGTTTGCAGTAGAGACAGGTATGTCTCGTACTCCACAGTGTCCAGTGAATGAGGGCGGGTTGCCCGTGATCGTCCCGAGTTCCGTAAAGCGAACGGAATGTATCTCCTAAGCGAGCATCGAGCACCGCAAGTCCAGCGGCCAGGGCTTCGGGGTCGCATGGCCTCGTGTGGTTCCACGCGAGATGTACAGCGGCAGGCGAAAGATCATTAAGAATCGCTCGGCGTCCTGCGAGCGAAGCTGCTACGCCGGTCATTCCCGAACCGCAGAAGGGATCAAGTATGACATCTCCAGGCTTTGTGTAATGTTCGATAAACGGCGTGATGGCTTCTGGCGGAACTTTCGTGTGATAGCTGTGCGCCAAATAGAAGGTGCTGTTGCGCCCTCCTGCCACCCGTAAGGTGCCCAGCGGCTGCTCGGTCGAGTGCCCGCCAACACTGGCAGGGAGATTGTCAACTTCGGTGAGGTATCCCGATACGAAGTCCGGCTTTGCCTCCGTCACCCTTCGCCCATTCCGTTGGCGCGCCCCTAGATCCGCGCAGAGTTCGGCAATCATGGGCATCGTAATCCCCGCTACGGAGTGGTTCCCCTCGAGGGCGGCCCGCACCACGGCCGAATAAATCTCGTCGTTCTTGTGGACGCCATTAGCGATGGCGTCGCGAACAACTCTCTCTATGAAGCTTGGTGGCGGAGGATTCACAGGGATCGCAGTGGCGGTCTTTGCCCGATGTTTAAGACAAAGAAGCAGGTCGAAAGTAGTAACGTTCTCTTTGCCCGTGATGCCCTTCACGCCCTTGATGGAAGGCTGTCCCTTGTGCAGGAGGTGAACGGTCTCGGTTTCGAAGCCGGCCGATTTTAGCGCGTCTTGAACGACACCCCAAACCTGATCATCGGAATTGGAAAAAGCAAGAACGGCCCGACCTCCCGGCTTCAAAGCGCGAGATGCATGGGAAAACGCTTGCGCCATGAGATCGCCGTAATCGGATATTGTCTTTCCTCCGGTAGCTGGCCTGCGATGTTTGTTGACAACGATCTCAGCTGCCTCATCGGTCATTTCACCGAGCCACGCCTCCCAGAGCAGGGAGGAGTCGGCATAGAAGATATTTGCTCCAAATGGCGGGTCCATAAAGACGCAATCGACAGATCGGTCGGGAAGGCAGTCAAGTGCAGTTGCGGAGCGGCGGAACACTTCGACTTTCGCCGTTGACGCTGGAAAGCTGCGGTAGTAGCGAAGGACGTCAGCAGCCTTTCGACGGAAAAGGCTCCACACGTTCCACTCATATCGGAGCGACGAGATATACAGCGTGCCCGTCATCACATTAGTCGGGCGCTTCGCGTTCCACTGGTACCGTCGCGAAGCCCGATTGGCAGCTGCAGTAAAGGCGAACAGCATGGCTTCTCGAACCCGCCCTTCAGTCTGACTGACAATGACGTGGCGCAATGCTGCCATCGCGTGAAGGTTCCTTCTCGTGAAGAAGTCGGTCACCGAGGTGATTCCCATCGCGCGATGCGCGGCGCGCCACATCTCTCGCTCCGGTCCAAATGGCACCACGGGCGTCCAATACGGAACGGGTGCCTTTGAAACCTCCTCGATCAAAGCTCGCTCTTCGCGCGTGGGAACATGGGAGTCGATGCGATTGGTTCCTTGCGACGTATGGGTCTGAACCGGTTCCTCCCTGGTCCACTCAAGCTCTGCCTTTGGTGTAACCGCACTGCAGTGTAGGCAGGTGACGCCCTCGTCCCCAGTTCCATTCCGCTGCACGACGTCCCAATAGAGGATCTGCTCCCGGCAGCGGGAACAACGGTAGACGTCGCTCCACGTCGTGTACTCGACGAGCCGCTCTGAGCCGACTGGGTGGTAGAGCCAATCGATTGTTGGAGCCACCTCGGCTTCCACTTTCGCCAGCGCCGCGGCGAACTCCATCGGATCGCATGGAGTGGTATAGTTGCGCGCTATATGAATTGCCGCCGGAGACAGGTCCGAAAGCAGCGCGTTTCGGCCTTCCATCAGCGCCGCGACACCTGTCATCCCCGACCCGCAGAACGGATCGAACACGGTCTCGCCGGGACGTGTGAAGGCACGGATAAAAGGGGCGATGGCGTCGGGTGGAACCTTCGTATGGTAGCTATGGGCGCGGTACGGCGTCGATGTCTTCTGGACGTCAATACGCTCGGGAAGCTCTGCTGTTTGTGCTGGACGCCGGGTTGTTTTTGGAAGGAGCACGGTCGGCGGCGATTGGGGATATCGGACAGCCTCCGCCTCGGTATGCTGCCTTATCGCGGCAACGACCTCGGCTGCATTCTCGGACAACGCATCGCGAACGTCGTCAGGAAGTCTCCCAGCGCCGAGAGCAATGAGGTCGGGTGGCATTCGCAGCAGCTTTGCCAGCAAGGTAATCTGTTCCTCCGTCGGCAATCGATTTCCCGCCTCTATGTGGCTCAGAAGTGATTTCGAAACCTCCAGAGCCTTAGCCAAACCAGCTTGCGACAGGCCAAGCTGTTCACGCCGAGCACGGATTGCAGCAGAAGCCGACCAACGAGCCCCAGATACGGTCACGCCACCATTGTGGCAGACGCCGAGGCTGGTTGACACAATCGGTCAACACCTATTTCGTCGCGGCACGGCTAGCGCTCGGGCCGATACGCCCAACGGCTCGCCGTCCGGCACGCTGTAGCCAGCGAACCATGCTGAATACTTCGGCAGACGCGAGGATTTTCTTTAGGGGTGGCGTGGTTTGGAGGACAAAACCTAAGCCAGCCCGACTTGGACGGGCCTGTCAACAAACCCGACCTGTCAACCGGAGAACGCGGAGAGTTCGTAACGAAAAACTTGGGGATCGGCCTCAACCTTGGGGTTGAGCGCTCCAGCCCGCGAGACCTCTCTTCCAACGGGAGAGAACGGGTGGCGCGCAAGAACCTGCGGAATGTGGCGGATGCGGGCGGAGGGCAGGCGAAGACTGCCGTCAACAGAACGGAGCGTTCGGGTTAGGGCTGAAAACGTATGGCTCCCCGGCATAGATTCGAACTGCAGTTCACGGTCGAGAGAAGGAATGCTCGGCTTTTTCGCCGAGTGTGTACGGCCAGTGAATGAACGTCCTTCGTTGATCTGCTCATAAAAACTCACGGAAGAGATCAGGGAAAGCGACCGGAAACTGGAGCAGATCGCCCGGGACAAGTGCCCGGAAACCAAACTCCTCAGGCAAGTGAAGGGAGTCGGGACATTGATCGCTCTGACCTTTGTGCTGACGGTGGAAGACAAGGATCGATTCGCGAGGAGCCGGGACGTGGGTTGCTACGTGGGGTTGCGGCCGAAGCGGAGCGACAGTGGCGAAAGCCAGCCGCAACCGCGCATCACCAAAGAGGGCGATGTGTACATGCGGAAGATGCTGGTGCAGCGAGCGCAGTACATTCTGGGCCACCGGGGGCCGGATACGGACCTGAGGCGGTGGGGGCTGAGGCTGGCAGAGCGCGGCGGCGGGAAGAACGCGAAGAAGCGGGCTATTGCGGCGGTCGCGCGAAAACCGGGGGTGCTGTTACATCACCTTGTGGGCGACCGGCGAAGCGTGTGAGCCGTTGCGCGGCGCAAAAGAAACAACGGCCCGGAAGAAAGCCGCCTAAGCGCAGGCAGAGGATTTGGAAGTGTCATTTTGCTGGTATTGACAAAAAGATCGCCGGGTTCGGGTGACTGCGAGGGCGCGGCGGAACGAGCGCTTCCGGTAACGGGAGCCGTTCAGTTCGATTCTGAGATGGCAGCACCCGTTTTCAAAATGTGGACACCAACTGGCACCGGAGCGAACTGCTCCACAAGAGTGCGAATGGAAGCAGGGCGTTCCGGCGGCAGGTCAATTCAGATAAGGAAGGGAAGGGCGCAGGCATGATTTTCAGCGGAATTGGTGCGCTTGCCGAGTTCCGGCAATCCTCGGGTGTAAAGCACGCCTGCCCCATCGCATCCACCACTCGAATGAAGTGGGGCAAATAATCGAGACCGCGTCCGATCAGCGTGAAATCGGGAAACAACTCCATCCCGGCCGGCAACGTCTCCCGCGCGTCAAGCGGCAGCCGGAACGCGGTTGTCGTCTTGAGATGAAACCGGATCGAAGCGATCTAAAATGCACCAATCGAGGCCATTTCACCCATACACAATCCGCTTCCACTCGACCTTCGGCTTCTGAAAATTGAAAAGCAAAGCCAGCCGCAGATGCGAAGCCTTGAGGTAATTAATGCACTGCGCCAAATGCTCATTGCCGAAGCGGTCCACGCATTTCAATTCAACGACAAGCCGGTCCTCGACCACCAGGTCGGCCAGATACTCACCCACCAACTGCCCCTTATATGACACCGGAAAAGAAACTTGGCACAACACCCGCAGTCCCCGCAACGCCAACTCCCGAGCCAGCGCCCGCTCATAAACCTTCTCCAGGAATCCAGCCCCGAGCACATTGGAAACCTCATACGCGGCGCCAATAACGGATTCCGCGACAACATCCAAATCAATTTCCGATTCGTGTTCATTCGTGTGCATTCGTGGCCATAAACTCTGGTAGGCCGCCGATACGGAATTCTCATTCACAAATCCCGC
>Ga0187876_1001800_pt1 | contig 17185 bp, 16 predicted proteins | sample June2016WEW_17_4_FD_133000 | JGI IMG/M metagenome (GOLD analysis project Ga0187876, IMG submission 133000) | Peatland microbial communities from SPRUCE experiment site at the Marcell Experimental Forest, Minnesota, USA - June2016WEW_17_40 | ecosystem: Environmental > Terrestrial > Soil >...
ATCACTGAATTGGCTGAGCCGCTTAGGTTGGTTTCATTAAGTGAGTTTAGCCAGATTCAGCGTGATCTTGCCCAAGGTCGCGTCGCTACTGCTGGTTCCATGTTGCATACGCTGAACGTCAGGCATATCTAGCCCTGCGACCGATCTCTGATTGATTCTTAACAACCGGATGCTTCTTTCACATGAGCAACTCCCCATCAGCTCCAGCACCGATGGGGTGTCGTTATGGGGAATCCCACTAGGTGACGAAAATGAGTGTCTGCTCATCTTTTACCAATGCAGTGCCGTCGTGTGCAATCTTGAGCATACAACTTGATTCTGAGCTGCTAAGTTTGGGCACTAGAACGAGGTATGGCGGTAATTGAGCCGAGAAGAAGAGGTATGTATGCGAACAGACCGGCTAATACCTCGGCCCCCGCGCCGCAGTCCGCATACGAACAGCTTGAAAGCGGCCCAAGACTGAGCAGTTGAAAGATGGAAGAGCATGCTGCGAATACGTAACCGGCACGGTAGGGCATTACTCACGTACGTGGCAGACTGGGAGAGCCTTGCTGTTATTTGGTTCAAGCGTATGCGGGCGCGCACCTTGGCGGCGAGGCAACTTCGTCACAACCACTCAGGCGGGCTGCGTTGGGCGGTTCGCGTTGTAATCGGCACAACCGGCACCGCTGCCATAATTGTTGTCCTTGTGCTTCTTGTGGGACTTTGTCACGTCTATTGTGACCGGACCAACCTGCCTGACATCGAGCCATTCGCCCGCTTTGAGTTTCCTGCCATTGGACACGTCTACGACACCAACGGACAGCCGCTGATCGAGCTGGCAAAAGAGCACCGCCAGATCATGCAGTATGGGGATATTCCCCCCATTGTCCGCGACGCGATTCTCGCCGCCGAGGACAAGAACTTCTTCTCCCATAACGGAGTTGACTATTCCAGAATCCCCCGGGTGCTGAGTAGGGTGAGAGTTGGGACGCTGCTGACACGCATTACACGGATCGGGCAGCTAGACGAATCTGATAGCCTTGCCATGTTGCGGCAGGGCGGCTCGACGATCTCGCAGCAGCTTGTGCGGGCATTCTTTCTGCGAGATCTCACGGACGCAGAAAACAGCAACGAGCTTCGGCCGGGCGCGCTTTCGTATGTGATTGGCGCTCGCAGTGCCAAAAAACTGGTTCGGAAACTCGAGGAGATTCGACTGTCGTTGTGGATGGAACGGCAGATGCGAGAGCGTTTCGGTTCAAAACGCCGCGCTAAGGAAGAAATTCTCGCCCGATATGCCAGCTTTCTTTATATGGGAGATGGGCAGTACGGGTTTGGGGCGGCTGCCGAATACTATTTTGGGCGCCCCCTCGCCAGCTTCACCGTAGCCGACGCCGACAAGGCAGCCCTGCTGGCAGGAATCGCAAAATCGCCTCGCGTCTACGCCCCCAGCGCACCTGACGTCGAGAACATCTTGCATCGCCGAAACCAGATCCTTGGCCTCATGGTAAAGCGCGGTTTCATATCCCAGCATATCGCCCGAGTGGCCGAACAGCGCCCAATACTGGTGGTCGCGCCGGGCAAGGACAATATGCCGCAGGCGCCGGCTGTCGTTGAAAGCGTGCTCAGAGAGCTGAAAAGCGACGACCCCGAACTGAGTGTTCAACACTTGCTTCTGGGACGTATCCAGATTTACTCCACTGTGGATACGCGCGTGCAGCACATTGTAAACGAGGCGCTGGAGCATGGCCTCTTGATGTATGAGAAGCGACACCCAAGTGCAAGAGGGGTAATCCAAGGCTCTGTTGTTGTGCTGCGAAACCGTAATGCCAGTATCCTCGCCGAGAGCGGAGGACGTGAGTTCTACAAAGAGCGTTCCAACTCCTACAGCGACTTTAATCGTGCCACAAAGTCACTGCGGCAACCTGGTTCCGCAATGAAGCCCTTCGTCTATCTCGCTGCTTTTCGCCAGGGAGTATTCAACCTTGAAAGTATGGTTCCCGACGCACCCATCAGCGTGCCCGACCGAGGTAAGCAGATTACGAAATGGATCTCAAATTACGACGGCCAATTTAGAGGCATGATTTCCCTTCGGGAGGCGCTCGCCGAATCCCGGAATGCGGTTGCGATTTGGATCACGACGCAGATTGGAATTGAAAGTGTGCTCCAAACATCACGCAGCTTAGGACTCCGCACAGCATTGCAGCCGTACGCCACCACGGCATTAGGCGCATCCGAAGTAAGCTTGTTGGAACTGGCGAATGCCTACCGCACGATGGCGTCGGGCATTTTCGCCGAGCCTCATGTGATCCAAAGAGTTCTTCTCGAATCTGGAAAGGTGGTCTTGGACAACGAAGATGGATGGCCTCAAATCAATGTGGACGACAACGCGCTCGTGCTCATTCAGGAAGGGCTGCGCGGTGTCGTGCGTTTGCCGAGCGGCACGGCACACGCGCTTGATTCGCACGGATTTCCGGTAGCTGTTATGGGCAAGACAGGAACGACGAACAACTTCAGGGATGCAATATTTGTGGGCTCCACTTACGGTCCCGAAGGAATCACCGTCGCCGTCCGCATCGGCTTTGACGATAACCGTTCCCTCGGACAACAAGAAACCGGCGGCAGGGTTGCGCTCCCGGTGTTCAAAGAGATCATGCTCAAAGTATACGGTGAGAAACTGGTAGGATCTGTGCCGGAGTTTCCACCCGAAATCGAACGGAGCATCACCATTTATCTGAATCCCGGTCCGGTCGAAACAGCCGCAGCGGCAGACGCTTCCCTCGCGGGGATATTCAAATAAAGAGAGCTGCATGTCCGAGCCGGCAATGCTCCTGCACCTTTTCCTTCACTGATGGTCACTTCTGACCAGTTTTACTAACACAAGTCGCCTTAAATGGTACTGGCAGAGGTTCCCTCTATGCCGGCGACACCGGCGGAACGGCAATTGTGATTCTGGGGGCGCTGCATGAAGATCGCGCTGGAGGTCGCCCGCAACCAGGTTCGCTGGTCAGGCGACACTCGGAGAACCTTATGAAAACGAAACTATTGTACATTGCCGGGGGACTAGCCGGCGCGGTGGTGATTCTCGTTATCACTGCATACTTGTTGATCGATGCCAACAGCTTTCGTCCTACCATCGAGGCACAACTCAGTAACTCACTAAACAGGAAAGTGCAGGTAGGTGATTTGAGCCTGTCGCTGTTCTCGGGTGGAATCTCTGCGCGAGACATCAGCATTGCGGACGACCCCGCATTCAGCCAGGCACCATTTCTGAGCGCAAAATCGGTCGACGTCAGTGTGGAACTGATGCCTCTGTTGCTTTCACGTTCCGTGCGCCTGACCGCCCTGACACTCAAAGAACCGGAGCTCGTCTTGCTGCGTTCATCCTCGGGCAAGTGGAACTTCTCCAGCCTGGGCGGCGGGCCGAAGACGGCAACGACCTCCACGCCACCGGAGTTGGCGATTAAAAAACTGCAGATCGTCAATGGTCGGGTAACGGTCGGCAACTGGTTAACCCGGGACAAACCGAGTACGTATGCGGCGGTGAACGTCACCGCGCGCAACGTCTCCTACGAATCCCAGATTCCGTTTACGGTTGCAGCCAACACGCCCGGCGGCGGCGAGGTGAAGGTGGAAGGCACGGCGGGACCGATCAACCGTGTGGATACCGCGGAGACGCCTCTTTCGGCAGCCATCACGTTGCAGCACTTAGACCTCGCCACCACCGGTTTTATTGATACGTCTTCCGGTCTGGGTGGCGTGCTCGACTACACGGGCACCTTGAGGTCCGACGGCAAGAAAGCGCACACCGAGGCCACAGTGAAGGCGGAAAGGCTGCAGTTAACACGTAACGGCGGGCCAGCCAAGGCGCCGGTGACAGTCGATTACGCGTCCGACTATGATCTGGTCCAACAGGCCGGCGTACTTTCCCGCGGAGAAATCCATACTGGCAAAAGTACGGTGCACCTATCGGGCAATTACAACACACAGGGGCAGTCCACCGTGGTCCATTTGAAGCTGAACGGATCGGCGCTGCCGGTGGCGGACATCGAAGGCCTACTGCCCGCGCTTGGCGTGATACTGCCTTCTGGCGCTGGGCTGCAGGGCGGCACCGCGGATGCCAATCTGGCGATTGAAGGAGCGGTGGAACAGCTGGTAACGACTGGCGATCTGAAAGTTTCGAACGCGCGTCTGACCGGATTCGACCTGGCCTCAAAGATGTCCGCCTTGTCTGCCTTGACGGGGTTGAAGGGAGGGTCAGACACGGTCATACAGACGCTCAGTTCGGACCTCCGCATCTCACCAGAAGGTATCCGGGCGGACAACTTGAAACTGGTTGTCCCCACGATAGGAACGATGACGGGGCGAGGAACCATCGGAGCTAACAACGCGCTCGACTTTCACATGGTGGCGACTCTGGCGAACCCGGGCCAGGGCAGCATGCTGGGGCAGATGGCTTCCGGTATCCCCATTCTCGGGCAAAACACCAAGGGAACCATCCCTTTCATGATCCAAGGAACAACATCGTCACCGGTCTTCGTGCCGGATGTGGCCGGTATGGTTAGCAGTAGTCTGGTCACTCCGCTACAACCACAGCAGCAACCTGGTCAACAGGGCTTGAGCGGCATGCTGGGCGGGCTGTTGGGAAAGAGGAAATAGACAGTGTATCGGTCGCTGATGGATTGTGTTTTGTTATACAACCAGTGAAACCTGGAGTTTCGTATATCTCTGGAGCGGCTAGCAGTATAGAACGGCCTGTAACTGAGTGAAGAGGAGAAGCGAATGCGCACATTGAAGATTAGCAAGAAGGGAGAGCTACCATGATCGACAATAGAGTTGATCTGACGATCATCATGAGGAATCCGGCACCCAGACGTGAGAGATACTACCCGCACACTTGGATGGTTTACTCAGGCGAGAACGCCACCATGGTGCATGTGGCGCACGATCATGCATCGCATCCGTACGTGGAAGACAAGCATGCTGCGTAGACGGCTCGCCGCGGCACCACAAGATACCGTACCTCACTCATAGCACTTTAAAGGCTCACAAGGCCCGAACATTACAAAACTGGCCTACTACCTTCCAGTATGAAATATCTTAGGCCGTCCATCGCCAGGTTCCGATAGCTGTCGAACCACTTGGGGTGAAGATGGGTGGCTTCAAGATGGGTTCTCGTTGAAACTATGTGAGCGATCTAGCTCAGACATAGCTTCTTCAATCCGCTATTCTCGCTCTTGATGAGTGTATCGCTGCGGAGAATAACCGCCTACCCTCTCGATGAGGCTCTCGCACGCGGGTAGTCCTGGCTGACCGAACACCCACATTCAGACTATTGTCGGCCACTCATGGGAGATTTGCGTCCGGCGACTCGTCGGGCAGAAATGGAATCGTGAATTATGGCCACGGCATTAGATCGGGTCCATGCAGAGGTAAACCGACCGGCGGTGATCCTAGCCCTTTTTCTGCTGCTGGCCGGTATAGGAGCATGGTCCCAGAACGGTTTGCCATCGCCTGGCTTGCCTCAGAACTTGCGTTCCACGACGTTCCGCCCGGCACAGGAGCAACGGCCGGAGTTGCGTAGTGTGCAAAGCTCGCTGCCTGATGCGCCGTCGGCGGTGCCAGCGAAGCAGCGAGAGAGATTTCAGGCGTTTACGGAAACAATAACTCCGTTAGTCTTCGACGGTGCCGCCATCACTGCCACTATGGCACGCGAATCGCCGGAGTACCTCGCGCCCGGAGCAACGCCCAGCTATAGCGCGTTGTATGGTGCGCCGGTGGTTCAAAAGGAATCGAACGTCTCTTTCGATAAATATCTTAATTCATCGCTGCTGAGGGAAGGCACGCGGTATCACCCGTCAACGAGTGACAGCTTTCTGGGTCGTGCCAGCTACGCTGCTTCCCGCCTCTTTATCACACGCGACGATTCCGGGAAGAGAAAGTTCAACGCGTCGTACCTGCTCGCGGCACTAGCCTCAGCGGCTGCTTCTAGCACAACTTACCGTCTGTATCGGACGCAACACGTCCCAGGCACTTTCGGCAATATCGGGCCTACGCAACACGTCTCGAACACTTTCGGCAATTTCGGGTCTACCGTCGGCGGCGACGCAGGCAGGAACATCCTTCAGCAGTTCTGGCCCCGCATTCACCAAACACTCGGGGGGCATACGCTGAAAGCCCTGCAAAGAAACGAAGGCCGAATTGCCATGGATCCGACGCCGGCCGTACTGGTTTCAACTCCGGCAAGGTAGCAGGACCGGAATGCTGCACAACAGGCCTGACGATGCTCAGGGCGAAAGCCTCTTCCCGCCGGCACTAATCATGCCGATACGCGATGAGAAGAAGGCATATACCCCTGATACCCCATAGCCGCATGCCGGAGTGAGCCGTATTGACCAGACTCTATAGCGCCCCGAGTAGATAGTGATATTAACGGGATTCTATGGATATGAATCTCGCGCTAAGGAGAACAACATGCACCGTGGGTACCGATTCCTCAGTTCACTACTTCTGACTGCGGCCCTTGCCGCACCCGTTGCGATGATGGCCGCCCCCAGCCCGCAAGACAACAGGGACCAAGAAAATAGGCAAGGCGAGAACAACAAGCGCTACTATGACAAGGGCCACAAGGACTATCACACCTGGGACAGCAATGAAGACCGCGCGTACCAGCGGTACCAGGCCGAGCACCACGAGAAGCGTGCTTTCGTTCAGTTAAGCACTCGGCAGCAGACGGTCTACTTTAACTGGCGCCACAATAATCCAGATAACAGGTAACGAATCGCCATGCACGGCGGCGTGCTACGGCTGCGCCGCAATCGAAATGACAATTCTCGCCATGCGCGTCCTGCTGCTCCGCGAAAGCGAGGGACTCGCTTCTGACGCCACTGCAGTCCGTAGCCGCAGTGGGCGGAACCACACGACAGCGTGGGTCTGCCCAATATGCGGCCCTTTTGGTGTGCGAGAGGGTCACTTCTGAGCTGTCGTCTAACGTTAGTGCAAGGAGGTCTCATATGAATCTACAACAACTGATGAATCCCATACTGATTGTGCTTGCCGTCGTGGTGACTTTGGTCTTCACGGTGCTTCTTGTTTGGTTGTACCTACGAAAACGCAGGGCTACTTCGGCGGAGCTGCGACAGCGGTTTGGCCCGGAGTACAAGCGAGCGGTGCAAACGCATGGGTCCGAACGCCGAGCGGAAGCAAAATTGGTGGATCGTGAGAAACGGCTTGAAAAGCTTAAGATCCGCGATCTTGATCCGACGGAACGTGAACGCTTTATGGGCCAGTGGCAATCAGTGCAGTCTCGCTTTATCGATTATCCGAAGGGGGCAGTGACAGAAGCTGATGAACTCGTGTCTACCTTAATGCAGACGCGTGGGTATCCCGTAGCCGATTTTGATCAGCGCGCCGCGGACATATCTGTCGATCATCCCCTGGTGGTAGATCATTACCGGTCTGCGCGGGAGATTGCTTTGCGGCTGCGGAAAGGCGAAGCAAGTACTGAAGATCTTAGAACGGCGATGATCCACTACCGCTCGCTGTTCGAAGAGCTCGTGCAGGTACAAACGCCTGGGGGCAAAAGAGAAGTTGCATAACACGAGAGGCTGTCCAGCAAAGGATGTTTGATTGGGCATGCCGAGAAGGCTGTCGGGCAATAAGCGAATCAACAACGAAATCCAAGAGAGGTTAAAAATAATGCCGCAATCAGTGTTGGAACGGGCGGGCGAGCACATCGCCGAATCAGCGCGCAAGGCTTCGCGAACGACATCAGCCGTTGCTGATGCAATTGAAGATGGTGTTGGAGTGGCGAAACGCGTCGCAAAACAAGGCTGCGATACTGCCGAGGAATTTCTTGATGACACGACCAAGCGGCTACAGCGACATCCTACCGAAACAGTTGTCGCTTCATTGGCAGTAGGTGTCGTCGTAGGAATATTGATCGGTTGGGCAATGAAGAGACGGTAGCTTTAACAACAGACCGATTCGAGTTGAGTAACCATGGCTTCGGCGCTAGAGCTTCACCCATAAAACGGTCAACGAAACGATGACAACACCGAACACGGATAGCGCGGCAGGGGCTTTGGTTGACGCCCCTGAAACGGCTGGCTCTGAGCTCGCGGGGCCACCGGCTCGCCCGAACGAGCCGCCGATTCCAACCAAGACGAAGAACCAGAATATTCGTGTTTCCCCTGCAGTCCTCGACGCCGCCCGGAAGGACGGCGAAGAGCTGCTCCGGGACTTGCGAACGTCTTTGGGTGGCCTAACGCAGACTGAGGCCGAACAGCGGGCGCGCACAACGGGTCCGAATGAGGTTGCACAAGAGCGGAAGCAAGGCTGGCCCGTCCGCGTTTTGAAAATAATCCGCAACCCGCTGGTGATCCTGCTGACGATTTTGTCGACAGTTTCCTTTCTTACAGGCGACACGCGCGCCGGCTCCGTGATGGTGGGTATGGTGGCGCTGAGTGTGATACTCCGCTTTTGGCAGGAGGCCCGGGCGGATACCGCCGCACAGAAGCTAAAGGCCATGATCCATGTGACCGCTACGGTCGTTCGGGACGGCGCGGCGAGGGAGATACCACTCCGGGACTTGGTGCCCGGTGACATCATCAAGCTGGCCGCCGGCGATATGATTCCCGGCGACGTGCGGCTGCTGTCTTCGAAAGACCTCTTCGTGAGCCAAGGCAGCCTCACGGGTGAGTCGCTTCCGATCGAGAAGTGCCACGACCCCGAAACGAAAGAGGAGAGTTCACCCACTGAGCTCAAGAACACATGCTTCATGGGGACGAGCGTTGAGAGCGGCACGGCGACGGCAGCCGTGGTCACGACGGGGGTACAAACCTACTTGGGCAGTATGGCCCGCTCGATCACCGGGGAACGAGCGCTGACGAGCTTCGACCAGGGCCTCAACCGCTTTACATGGCTCATGATGCAGTTTATGGCCGTGATGGTGCCTCTGGTGTTCCTCATCAACGGTTTCACCAAGCACGATTGGAAGGGAGCCTTCTTCTTCGCAATGGCTGTGGCCGTAGGACTCACTCCCGAGATGCTGCCTATGATCGTCTCCGTCTGCCTCTCCAATGGCGCGCTCGCCATGAGCCGCAAGAAGGTGATCGTCAAGCGGCTTAACTCAATCCAGAACTTCGGGGCCATGGACGTGTTGTGCACTGACAAAACGGGTACGCTCACCGAGGACCGCGTCGTCCTGATGCGGCATTGCAACGTCGCTGGGCGTGAAACTGATGACGTGCTCCTGGACGGGTATCTGATCAGCTACTTCCAGACGGGCCTAAAGAACCTGCTCGACCGGGCGATTTTGGATAGCTCCGACTTCCACGGGAAGGCGGATGTCGAGAAGTATAAAAAGCTGGATGAACTCCCGTTTGACTTCACTCGACGCATGATGTCGGTCTTAGTGGAGGACGCCGAAGGTAAAGCAACCCTTTTCACTAAGGGGGCACCGGAAGAGGTATTCCTCCGCTGCTCGCATTTTGAACTCGACGGTAAATTGTCCGCAATGGAACCAGCCCTGATGGTCGGGCTGAAGCAAGAGTACGACAGCCTCAGCAACGACGGCTTCCGAGTGCTGGCAGTGGCCACAAAGGTCCTGCCTGGGAAGCAAATTTGCGCGTTGGACGACGAGCACGACCTCGTACTCAGAGGGTACGTCGCGTTTCTCGACCCGCCCAAGGGCACCGCAGCCAGCGCCCTTGCGGCCTTGCACAAGCATGGCGTGGCCGTAAAAATCCTCACGGGGGATAACCACCTTATCAGCCGCAAGGTGTGCAAAGACGTTGGCCTCTTAGCCGACCCCATGCTGCTGGGTGGCGACGTGGAGAAAATGTCTGACGCGGAACTGGCCGAGGCAGCGGAAAAGGCTGTGCTGTTCGCGCGCCTCTCTCCGGCGCACAAAGAGCGGGTCATCCGTATCCTCCGGGGCAAGGGGCACGTCGTCGGATACATGGGCGACGGAATCAACGACGCTCCCGCCCTGCGAGCGGCGGACGTCGGCATCTCGGTAGACACCGCCACTGACATCGCCAAGGAGTCGGCGGATCTGATCTTGCTTGAGAAGGACCTCATGGTGCTGGGAGGCGGCGTTATCGAAGGCCGTAAGGTCTTCGCGAATATCGTTAAGTACATTCGGATGGGAGCGAGTTCCAACTTCGGGAACATGTTCAGCGTGCTAGGGGCGAGTGCCTTCCTCCCGTTCCTGCCGATGGCCCCGATTCAGGTGTTGACGAACAACCTGCTGTATGACTTCTCGCAGGTGCCGATTCCAGCGGACGCCGTGGACGAAGAGCAAGTAACTAGGCCGCGGCCCTGGAACATCGGGGAAATCAAGCGGTTCATTCTCTTTATCGGCCCCATCAGCTCGCTTTTCGACTATACGACTTTCTTCGTCATGCTCTGGGTTTTCAACTGCTGGGATCCATCCCGAGCGTCGCTATTTCAGACCGGCTGGTTCGTCGAGTCCTTGATGACGCAGACGCTCATCATCCACGTCATTCGTACAAATAAGATCCCCTTCCTGCAGAGTCGAGCAAGTTGGGCGCTGACGGTCACAACACTATCAATCATGGCTCTTGGGATGTGGCTGCCGTATTCTCCTTTGGCCTCTGCTCTGGGCTTCACTCACCTGCCGCGGATGTACTGGCCAATCCTTATGGTCACGCTGCTCGGTTACATGGGCCTTACGCAAATCATCAAAGTGTGGCTGCTGCGAAAGCAATGGATCTAACCCGGCATTTCCGGCGACGGCACTATTCGCAGGCGCTCAAAGTATTATCCAGGACAGCCCAAACAGTGGTTGGGTTGCGGTTTAGCCCACGGTTAGCCCGCTGGCTGGGAATCCGAGAGTCGGCCGTCCGAACAAGAGAGTGTGTTCCGTGGTTTCTAGCGGTTCCCAGATCAAGGAGGCCTTAAGAATGCCTGTACGCCACCAGGAACAACATCGCACAGAACGCATCGGCTGGCTACGCGCGGCGGTATTGGGCGCGAACGACGGCATCCTTTCAACAGCGAGTCTGGTGCTTGGTGTCGCGGCTGCGCATGCGACTCACAGCAACGTATTGGTCGCAGGGGTCGCCGGTCTGGTCGCGGGGTCTATGTCGATGGCTGCGGGAGAGTACGTGTCTGTCCACTCACAGGCAGACACCGAGCATGCCGACCTCGAACGTGAGCGCGTGGAACTCAAAACAGATTATGCGGGTGAGCATCGCGAACTGGTAGCAATCTACGTCGCTCGCGGACTCGATCCTTCGCTCGCGAAACAGGTCGCCGAGCAGTTGATGGTCCATGATGCGATCGGCGCGCATGCCCGCGATGAACTCGGTATCTCCGGGACTCTCCGTGCGCGTCCGATTCAGGCTGCGTTGGCGTCGGCTGGCAGCTTCGCTGTTGGAGCAGCCATGCCTCTGTTGGTCACAGCCATAGCCCCGGCGGCCGGTTTGATACCCCTTGTCTCCGGGACCTCACTGGCGTTCCTCGCGCTTTTAGGCGGGTTGGCAGCAGGCGCGGGTGGCGCTGGCGTCACGGTAGGAGCAATCCGCGTCACGTTCTGGGGCGCGCTTGCCATGGCGCTGACCGCAGGTGTCGGGGCATTGTTCGGAACAGTTGCGTGACCGGGGGCCAATTGGTGAACCTGTTTCTGGTTCGCAAGCGGCTGCTCTGCTCGGCGGCATAGATCGCCAAGGGGCGTCCGAAGCCGACCGGCAGCGAATTTAGCAGCCTGATTCCGTAAAGAATCGTATGAACTCGACGGAATCTCTGGCCTGCACGTATCCGCTATTCCGAAAGCGGTGCTTGTTCAGAGATTCCTTAAGTCCACACACGATCAGTGCTCTAATCCACTCCCTGTTGTTGGGGGCAGGTCCGACCGTATCAGAATTTCCACTTGTTTCCACACAGTTGGATCGCATTCAATCTGGGTGTGGGGCTTCACGAAGGCGCGGTCGTACCAAGGATATTCGCCGCAGTTATAAGGGCTCGCTTTGTAGTCGAATCGAAAATTCCCGATGATACTCGTGCGTGTTGGATCGGCAGCGCGAATCGCGGGCTGGCCGTGGAGAAGACCATTCGGCTGATAGAAATTGGCGGCTCGGACTACATTCGCGGGGATGACGGCATCATTTTGATGAATCTTGGAGATACTATCCACTTGAATGGTAAGGCGCACTGGGATGCCATCTTTTTCCAGTTCACGCGCCAAGGCAATGGCTTCCGAGCCTCCCCAGCTATGTCCGTAAATGATGATGTGGGCAGTCTGTTTCTCGTCGGCTGTTAGAGTCCCATCATGGTTTGTGTCCAGCAGGCCGAGGATTTTCTTTCGAGCTTCTTCCCCGCGGGAACCCTCAAAGGTCTCCACATCTACGCCCAAGGGGTACGCCTTGCGCAGTCGTGCTGCGAGCTGCACCTCGCTGTGGACGAGATTATCGTGCTTGATGAACCCGCCGACGAAGCCGATGACGATCATGGGCGGCATCGTGCGGGCGACACTCGACATGGGCACGAATAGCGAGTGCTGTGCAGGGCTGCCCGCCACAGTCGCATTCGGAGTCAGCGACTTCAACTGATCAAGCGATGTCAGTACGCCCTGCCAGCGAACCTCGTCCTTCTTCGTCTCGATCGGTAGCGAGAGGTCGGAATAAAACTGCAGGATGTTATCGCGCAGCTCAGGCGACGTCCGATCGAACTTCCGCTCCGACAGTTGAGCCAGTAACTTTGCGTAGGTGTCGTCCGTGAGCGAGTATTCCGCTGCCTTGGTTTTGTTGCCGCTATCAAGATCACAATTAGGAAGCACGAGTGAGTCAGTGCGCACACTTTTCAGAAAGGCTCGGTATTGATCGACGGTCGTGTTGATGCTTTTGAAATACAGGTCCTCAGTTTGGGGAGTCGGGTTATTGAACGCTAACCCTTTGAAGGGACCGATCTTTGGCATGTATCGCAGGAGTGTTGACAAAATGCGCGTGCCTAAGCCTGGCTTCACGTAGTCCTTTCCCCACTCCTTCTCATATCCGGAGCGCGATAAACGGTACAAGAATTTCCGTTTCGCAAAATCCGGTGTTTCGTGTATCAGCTCCTTCTTATGGGTTTGCAGCGCGACCTGTGTCATTTGTGGAATCAACCGGCTGACCGCAAAACGGTACGAACCCACGGCTAGATCTTCGTGGGTAAGCACGTCTTTCAGCTCCAATCCGTACACGACGGGAAAGACCCGCTCCAGCAAGGATTTGGAAACCTTGAATCCGATGAAATCGTGGTACTGCTGCGAGGCATAACGATTCTTCGCGACCTGCACCGTGTCGAACCCAAACTCCGTCTTCAAATGCGCTGTCTTGTCCTCGGCATAGCGAACTGACTTGCCAAACTTCGCTCGTAGCTTCGGGTACTCGATCGCGACGGCTTGGTTGACCGCCGGATGGCCGGCGATATCCGACGCATAGTGCGACAGGGCTCCCAAGGCGAAGGCATACTCGTTGACATCCTGGCTTTCGAGCAGCAGCTCACGAACAAAGTCGCCGCTGCGGACGTAATGCACCAGGTTGCTGAATTCTTTATTGCCGAACGGGTAGTAGCCAAGGTCCTGGATGACGGCGCCTCCGTAGGCATAGGCATGCGCCTCCCTGATCTGGTCTTCCGACAGCCCCGGATATCGCTTGAGCAAAAGGGGCCGGATCTCATCGGTCCAGAGCAGATCGACGATTTCCTCGTGCGTCAGCACGGAGTATGCGAACACACCGCCGCTGCACATGAGCACGACCAGAAGAAGCGCCGCCGCACGGAGAGAGAACAGGCGCCAAACCGTGGCTATGGCGCCTGGCGATGTTGGCGAGTGACGCATGGTTTAGATCCGCCCGAGAACCAACAAAATGATAACGATCAAGAGGACCAGCCCCACTCCGCCGCTCGGGTAATACCCCCAGTCTCTGCTATGAGACCATCTTGGTAGCGCACCACAGAGCGCTAAGATCAAAATCACAATCAATAAAGTTCCAAGCATATTGCACTCCTTTTCCTTGCACTGACGACGTTCACACGTTACTGAAAGCGGTGCGAGCCCAAGCGGTGGACCCGCGCCGGTAAGCAGTTAAGCTGGCTGCGCCTCCAGACGACACCCATATGGGCCGCTATAGTGTGAAGCTGAGTGCAATGTTAACGCCAGGATACATCGGGTTGCACAGGTAATACACGCCGTTCATGTCGACAACATAGACGTTTTGCGTGTAGAGCCAGTTGCTTGGCCATGGGTCAACAAATCCGAACCAATAGCCACCGTAATGGAAGCGGCGCCCCCTGTAGTCGGCTTGGCTGACACGGAACGTGTGCTCCCGTCCAAAGTTGGCCCGGTAACGGTCTTCAGGAATGCGGCCACCACCGCGAGCACCGGCTCGCTGTTCCTGCTGCTTTTGCTGCTGAGCATGCTGTTGCTGCTGCTTGTTCTGTTCCTGCTGCTTTTGCTGCTGAGCATGCTGTTGCTGCTGCTTGTTCTGTTCCTGCTGCTTTTGTTGCTGAGCATGCTGTTGCTCGGGCTTGGATTGCTTGGCAGGCTCGGCTTGCTTTTGTTGCTGAGCATGTTGCTGTTCGGGTTTGGCTTGTCTTTCAGGCTGGGCTTGCTTCTCAGGTTCGCGCTGTTTTTCGCCCTGCTTCTCCTGCTCTGCATAGCCGGGAGCAGCGATTCCGAGAAGCAAAAACAGAGCCGCTGTACTGATGATTCCAATTCCTTTCATGGGTGCTACCTCCATTACTACTTGTTACGTACGCTTGCTCTAACGCAAGCTTCCTGTCGTCACGTTGACCGAATCGCCGATGGCTTCGCCAGAAACGAGAAGTTCTACTCTCCGGTTCTGTTGCCGGCCGGCGGAGTTATCGTTGGAGGCTACCGGCAAAGTGTTGTCGAAATCTTTTGCACTGACGAATTTGTCGTCACGTTAGATTGTGAGTTCTTTGTCCTGATGTTTTCTAAGTGGCCTCACCACAACTCATCCTTTCCCGATGTGTATCCGGGAAATGGAGTGCAGCAACCCAACGACATTCAGCAGCCACAAAACGACTGCAATGACCACGACGCCATTCAGAATTGACTTGATGGTTGCCTGCATTGGGATAAAACGATTCACCAGCCACAGCAGGACACCCACCACGATCAGAACTTCCAGCAGTTGAATCAGAGGCATAGTTTCGACCTTTCTTGTTTCGCGGTTAACACCTCTCATCCGCCTGGAGGTGCAGCCCGCATTTCAATGTTCGAGAGCTTCAGGGTCGAATCGTGTCCACCGGAGGTTTCGGCAAACACACGGATGAAAAATGCCAATGTGGCTGGATGTGGTCGCTGCGATGTGAATAATTGGAATCCTCACCCGCAGCGACCTAAGTATGGGTGCTACAAAGTGGTCGTCGCACTTTCGGCTCACTCAGGAGATTAAAGAATGACAGGTGTAAGCGTTCGTGTCTGAGCAAGATCGCTCACATGCCGAAGAATTCGGGTCGCACCGTTGGGGCGACAAGATCAAATCGCGGATACTTCAGCTTGCCTTGCGGTATTAAGCGGCGCACAGGCATTGTCAGCAACACTCGACTGCAAGGAGTGCATCGATTCCCAGGAATATTCAAATTCGCGTCCACACTCGACGCAGACTTGGTATGTCCGTTTCTTGATGGTGAACACGCGACTCAGTTGGCTATGATGGCATCCAAAAGCAAACTGCAAGATCCAAAGCAGGAGTTTCATAAATCTTGCGCTCGGCGTCCGCGTTCGCAACTTCCGTTGGCATCAAGCCAGGCCAGAAGACAGCGAATGCTGGCGTGCGCTAGCCCGATACAGGAGTCGGCTGCCCCATAGTAAATATTGAGGGTGTCGCCATCGGAGGCCATCGTATATCCGCAGGGGAACACCACATCGTGGACATCGCCGCCGCGTTCGTAGTCGGTTTCTGCGCGGAAGATCCAGGAATCGCCTCGCAACAGGCATTCGTCTGGCTTCTCAAGATCGAACAGCGCCAAACCGAGGCGGTAGAGAGCGCTTGAAGGCGTCTGTCGTACTCCATGGTAGAGGACTAGCCAGCCTCTCGCGGTTTCGATGGGCGGCGAAGACAGGCCGATCTTGTTTGCGTCCCACCACGCGCCACGGCGGGCCTCCAGCATTACCTTGTGACTGCCCCAATGGCGCAGGTCGGGGGAGTACGAAATCCATATGTGAGCGCCAAGTGCTGTCATGGGCCGGTGGATGAGCGCCCAGCGCCCTCCGATTCTTCGCGGGAGAAGGGCCGCATCTTTGTCATCGGCCGAGGCGATCACCCCGTATCTTTCGAAGCTGCGGAAGTCCTTCGTGAGGGCCAGAGAGACCCCAGGACCGCCGCGGGAATATGAGGTGTAAACAACAGCGTACTGCTGCAATTCCGGCACGTAAGTCAGTCGAGGATCCTCGATGCCCCACAACTCTTCGGGGTATTCATCCGGGTTCGGCATGAGCGTGGGCACCGGATCAATTTGCCATCCGTCCACTCCGTTGGCAGACCGGGCGGCGCACAGATGCGAGAGACCTCGCCGCTCTTCTACGCGGCAGAGCAGCAGGGTCGATCCATCCTCGAGTAGAGTTGCGCCTGCATTGAAAACGCTATTGATCAAGTACGGCCAGTCTCTGCTCGTCAAGATCGGGTTTGAGGGATGGCGATGAAGCAACGGTTCGTCATGATTCTTGACTACACTCATTGAATCTCCGATGGATTGAGGGGCCTGTTAAAACCACCTGAGTTGACTAGCATTTCGTGCTTGATTATCGGTATGTCAGCGTCCTCCAAAAGACGCATCTCCAACAGTGCCATCAGGAAAGAAAGGGTAGACTCTGCTCCCTGATTCTCGTTGGCTCGGTCGGGGTGCAAACCATCCCGGCACCCGCCGGTGCTGGAGTCGTAAAGGACGATTTGCAAATCATTGTCGCCCAGGAACCAGTTGAACGCTGACCACGCCTCTTTCACCCAACGGTCATCCCTGGTTACGCGAAAGGCCTGCAGGCATGCAGAGACGACAGCGCCTGCCTCGACCGGTTGCTGATCGAAGCGGGCTTTTTCGCCGCCCTTGCGGTAAAAGCCCTGTGATCCGATGGGCACAAAGTGTCCCTTGGTTTCGCAACGCTGCATCCCGACAACCCAATCCAGGGATTCGAGACCGGCCGCAAGCATCGCTTTATCCGAGGTGTGCGAAGCGC
>Ga0187876_1001801_pt1 | contig 17173 bp, 14 predicted proteins | sample June2016WEW_17_4_FD_133000 | JGI IMG/M metagenome (GOLD analysis project Ga0187876, IMG submission 133000) | Peatland microbial communities from SPRUCE experiment site at the Marcell Experimental Forest, Minnesota, USA - June2016WEW_17_40 | ecosystem: Environmental > Terrestrial > Soil >...
ATCTTCGACTGCACCTTCCGAGGCAAATGGGCGGCCCCGGTCGCCGCCGCGAAACCGACCATCACCTACCCGACCGACAGCCCGTTGCGGTTCGTGAACGCCGCGATGACGCTCACGTTTCCCAGCAGCGACATCTACACGCCGAAGGTCTCCAACTTCACCCTGGAAATGAACAACGAGCTGTACCCGGAGGAGGACGGCAGCTCCGGCGACGACACGGGAATCAACTACGTCCTCATCCCGAAGCGGCGCGTGAAACTCACCATTGACCCGCTCACGACGCTCCTGAGCGGCGGCAACGCCCACGACCTCTACGCGCACTGGCTGGAGCAGGAGCTTTGCTCCGTGGCCTTCTCGCTGAAGGACGCCGCAGGTAATTCGCTCGCCTTCGCCATGACCGGATGCCAGTACGACCTGCCCGCGCCGGGCGACCGCAACCGGCTGATGAAGGAGGACGTGACCCTCCTGAATCAGAACAACGACCTGACGCTGACCTTCACACCGCATAGCGCGTAAGGAGGGTTTCATGCTGCTGACTTCCGAGCCGGGCCGGACGTTCGAGATCGGCATTGACGGAAAAGGGCTTGAGCCGGTCGGCGACGAGCCGGCGTTCACGTTTCGGTATCTGTCGGGGCGCGAGGCGCGGGCATGCCGCGACCTCGACGAGAAAATTCCGACCATCGGCATGACGAACGAGCAGGCGGCGGCGCTCTACGCGAAACTCCGGGAGCACATGACCGGATGGGAGCGCGTGACCGTCGGCGGCAAGCCCGTGGCCTATAACCCCGACCAGCTGGACGTGGTCGTCACCGACGGCGAGGCGAAGCGCCTGTTCTCCCGGATGCTCGCGTCAAACGAGCTTCACCCGGACACCCTAAAAAACTTCGCATCGCCGTCCGCTGGCAACGCGGAAAAATCTGCGGCGGCGAGTGCCGAGATTGCAAAGGACCGCCCGACACAACCGTAGAGTGCCCGGTCTGCGACGGCAGCGGTTGTTCGGAATGCAAAGACGGCGAGTTGATCATCGTCGTCTGTCCTCTCCGCATCGTGCCGCGAATCGTCTTTGAGGTCATCGCGGATGCCCGCAGGTACTACAAGCACGGCCTTGCGCCGGTTCATGGGGGCACACGCGACCAGGCTGCGCTATTCCTGGCTGCGGCTGACTTCGTCCAGAGCGAGGACTCCCGTGACGAGAGCGAAGAATACGAGAAGGCCATGAAGCGGATAAAAGGCGATGGCTGACAAACAACTGGCGATTGCGCTTGTCGGCACGGACGAAGCGTCCGGCGTCGTGGGCCAGTCCGCCCGCAAGATGGCCGCCGACCTTGAAGCCCTCCAGAAGCGCACCTTCGATGTCGGCCACGACGCCCGCGCCCGCGAAACGCGGGAGATGTCCAACCACTATGACACGCTCGCCGCCCAGTACAAGGCGCAACATGAACGCCTCGTGCAATACGAGGCGTCAGCGCGTGAAAAACTCGCGGGGCTGCGCCTCGAACGCGCGGGAAAACGGGCAACCCCGGAAATCGCGGCTCAGGATCGGGAGGTTAATCAGGCCCGTGCGCTGATCGCGCGCAACGAGGACGTGCAGGCCGAGGCCGCCAGGGCGAAGAAGGCCGAACAGGACGAGATGTCGAAACGTTATGAGGTTGCGGCGGCGGAAAAACGCGCCGCCGACCTCGCCGCCATCGAGCGCCGAATCTTCGACAGCACCCACAGCGCCCGCGAGCGCGAGCTACGCGACGTGCAGGAATGGAAGGCGCGCGAGCTGGCAGTCTACAAGAACGATGCCGAGATGCGCGCCAAGATCGAGGAAGCCGCCGGGCAGCAGACCTCCGAGATTCAGAAGCGATATTCTGCGGGAACCATTCAGCGATTCCTCGTCTCTGCCCGCGCGCTCAAAACAGCCCTCCTGGGCGCAGAGGTCTACGTCGCTTACGAAGTGGCGAAGGGGATCGCCGGCGCGATTGAAGCCGGGCCAGCGGAAACCGCCGCGCGCGCGAGCGGCCAGGCCGCAGAGATGATGAAGGGGCGGCTCGCCAGTCGTGCCGCAATCCAGGGAACCTACACCTGGATTCCGATTCTCGGCAGCATCGCCAAGGGTGTTCACGACTCCATCGCCGACACGAAACGCGAGACCGCGCTTGCGGAGCAGGGGGAGCGGACGCAATCCGAAATTCAGGAACTCTCCAGAGGCGTCCAACGAGCCGCACTGACCTCCGAACGATCCCGCGCGAACTTCCTCGGATACACGCCTGCCGAGATGGCCCGGCTGGACTATGAACAGGGCCGGCAGGAGCGCGCCGGGCGGCTCAGGGAAGCGCAGGAGGTCTACGGCCAGGCCAGCTCTGACTACGGGCGGTCGCGGGAACTCCATCTCTCCAAGGATGAGCAGCAGGCATTCCTCGTCAAGGAGCAGCAGGCGAAGCGCTACGTTGACCAGCTTCGCCAGGTCAACGCGGCCGAGGATGAATACGCCGGGGCGACCGCCAAACGAGCCGCGCAGATGGAGAAGGCGGGATTCTGGCGCGGGATCGAGCGGGAGACGCTCGGCGCGCAATTCACCGGCGGACCCGGCTACGAGCAGCGCCAGGCCATCGAGCGGCGGATGCAGGGGCTGTCTCAGCAAGAGGAACTGGCGGCCCCCAAATTCGCCGGATTGGACGAGCGGATCAAACAGGCCGGGGACAAGGAAGCGTGGCTGAAGGACTACCAGGACCGTATGCGCCGGCAGGGGAACCCGGGCTACACCCGGTATGACGCGGAAAAAGCCTGGAAGCGCGAATTCGGGGACGTGGATGAACTTCAGAAACAGCGCGCCGCCGTCATCGCGCGCCAGGGCGCTCAGACAACCGGGCTGACGACGCAGCAGCAGTACGAGCGCATGCAGTGGACCGCCGGTCTCGATCTGCGAGGCTTCGAGGCTCGGTTTGGCGGTCCGACGCAGGCAGAAGCGCGTGCACGCGAGCGCGAGGAGATGCGCGTCCGGCACGAGCAGGAAATGGGCGGTCCCGAAGGCAGCCCTACGCGGCTGAAGGAAGGGACCGACGAATATAAAAAGCTCAAAGCGGTACAGAACGCCGAAGTTATAAACCGCGACAAAAAATACGACCGCGAGGACGAGGACCGCGAGCGCCGGCACCAGGTCGTCATGCGCGACGCGCTGGCCGGCGCGGCGTTCGACCGCGAAGCCATCCGCCGGCGGGAAATGGATCGCATCAAGGAATCCTACGCCGAGGACATCAAGAAGTTCGGCGAGACGGAGGAGATCAAGGCCGAGATCAAAGCGAAGCAGGACACGCTCGCGGTCCAGCAGGGTGAGCAGCGCAGGGAGGAACGCGCCGGGATCATCGAGCAGGCGCTGCGGACTCCCGGCGTCGGCGGGCAGTTCTCGGACGAGGCGGATCGCCTCGCGCTCGAGGAGACGGAGCGCAAGCGCCGCCAGGAACACCCTGAAATGTCCGCGCTCTTCGACAAGCAGGACGCGGCCGAACGCGCTGAAATGGCCGCGCAGCAGAACTGGAAGCCGAGCGAAGTGGCCAGCCGCAAAGGAGCATGGGACGCCGGTCGGCCATCCGGCTATGACCGCTTCATGCCGGGGCAGACGCCGGAAGCGAAGGCGCTCGGCGAGTACCTCCAGAAGAACTACGGCACGCTCGACGCGATCCACAAGCTGCTGACGGCCCTCGCCGGCAATCTCGGTGTCGCCCCTTCGGGAGGAGCCGGCTAATGGCCGTCGTCAAAGTCACGGAGAGCTGGAAACAACTGGGCAGCAAGGTCGATGGCATCCCAGGGATCACTCCCATCTATGTGAACGCCACGAAAGTTTTCAGCGTGAAGTTCGACGTGGCCGCCGAGGGGAATTCGCTGGCCGCATTGACCGCGAACGACGGGACGACGCAGGTCCCTGGAAACGGGGCGTTCTATTCCTCCGGTTACAACTATCTGATCCTGCGGAACGTCCACGTCCTCGAACCTGTCGGGCCGACGCTGTTCCGCGTCGTCTGCGAGTATTCCGGTCTGGTCAACCCGTTTTCGCAGCAGCCCGTCCTGCGATACGCCGGCATGCGCCACGCGGAGGAAGTCGGGCACGACGCGACCGGCAAACCCTATCGCAACACGATCGGGCAGCGTCTCACAGGGCACACGCGCGATTTCTACGACGTCATCTTCACGCTGACCCGCAACGAGGCGACGGACACCATCGTGGGCGGCGCATGGCGCGGCGTCGTGAACTCGGACACGGTGATGTGCGGCGATTACACGTGGGCCCCGAAGAAGGTGAAGATCGAGGACATTTCCGCGACGCGGGAGTACACGCCCGTCACGTCAGGAACTCTGACGTTCCAGAGCTGGTTCTATCCGGTCACGTACACGCTGGCGGTTCGGACGCACGTCGTCACGATCAACGGCGGCAGCGCGACCGACATCGGCTGGCAGTACCTGGAGGCGAACCACGGCTCGCAGTACTGCGCCGTGTCCGGCGGCCCGACGAGGGACACCGTGAAGTACGGCCTCGGCCCCGACGTGCTCCTGAAGCAGGACGGCACGCTCGTCATGCCGACGGACCCCGACTCGTCGCTGTACTGGCTGCTCTTTGACGACTTCTTCCCGACGGCCTTCGCTCCGCTGGGGTTGAGCTTCTAATGGAAAAACTCGTCATACCGACCGGGCGCGACTGGAACGACGTGCTGAAGCGGCTGGGCCGGCTCGACCGCAAGGGCGATCCGCGCCCGCGCCGCGAGCATCCCTGGACCTTCCCGGCGGGCCAGCCGATCCCGATCACGAACAACTTCTCGACGCTCGCGCCGGCGGGCGGCTTCGCCTGGCTCAACGGCAGCGCCGGTTCCGACGCCGATCATTACGGCGTCATCCAGCCGACTTCCCCAGGCATCGCCCAGACGCTGGTCATCGTGGACTCGGACATCCCGCCTGGCGGCAACGGCCTCGGCTGGACGGCGGACGGCTGCGAGCATCCGTGCTATGACCCGATGGGGATCTTCGTGGTCAATCGGCGCTTCAGCGCGTCGGCGAACAGTTGGGCGCCCATGGCTAACCCGCTCGGGCCGGTCACGGCAACCGCCGCGGCCGTCTCCGGCTTGGCAATGGGATTGTTCCATGGTCAGCGCGGGGACACGAAGATGGTTCGGACGGGGCCCGGCGCAACGGCCGGACTGCCCATCAAGGTCCTCATTCTCAGCGCCAACCACACTGTGACGCAGACGGCGCCAAACCAAGTCACGCTGACTTATGTGAGTTAGGTCATGTTCCTGGTCATTGACTCGCTGGGAAACCTTTACACGGCGGACGAACTGATTCCGGGGACCGGCGAGGTCTTCACGGACATGGACGGCCTTCTGGATGCTTCGGCGTACACGACGACGGCCGATGGCGACGACACGCTGACCATGGGAGCGCAGACGTGAAATGGAAACGCTTCCTTTTCCTGTGGGTGATTCTTGTGCTTCTGGACCTATTTAACTATTCCGCCGGGACTCTCCTTGCCAGCACAGGCAACTGGAACGTCGGCGCCCAGACCTCCGCGACGCCCGGGGGCTTTAATCCCTCCTTCGGCTGGCGGAAAACCGCATGCCCGGGCGTGAAGCCGGATGCTTATGGCGGAGTCCCTCTGAACTTCAACATAGCGACCTATGCCCGGAACATCGGGCATGCGAACCACAGCGTCCAAATCACCTTCGACGTCGGCGATTACACCTTCGTGGATTGGCCCGCCAACGAGAGCAAAGGCTTTCCATGCGGCACGCCGAGCTTCTTTGAAGTCGGTGTGATCCTGCGGTATGACCCGACCAGCGGAGATTACTACTTCGCAGAGGTCGTCGGAGCTGGCGGATGGTTCCAGTATCCGATCGTCGGCTGGACGACCGGCGTTGTGGCGATCGGCAAACGCGTCGGAGGCGTCACCACGATCCTGGCGGCGCAGAACATGGGCTTCGGTTCAGGCAAATTGGAATGCTCGGTGTGCGGGCAAGAGCTGGTCGCCAGGGTGATGGGCGGCGACCTGACGACGCCTTGGGACTATGCCGAGAACCTGGAACTGGGCTATCCGGTCCTTGAGGTCAGTGATACGGACATTCCGAGCGGGACTTTCGGCGGCATGCTCGGCGAGGGCGACGGCAACACGGACGTGGGCGGCCCGATGTTTCCTCGGATCACCTCCTGGATACAGCAGGCGGACGCCGACAAGACGATCCTGGTCGTGGACGCGAGTGGGAACGTTTACGCGGTGGACCGCATAAATGCCGGCCCGGGCGAGGTCTTTGTCGAGATGTTCGGCGCGCTCGATTTCGACCAGTACGCCACGGCGAATCAAGGCGACAGCGCGCTTCTCCTGGGGGCTTTCTCCGGCTGCGCGACCGGCTGCACGGCGGCCTGCACCGCCGGCTGTACGGCCAGTTGCACGGCGACCTGTACGTCCGGCTGCACCGCCAGTTGCACCACCGGCTGCGAGGGCAATTGCGAGGCGGCGTGCCAGACCGCGTGCGAAACCCAGGCTTGCCAGACGTCCTGCGAGACGCAGAATTGTCAGGCGGGCTGCACCGCGGGCTGCACGTTCTCCTGTACGGCCGGCTGCACTTCCGCGTGTACGGCCGGCTGCCAGATTCCCTGCGAATCCAGCGGGTGTCAGGGCGGCTGCACGGCGGGTTGCACGGCGGCGTGCACCGCGGGCTGTACGGCCTCCTGCACCGCCGGCTGCACGAACAGTTGCACGGCGGCCTGTACGAATTCCTGCACGAGCGGCTGCACGGCCACTTGCGCCGGCGGGTGCGTGAGCGGCTGTACGACGGGCTGCACTGCCGCCTGTACGGCCAGTTGCACGGCCGGTTGTACCTCCGAGTGTACGGATAGCTGCACTGCCGAGTGCACGGCGGATTGTACTGCGGCCTGCACGGCAAGCTGCACCACGATCTGCGAGTCCGCCTGCGAAACCGGCTGCGAGACGCACACGTGCCAGACGGCGTGCGAAACCCAGGCGTGCCAGACGGCCTGCCAGACCCATACCTGCCAGACGGCGTGCGAAACCCAAGCGTGCCAAACGGCTTGCCAGACCCATACCTGCCAGACGGCGTGCGAAACCCAAGCGTGCCAAACGGCTTGCCAGACCCATACCTGCCAGACGGCCTGCGAGACCCAGACATGTCAGACGGCTTGCCAGACGCACACGTGCCAGACCGCCTGCGAAACTCAGGCGTGCCAGACGGCCTGCCAGACGCACACGTGCCAGACCGCTTGCGAGACCCAACCCTGCCAGACGGCCTGCCAGACCCACACTTGCCAGACGGCCTGCGAAACCCAGTCGTGCCAGACGGCCTGCCAGACGCATCCGTGCCAGACGGCGTGCGAGACGGCGACCCAAATCATCTCGGCGGATTATTATTGCTGCAAATTACAGTTCTGGGGGGCAGCGGGACATCAGCCTGACAACACAACCTGTTCGGGATCGCCTTACGGCACGACTTATTCATGTATGCAGGGCAGCAGCGTCATCGGTTTCGGTTCTGGGGCGTGCCACGTCACCGTAGCCGGCCAGAGTTGCAATATGGTCACGATTCTCGGTCCTGCATGGAGCACGTTGGCAGGTTGCCAGGGCGTGCCCTGCAATTCATCCACATAGAGGGAAAGATGGCTTGCGCGAACATCACGGCTGCGCGAACGGCGCCGGACTCGGACCCGCCTTACACGGAGCATCAATGCTCACTCGTGGCGCAGTTCAGCGGCGATTCATTATTTCAGAACGGGTGGATCGCCGATGCGCCGTCAGCCGGCTGTTCCGGCTTAGATGACGGGGCGTCCATTTGCAGCGACGTCATCAATGCGTTTCTCAGCGTGCGCGTGAGCCTCATGTGGGAAAGGCCTGATGCGGCGTGCCCAACGTGCCTGAGCCTGCAGCAGGCCTTGGCGCTGATCGTGAGCCGGCAGGGGACGGCGGTCGCAGGACTGGTATTGGACGCGGCGGTGGGCGCGGGAATGCCGGCGGCGCAGGCGGAGGCGCTGGCGACGGCGAACGGAATCCCGCTGGACACAGATGACGGAGGTGGGACATGAGCACTCGACGGCAGCGATGGGCGGCAATGGCTACGGGCCGGGCGGCCGTTCCCGTTCGCCGCGATCTGCGGAACTGTGCGCCGTGCCGAGGCAAGCTCCTGGCGACGATGAAAGCGGAAATCGCTCAAACGGCTGCCCACACTCTCAAGCCGCTCAACGCGAAGCTGCAAAGCCGCCCCGACTTCATTCCCGCCGCGCCGAGGACCGAGGTCGTGAAACTGCCCGGGCACACGGTGCTCTACGACGTGCACAGCATGGCGGCCGTCGAGGTGGATGACAAGAGAATTGAACAGCCGGGCTGGGTGCAAAGCCTCCACGAGCACGGACTCAACTGCGCGGAGAAGCCGCAGTTCCGCTTCTTCCATCAGACGGAGTGCCTGTACCTGATCCTTGAGGCCACGCACGCCTGCAACCTCGCCTGCCAATACTGCTTCGTTCGGAACTACTACCCGGAACAGGGCGGGATGATGACGATGGACACGGCGCGCAAAGCCATTGATCTGCTCTCGCCCAAGCAGCCCGTGTCCGTCGGCTTCTTCGGCGGAGAGCCGCTGCTCAATTGGGACCTGATCGCCGGCGTCACGGCCTACGCCAAGGACCTCGCGGCGAAACGCGGCGTGGCCAGCCGGCTGCACATCACGACGAACGCGACGCTGCTCGACGAAGAGCGGATCCGATTCCTGGACGCGAACGGCTTCTCGCTGATCGTCAGCCTCGACGGCCCGGAGGAAATGCACAACCGAATGCGGCCGGGCAAGAGCGCCGCGCTGAACAGCCAGCAGGCCACGGTCGCCAATCTGCGGAAGTTCAAGGGACGCGGCCTGGCGCTCCGCACGACACTGCGCAGCACGTTCACCGGCGCGGGGATCGAGATGCTCCCGCGCATCGAATACCTCAACGCGCTGATTGAGGACGGCTGCGCGAGTCACATGAGCGTCGAGGCGTGCAGCCTGAACGAAACCGCCTGCCTGCGTCTGCCGGACGGTCACCCTCTGGCGATCACGCCGGCGCATTACGACGCGCTCGCGCAGGAGTATCACCTGGCTGCCAACTGGTATGTCGCCCAGGTGCGCGCCGGCAAGAGGCCGTCGCTGCAACAGTTCGCCTGGGCCCTGCGCCGCCTGCTCTACACGCAGCATTCCTGCACCGAGTGCGGCGCGGGTTGCGGATACCTGTCCGTGGACCCCGATGGCCATCTCTTCGCCTGCCATCGAGAGGGCAAGTCCGTCATCGGCCATCTGGACACCGGCGTGGACGAGGAGCTGCGGGCGAAGTGGAAGGACAACCGCTTCTATGCCCGGCCCGACTGCATCGTCTGCCCGATCAAGTACCTCTGCGGCGGGGGCTGCCGGATGAATTCCCTCGACCGCCACAACGACATCCGCCGGCCCGACGAGATGGACTGCTTCCTCAAGAGACGGATGTTCGAGGAAGCGCTCTGGATCATGTGCGAATTGGGGCCGGAGACATTGCGCGCCATTTTCCCAGGATGAAAAGGAACGCCACATGAATGTCCGCATCTTGCGAGAGGCTGGCGGGATCGGCGACATCCTCTGCACGCTGCCGGTCGCCCGCGCCGTCAAGGAGAAATGGCCCGGCGCGAAGCTGTATTACTTCGGCCTTCGGGATTACCGGGAGGTCCAGGAGCACTGTCCCGACGTGGACGTCCTCGTCCCCGTCGAGAGCCAGGGCCGCCGCGAGCGCGACACCGACCCGGACCCGAAGCTTCACCCGTACCTGGCCGCTCCGGGCCTGCCGGAATTCGACATGACAATTGACCTCTGGTGCCCGGCTGCGCGCGAGGAACGAGCGAAGGCCCCGAACCTCGAGCACGGCCGGATCGAATCTTTCTGCATCGCCGCCGGTCTTACGCCGTCGGACTACGTGCCGCGTTACTTCGTGAGATACGGTGAACAGGTCTGGGCGAAGGAATGGCTCGGCGCGGACGTGAAGCGGCCTGTCGTCGGCCTGGCGCCCTTCTGCACGAACAACATCCGGCGCGACTGGCCTCTGCCGCGATGGATTGAGTTGGCGACTGCACTGGAAGCTCGTGGGGCGACGGTCCTCGTCTTTCATACCTGGTTCAGCGCCGTGGCGGAAGTGCCGGGGCGGAAGGTCATCGGGGTTCCGATCTGGCAGCTGGGCGCGCTGACCGCCGAATGCGATGCCGTCGTCACGCCGGACTCCGGCCTCTTCCATTTCTCGGCCGCCGTCCACGCGCCGGCCATCGGTCTATTCGGCTCGACCCATGCCGACCAGACCGCCAAACACTATCCGCTGCACAGGACGATCTGGCCAAAGGGTGCCTCGCGTGACCACCAGTGTAGACCGCCGTGCCTGATGTTCGAGTGGCTCGGCTGCGACAACCAGTGTCGAACCCAGGGCTGTGAAATCCTCCAGAAGATCACGGTCGAGGATGTTCTGAATGCAGTGAGAGAAAGGACACCACCGTGAGTAGAGGAAGCGAGGCGCGGGCGGCCTTGAAGGCCGAGTGCGAGGCGGCCATCGAGGACATCAAGCGCAACGGCCATCTGTCGAATTGCAAGGCGCATGACGCCCTTGCGCGCGGACAGATCGTGCTCCTGAGGTGCGAGATCGCCCGGCTGGAATCCGACGGCAGGTCCGAAAGCCGGCACAGCCTGACTCGCATGTGGTCGGCGATCATCGCGCTGATTGTGACGGTTCTGGTCTCGTGGATTCAGTGGCATTTTTGGGGCAAATGATTTGCCCCGGAAGGGAGGGACGTATGCGACGACTGTTTGCGTGCGTGGTGCTGGGCGTGGCGTTGGGCATGGTCGTAGGCTGCGCGGGCGCGCCGGTGCAGAAACCGACGCAGACCATCGCGCCGGACACGGCGACCGCCGCGAAGCTGGACAAGGTTTCGGCGGACGTGCTGGCTCTGACGCAGCAGAACCAGCAGGTGATCAACGCGGTGCAGAAGTCCGCCCAGGACGCCGACCTGTTCCGGACGCAGATCGGAGGTCAGGTGTCCAGCCTGAGCCAGTTTCAACAGCGGGTTGAGTCCTGGCTGGCAGAAGATGTTGGCGGTCATTGGCTGCTGGGCGTTCGCGTTCCTGCTTATCATCCTGGTGGGCAAGCTGGACCTGAACTGGTGGATGGACGTGATCGTAACACTGTGCGTCCCGTTTCTGGTGCTCGGAGCGCCGTGGACGGTGCTCCATCAAAAGGCGCTGTTTTGAAGAAGGGAGGTTTGACGCTCATGGAGAAGCTGGAGTGGTTCGTCATCGGTGGGATCGTGTTCTCGCTTGGCCTGTCGGTGCTGTTCGGGTTCTGCCAGGCGGTCGGCGATGCCATCGAGACGAAGGAGCACAACGTCATCGTGCTCATCGTCAACTGGGTCAAGGCGGCCTGGCAGCGGCTCTTCGGGAAGAAGACGGCCGCTCCCACGAGCGGAAGCTAACGAAAAAGGGTAGTCGGAGGAACGAGCGGGCCGAGCCGAAGGGTTCGGCCCGCTCCGTATTCGTGCGCCATTCATAGCGCGCGCTCGGCGACCAGGGGCGCGACGGTCTTCGTCTTTCACACGTGGTTTAGCGCTGTTGCAGACGTGCCGGGCCGCAAGGTCATCGGGGTTCCGATCTGGCAACTCAGCGCGCTGGTCGCCGAAAGCGACCTGATTGTGACGCCCGATTTCGGCCTATTCCATCTATCGGCAGCTGTCCACGTGCCGGCCATCGGCCTTTTCGGCTCGACTCACGCCGAGCACATTTTCAAGCACTACGCGCTTGCACAAGACCATCTGGCCGAAGGACGCGCCTCGCGCCTACAAGTGCAAGCCGCCATGCATGATGTTCGAGTGGCTCGGATGCGACAACCAGTGTCGAACCCAGGGCTGCGAGATTCTCCAGAAGATCACGGTCGAGGAAGTTCTGAACGCAGTGCAGGGACAACGGGACATGCAATCTATGCACCAACGCGGGACCTGGTCACCCCACGGTAGTGATAGATGAACGAAGCGCACGCTACTCCCGTCCTGCCGCCCTTGGCTCGAAGCCTCTGCTGGAATTCCTCCTCATTCCCCACCATCGGGTACTTCGGATCGTAAACGTTCTCAGCGGTGTGCGCGTTCGCCCACCAGGTCGAGACGCGCGCCGCCTGAAAGAAGCCGTCGACAATCGCGGGCGCGACATGATCCGTGGCGTACCGCCTGCGCAATTCATGGGCGACCTTCTCAAGATATCCTGCGTCGTCGGCATTCCGGAACTGCCGGTAGTGCATGGCGACGTCCTGCATAGAGAAGTTCGGCGGCCCGGGCGCGTTGGTCAGCGGGCCAATGAGGTCCCAGCCGGCATTCAGCGCGCGCTGGACGCCATCGAACCAGCCGGACGTGAACAGAATGTCACTATTGGCGGCCACGGCATACTCGGCGCCGAACTCCCGCGCCTTGCGAAGTCCCCAGTTCCATGAACGCGTCAGACCGCCGCGATCGGCGAAGTGGTGAACGAAAATTCGTCCTTGCATTCCTTTGTCAATCCATCGCTCCCAATCGTCGGGGTTCCACCCCGGACTCGCATCGTCAACTAGAATCGCTGTTCCGTCCTTGGTACGCTCCAGGAACGTCGAAATCGCTTTCCTCGCATAATCGAACGCGCCGTACGTTGGGATTATTGCCGCTACGCGGATGGAGTCACTCTCCGTAGGCCGCGCACTAACTGAACCGTTGCCGGCGCCTGAGTCATAGATCGGCCAACCCGGACAGGTCAGCTCGCCTATGTGCTTGAAGACGAGCATGTCTGGGGACTTGATCGCCAGATACTTTCCGGCCAAGCGCTGCGAGTAGCTCACCTCCGCCCACTTCCGGCGCAATGGATTGTCTTCGGAAAGGGGACCGACGTCTTGGAATGCTTCCGTGCGACAGAGAGACGGCGTGAACGTGAACGATCCCCATGGCACGCTCGGGTTGAGGACGAAGAAGTTGACCTTCCCTCCTGACGCGATAAAGGGACCGTCGCAGCGCAGCTTGTCCGCAAAGTCTAGTGGAGGCGCCGCGTCCAGACGCACTTGCGCCAATCGAGGGTCTGTCTGCAAGATGATGGCCGACTCGCGAAGGAACTGGGTACCCGCAGCATTGCCGAGTTCCCAGTCGTCAGGAAGAAGAAGGAAGTAGTCGCTTCTCACGAGCGACAGGAGACGGTTCAGCCCGGGACCGACGCCCACATTGTGCTTCGAGAGAACAAGCACGTCCCAGTTCAGGCCCTTGATCTCCTCTCGGTCTTTGCCTGACGATGCGTTATCGAGGCAGAACCACGAAACACTTGCATCGCGTTCGTACCTCTCGATATGCGCGCGAAGGGACGTGACGGCGCGCTCCAGGTAGGCTGGCCTCCGGCAACTGAGCGCGACGACTGAAAGGTTCAGTCTCATCTGGTCGTTCGCAGATCTGATCAGGCCATAGGGTCAACGATGGCTGCCGGCCAGTGTCGGTTCAGCCTTTCCGAATCGGGCGAGATGGTCATTGCTGCCCGCAGCCATTTACGTCTCGCCCATTTCTGCCGGCAGGGCGGTCCCTCGCGACGTCCCGTCAGTTGGTTGGAAAGCTCAGAGCGACCTTCAGCCGTTTCCAGCACGATCGGAAATTCCCGACGATATGCGCCACAGTCTCTGGATTGCTGCCGGTCTTGTAGAGGCGATATCCAAGCGACACGATCATCCGGCCGTTCCGGTTGCTCTTTGCGCTGCCGAAGATGCCGTGCCGTTGGCAGAGACGTTGAAGCTGCGCCGACAGAGCCTCCATATCCTCACATCGGGCGCTGATTTTCAGGACGAAATCAATGATAGGGCGCTCAGTGCGCTCAGATCCCTCACAGTGAAGAGTGACATCCGCCGGTTCGCCGATAGTCCACCCTAAGCCGAAGCTCAACGCCCAGTCCTGGCCGTTCCTGAACTCCTTCTCGGCTACTACCACACCCCCGAAACCGCGAAGCGTCTCAACGACCATCTCCTTCGTCTCGTGGCGCACTTCCTTCGCCCGAGCCTCCTCTCCGGCATCGTAGTGGAAATAGGAAATGCAGTGACCCGCGCCGAGATGTTCTCGCATGCGTCGGATGATTTGCAGGTGCAATTCGCGCGGGCCGCCTTGACCGCGTTCCCAGCGTTCCAGAGTAGGCTCGGAGATGAAAAGCTTCGGCGCAAATACGCGTCGGCTCAGGCCAAGGCTTTCACGAATTGCACGCAGTTCATTCGGAGACATGGTCTCACCTTATTCCAACGAGGGAGAGCTTATCAGATGATCAAAGCTGTATCAAGCTGCTTCAACCAGGAGTTTCCTCATGGCAGTTCAAAAGAGCGGTTTGAGGAAATCGAAGACCAACTGGCCTTTGGACCGGGGAAGTTGCGCTAGGTGCGGGCCGGCGCGCAGGGCGAAGAGCAGGTGATGAATGCCGTCGGCGATGGCGTATTGGAAGAAGGCGGCGATTTCGTAGAAGCGCTTGGCTTTCTCGCAGATTCTCTTGAATAAGAGGTTGAGCTTGGCTTTCGCCCTGATCGGCGTGCGCGGGCAACGGTGGATGCGGGCGTTGGACCTCGGCGTGGTCGGCAATCTCCAGCGCGACGAGTTGCTGGGGCGTCTGGAGCATTACCTCGCCGAGCAGGCGCATCTGGACGAAGCACTCGCTCAGACGGCGAACGGGTTTCCACAGATCGAGGCGCTCTCGGACATACGAGGGATTGGGGTATACACGGCGCTGCTGGTCGTGGAGGAGATCGGCGAGCCGGAGCGGTTCACTCAGCCCGGCCAGGTGGCCTCCTACGCGGGGCTGGCGGCGCTGGTGTACCAGTCGGGCGAGCATGACTACCACGGGCACATCACGCGGCAAGGATCGCCCTGGCTTCGGTGGGTGCTCGTGCAGGCGGCGATGAAAGCCATCGGCCGAGACCGGAAACTGGCGAATTTCTACGAGCGAGTGAGGAAGCGCTCCAGCCGGCACATCGCGCGGGTGGCGGTGGCGCGCAAGCTGGCGAAGATTTGCTGGATCCGGCTGCGGCGCTGGCATCGGGAGCGCGCCGCGGCATAGAGAGGGAGATTCGTGTGCCGATGGCGGCGTTCGAGGCCCGATCCTGGGGACTGGCGAGCGCCCCGCCGCGAAGGCGGGACGCATGCGCCGCGTTTATGATTGGGCTGACGCCGCGCGACGAGAATCATGCACGGTCCGAAGGCGCAACTCGGAAACGGTGCGAATGGGTGTCTGAACGGCACACGAAAGGCGCTTTTAGAATCAACGACTTCGGCGAGGGACCGCCCTTGACTTGAAGACGGTTATGGGTGTCCCCCGGAACTCATATTGTGACTGTCCCTACTTATTTGTTCCTGCTTTGCCCGCGGGTGACGCCTTTCCTTCGCTCTTAGATGCACTCAGGTCATCAAGAAGAGCCCGTGCCAAATCTCCAACCGTCGTTCTAAAAAGAGGTGGCGAGCCGCGGTCAACAACTATCCGCGCGTATCCAAGCGTTCTGTTATCAGTCAGGTAAGAGCGCAGGTACGGCTCTGCTCGGCTGCCGTCGCGCTGGGCAAACCGCGTCAGGACGATCGCGGTATGCCAGGGACTAAGCGGCATTGCTAGCAATGCCCTTTCGCAGAAGCTCCAGGGATCAAGAAGAAGGAGCAATATGAAGCCGAGGAGGACATAAACAACGATGCGCTTCCAGGTAAGGAACTTTCTAACCGCACAATTATTGCAGCGTGATTCCGGCATCTGGCCCGTACTCCCGCAGCCCTCAGTGCCCAAATTAATGTCCGTTCACCCAGGCGCGATACTGTTTCCGAGTCTCTGGATTGTTCATATCCTGTGTAACGTTATTCTCCCGTTTGCAGTCGCAGTTGCTCAAGGATGTATCTGGAATCTGGCCGGATATTGACTTGCCATTGAGGGAAAAGCGATACCCGATAGACTGACCTTTACTCGCACGATAGTAATATATCGTGGTCGGAACAACTTTGGTTTTATCGAAATGCGCACTCTCCGTTGGGTTACTGCCCACGAGGTACAGCTGGGTCCTTATTGAACCCGCGCATGCGGCTTGGGGGTTCGTGATAAGTTCTGTCGCAACGGTCCATTGCACGATAGACTTTGCTGATGCTTTTGCGAATGCTTCCTCGGCTATCTCTTTTGACGTCTCTACCCCGTACCCTATAACTATGACTGCGACGGCTACAACGACGACGCCAACTGCAAGCTCGATCAGAGTAAACGTCCCCTCAGGATCCGTATATGACAGCGGATTCGCTAGCGCGTAAATATAACCTCCTGCAAGACCGTCTTCAGGATCCTTCTGCATAAATCTGCCTATCCCGCTGTAGTATGTCCTGGCGCGAGTAATGAATAGCCTCTCATCCGGATCATCGTTCAGCGTCACCCACGCCGGTGCGCTGAAACTGAATCGGGTCCCTTCCGGCGGCGGCTGGTTGAGGAGTTTCTCGCCCCAGGCGTTGTACTCGAAGCTTCCGCTGATGGCGCCGGCGGCGTTGACGATCCGGTGGACGTTGCCAGGTTGATCATAGACGGGGTACTGGTAGTAGGTCGTCGTCGCGGTGTTGATCTTCGCGGCGACCATGTCGCCGATCCCTGGGACCGGCGCGGAGCCTCGGGTGTATTCCGCGCGGACTGTTCCCGTGATGCTGCGCTCGACCAGCTGGCAGAGGCCGTCCTGGTCGTACATGAAGTACGCCGGTCCGTTGCTGTCCACGAGCGCCCGCCTGCGGTTCAGGGCGTCGTAGTAGAAGTAGTTCGAGACGCCGTTGCGGAAGGTCACCCGCGCCATCAGGTTCACGCTGTTGTAGGCGAAGTACGTGGTTTGAGAGGCCGGCGCGGCGATTTTCGTGCAGTTGCCGTTGAGGTCGTAGCTGTAGTACGTCGCGCTGCCGCCCACCGGGAAGCTCTTCCTCAGCGCGTTCGCGGCATCATAAGTGAAGTAGCTCTGCTGGCCGAGCCGGTTCTGCCAGCGCCGGTTGCCCACCGCGTCGTACGACCAGGCGAAGGCGTAGACGTTCTGCATGCCGGCATTATACCAGTTTTCCCCCGTCAAGCGGTCCGCGCCGTCGTAGGAATAATAGATCGTCTTCCCGCCCTCGCGTCCGATCTTCACGATCCGGCTC
>Ga0187876_1001804_pt1 | contig 17139 bp, 12 predicted proteins | sample June2016WEW_17_4_FD_133000 | JGI IMG/M metagenome (GOLD analysis project Ga0187876, IMG submission 133000) | Peatland microbial communities from SPRUCE experiment site at the Marcell Experimental Forest, Minnesota, USA - June2016WEW_17_40 | ecosystem: Environmental > Terrestrial > Soil >...
TGGCTTACCTGCCCAGGGAAAAGGTCCTGCTGGAGGCGGACGCGTTCACACCACCGCCGCAGGTTCGGACGCAGCCGCCCGCGAACGTCAGTCCCTACGCCATCAACGTTGCAGACAACATCGCGCGGCTCAAGTTGGATGTGCAGAGGATTATCCCGGTGCATTACCCGGCGGACAACCGGAACGTGTCGATGAGTGAGTTGCTGATGGCGGTCGGCAGGAACTAAGGATTACGGTCCCAAAATCCGCATGCTATTCTGATCGCATTACGAAGGACATGCGTTTCCGCATTGCGATCGTCGCGGTCCTGTTGTGCTGTGGGTTCTCCGCACTGTTCGCCTTCCAGGCTAAATTCAAGGAGTACAACGGCGAAGAGGACAATCCGGCGCCCGTGCCGAAGGACGCTTACGAACTGACTGAGTGGACGTTCGCGCGCCTGCGCTATCCCTCCGGCCGCTATGCCGGATACAGCGGCGAGCGCGGGAGCTGGCCCACCGATTTCCCCAAGGCCGACCGCCAGTTTCTGGAAGGCGTCCGGCGCCTGACCCGAATCCACACCCGATCCACCGAACAGGTGATCGACCTGATCAACAACCCCGACGAGATCTTCAACTGGCCGTGGGTTTACGCGGTCGAGGTGGGTCATTGGGACCTGACCGATGAGATATGCAAGACGCTACGCGAGTATCTGTTGCGTGGGGGTTTCCTGATGGTGGACGATTTCCACGGAACCTTCGAGTGGAATGTCTTTACTCAAAGCATGAGCCGTATTTTCCCCGACCGGACGATTGTCGAACTACCGGATGCCGACCCGATCTTCCATACGGTGTATGATTTGGAACACCGGCTGCAGGTGCCTGGTCTCCAGTACCTCTATAGCGGGCGCATTTACGAAAAGGATGGAACGATTCCCCATTGGCGGGCGATTTACGACGACGATGGGCGGGTCATGGTGGCGATGTGCTTCAATCAGGACGACGGCGATGCGTGGGAACACGCGGACAATCCACAGTATGAGGCGAAATATACATCTCAGGCATACCGATTGGGGATCAATTACGTCATATATGCCATGAGCCATTGAAAACGTCTGGCTCCCGATAAGACAATGTTTGAGTTTCTGTTCAAATATCCGCCGGCAATTTTCGAGAAGGGCAAGTTCGTTTTGCTCTCCGGGATGCCGGTCTGGCTGCTGTTCCTGCTGATTGTTGCGGTCGCGGCGGGGCTTTTCTGGAACATGAGACAACGGCACGGGCTGCTGAACACCGCCCGCTCCACTGCGATCTGGCTGGCCCAAACCGCTCTGATCGCCCTGCTTTTGTTCATGTTGTGGCACCCCGCCATCAGCGTGGCGCGGCTGCGGCCGCAACAGAATGTTGTAGCGGTGCTGGTGGATCATTCCCGCAGCATGGGGATTGCCGACGACGGCAAGACCCGACTGCAGAGCGCCGAAGACGTGCTGGACAATCAACTGCTTCCCGACCTGGGCAAACGCTTCCAGGTCCGGTTGTATCAATTCGGACGCGATGCGGTGCGGGTCGATCAGGCCCGTAATCTGAGTGCCGACGATAACGCGACGCGCATCGGCGATAGCCTGAAGCATATTGCCTCCGAGGCAGGAACGATGCCGCTGGGGGCGATCGTGCTCCTCTCCGACGGCGGCGACAATACGGGTGGGATCGATCGCGACACGATCGAGCAGTTACGTCAGTTGCGCATTCCGGTGGACACGATCGGTTTCGGGCCGGATCATTTCGCCAAAGATATTGAGATCGTTGATGTTTCGACGCCCGCGCGCGCCCTGGCTCAATCGCGGTTGAGCGCCCGGGTGGCGATCCGGCAGCACGGGTATGCAGGCGCCAGGGTGAAGTTGATGGTGCGGGAGAACGACCATCCGGTGGCCCAGCAGGAAATCGTGCTGAAGCCGGATGCGGATCAGAGCGAAACCGTTCTCTTCAACGCCGGGGCGGCGGGGGCGCATAGTTTCCAGATCGGTATCGAGCCGCAGGCAGACGAAGAGAACAAACAGAATAATGCTGTGGTCCGGCTGATCAACGTCGGCGAGAAGAAGATGCGGATCCTCTATCTCGAAGGCGAGCCGCGGTGGGAGTACAAGTTCATCCGGCGCGCAGTCGAGGACGACCCGAGCATTGAGATCGCGACGATTCTCCGTACCACGCCGAACAAGATTTATGTCCAGGGCAACGGTGATAAAGACCGGAAGCTCCAGGAAGGTTTTCCCACGAAGGCGGAAGAGTTGTTCACTTATGACGGGTTGATCATCGGCAGCGTCGAGGCCAACTATTTGAGCAACGAGACACAAGCACTGATCCGCGATTTTGCCGACCGCCGGGGCGGCGGAGTGCTGTTTCTCGCGGGCCGGTTCTCATTGTCCGATGGGGATTATGCCAAAACGCCGATGGCTGAAATGATGCCGTTGCGTCTCTTGCCGGAGAAAACCTGGAGCCGCGATTTTGCCACGGCAGCCCTCACCGATGCGGGTAAAGAGAGCGTCATCACGCGGGTCGAGGAGGATCGCAACCAGAATATTGCGCGCTGGCTGAAGATGCCGCAGGTAGCTAATTATGCGGTGATGGGAGCTCCCAAACCGGGCGCGGAAGTACTGATGACTGTGGCGGAAACCGGGCATCGCCCGACGCCTCTGCTGGCCATTCAGAACTACGGCCATGGGCGCGTTGGGGTATTCGCGACCGCCGGCAGCTGGCGCTGGAAAATGCTGCAGGATCATGCGGATCGCTCGCATGCCATGTTCTGGGCGCAGCTGTTGCGCTGGATGGTTACGGAAACGCCAGGTCAGGTTCTCTCGTCTACACCGCATCAGGTGCTGGCGGACGACACGCACGTTCCGCTGCGAGTGAGCGTGAGAGACAAGACGTATGAGACCGTGTCGGGGGCTACCGTGCAGACGACGGTCGTGCGGCCGGACGGGAATTCGGACGTGGTGGAACTGAAGCCCGATCCGCTGGAGCCGGGCACCTATTCTGGCGATTATACAGCGGATAAGCCGGGTACTTACGTGGCTGAAACCGTCGCGCATCAGGATAAGACGGAGTTGGGCCGGGATACGATCACGTTCCGGCGCGAAGATGGCGTAGCGGAGAATTTCGGGGCCGCCCAGAATCGCGATCTGCTGGAAAAGCTGTCGAGCGATACCGGTGGAACCTATTACACGCCCGGTAACGCGAAGAAGCTTTCGGGCGAAGTTGCGGTTTCGGAAGCAGGCATCACAGCGCATGACAACCTGGATATCTGGGATATGCCGATTCTGTTTCTGCTGGTGATCCTGATTCGCGGCGGGGAGTGGCTGCTGCGACGGAAATGGGGTGTCGTGTGAGAATTCTGGCAGCTTTCTTATGTATGGCGGCGGCGAGTCCGGTATTTGCGTCGACCTACTTCGTGACGGTCGCAGGTCTGGGCGGAGAGCCGGATTACGAGCAGCGCTTCGCCGCGCTTGCCACAGACATGGATAAGCTTCTACGCGCGGACGGGCAGACCGACCGCATCGTGGAAACTTTGAAGGGGCCTGAAGCGACGCGTGCCAAACTGGAAGCCACGCTCAACAGGATTGCGGGACAGGCGAAAGCGCAGGACGCTTTCGTGCTTATGATGATCGGTCATGGAACGTTCGACGGCACCGAGTATAAGTTTAATCTGCCGGGGCCCGATATTTCGGCGCCGGAGCTGGCGGTTTTGTTGAACCGGATCCCGGCTGGCAGGCAGCTTGTGGTTGACATGACCAGTGCAAGCGGCGGAGCGGCAAGCGCGCTCAAGAAGGACAACCGCACCGTGATTACCGCGACCAAATCCGGTACGGAGAAGAATGCCACGGTCTTCGCGAGGTTCTTTGTGGAGGCCTTGCGCGATCCGGCGGCGGACGTCGACAAGAACGAAATCATTTCGGCGCTTGAAGCTTTCCAATACGCGGAAAAGAAGACGGCCCAGTTCTATTCGGAGGCGAAACGGCTGGCGACGGAACATCCGCAGGTGGACGATGCGCAGCATGCGTCGTCGTTTCCGCTGTTCAGGTTCGGATCGGCGTCCGCGGCTGTGACGGATCCGGCGAAGCGGGAACTGGTAGCGAAGAAAGACGAGATCGAGAACAAGATCGATGCGTTGAAGTACCAGAAGACTTTGATGAATCCGGACGATTACAAGCGTCAGCTCACGACCTTGCTGATTGAGCTGGCGAAGGCGCAGGAGGCGATCGACAAGTGACCTGGCGCGTTCTGGTATTTCTTTGTTGTGCGTTTGCGCTGCCAGCGCAGACGATCGAGCGCGCGGAAGCTCTCTGGCGCGCCCACGATTACGAAGGCGCGAATAACGCGTTCAAGGCGCTCGTCGCCGCGCAGCCAAAAAACGCGAACTATCGTGTTCGGTGGGGTGATCTTTTCTACGAGCGGTTCAACCCGGGTGAAGCGCAGAAGCTTTACGAAGAAGCGCTGGAGATCGATCCGAAAAACGCGAATGCGCTGCTCGGTGAGGCGCAGATCCTGGCGGATGGGTTCGACGGGAAGGCAATCGAATACGCAAAAAAGGCCGTTGAATCCAATCCGAAGCTCTACCAGGCGCACGAACTTATGGCCCGGATCGCGCTCGAGGACGACAATTCGAAGGTTGCGGCGAGCGAGGCGGATGAGGCATTTAGTATTCAATCCGATGCTCTGGAAGCGACTGCCATCAAGGCATCGATCGACTTGCTTGCTGACAAGGAATCGCCCTGGGTCGCAAAGATCGGAAATCGAGGCAAGGGCTATGAAACCATCGCGCACTTTTACATGATCAATCGCCGGTACGAGGACAGCATCCAGTACTTGCGAAAAGCGATCGCCGCCACCCCTGATCTCTGGAGCGCGCATTCTGAACTGGGGATCAACCTTATGCGCCTCGGACGCGAAGGCGAAGCCCGGAAGGAACTGCAACTGGCCTACGATAACCACTACCGCGATGCCGCGACCGCCAATTCGCTGACGCTGATGGACAGTTACAGCAAGTTTCAGACTTTCGAAACACCTACCACCGCCTTGAGGCTTAACAAGAAAGAAGCCGATGTGCTGCGCCCCTATTTCGAAGAGGAAATGAAGCGCGCCATGGCGACTTACGAGAAGAAATACAAGTACGCATTGAAAGGTGCAGTGCAGGTGGAAGTTTATCCGGATCACGAAGACTTCGCCGTACGCACTATGGGCCTGCCAGGGCTGGGCGCTCTCGGCGTGACCTTCGACAATTACATTGCGATGGACAGCCCTTCCGGCCGTCCTCCGGGCAGCTTCCACTGGGCCAGTACTCTCTGGCATGAAATGAGCCACGTCTATGTAATCAAGATGACGAACGATCGCGTGCCGCGCTGGTTCACGGAAGGTCTTTCCGTCCACGAGGAAACGGCCGCCTCGCCCGATTGGGGCGATCGGCTCAGCCCGGAGATCATTGCCGCTATTCGCGACAAAAAGCTGCTGCCCATAGCGGATATCGACCGCGGTTTCGTTCATCCCACCTATCCTTCGCAGGTGATTGTCTCCTACTATCAGGCGGGCAAGATCTGCGATTACATTTCGGAGCGGTGGGGCGAAGGAAAGCTGCTTGATATCATCCACGAGTTTGCTAAAAACCGCCCGACCATCGACGTCATCCGGGAGCAGCTCGGCGTGGAGCCGGAAGCTTTCGACAAGGATTTCCTCGCGATGATCGACAAGGAGACCAGCAAGACCGTGGCCGGATTCGCTGATTGGACCAAACAGGTGCGCGAAATCAATCAACTCGCGAAGGATGGCAAGTACGACGAAGTGATCGCGAAGGGCCGGGCTGCCGAGGGCTTGTATCCGGATTACGTGGAGAGCGGCAACGTCTATTCCTTTATCGCGGACGCCTGTCTGAAGAAGGAAGACAAGGCCTGCGCGATGGATGAACTGGGGCGTTATTCGAAGATAGGCGGGCGCGATCCGGAAACCATGAAGAAATACGCGAAGCTTCTGCAGGACGCAGGGAAACTGAAGGAAGCGGAAGCGGCACTCGAGCGATTGAACTACATTTTCCCGGTCGATGCCGAACTGCACGAGCGGCTCGGCGGCCTGCTGATGCAGACCGGCGACGCGAAGAGGGCGGTCCTGGAATATCAGGCGCTGATCGCGATGCATCCCATCGATATGGCCGGCAGCCATTACAATCTTGCAAGGGCCTATCAGGCCGCGGGCCAGAAAGACCAGGCCAGAGAGGAAGCCGTTTCAGCTTTGGAAGCTGCGCCGAATTTCCGGCCGGCCCAGAAGCTGCTGCTTGAAGTCAGCCGAGACGGCGAAAAATAGAAAAGAGATCATGTCCACTATCGTGACCCCTCAGCTTGAACCGGACGTTTTGAAAAACCGGATTACTCGTTTCCGCGAAGTCGATGCCGAGATCGTCCGCCAGGTGAAACGCGTAATCATTGGCCAGGACGAAGTGGTGGAACAGGTCCGCATCGGCTTGTTCGTCGGCGGCCACTGCCTGATCACCGGTCTGCCTGGCACGGCGAAGACACTGCTTGTGCGGACAATGGCCCAGATTCTCGGGTTGCTGTTCAAACGCATTCAGTTCACCCCCGACCTGATGCCGACCGATATCACCGGCACCGACATCATCGAAGAGGATCCGGTTTCGGGTCACCGCACGTGGACCTTCGTGCAGGGGCCAATTTTCGCGAACGTCCTGCTCGCGGACGAAATCAACCGAACCCCGCCCAAGACCCAATCGGCGCTGCTCGAAGCCATGCAGGAACATTCCTGCACGGTGCGCGGCAATCACTACCGACTGCCCGCCCCGTTCTTCGTGCTCGCCACGCAGAACCCGATCGAACTCGAAGGCACCTATCCGTTGCCGGAAGCCCAGCTCGACCGCTTCCTGTTCAATATCCTGCTCGATTATCTGACGGCGGACCAGGAACTGCAGGTTATCGATCTGACGACCACGACGCACGTGGCGCATGCGGATCCGATCACGAACGCGCAGGAAATTCTGGACTTTCAGCAACTGGTCCGCATGACGCCGATTGCCGAAACGGTTTCGAAGTATGCGATCGAACTGGTGCGGGCGACGCGCACCAAAGATCCCGGCGCACCCGAAGTAGTGAAGAAGTACGTCAACTACGGTGGAAGCGTCCGTGCCGCGCAATTCCTTGTATTGGCCGCGAAGGCGAGGGCCCTGATGAAAGGGCGGTACCACGTCAGTTTCGACGACATCCGCGAGCTTTATATCCCGATCCTGCGGCATCGCATTCTGTTGAACTTCCACGCGGAATCGGATCGGCTCACGCAGGATGACATTTTGACGCAGGTGCTCCAGTTGAAACCCGCACCGAGAGAGTAGAACGCGGCGTTTGCGGCGTCGTTATTCAAAGCGCGCCGCATTTGAGTTACCCGACAAAGACAGAATATGCTGCAAACGTTCCTCGATCCCGCAGTCCTTGCTTCCATCTCGTCTCTCGATCTCATCGCGAAGACGGTGGTGGACGGGTTCGTCGCCGGCTTGCATCGCTCGCCCAAATTCGGCTTCAGCCAGGAGTTCGCCGAATACCAGCAATACGTGCAGGGAGACGACCTTCGCCATATCGATTGGAACGTTTTCGCGCGCAGTGAGCGCCTCTACCTGAAGCGTTTCAAGGGCGAGACGAACATGCAGCTGCTGATCCTGCTCGATTCCAGTGCGTCGATGACTTATGGATCGGGCAAAATTCGCAAGCTGGATTATGCGCGGTACGTCGCGGCTTCGCTGGCGTATCTTTCTTCGCTGCAGCGCGACGCGACAGGCCTGATTGTTTTCGATCAGGATGTGTCGAACTATATAGCGCCCTCGACCCGGCAGGGGCAGTTGATGCGCATCCTGCATGCGATCGAGAAGGCGGAGGGCGGCTCGCGCACGGATTTCTCGAAGCCTTTCATCCACTTTCAGCAGTTCCTGAAGCGGCGCGGCATTGTGGCCGTGCTGTCGGATTTCTATGAACAACCGGAGCAGATCATCAGGGTGGTCGAGCCGTTGCGCTACCGCGGTAACGAGGTGATCCTGTTTCATGTTCTCGATCCGAACGAGCTTGCGCCGAAGTTCCGCGACCCGGTGCTGTTGCAGGATGTGGAAGACGATACCGCGATGGAGGTTTCTCCCGATTACGCGCGGAACGAATATAAAGTCAAGATCGACGAGCATATGCGCGTGCTTTCCGAAAAAGCTCGCGCGGCGGGGCTCGATTATTTTTTTCTGAACACCGCCAAACCCCTCGATGAGGGATTGCGGAATTTCCTGGCAATGCGCCAGAGGAGGATGTAGTTGGGTTTCCTCGCGCCATGGTTTTTTGCCGGTCTGGCTATACTCGGCCTTCCGGTCTACGTGCACCTGCTTCGGCAATATCGCCAGAAGCCCGTGCCCTTCAGTTCGCTCATGTTCTTCGAGCGGCGGACGCAGAGTTCGATCAAACACCGCCGGTTGAAGTATCTGCTGCTTTTTTCGCTGCGATGCCTTTTCGTGGCATTGCTCGTGCTGACATTTGCCCGTCCGTATCTGCATTCGACGGCTATTGCCCGGGCGAACGGCGGGCGCACGATGGTGTTCGCGATCGACAACTCGTTCAGCATGCGTCAGGGCGACCGGTTTGCCGCGGCTAAGAAAGCGGCGCTGGATCAGATCAACGCTATGCGGGAGGACGACCGCGGGCAGGTGATTTCCTTTGGCGGTCCCGCGAAGCTGCTGACGGACATGACGCAGGATAAACAGGCACTGCGCGCCACCCTTGCCGCCATCGAGCCCGGGGATGATGCCAGTTCGTACGCGGAACTGTCGCGCGTGCTGCGGTCGACATCAGAGAGCTTCAAGACAGACATCGTCGCGCACGTGTTTACCGATCTCCAGAAGTCTTCCTGGCCCGCCAGCTTTTCCGACGCCCGGCTGGCCGATGGGACGAAACTCGAGATCCATCCGGTGGCATCGGCTCCCGTGCCGAACTGGACCGTAGAGAATGTCGAAGCGCCACGGCGTGTTTTCGACACGAAGAAAGTGCGGACGGTCGCGACCGTGGCCGGTTACGATACGCCCGAGGCAGTCCGGAAAGTGACTCTTCTGGCGAACGGCAAACCGCTTGAGACCAAACAGGTCAAGGTTCCGGCGAATGGCCGCGCCACGGTGGAATTCCTGACGCTCGATGCGCCTTATGGCTTGACGCGCTGCGAGATTCAGATCGATGGCGCAGATTCATTCCCGCAGGACGATCACTGGTTGTTCTCCGTGGAACGGGCCGACCCGAAGCCCGCACTGCTGGTCCATGCCGATAGCGATACGCTGAGCCCCCTGTATGTCGGGACCGCCCTCGCATCGTCGACGGAACCGGCCTTCAAACTGGAATCGGTGGTGGCGAACCAGTCCTCGAACGTGAACGTCCCAAAGTACGCTTTTGTCATTCTGTCCGACACCGGGCCGATTCCCGAAAAGCTGGATGATGCCCTGAACAAGTACGTGCAGGCGGGTGGTTCGGTGCTGATGATGTTGGGGAAGAATGCGACACCGGGCCGCCATCTGCCGCTCGCAGATCTGCAGGTGATGGGCTTGCACACTATTGTGCCGGATCACGAATCGCTGCTGACCGTTGCTTCCGTGGATACTTCTTATCCGTCGTTTTCGCGCGCGCAAAACTGGGGTGGAGTCGAGTTCTACCAGGTGGTCAAGCTGCAACTGCCGCAGGCTTCGCCGGACACGCGCGTGGCTGCGACGCTCTCGGACGGCACGCCGCTCTTCATCGATCGCAAGATCGGCGAGGGGCATGTGCTCGTATTCACCTCGGCCCTCGACAACATTGCGAGCAATCTTCCGCTTGCGCCGGTCTGGCTGCCATTTCTCGATCAGACGACGGCCGAGATGGGTGGAATCGGAACGGCTCCGGGGAATTACAAAGTCGGATCGTTTGTGGAACTGCGCACGGCGAAGGAAAAAGGCGTTCCAGTGGAAATTGTCGGTCCGGGCGATAAACGGCTTTTGACGCTGGCGGAATCGACCAAAGCGGGCACTTTCCAGTTCCCGTCGCAGGGCTTCTTCGACATTCGTAGAGCCAATGGGAGGGAAGAATTGGCCTCGGTCAATGCGGACCGGCGGGAGTCCGATTTTGCGATCATCCCGCCAGAGACCCTCGAATTGTGGAAAAATACGGGAATAGCCCCCAAGCAGGGGCCCGCAACCACGTCCTCCGCCGATCAGCGTGACGATCGCGCGGAATTGTGGATGTATGTCTTGGCGATGTTAGCTGTGTTGGCTATTGCGGAATCGGTTTTGGGAAATCGGCATATGACCGCCGCTCACTCTACGGGCGACAAGGAAATAGCATGAATCCACTCGAAGGCCTTGCTCAATATCTGGACCGGCTGGAGCGTCGTCTCCGTCTTTTTGCATGGACCCGCGGCGCGGCGGCAGTGGTGGGCGCGGCCCTGATTCTGACCGTGGTCATTGTGGCGGTGCTCATGATGGGCGCCTTCTCGCCATTCGGCCTGATTCTTGGCCGATTCGTGCTGTTCCTGGGAATCGGCGGCGCGATCGCCGCTACGCTCGTGATACCGCTGATGCGGATGAACCGCCGGCGCGCGGCGCAGGAAGTGGAGCAACGGCATCCGGGTTTCGATCAGCGCCTGCTGACGTTTACGGAGCGTTCCCGCGACAACGCCGCCGATCCGTTTCTGCCTCTCCTCGCCGAAGATGCACTGCTTATCGCGCGTGAGGCTGAGCCTGAACAGCTGATCGACAAGAATCTCTTTATTCGTTTCGCTTCGCTGGGCGCCGCTGCCGCGAGCGTGCTGGTGTGGCTGATGTTCTGGGGTCCCGGTGTCTTCGGGTACGGCACCTCGCTGCTTTGGGGCAGCTATTCGAAAGACCAGCCGGTCAAGCCCTTCTACAGCATCACCGTGCAGCCGGGATCGAAGACGATCCGGCGCAAATCGGATCAGCAGATCAACGCGACTTTGGGCGGTTTTACTTCGGCTCGCGCCAACGTGTGGGTTCAGTATGCAAGCGCGAGCAAATGGGAAGAAGCGCCGATGGAGGCGCTGAACGGCAACGCCGGTTTCGGTTTCCTGCTGGTGCGCGTACCGGAAGACGTGCAGTATTACGTGGAATCAGGCGGGATCAAATCCGCGACATACAAGCTGCACACCATCGATTTGCCGGCGGTGAAGAATATCCATGTCACGTATAACTACCCGTCGTGGACCGGCCTTGCGTCGCTGACGGAAGATCCGGGCGGCGACCTCCGCGCTGTTGAGGGAACCGTGGCTCGTCTGGAAATCCAGACCGATAAGACTTTGAACAATGCGCAGATTGTCTTCGAAGAGGGCAAGCCGATCAATCTTGACGCGACGGAGAACAATCGAACCACCGCGAATGTGCCGATCGAGAAGGATGGCACTTATCACATTGCGGTGATGGACCACGGCGAGATGGTGCGTCTTACCGACGACTATTTCATCGAAGCCAGGCGCCCGGGGATGCCAACCGTGCGGATCACCAAACCGGGGAAAGATGCGAAGGTCAGCCCGATTGAGGAAGTCGGGGTCGCGGTAACCGCCGAGGATGACTTCCCGTTGCAGGAAGTCGATCTGCACTATTCAGTGAATGGCGCGCCCGAGAAAGTCACCTCCCTGCTGAAGCAGAAGGGCGCGAAGCAGGTCGATGGGACGATGATGCTGTCGCTCGAAGATTTCAAACTGGTTCCGGGCGACATCGTGAGCCTGTACGCTACGGCGCGCGATGGGAAGAATACGGCCAAGACCGACATGTTCTTCGTGGAAGCCGTGCCGTTCGAATTCGAATATACGCAGTCGCAGGCCGGAGGTGGTGGCGGAGGCGGTGGTGGCGCGGACCAGGATCAGCAGATTTCCGAACGCGAAAAAGAGATCATCGCGGCTACCTTCAATCAACTGAAGGGCGACGCGAAAATGAAGGCCGCGGCGGCGGAGAATGGCAAGTATCTCTCGGAAGTGCAGGCGAAGCTTCGGGATCAGGCGCAGTCGCTCGCGAACCGCACGAAAGCGCGGCAACTCGACGGCAGCGGCGCGGCATTCCAGCAGTTCGTGAAGGAAATGGAACTGGCTGTCGCGTCAATGACGCCGGCATCGGACAAATTAAAAGGGCTCGCGTTCCAGGACGCCATGACGCCCGAGCAGCAGGCTTTGCAGCATCTGTTGCGCGCCGAATCCACATTCCGCCAGATTCAGGTACAGATCAGCAAGGGTGGAGGCGGCGGTGGAGGCGGGGGTGGTGGCGCCGGACGCGATCTGGCGAACCTGTTCGATCTCGAGTTGGATAAGGACAAAAACCAGTACGAAACCAACGCGAGTTCTTCCGCCGAACAACAGAAGCAACAGCAGGTGGATGAAGCGCTGAAGAAGCTGGAAGAACTGGCGCGCCGTCAACAGCAGCTGGCCGAACAACAGCAGAATAATCCGCAACAACTTGCGCAACAGCGCTATCAGCAGGAGATGCTGCGGCGCGAAGCCGAGGAATTGAAGCGCCAGATGGAGCAGCTGCAACGGGGCGACCAGGGCCAGCAAAGCCAGCAGGGGCAACAGGGTCAGCAAGGTCAACAAGGCCAACAGAGCGGCCAGCAATCGGCCAGTGGCGGCCAGTCGGGCCAGCAGCAGCAAAACGCGCGCAATCAGCAGCAGCGCGGGCAGCCAGGCCAGCCCCAGCAGGGTCAGCAGGGTGGCCAGCAGCAACAAAGCCTGAATCGGGCGATGGCGGATCAATTGGAACGGGCGATTCGCGATCTCGATCAGGCGACGCGAGACATGGGTAATGCCGCTTCCGCTCAGCAGCCGGGGCAAAAGGGGCAACAGGCGGGAGCACAGGGGCAAACCCAGGCGCAACAGGCCGCCGAACGGCTGAAGCAGGCGGAGCAAACGCTTCAGGCAATGCGCCACCAGCAGGCCGGGTCGGAAATTGGCGATATGGCGGATAAGGCCGCGCAGCTTGCCAGCCAGCAGCAGGATTTTGAGCAGCGGCTGCGCCGTAATTTCGGTGCAGGCGAGGGCAATAAGCAGACGGCTCAACAGATGGCCGATGAAAAGCAGCGGATGCTCGACGCCTGGAATCAACTGCAGAAACAGATGCAGCAGGCAGCTCGCGACATCGCCGGTACCCAGCCTGGCGTTTCGAAAAATCTCCGCGACACCATGGGCAAGAGCCAACAGGAGGAGATCGGCACCCGCATGGAGTGGACCGAGGATGCTCTGCGGCGAGGATTGGGGCAATATGCCGTCATGCAGGAGGCCCCGGTGACGAAGTCGCTCAATGATCTTCGGGACGAACTCAAGAAGCTGGAAGCGGAGTCCGCGGCGCAGGGTGCGGGCAATGACGACAAGAGCCAGATCGCGATGCAGCAGGCGCTCAATCAGGCCGAGCGGATCCGGCGCGAGATGGAACAGCTTCGCCGCGCCCAGGGCCAGAAGGACCGGAACGGCAACCAGCAGGGGAATCAGCCTGGTAATCAGGGCCAGCAGCGTGCCGGTAATCAGGGGCAACAGAGTGGCCAAGGCCAACAACCCGGTCAGGGTCAGCAGCCCGGTCAGGGTCAGCAAGGCCAGCAGCAAGCGAGTAACGGGTCGCAGCAAGGCCAAGGCCAGGGCCAGCAAGGCGGGCAGGGTCAGCAGGGTGGACAGAGCGGCCAACGCGGTAACCTTGGGCCGCAAGGGGGAGGCGGTCCCTATGGCGGCGGTTATGGGGTAAATAACGGCCCCCGCAACGGGTACGGTGGGTACGACGGCGATCAACCCTATGACGCCACGAACTTCGGCGGTGGCGACCCGCGAATGGGGACTCTGCCACCTGTCTCGCCCGAAGCGGCATATAACGACCTGATGCGAGACATCGGCCGGTTACGGAACTCCGTTACCGACGATAAAGACCTGGCTCGCGAGTTTCAGGATCTGATGCGCCGCGCGCAGCAACTTGATCCCAGGCACATGAATAATGACCCGCAACTTAGCGAGGTCATCGGCGCACAGGCTTTAGGCGAGATTGATGAAGTGGAACTTTTGCTGCGCCGCAAACTGGCGGAGGGTGATGGAAGCGTGCGCAGTACCAGCCCGCGCAACATTCCTCCGGGATATGCCGACTCGATCGCGGAATACAACAAGCGGCTCAGCCAGCAATAACGGTTTACCCAATCAGCCCGAGCAGTCTCAGGCGATCGAGCAACTGGCTGGTACTGACCGGCTTGACAAGATAACCGTTGCAGGACTCGCGCACCGAACGGAAAATATCTTTGGTATCGTCTGAAGCAGTGGTCATAATGATCCTGGTTCCGGCATTCGACAGGATTCCCCTGGCGTCTTCGAGCTCCCTGATTTGCTTGACCGCAGTGAACCCGTCCATTTCCGGCATAGAAATGTCCATGCAAACGAGGTCGTAGCAAAGTCCGGTATCGGCGGCCTTGCGGAAAGCATTCACAGCGTCCCTGCCATTGACCGCGACCTGGCATTTGCCGTGTTGCGACAGGATCGATTGCAGCACCAGCCGATTCGTGAAATCATCATCCACAATCAAACTTCTCATGCTGGATTCCTCTCCCGGATCGCGCCGGTCCTTTGTCTTCTCCTGTTCTCTTATCGACGGAGTGGCTTGATTCCTTTAGGCCCGGGATCATTCCGGCGGGCGACGCTCCTGAAACTTCCAAAGCACCTGCCGCAAAATTCCGAGCATCAGCGGAACGTCCCGGCGGCCGAGCCGCATCCGCCGTACCCATCGTCGGATCTTCCGCTCCGTAGATACAGCGGTAATACGGTTCGTGTAGCCCGATTCTTCCAGCACGTCAAGCAGCATCTTCACCATTTGCTCGGCGTCCGCTCCTTCAATCTGATTCGACCGCAACGGACGCGGCGCGACTGTCTCACTCCGCGCATATTCATACAGGCAAACGGCCACGGCCTGTCCCAGATTCATGGACGGCGTGCCCGGCGCGGTCGGTATCCGGAGAAGCGTATGGCAGAAGCTCATGTCATCGTTTGACAGCCCGAACTTTTCGGACCCGAACACCAGCGCCACCCGCCCGGGGTGTTCGCGGACCGCAGGCATGCCCGCATCGACCCGCTCGATCGGCTGCTGCAACTCCCGTTTCTGCGCGGCCGTGGTTCCAACCACCAGCGAGCAATCGGCCACGGCCTCAGCCATAGTTGGGAAGACTCGCGCGGCTTGCAGCACATGGATCCCGCCTACCGCCGAAACCGCCTCCCGGAATGCGAGTTCGTACGGGTTTACGACCCGCAGATCCTCCTGCCCGAAATTGGCCATCGCGCGCGCGGCGGCGCCGATATTCAGGGGGTTGCGCGTGGCAACGAGGACGACGCAGAGTGTGGAAGCGATATAACGATCTTTACACGGCGCGATCTTTATCCACCCCTGGTGTAAAATCAAAACTTTGCGCCGTCCCGAATCAAGCGCCAAGCTATAGTGGAGGAAGTCATGGCATCGCCCGTAGAGCAGAAGGTTAAGCAGATCATTGTCGAACAACTCGGCGTAGACGAGAGCCAGGTGGACAACAAGGCTTCGTTCGTCGATGATCTCGGCGCCGATTCACTGGATATCGTGGAACTTGTCATGGCGTTTGAAGAGGCGTTTGAGCTGGAAATCCCGGACGAAGACGCGGAGAAAATCGCTACCGTCGGCGACGCCGTCACCTACATTGAAAGCAAGAAGAAGTAGTTACTCGCCGGGACGCTGCAACCCGGCACGATTGCCACTTGCGGACGGATTCCAGCATCCAATTCGATGTCCGGCCGTGGGGGCGTTCGGGTGGTTCGCGCTCTCAAGCCTCACTAAAGGAGAACCGTTATTCCCCGCAGAGTTGTAGTCACCGGCGTTGGTCTCCTGACCGCGGTCGGCGACACCACGGAACAGACCTGGAAGGCATTGCTTGAGTGCCGCAGCGGTATCTCGCGTATCGAATCCTTCGATGCGTCGGCATTCAACAGCCAGATTGCCGGCGAGATCAAACATTTCGATCCGTCACGGTTCATCGAGAAAAAAGAGATCAAGAAGATGGGGCGTTTCATCCAACTGGCGATCGCCGCGAGCGAGGACGCGCTTTCCACCTCGGGGTTGACGGTGACCGATGAAAATGCCGAACGCATCGGCGTCTACGTCGGCAGCGGCATCGGCGGATTTGAAGTCATCGAGCGCGAGCACAAAACCCTGCTGGAGCATGGTCCGCGGCGTATCTCGCCCTTCTTCATTCCGGCTACCATCATCAATCTGGCCTCGGGTTACATTTCGATTCGCACCGGGGCTAAGGGGCCGAACTCCGCTACCGCAACCGCCTGCACCACAAGCGCGCATTCGATCGGCGATTCGTTCAAAATCATCCAGCGCGACGACGCCGACGCGATGATCTGCGGGGGTACCGAGGCCTGTATCACGCCTTTGGGAGTGGGCGGATTCGCAGCCATGCGCGCGTTATCGCAGCGAAACGACGATCCCGCGCACGCATCCCGCCCTTTCGATCGCGACCGCGACGGTTTCATTGTGGGTGAAGGAGCAGGTATTCTGATTCTCGAAGAGTTTGAATTCGCGAAGCGCCGGGGCGCTCCGATTCTGGCGGAGATCGTCGGATATGGGATGAGCGGCGACGCCTTCCACTTCACCGCTCCCCCGGAAGACGGCGACGGCGCTTTCCGTGTCATGCGCAATGCGCTCAAGGATGCGAAGCTCTTGCCCGAGCAGGTGGATTACATCAACGCGCACGGCACTTCGACGCCGGTGGGCGACAAGGCCGAAACGATAGCGATGAAGCGGGCGTTCGGGGATCATGCGAAAAAGCTGGCGGTGAGTTCGACGAAGTCGATGACGGGTCATCTGCTGGGGGGCGCGGGAGGTCTCGAAGCCGGGATTGTGGTTTGCGCGCTGCGGGATCAGGTTGCGCCTCCGACCATAAACTACGAGAACGCCGATCCGGACTGCGATCTGGATTACGTGCCGAACCAGCCACGTCCGATGAAGATCGATTACGCCCTGAGCAATTCTTTCGGCTTTGGCGGGACCAACGGCGCGCTGATCTTCAAACGTTTCACGGGAGCGGCATGAAGATCCTTATCGCCATCAAGCGGGTGCCTTCACGGGATAGCCAGCTGAAAA
>Ga0187876_1001805_pt1 | contig 17133 bp, 18 predicted proteins | sample June2016WEW_17_4_FD_133000 | JGI IMG/M metagenome (GOLD analysis project Ga0187876, IMG submission 133000) | Peatland microbial communities from SPRUCE experiment site at the Marcell Experimental Forest, Minnesota, USA - June2016WEW_17_40 | ecosystem: Environmental > Terrestrial > Soil >...
CCAGCAGCGACTTGGGCTCAGCGTCGGAGTTGCCGCGGTCGACCCAGATCCAGCCCTTGTCGCCGATCCATTTCGTGCCTCCCTTGATTTCAGGGTAGCCGCCGGCAATGGTCATTGGCGTGCCATCCGGGTAGACGGCGTGCACTTTGTAACGTGTGGCCGCGTTGAAAGGATCAGTGCGCGGCGGGTATTCGCCTACGCCTTCCACTGAAACAGGAGCAATTTCATCCCAACCCATACCCCAATGCGCGATATCGACGTGGTGGCCCACCCAGTCCATCAGCTGGCCACCGCCATAGTTCAGGTTCCAGCGCCAGTTAATGTGGACGCAGGCTTCGCGGTAGGGCATCTCGGCCGCGGGACCGAGCCAACGATCGTAAAACAGGGTCGGCGGCGGGGTGGTGATTTCGAGTTTCGACTTGTCCTTCACTTCGTAAAAACCCGAGGGCAACCCAACCTCGATGGCAGTGATCTTGCCGATTCGGCCGTTCCGCACGATTTGGCAGGCCTGGCGGAAGTTCTCAACCGACCGCTGCCAACTTCCCGTCTGCCAGATGCGGCCCTGGCGCTCGCTCTCCTGCACCATCGCGAGCCCCTCGCGGAGGTTGTGCGCGAGCGGCTTCTCACAGTAAATGTCCTTCTTCGCGCGCGCGGCGGAGGTGGCGACAATGCCATGCCAGTGGTCGGGCACCGCGATGCTGACCGCGTCCACGTCGCGTCGCATCAACACCTCTTCGAAAGCATGATAAGGCGTGCAACCCTGGTCGCCGTACTCGGCGTCGACCAGCGCCTTGCCCCGCGTCAGGTGGCCCTCGTCCAAATCGCACACGGCGACGATGCGCACGTCCTTCAATTTCAGAAATTCCTGAAGGTGGCCATCGAAGCCCATCCAGCCCAGGCCGATGCTGGCCAGGGATATGCGGTCGCTCGGCGGCGTGGCTCCCCCCAGACCAAGCGCGCTGGCCGGAACGATCAGCGGCGCCGCAACACTCGCAACACTCGCCAACCCGGCATTTCGTAGGAACTTACGTCGTGAATTCATGGATTCCCCCCAACGGAACCAATTTCCGCGGACGCATCATACAACGGATTCTGAAATTTTGGATTTTAGATTTTGGATTTTAGATTGGTGATTGGTGATTGGCGGCACTCCGGAAATCTGCATGGCAGATTTTAGATTTCAGTTTGCACCGAGCCGAAATGAACAATCTCGCTCATCACGCGCCACTCGTCACTACGATTGAAAATCTGTCGCCTGCCCGCCGGCGTCCAACCTACCGTTGCACCGATGCGTCTAAGCCAAGGACACGTTCTATAGGCGAAACTCGATGCTCCGTACTCGTGCCGAATCTCGAGCTTCGGAGTTTGGGTTTTCTGTGCAGGAGGTTGACCATGAAGTCAAAGCTACTGCTTGTGGGTGTGGGCGTGCTGGTTCTCACTTGGGGAGCCGGGCTGGCTCAGGCCGGAGTAATTCGCGCCGCGGCAAAACAAGTGGACAAAGGCTCTGTGGCAGCTCCCAAGGGCACTCCCAAGGCGGCCGGGGCCGCAGCCTACGGCTTTGCGGCCGCCGGAAAAGCCACGGGTAACGCGCTTAAAACCGGCGCAAGCTCCGCCGGTAAAGGCGTTGTCGAAACCCCCGGGCTCGCGGCACGAGGAGCCAAGGCAGTCTGGAAGGCTGTTTGGTAGGGAGCCCGGAAAGATAAGAACTTCCCTTCGCCTGCTTCCATCAAGTCACGGATCGAGTGGTGAACGACGCAAAGTCCTCAGCGCCCTTCTCGGAAGCGACGTTGGCGCGACCTGCGGATTCCGGTGCAACCATGGTGTAATGACTATGGTAAGGGGGCTGAAATGAGGACAATGGCAGCAGGCTCTTTCAAAGCACAATGCCTTGCGGTCATGGACGAGGTTCAGGCCAAGAGAGAGACCGTCGTGATCACCAAACACGGCAGGCCCGTGGCAAAGCTGGTCCCCGCTGACAACGATACAGATGAGATTTACAACTTCCTCCGTGGCAAGGGTGCAGTAGTAGGCGACATTATTTCACCCGCGATCGAAGACTGGGGGAACCTCAAGTGATTCTCGTCGACACCCACGTCGTCGTCTGGCTGGCATTTGATCCCAGCCGCGGAGGCGCGCTGAAATTTCGACATTGACCTCCCGCCCACCGTGCTCTACGATTGCACTAGCGCAAACCTGAGGGGAGAGAGCCGAGTGAAGTTTCACATCGAACTGGACCGCGAAGAGGATGGGCGTTGGATTGCCGAAATCACATCGCTTCCCGGAGTCCTCGCTTATGGCAAAAGCAGACAGGAAGCGGTGGCCAAGGTTAAGGCCCTTGCCCTGCGTGTGCTCGCCGACGAAATCGAAAAAGAGAAGAAAGACAGACCCCTTGATATCTCCATAGCCTGCTACCCTTGAGCCACTGGCCGAGTACAAAAGCTCGCAAAGTCCTCAGTGCCCTTCTCCGAAAGGACTGGTCCGTCAAGGCCCAAAAGGGGTCCTCGCACATTCAACTTCACCACCCGACCAGGGGTGAATTCACCTGGGCGTTCCATGACTCGGAGGAAATCGGGCCCAGGATGCTTGCCCGCATCGCCAAGCACACCGGCCTTAAACCGCAGGACCTGTAGTTGCCATTTCGTCGGTCCTCGCAGGATGGGGAGGCCTTTTTCTGATCGGGGATTTTCTCCTACCTCCTTTGGCATGGGCTGAGAATTTCAAATCCGTTAGTTCAGGCGGTATAAATTGCCTTGCGCACGCGCGCTCTCCGCTATAGAGTTTGGGCGGCTGTTGCAACTTGGCTTGTTCTTGCTGGTCGCTACCCGATTCCCTGAGGGGCCAGAGCTTGGCGAGTAGGTACCGCCCTGCTGATACCCCTCGAAGGACACCCACATGCATAACCACGCAGATATCCATCATCAATTTTCCAGTCCATCGGATCGTCACCCGCACTCGCACGAAGGGCGACCCTCTCGCCGCGATTTTCTTCGCGTCGTGATGGGGGGCCCTCTGGCCGGGGCGTCGATCCTGGAGCTTGCCTATCATCGCGCCGCCTGGGCGCGAGCTGCGGTTGACACGGGTTCGAAGCTCTTCGATCTGGAGAAGGCCGCCGAAGGCATTTACTTCGCGCAGGCACGGCCGCAAGCAATGATCAACTGCAACGCGGCCATCTTTGTGGGGGCGAAAGAGGTGGTGGTGGTCGACGCCCACTCCAAACCCTCGGCCGCCACCTCGTTGCTGGGCCAGATCAAGCGGGAGATCACCGACAAGCCGGTGCGCTACGTCATCAACACACACTTCCACTGGGATCATACCCAGGGCAACCACGCCTATCGAGTGGCGGAACAGAAGATTGACTTCATCGCCAGCTCCGCCACTAAACAACTTATGACCGACCTGGCGGCAGCACGGCTGAAGGCTTCTCTCGATCAGGCGCCCAAACAGGTGGACGATCTTCGCGCCCGCGCCGCCAAAGCTGCCTCAGCGGAAGAGAAAACTTTCTGCGCCGAGCAGATCCGGCAGATCGAAGCCTATCGGGCGGAACTCCAGAACTACACTCTCGAATTGCCCACCATCACTTTCGAAAAGTCGTATGTGCTTCAGGATCCGGCGCACGACCTGCATCTCGAATTTCACGGCCACGCCCATACGGCGGGAGACGTTGTGGTGTTTTGTCCGCAGAAGCGTGTGGTGGCCACCGGCGACATGATCCACGGCTTTCTGCCCTTCATTCTCGACGGCTTCCCGCGGGTTTGGCCAGGAACCATCAAGTCGGTCGGCCAGCTTGATTTCACGAAAATCCTGCCCGGACACGCCTCGCTTCAGGACGGGCACACTATCATGACCAATATGGCGAACTACATTGAGGAACTGACCGCGAAAGTCGAAGAGGGCAAGAAGTCGGGCCTCACCGTGGCCGACTTGCAAAAGCGCATCACCGTCGCTTCCCTGAAATCGCTCCAGTCAAACGGTTACGGAGAGTATATCCAGCATAACAACTTCCGGTTCACTCCCAGCTTCGGGAAGTTGGGCCCTCTCCAGCCGGGCGTGAACACGAACATCAACGAGATTTACGCCAACCTTGACCGCGTGTAGGGGGCGAGCGCCGTCGCGGCGGGCTACAACTTGAGCCCCTAAGGGGCGAGCCACCCCAGCCCAGGCCAACGAAGGTGTGAAAAAAACACACAGTTTCACGCAAAGGCGCTCACAGAACAACTGCCCTATTTTCTCTGCGCCTTCGCGCCTTTGCGTGAGGTGTTTTTTCCTCATCTGGGGATTTTTTCACAGCTTCCACGGCCTGGGTAAATGGCCCACACCACCTTATCGCCTGAGCCCTCAAAGGGCGACCCATGATCTTGCGACCGTAGCTGGGATTATCCGCCCCGCCCCCAGGTTCAGACCATTTGACTCCGGATGGCCCGATCCCCCGATTCCCTTCACCGCCTCCTAGGTTTCTTTCCGGGCTTGGTGGTGGACGTTGTCCGCGGGGGGGAATGCGTGGTGGCAGACGGCGTTGCGGAGGCTTTCGCAGCGCTGGCTTTGGCGCCACCCTTCGCGGCGGATTTCCCTAATGCGGTCGGTGCGCTGGGGACCGGAGCTGCGGTGGCTTCCTTGCCCTTGTGGGGATGGGAACTCGGCGAAGCGGCAGCCGATTCCCTGCCCCTTTTGTGGGCTGATGCGGATCCGGGTGGTGGTTCCTTCCCCTTTTTCGGCGGGTGGATTGGAGGTGGCGGCGGCGGTGGAGGTTCCTCGATGCCGGCCAGCTCATGCATCTCCTTCATAAGCTGCGAGTGGGACTTGATTTTCCCGTCCAGTTGCAGGGCGAAGACCTTGGAGAGGATCCGGTCGAATTCCGGCCCGGGCGTGACCCCCATGGATTGCAATTCCGCGCGAGGCAGGCGGGCCTGAATTTGCGGGAACTTGAACAGGTAACTCTTAATACGGTTCTGAACTTTGGCGCTCTTGGTGTTGGCGAGCAGGTACAACAATAGGGGTTGGGGGTGCGGCGAAAGGAGAGAGTAAACCTGGCTGGGCAAAGTGGCGCGGGCGGTCCCCAGCACCCGATCAAGTTTCTTGGCATCTTGCTCAAAGCCGAGCGCCAGCTTGATAGCCTTGCTTTCTCGAACGATCTGCTTGGCCAGACGGGCTTTGTGCTCTGGTCCAAGTTTCTCAACCAGGATGTGGAAGTTCAGCAGGAAGGGATCAGCGCCAGGGGCGTTTTGCAACACGTTCCGAATGCGCGCAAAGCGATCGTAGGATAGATGCACAGAAGCGAGTTTCTCATCCAGCCCGCCGAGGAGATCCTGGTCAGCAAGCAATTTGAAAACGCGACCGGGCTGATCCTCACGCAAAATAGCGGCCAACTCTCGCGCCTGCTGGGCAGCATCCAGGCGTTCCCAAGCGCCCTCGGCCACAGCCGCGTCGAACCAGCGCTGCGTACGTTCATCCGGCTTGAATTCAAGCCGCATTCCCAACCGCAGCAGACGATAGATGCGGGAGGGGTCGTCAAGAAAGCCGCGGGATTGAAGGGCGCGAATTTCGTGCCGCTCGATGTCGCCGGCTCCGTTGGTAGGGTCGAGCAGCAGACCGCGGGAGTTGGGGTGAAGGGAGACGGCCATAGCGTTGATCGCGAAATCGCGGCGTTTCAGGTCCTCAAAGACCGTGGCGGGGCGAACCTCCGGCCGCTGCCCGGGACGCGGGTAGAATTCCTCCCGGCACATGGCCAACTCTGCACGTACACCACTCGAAAAGAGCAGTTCGGCGGAGTTCGGGCGTTCGTCAAAATCGTGGTATTCCAGGACGAGGGGCGCCTCACTTGCAGGCCCCCGCGCGCCCCGAGCCGGTTTTGTGGAATCGGCGCGTGGTATGGCGCGCAGGATCCGTTGCGGTGGACCCTCCACGATAAAATCGAGGTCGCGCACGACCTGCTGGCCATAGGTGAGGTCGCGGACGGCGCCACCCCCCAGATAAAGGTTCAGCCCCTGCTCGGCCGCCAGGCGGCTGATCAGAGTGAGCACCGCAAACTGTTCCGGGGAGAGCCGGCTTTCCATCAGGAAGTTGTAATCGCTCATGGCGTTCGGCTTCCAGCGTTCTCCCGGGCCTCAGATTCAGGCTCGAGGGTGATGAGATTGATAGACCTGCTTCAATCGTTCTTTGAGCACGTGCGTGTAAATCTGTGTCGTCGAGATGTCACTGTGGCCCAACATCAGTTGAATGGATCGCAAATCGGCGCCTCGCTCGAGCAAATGCGTGGCAAACGAATGCCGCACCAAGTGCGGAGTGATCCCGGTGGGCAGTCCGGCACGGCGCCCATAAGCCGCCAGGATTTTCCAAAACCCCACGCGCGAAAGGGCTCCACCCCGGCGGTTCAAGAAAAGCCATGGCGAATGGCGCTTTCCCGCAAGGGCGGCTCGTCCGGTGAGGATGTATGCCTCCACGGCGCGCAGCGCCGATTTGCCCACCGGAATCAGACGTTCCTTGTTGCCTTTTCCCAGGCAGCGAATGATGCCAAGCCCCATATCGAAATCCGCTGCTCCCACGTGGATAAGTTCCGAAACCCGCATTCCTGTCGCGTAAAGCAGTTCCAACATAGCCTTATCGCGAAGACCCAGGGGGATGGAGACATCCGGCAGCGTCAGCAGTCGCTCAACCTCTTCTGCCGTAAGGTATCTGGGCAGCGACTGATCAAGCTTGGGGGCCTCGATATCCGCAGTGGGATCAGCCGTCTGGCGACCCTCCCGCACCAGAAACCGAAACAGGTTACGCAGGGAGACCAGATGCCGGGCTACCGAACGAGCTCCCAGGCCCCGATCATAGAGCTCTTTAAGAAAAGCGCGAATGTCGTCGCGATCAAGCGCCGAGGGGGATTTCCCCAAGCGAAGAAGGAAAGCCGAGAATTCTGTGAGGTCTCGGCGATAACTCACGATGCTATTGGCCGCAAGGCCGTTTTCAACGCGCGCAAAGTCAAGAAACAAAGCAACTTCTTTGGTAATGGAGGGGGGTGACGAAACGGGTTCGGGCAAAGTCATTTCCGGTGAGGTTCCCGCAGCGGTCAAGTGCACGTCATCGGAAGTCGTCCGAGCAAGCGCCCGGTGGAGCTGGTAGCGACTTAACATGCTGGCCCGACTGGAACGAATCGTCAATTCAGTGCCACGTAAGAGGAGTCGGACAACAAGGGGCAATCCTCCCCGGTCGGAGGAGGGCGTTAAGAGTTTTATCCCCCATGATACATAAGGATTGTCTTATCAGCAATTTAGGAGCATTTCTCAAATGGGGCGCCCCAACTCGTCGTTGAAGTACTTGACAGGCCCGACCCGCGCCCTATACTAGCACAAGCTATTTTCCGTGGCCAAGTAGCATTTGACAATATTACGTTGCGATGAAGAAATAATCATGAAAGACGGTCCATCCTCAACCCGGAAACGCGTGGTAGTTCGTAAGCTCGATAAGGGGCTCATTAAGGGCTTTATCGACCCCAAGGGCTATCTCGCGAGCGAAGTTGGCTTGCTGGACCGCGAAGGGAGGCTGGTCCACATCCCGATGCCCGACATCAAGGCGGTGTTCTTTGTCCGGGACTTCGAGGGCAACCCCGACCGGGCGGAGCGGAAAATCTTCCGCAGTCGACCCAGGCTGGCTGGTCTTTGGGTGCGGATGACCTTCAAGGACACAGAAGTCTTAGAGGCGATTCTTCCCAACAATCTCCTGGAGGTTGATCCGCTGGGATTCCTGGTGACTCCGCCGGACGTTTACTCGAATAACCTTCGGATCTTCATTCCTCGAACTGCGCTAACGGAAATGGAAGTCTTAGGCGTGATAACCGATGGAGTGGTCAGGCGCATGTCACAGCGCGCCGCCCAAGCCCGTGCGGCCAATGCGGGCGATCAACAGTTTGGTCTATTTGCGTCAGCGGGTCCCCACGAAAAGAAATGATGGCCTGCGCCTGAAGCGGCAAATATGCTGAGGTCGCTCTCCAGCGACTCGGGAGAAGGCGCTCGGGTACATTCCTGGCAGCGATTCAACGTGATGGGGCAGTGGCTTCTTGCACGGGGGGTAAGTCCATCCGTTGATGGATGGCATAGAGGACAAGTTCCAACCGGTCGGAAACCCCGACCTTATCGTAAATGGTGCGAAGATGATTCTTGACGGTTTGCTCGGAGATTGAAAGGTGAGTGCTGATTTCCCGGTTGCGCCAGCCCTGCATCAGGTAGCTGATGATGGTCTTCTCACGGTAGGTGAGAGTATCGACAGGGCGGGGTGGGGTGGAGGGGCGCGCCTCAAGAAGTTTCGCCATCTTGGATACCTGCCTCTTGGGTACCCACGTATCACCTTCCGAAACGCGGCGGGCGCACTTGACGAAGAGTTGCGGGTCAACCGATTTGAGTATCACCCCGGCTGCGCCACTTCGAACGTGGTTCATCGAGGATTCATCGGATTCCGAGGAAGCCGTGGCGACGACCCTGCATTGCGGAGCAGCTCCGGTCACTGCGGAGATGAGGCTGCCGTTACTCTCGGCGAGGATTTCTTCCTGAATGAAAGCCAAATCCGGCCGAAAGCTCTCCACACGAGCCAAAACGTCGGCGGCCTTGTCCGCTTCGGCAACAACTCGCAGGTCATCCTCCACGGCGAAAAGCTTCTTGAGGCCGAGTCTGAAAATACCCTCCCGGTCAGCCACCAAAACGCGAATTTTTCCCTTAGAAGGCCGGGGTGTTGCCATTCGTTGATTCCGCATCATCTGCTCTGGGCGAGCTTCTGGCCACGTCTCTCCAAAGAATGATACCTGCGATCATATTCTACATGGAAGGTTTTTTGGAAGAAATCTTAGTGCGGCTGGGGATGCGGTTCATTTGCTTTCGGGGCGACAATTGCTCCCCGGACTCAGTCCGAGGCATGGGACGCAATTCGTATTCGTCAATTACTGCGCCCAACCCCTGAACCTGCCCGCGCCGGTTCCATCTTACGACTCGTCCCTTGCACAAGAGCTCTAGTGGAGTTTGGGTTGCCTCACGGGGAATTATCACCTTGATCGAAACTGAGGTTGTCCGCTGCAGGCGGATCGGAACTTCGATGAACAGTCCGCTGCCACTGATGTTGCCGGTTTTCCCGATCGCTTGCCTTGGGCTCCCGGCGCGACTCTTCCACCGGATTTCAACCGGAAGTTCCATCGGAATTCGCTGGCTCGTGCGCTGCTGATTCATGCTCTTCCTGACTCCCAGGACGGGTCCACTTGAGAAGCATAGCCTGTTTCCGGCCGCCTCGCAAGTTTTGGCGCGGGTAACGTCATTCACGTTCTTTTTGCACGCGGGAAAAATATGCACGCCGGGGTGGCGGGGATGGCGGTCCCCAGATGGTTCACCCCGGCATGCCCTTTCACTGCCACTACCCAATGGCCCAACCCCAAAACAGATTGGAGAGGGCCCTTTCCAGGTAACCGGAAGCCGTGCTAACCTCGCCGGTGATCCAGTTCCTTTTGCCTCACCCACCCCCTTAAAGGTAAGGCACTGTTAAACCGAATTTACTTGGTCCGCGCCTCCTTTCCAAGGTCACGCCTGTACTGGTACTTGTGTACTACTCCCGGGCCCTGCATTTGATTTACGCGCTCGCTTCCACAAGCGACTGCGACTCGCAAAGCCACTATCCAGTTGGCTTTCCATCCGGCGCTCACTTCCCTTCCCGCTTGTTATCCTCCGAGGCATGGAGCGGTGGCAGGACATGTCGCACTGAACGTTGCCAGAACGGTTTACCACTGGTACGCTTTCCCATGTACGTGAAGCCAATTGCAGACCCGCTCCTCTCGGCGAGGTTTCCGTGGCGGAGCCATTCATCACAGGGAGATCATCATGAAACTCGGCGAACTTGCGTCCCGGCTTGAATGCCATCTTGAGGGACCTGGTGATTTGGAAATCACCGGGGTGGCAGGAATGGATGAAGCCGATGCCGGCAAAATCACATTTCTTTCCAATCCCAAATATGTACGGAAGCTGCGTACGACGCGCGCCGGAGCGATTATCGCCGGCCCGAACGTCGACACGTTGGGCAAGCCCGCGTTGCGTTCCGCCGATCCTTACATGTCGTTTGCTCGGGCGCTGGAGGTTTTCTATCCACCCCAGAGGCCGCCCGCGGGAATTCACCCCACTGCCGTCATCGCCCCGGACGCGAAGCTGGGGAGCAATCCCTCGATCGGCCCTTATGTGGTCATCGAAGCCGGCGCGGTGATTGGTAACGATTGCGTGCTCAAGAGCTTTGTTACGATTTACCCGGGAGCGAAAATCGGGGATCGTTTTTTCGCTCACTCCCACGCCGTGGTCCGCGAGAACGTCCGCATCGGCGACGATGTGATCCTTCAGAACGGCGTGGTATTGGGCGGCGACGGATTCGGTTTTGCGCCGCGCCCGGACGGAACGTTTCACAAGATCGTGCAAGCCGGCACCGTGGTCATTGAAGATCGCGTGGAAATTCAAGCCAACAGTTGTGTTGATCGCGCCGCTGTCGGCGAAACTCGCTTGCGTCGAGGCGTTAAGATTGACAACCTCGTGCAAGTCGCGCACGGATGCGACATTGGTGAGAATTCTCTGCTCTGTAGCCAGGTGGGAATCTCCGGCAGCGTCACGCTGGGCCGAAACGTAACCCTGACCGGACAGGTCGGCGTGGCCGGCCACTTGACCATCGGTGACTACGTCATCGCCACAGCCCAAACCGGCGTGCCGAGCGACGTCCCGCCCCATACCACCATTTCCGGCTACCCCGCCATCGAGAACAAGGCGTGGCTGAAAGCCTCGGCGGTCTATAAACGGCTGCCGGAAATGTTCGCGGCCTACCTGAAGATGAAGCGCTTTCTCGAAAAGGAGAAGTCCTGATCTCAGGGCCGTGTCTGCTTTCTCGATACCACCCATCGGCCGATCCGCCATGATTAATCTAAACCTGAGGAGCCCCCACGGATGACTATCAACGTAAAGGTCGCAAAGCTTCACCCCGCGGCAATTATGCCGAACTATGCGCACCGCGGCCCTTACGGAGATCTGGCTGCCGACGTAACCGCGCTGGAGGCGGAAGAGTTGGCGCCCGGCGAAATCAAGGCTGTGCGCACCGGCCTCGCCTTCGAGTTTCCTCCGAATTTCGGCGCGCTCGTCGAGGATCGCTCGGGTTTGGCGTTGCGCGGAATCTGCACGCTGGCCGGGGTCATCGATCCCGGCTACCGCGGCGAGTTGAAAGTTGTGCTTATCAACCTGGGTAAATCCTCTTTTAGAATTAATGCGGGAGATCGCATTGCCCAAGTGCGAATCGTTAAGCGCGTTGAGGCAGAGTTCACCGAAGCCGATTCGGTATCGTCCACGGAACGCGACGCCGGAGGATTCGGAAGTACCGGAACGTAAATTCAAACTGCCCCCATAAGCCCGAGAATCTGAAGCACGTCACCGCAAGGTGCCGGATTGATCGCAAGCCCTCTTGGACGCTGTGTTGAGTAATACCGAATCCTCTACAGGGTGACGTTGGTGTCTGTCCCGTCCCCTCTTACAAAAGACCGTGTGAGCGAAGCGGCATGAGAATGATCTGGCAAATTGTCGTCACAAAGCGGCGATTTTCTGCAAAAATGGTGTCGGTTAGACGCAAATGTCCGAATCTAAGACATAAATGTCCGACTTGTTTCCGGGCATTGTGTCATAAATTTGTTTGTTTTCATAGACATTCCGGCTTCGAACGTAAAAAAAAAGAATCCTTTTTCTATTTCATCCCTTCGGCTCTAGCCTCTGATTGTCATCCGAACTCGTCAAGCGCCATCCGTAATCTTGGCTAACTACTTTAATTATCATCAACATCGTGGAAAGCGCTCTATAGGTCCTTTATTTTCATCAACATCGTGGAAAGCTTACTTTCGGACATATTTTCTCTATTTGTTTTCAATAACATCGTGGAACATCCCTTCATTTTTCCCCCCGTTTTTTCGCCGCGTCGCCGCCTGGAATTTACTAACTTGTTTACATTCAATGACTTGAATTCCTGAAAGCCTTCCGGGCTACACAGCTAACTCATTTAATTTCTAGTACATCGTGGAAGACGGAGCACCGTTTAGGTTGGCTCCTTGTCCTCCGGCTCGCGCTAGCGACAGGGATCGTGTTGCCCTCCACCATGTCAAAAACGTCGGCGCCTTGATGCAAATCCCAAATCAGCAATCGAAAATCGGCAATCGGCAATCGGCAATCAAAAATCGGCAATCCTAACTTCACTCTACAGTAACACCCAGTTATTATAGCATCGAATACTAGAAAGTCAAGAGAAATCTACCAGAGATAGAGGCTACAAAATGTCCCTGGCGGAAAGCATCCGTAGCGCGGACCTGTTCGTGTAGGTCCGCGGCTTTTCACCCCCGCGCTTTTCCGTCATCACGCCGGCAAATGGCGAGGTAAACTCGCCGCTACGGCATCCTGCTGAGATTTTAAGGGCTCTGGAACGGGACAGGAGGCGATCACTGCCGCGCTCGTCGGCACGCGGAAATCACGCCGAGATTTGCGGTGCCGATGTGCGCAGGGTCTTCTTTGGAACGAGGGAAACCACTGTTCGCGTCGACCGACGTTGTCGCTTTTTTGCCGCGCCAAGAATGGCAATCATGTCAAAGCCGTGCCTGGCGGCCTGTTCCTCACGTAGGCGCCGCACGTCATCCACAATGTAACCCATGACGACCGAAACCCTCCTAAAACAGCTCCTCCGGCGTGCCGATCACCGGGGACTCCCAATCGTATTGCCGATCAGATCCCGGCTGCGCCGCGAAGTCAGGTAGCTAGGTATAGTCGTTTCCAGGGTATAGCCGTTGCTTCATATGGGTTGATTATCGCGGATTCTATGACGCCAGCAACTATCCTGTGGGAGCGGCGTAAAGCCGCGTGGTCGACGACTCAGCCCAAGTAAGGGGCGTGATGGGCGGTCGGGAGATAGACCTATCTGTGGACGCGGAGCGCAGACGGCGTTTGAACGGAACCGAGTGCGGCGGACCCTGGAAGTAGACGCGGCGGGGTTCGTGACGAGCCATCCGGGCCTATGGCGCGCCGAGTTTGCATAACGAACGGACGCACGTGACCGCAAGGCGCCGGAGTGATCGCCAGCCGTCTGAGACGCAGTGTTTAGCAATAGCGATTCTACTGGGCGACGGTAGTGTCTGTCTCCGTCCCCCTAAGATCGTTATTCTTTGATACGCCGCGCCAAATGGTTCATAAAAGACCTGACCGCGACGAAGATTTCCTCCGCACGCTCATAAGTATAGGTTCTCTCGACGTGCATCGTCGGATTTCTCCATGCTGTCTTGATGTGCCCTATTTGCGCTGCGACCTCCGAGTAAAAAGCCTCGTCCGCCGTTCGCGTGCCGGATGCCCTGTACCGTGCCGTCAGCTCCTTCTGGATGTCGTCAAGCTGTCTCCCCCAGTTATTCCGCACAGGTAGATTTAATTCTTTGACCGCCAGTACTTTCAGTCCAACCTCGACAGCCCTGCATAGGTGCATAACGCAAGCCGTTGCCCTATCCAATGCCAAGCATTTAGCAGCCTCCGCAATATCCTCATGTGCAGACGGGAACGCATTGAATACGTTTTGACCGAACGCGGCAGGGTCATTGTAGAAATTAGCTCTCGGCGATTCAATTTGAATGGTAACCCTCTCCTGAAGTTCGTCAACGATGCGGTCATAGAGGTTCCTCTGCATTTCCAAGAACTGCCTAATTGACACCTGCTGTGTGCTCAGGCACTCAATTATTCTCTTTGCCTGTCTAAAACTCTGTGAAAGGCGAAGGCTGTGGCAATTGCCAACCATTGTATCGGACCACTCTGTAAGACTTTGTCGATACGAATCAGGCATAGGCCCATCTATGCTAACTGCATCTTTAGGAAGTACCTCGACGGGATGTATCTTTCCGAAATGCGAAGATTTAAACTTAACCTCATAAGTCTTGGGCGTAGTTGAGTCCCTATAGATTTGCATCATCTCGCCGAACATTTCACCAATGGCGAGAAAGGATTCACCCTTTACCTCAAACATATTCGCCTACCTCCAGTGGATGATGCTTCAATCATCTACTCCCGAATCCCATCATTCAAGAGAAACCGCTCAACCCGTGGCAGGCACACAGGTAGCGCGGACGGGAACCGGGGGACGGGGACAAACCACGTTTCCGGGTTTCTCCACTTCGCATCATGCCGATGGCGGAGCGAGCAAGTGGCGTGAACCTGCTGTCCAGGCTCCGCCGCTCTTCGAACAACAGGGACGGTGGTGTCTGTCCGTCCCCTCCGAACAACGCAGGCGTGAATGCCGGTGCCGGGACTATCAATGAGGAGTTGCCGGGCCGAACCGGAAATCATAGTGCACCTTATGAATGACAAGCCGATCGATGCAGGTCACCGCGAGGATACCTTCTTTAATCGGCCGCCCGAATAAGGCGACGTTCGAAAATATCGTCGATGTGGCGTATTTGGCGGCATCAGGGAACTGCCGTACGGAAATTCCATAGGCCGTTTCGAAAGGCATTGCTCCTGACCGAACCTGGCTGAAATAGGACGGATAGAGTAACCCGTCAAAGCCCGCCTTGCTCGCCGCAATCGCAATTGCACGCGTAATCTCGTAGGAATGATCAGCTGCAAAGAACAGCATGTGTACCGCCAGGTCGAGGCTTTCGAACTCTGTGACGTGTTCTTCGTGAAGTAGGACCGTAAGGTCGAGGAGCTTGAGGTTTCGTGTCGGTTTCAGGGAGGCTAAATACAATTCGTCCTCCACGGTGACCCTACACTCGTGGACACAACCCTCAATGTCCTGGGAGCAGTAGAGGACGGGCTGCCCCGGCGAGTCCAGCCGTCCGCACCCCAACACCTTGTCAGGTGGACTATCGTATTCGCCTCTTGCGACAGGGTTTTCCGGATTTGCGCGCAATCGGTAGATAATTTCGCCCTGTGGCAAGATGCGTTCGGGGTATTCCTTGAGAATCCGGTCGACGATGGCGTCCCGTTCAAGCGAGTCCTGCAGTGCTTTCAGTGGCTCGATTTCCCCGAACATCCAAAGATGGGGACCATAATGAAAAAGACCGATTCTTCCTTTCTCGCTGATGAGCGCTACATCCTTTTGAATCCAGTTCGGTCCAACGTAGTCGCCACGCTGAAACCGCGCCTCGTTAAATTGCACAAGCGGAGCTGATCCGTAAGAGAAACGACGAACCGATCCCCTGACGAAGAACTGCGATGCAAGGACTCTGACCAGATAGAGGGTGAGCTTTTTTGTCCCCTGCGCCCCGCAATTAGGGCATGGCAGCGCGTGCGGGATCCCGAGCCGGTCTGCGTCCATTCGAAGTCCATGGTCCGTAAAACAGGCGGCACAGAGGATGGGTCGGGACTTCGGGATGATCAGGCCGACGAGCCGCGCGCCTATTCTTGTCGTGATAGCGAGTCCGCCCGCAACATCGAGCGCCCTGAGGATCGGGACGAGGATTTTCCGGCCGATGTTGCTGCCTACAACGCTCCGCATGAGTACAACCGCGTTCTTTCGGAAGGTTTGTTCAGAAACCAAACGTTTAGAAGCGAGTAGCCGCGCACAGCGCATTTCTGACCGTGAGTTTTTCCCCTCGGACCCACCCGGGGGACAGGGACACGTTGCTTCCCGGTTTCTCCACTTGGCATCATGCCGATGGCGGAGCAAGCAAGTAGCGTGAACCTACTGCCCAGGCTCCGCCGTTCTTCGAACCTCAGGGACGGTGGATGTCCCCGTCCCCTTCTCGCTGCCTTAGCACTCAATGAGATTCACAGCGGATAGCGCACTCACCACTCTCGAAAAGTTAGTGCTGTTGGGAGTACGCTCAATCGGCTTGACCACTTCAAAAACTTGATCTCTTTCGACAATGAGCAGGCCAATCCCACCCCCAGTAATTTTTCGCTCAAAGGCGGTCGCATCCCAGTGTTTGACTGAATTTTCGTTCCGGTCAAGGTAATCTGCCGCGAAGGCAGGGGTGCACGCGATGTATACGAGGTTAGCGTATTCCGCAAAGGTGCTAACTTGATTGAGTGCTCGTTTGAACTGCTGGTAATCGTTCTTCAATTCAACAGCCGTAAGACTCCCCGAGCCTGAAAGGCCTCTTTTCCTGCACCCAAGAACATCAACTCTTGCAGACCCCATCGGAATCTCCATGTAGGGGTCATTGCCAAGTGACTTAAGCCACCTCGCCACAGGAATCATTAGGTCGGCCTCGTCTGAGACACCGCAGAACCATCCCCGGCGGACCAACCTCTTCGTAAGAAGTCTCCTATTGATGCAATCCTCGTGATCCTGGGCTCGCCACAGCGACGCCGCAAGGACTTCAAATGATGGCACTCCATACCAGACGGACGTTGGGGTTCGCCGGAAGTGGTCAATCTCCGCCTCGATAGCTTCCATTTTTTGTTGCTGCGTTAGCTGCCTGTGCACGGCTGTTTCTCCGGGAACCCGTAGCTGCTCGACGAGCACGTCAAGGACTGAAGGATCGGCCAAAAGTTGCTGCAGCTTACTGAGCCGAAGATAACAATATCGCTCCTCATTCGTACTATCGGACTGCGCAACTTCGCCACCGGGACCCACCGAGGTATCGTCCTCATGATGAGCGAGCATTCCAAGGGTACCGTTTTTCAAAGCGCCTCGTTCGGGAACAGGCATTGCGGAGGCAACGGGTGCTCTTAACTTCGCCCGCAGCGCAGAGACCACGGCGCTGCCGCCCTCTGAGCCAACTGAGAACCGCTTTATCGTTTTCCCGTCAGAGAGTGTGACTTCGACATGCGGCGGGTGGTAGTTCACAGCACTAACGTGGCGGTAGTAAATTTCATCACCTTGCTGGGGGAACTGAACAGTGAAATCGTGAAGACTAAAGATTGCTGCTTGGTAAACCGCGAAAAACTGGTTATCGATATAGACCACTGAAATATCAAACTCTGGATTCCACGACGCACCGAAGGGCCGCGTGCCGCGTCCGGTGGACGACACGTTGCAAAGTGCAGTATCCAGGTGAACCCCCAGCCTCCTAGTACTACTACGTTAAGTTATTGACCTCTCGCTTGAGAGGTGTTAATCTCCGGTCCATGACTGAGAGCGAAATCGAGAAATGTCGAAAGCGCTTGGAACAATTTTTGGCCGACCTGCTGG